>CDZQ01025961.1_pt1 | contig 100486 bp, 72 predicted proteins | sample 554831 | NCBI WGS metagenome assembly CDZQ01 (sample SAMEA3182112, study PRJEB8094) | gut metagenome | biome: human; feature: gut; material: Stool; isolation source: human stools | place: Canada | collected 2013-05-06 | reverse complement strand
TGCCCCATTTTGAGCAGAAAATCGGTATATTTTGCGGCAACACCAAAAAGTCCGTTTATGCACCACATAGGTATCTCTCCGTAGGGGCGGACCTATGTGTCCGCCTGTGGTAGGCATTGCGAATTCGCCGGAAATCGCTAAAAAACGTGCGATGTTTCCGCCGGGCGGACACACAGGCCCGCCCCTACGGGGAATCGGGAGAATGGGAAGAAGTAATCCGACGTATTTTGTCATTTGAATACCCCATTTTGAGCAGAAAATTGGTATATTTTGTGGCAACGCCAGCAAGTCCGTTTATGCACCACATGGATATCTCTCCGTGGGGGCGGACCTATGTGTCCGCCCGTGGTAGGCATTGCGAATTCGCCAGAAATCGCTAAAAAACGTACGATGTTTCCGCCGGGCGGACACATAGGTCCGCCCCTACGGGGAATCGGGAGGATGGGAAGAAGTAATCCGACATGTTTTCTTATTTTAATGCCCCATTTTGAGCAGAAAATCGGTATATTTTGCGGCAACACCAAAAAGTCCGTTTATGCACCACATAGGTATCTCTCCGTAGGGGCGGACCTATGTGTCCGCCTGTGGTAGGCATTGCGAATTCGCCGGAAATCGCTAAAAAACGTGCGATGTTTCCGCCGGGCGGACACACAGGCCCGCCCCTACGGGGAATCGGGAGAATGGGAAGAAGTAATCCGACGTATTTTGTCATTTGAATACCCCATTTTGAGCAGAAAATTGGTATATTTTGTGGCAACGCCAGCAAGTCCGTTTATGCACCACATGGATATCTCTCCGTGGGGGCGGACCTATGTGTCCGCCCGTGGTAGGCATTGCGAATTCGCCAGAAATCGCTAAAAAACGTACGATGTTTCCGCCGGGCGGACACATAGGTCCGCCCCTACGGGGAATCGGGAGGATGGGAAGAAGTAATCCGACATGTTTTCTTATTTTAATGCCCCATTTTGAGCAGAAAATCGGTATATTTTGCGGCAACACCAAAAAGTCCGTTTATGCACCACATGGGTATCTCTCCGTAGGGGCAGACCCATGTGTCCGCCCGTGGTAGGCATTGCGAATTCGCCGAAAATCGCCAAAAAACGTGCGATGTTTCCGCTGAGCGGACACACAGGCCCGCCCCTACGGGGAATTGGGAGGATGGGAAGAAGTAATCCGACGTATTTTGTCATTTGAATACCCCATTTTGTGCAGAAAATCGGTATATTTTGCGGCAACGCCAAAATGTCCGTTCATGCACCACATGGGTACCTCTCCGTAGGGGCGGACCCATGTGTCCGCCCGTGGTAGGCATTGCGAATTCGCCGGAAATGGCAAAAAAACGTACGATGTTTCCGCCGGGCGGACACCCGGATCCGCCCTGGCGGCGGTGTCGCATGGTGCTCCAGGGTGTTCATGCCTCTTTCACCTTTTGTTTTCTTTCTATTCATATCCTGTTCAAAAGTTTTCTTTATCCTAGGCACATAAGGTGATACGGAAGCCGTGAGCCGGATCCCTTATTCTCTGTTTGTCCTTCTAGTTTTGGACTACTTCCTACCTCTCTCTTTTTGTAGTACGCTGAGAAAAGCGCCCCGTGCCTGTGGGGCGCTTTTCTCATGGACAGAGGGCGCACCGCCATCCGGGGAACATCCCCTGGCGGTGCGCCCTCTATATTTATGTCTATGCTCCCTCGCCCGGCTCCAGGAGGGTATCATCTTGGAACACCCAGTCCTGCACCCGGAACACCCGGTACCGGCTGCCTGAATCCCGGACCACCACTTTGCTGAGACCAGCATTGATGATCATCCGGCAGCACACGGAACAGGGCTCCTGCCGCTCCAGAAGCTCCCCGGTGACGGCATCCCGGCTCACCAGATAAAGGGCCCCGCCCAGACACTCGCTGCGGGCGGCGGAGATGATGGCGTTGGCCTCGGCATGCACACTCCGGCAGAGCTCATACCGCCCGCTCTCGGGGCCGCCACGCCGCTCCCAGGTGCAGTGGCCCAAGTCGATGCAGTTGGCCCGGCCCCGGGGGGCGCCGTTGTAACCGGTGGATACAATCTCGTCATTGCGGACAATGATGGCCCCGCTGCGAACCCGGCGGCAGGTGGAGCGCTCCAGCACCGTCTCGGCGATGTCCAGATAGTAATTCTCTTTGTCAATCCGGCTCATGATATCTCTCCCTTTTGGGCTGTGTCCAGCCTCTGCTCTTTCTGAGCAGTCATTTGATAAGATTATACCATATGTACCTGAAAACTACAAGCTTTTTCCGAAAGGTTTTACACACCAGGCGAAAATAGCGCCGCTTTTTAAGGAATTTCCTCCACCTCACGGTCTTTCTCAGGTGGCGGCATACACCGGAATTTTCCGCCGTTTGTAACTTTTTTGAAATATAGGTTGTAATTTTTGTTTCTTTTTGCTATGATATAGAAAGAACTTTGTTACCGCTCTGTCGGGAAAGGGGGACTGGCCTTGCGCTTCATCTCTTGGAACGTAAACGGTCTGCGGGCCTGCGTGCAAAAAGGCTTCCTGGATACCTTCCGCCAGCTGGACGCAGATTTCTTCTGCCTCCAGGAAACCAAGCTCCAGCCGGGGCAAATTCAGCTGGACACCCCAGGCTACACCCAGTTCTGGTGCTCCGCCCAGAAGAAGGGCTATTCGGGCACCGCCATCTTTGCCAAAACGCCGCCCCTGTCCGTCCAATACGGCCTGGGCGTAGAGGAGCTGGACCAGGAGGGGCGGATGATCACCCTGGAATACCAGGACTTCTACCTGGTCACCTGCTACACCCCAAACGCCCAAGAGGGCCTGAAACGGCTGGATCACCGCCTGGCCTGGGATCAGGCCTTTCGGGAGAAGCTCACCGCCCTGGCCGCCCAGAAGCCGGTGGTGGCCTGCGGGGACCTGAATGTGGCTCACCAGGAGATCGACCTGAAGAATCCCGGCCCCAACCGGGGCAACACCGGATTCTCCGACGAGGAGCGGGAGAGCTTCACCCGCCTGTTAGACGCCGGCTTCACCGATACCTTCCGGCTCCTGTACCCGGATCTGACCGGGGCCTACAGCTGGTGGAGCTACCGCTTCAACGCCCGGAAAAACAACGCCGGATGGCGGATTGACTATTTCCTGGTATCCAACGCACTGCGGAACCGGGTAAGCCAGGCCCGCATCCACGGAGAAATCCTCGGCTCTGACCACTGCCCTGTGGAACTGGAACTAAATTGGGAGGCTAGCACACCATGAGAAACAGCAAATTACTACGACTTTTATCCGCCCTCTGCCTGGCTGCGCTTCTGATCAGCTGCTTGCCCAGCGCCTTTGCCTACGGCCACGCCAGCACCTGGGCCAAGGCAGAGCTGGAGGCCATGGACGCCTTGGGGCTCATCCCCGCCCAGCTGGAGGAACGGCACGACCTGCGGGAGCACATCACCCGACTGGAAATGTGCGCCATTGCCGTGCAGGCCTACGAGCGCTACACCGGCCAGGAGATTTCCCCGTCCTCCGAGGTTCCCTTCTCCGACACCCAGGATCCCATTGCCGCCAAGGCATACGCCGTCGGCCTCACTCTGGGCTATGGAGACGGCACCTTCCGCCCGGACCGGCTCCTGACCCGGCAGGAATTCTTCGTATTCACTGCCCGGTTCCTCCAAGTCACAGGGCTCCCCACAGAAGTGCAGGGAGCGCCCCTGGCAGGCTTTGCCGATGTCGACGCCGTGAGCGCCTGGGCCATGGAATCCACCTGCCAAATGGTAACCCTGGGCGTGGTGCGAGGAACCGGCGGGACCCTGGATCCCCTGGGCAACACCACCTGCGAACAAGCCCTGGCCATGTTTTACCGGGCCTACATATGCCTGTCCGGCGACTCTTTGTCCACACTGACCAGCCCCCAGGAGAAGTACCCCAACCTCAGCCCCTGGGCCAAGGAGGAAATCGAGGCCATGGATGAGCTGGCCCTCATCCCAGAGCGTTTCCTGGGCCGGGATATGGTCCTCCCCATCACCCGGGGAGAAATGTGCTATGTGGCCATGGAAGCCTACCTGTCTCTTCATCCCAACCCGATTTTTCGGGTGGAGGACAGCCCCTTCACCGATATGGACGACCCCACCATCACCCAGGCCTATTACCTGGGGTTTGTAAACGGTTTCCCCAACGGCACCTTCTGCCCGGACGCCCCCATCACCCGGGAGCAGTTTTTCAAAATCACCGTCAACTTCCTGTCCGCCTGCGGCTATCCCCGGGACGATAGTCCCGGCACCAGCCTCTCCCAGTTTGCAGATTCCGGTCAGCTGAGCAGCTATGCCCTGCCCTGCGCCCGCCTCCTGGTGGACCTGGGGATTGTCAAAGGGGACGGCAACCAGCTGCTTCCCAAGAGCGACACCCAGTGCCAGCAAGCCCTGGTCATGTTCTTCCGCGCTTACCAGGCGCTTCAGACATGGATTGAGCCCCCGGTGGATCCCTCTGACCGGCCTGAGGCCACGGCCCTGGTGGAATTTGCCCTGCAATATGTGGGCTATGATTACATCTGGGGCGGCAAGGACCCCGCCACCGGCTTTGACTGCTCCGGCTTTGTGTGGTATGTCTATACCCACAACGGCTATGCTGACATTGGCCGCACTGCCACCGATCAGTGGGAATACAAAGCCAGCTGGGAGGTATCCCAGGACTCCCTCCTGCCGGGAGACCTGCTGTTCTTCTCCGAGAGCTACAGCCTGAATGACATCACCCACGTGGGCATCTACATCGGGGACGGGGAGTTCGTCCACGCCGCCAATTCCCGGGACGGCGTCATCATCTCCGGCGTGGACAGCAGCTATTACGGCGAACATTACGTCGGCGCCCGCCGGATCATTCCCTGACCCCAACATCGTCAACATCTCAAGCACCTGTACATTGCTCCGGAAATCCGGCGCAATGTACAGGTTTTTTCTTTTCTGATGCAAGATTCGGTGTTTTTTCCTGAATTTTACTAAGATATGCGTTTTCCCATTGAAAAGTCCTGAAGATTTTGTTAAAATTAAAAAAGGAGCGGATCACCCCGCCTCCGTCATCACACTTCTATCCAATCTTAAAGGAGGACGCAACATGAGAAGCAAACTTTCCTCGCGGGTCCTGTCCGTGCTGCTGGCACTGGTGCTGGTACTCTCGACGCTGTCTACCATGGCTTTTGCCGCTGGCGAAAAGTCTGACGACGTCGTGATTCTCTACACCAACGATGTGCACTGCGGCGTGGATGCCGGTACCCCAGAAGACACCATGGGGTATGCCAACCTGGCTGCCTACAAACACGCCATGGAGGAAGCCCATGAGCATGTCGTGCTGGTAGACGCCGGCGACGCCATCCAGGGCGAGGCCATTGGCACCCTGTCCAACGGCAGCTACCTGGTGGACATCATGAACCAGGTGGGCTATGACTACGCCACCTTCGGCAACCATGAGTTCGACTACGGGATGGACGTGGCCCTCTCCCTGCTGGAGAAGTCCAACGCCAAGTACCTGTCCTGCAACTTCACGGATCTGAAGGAAAACAAGCCCGTAGCCGACGCCTACGCCATGGAGACCTTTGGCAGCCTGAAGGTGGCCTTTGTGGGCGTCAGCACCCCCGAAACCTTCACCAAATCCACCCCCACCTACTTCCAGGATGCCGAAGGCAACTACATTTACGGCTTCTGCGAAGGGGGCAATGGCCAGGACCTGTACAACGCCGTCCAGGGCGCCGTTGACGCCGCCGTGAAAGAAGGCGCCGATGTGGTCATCGCCCTGGGTCACTGCGGCATTGACGAGCAGTCCTCTCCCTGGACCTCCAGAGAGATCATTGCCAACACCACCGGCCTGGACGCCTTCATCGACGGTCACTCCCACAGCACCATTCCCGGTGAGACTGTGAAGGACAAATCCGGCAACGATGTGGTCCTCACCTCCACCGGCACCAAGCTGGCCAACATTGGCAAGATGACCATCACTGCTGAGGGCCAGGTCTCCACGGAGCTGGTGAACGGCTACACGGAGGTGGACGCCGAGACCGACGCCTTCGTGAAGAACATCCAGGCGCAGTACGAAGACAAGCTGAACGAAGTCGTCGCCAAGTCCGACGTGGACCTGGTGGTGATGGATCCTGCCACCGGCAACCGGCTGATCCGGAACCAGGAGACCAACCTGGGCAACCTGTGCGCCGACGCCTACCGTACCGTCCTGGGCGCAGACATCGCCTTTGTGAACGGCGGCGGCATCCGCGCTGACATCCCCGCCGGTGACATCACCTATGGGCAGGTCATCGCCGTGCATCCCTTTGGCAACACCGCCTGCGTGGTGGAAGCCACCGGTCAGGAAATCGCAGACGCTCTGGAAATGACCGCCCGCTCCACCCCCGGTGAAAACGGCGGCTTCCTCCAGGTCTCCGGTCTGAAATACACCATCGACCTGAACATCGCCTCCTCTGTCAAGCTGGACGACAAGAGCATGTTCGTGGCCGTGGAGGGCCTGCGCCGGGTGAAGAACATCCAGGTGCTGAACCAGGCAGGCGAGTACGAACCCCTTGACCTGGAGAAGACCTATAAGCTGGCCTCCCACAACTACATGCTGAAGTCCGGCGGCGACGGCATCAACATGTTCATGGACAACAAGGTGCTGCAGGATGAAGTCATGATCGACAATCAGGTCCTCATCACCTATGTGCGCGATTCCCTGAAGGGCGTCGTGGGTGACGCCTATGCCAACCCCTACGGCGAGGGCCGCATCACCATCACCGACATGCCCTACACCGACGTGCACGAGGGCCAGTTCTTCTACGAGCCTGTGAAGTTTGTAGACGGCCAGGGCTATATGGAGGGCATCGGCGACGGTCTCTTTGCCCCCAACCAGACCCTGAACCGGGCCATGGTGGCCACCGTTCTGTACCGCATGGCCGGTACCCCCGAAGTGACCTCCACCAGCAACTTCTCCGATGTGGTGCCCGGCTCCTACTACGAGAACGCCGTGGCCTGGGCCGCTGCCGAAGGCATCACCCTGGGTTACGGGGACCAGACCTTCCGGCCTCTGCGGGACATCAGCCGTCAGGAAATGACCACCATGTTCTACCGGTACGCCAAGAGCGCCGGCCTGGACGTGAGCAAAGCTGCCGATCTCAGCTCCTTTACAGACGGAGCCAAAGCCTCTCCCTATGCCCAGGACGCCATGAAGTGGGCTGTAGCTGTGGGTCTCATCCAAGGTATGGGAGACAATACCCTGCAGCCCCTGCGCCTGTCCACCCGCGGGCAGTTTGCCACTGTGATCTACCGGTTCTTCAACAGCCAGGTGGAGATCAACCTGATGGCCACCTCCGACGTCCATGGCCAAGTCTACGCCACGGATTACACCGCTGACTACTCCGCTTCCGGTACCCATTACCAGGGCCTCACTCGGGTCGCCACCTTTGTGAAGCAGCAGCGGGAAGCCTATGAGAACACCTTCCTGGTGGACTGCGGCGACCTGGTCCAGGGCACGCCCCTCACCTACTACTACGCCTTCAATCAGCCTCAGGAAGACGATCCTGCCATGAAGGCTCTGCGGATGATGGGATATGACATGTTCGTTCCCGGCAACCACGAGTTCAACTATGGCATGACCATCCTCCAGCGCCAGCTGGGCTACCTGACCAGCGACGCCACAGAAACGGAGCATTCTGTGGCCGTGGGCTGCGCCAACTACCTGGATTCCACCAAGCAAGATGAGGGAACCACCGACTGGAGCACCTGGAACGACTACGCCCCCTATCAGCTTTACGACTACAACGGCGTCACCGTGGCTGTGATGGGCATTGGCAACCCCAACATCCCCAAGTGGGACGTCCCTGCCAACTGGGAGGGCATCGATTTCGCCAACGTCATTGAGACCTACAAGCACTATGAGCAGGAAATGACTGAGAAGGCCGACCTCATCGTTCTGGCCAGCCACTCCGGCATTGACTCCGACGCCCAGTCCGATTTCATCCGCCAGCTGGTCTCTGAGACCAACACCATCGACCTGGTCTTCACCGGTCACGAGCACCGCAACGGCATCACCCAGATTGCCAACAGCGACGGTAACGAGATTCCCGTATTCTCCCTGTCCACCAAGGCCGCCGTCGTGGGCCAGGCCATTGTGACCTACGACAAAATCGCTGGCACATACACCGTAGACGCCAAGAACGTCCCCATGTTCGCCCGGGATGAGAACCGGAAGTGGCAGCCCCTTTACGAGGCAGACCCAGACCTGGAGGCCGCATTGAAGCCCTATGAGACTGCCACCTGGCAGGACTACATGCTCCAGCCCATTGGCAAGGCCACTGGCAACTTCTCCGCCGCCAACCTGGGCGCCGCCCCCTCCGCCTTTGTGGACTTGGTGAACAAGGTCCAGATCTGGGGCGCTTACGACCGCACCGGCGAAAACACCCCCGACAATGAGGAGGACGACACCCCCGCCCAGCTGTCCATCACCGCTCCCCTCACCTCCGGCAATGCTGAGAACCTGATCCCCGAGGGCGACATCGTCCTGGGCGATATGTTCAAGCTGTACCGCTATGAAAACTGGTTCTATCAGATCACCATGAGCGGCAAGGAAGTCCGGACCTGGCTGGAGTACTCCGCCTCCAAGGTTCAGATCCGTGACGATGGCACCGTCAACATCCAGGGCGGCCTCACCTACTACGATGTCATCTACGGCGAAGGCTTCTCCTATGTCATTGACCCGGCTCAGCCCCAGGGCTCCCGGATTGTCTCCATGACCTACCACGGAGAGGAAGTGGCAGACGACGCCGAGTTCACCGTCGTCATCAACAACTACCGCTACAACGGCGGCGGCGACTACGTCAAGTACCTCAACGAGCACGGCTGCGACTTCAAGGCCAACGATGAAAGCCGCATCATTTACTCCACCCAGTACGACATGATCCAGGGCGAGGACAAGGGCCAGGCCCGGAACCTCCTGGCGGACTACATCCGCGAGGCCGGCGAAATCTCCCCCAGCATCGACTCCACCTGGAGCATTCTGCTTCCCAACTGAGTTCCCTCCCCGGTTTTTCCAGCTGGCAGGAAGACAGGCAATGCCTGTCTTCCTGCCAAACTTTTGTATCTGTACCGCCCAGCTTGCAAACCAGGTTTTTCCATGGTATAATTCACGGGAAAATGTCGCATGTAACAAACAGGGAATCCTGCGAGAATTTCCGGCGAAGTGAGGAGGCGAACCGCAGACGTGAAGCAAGACACCTTTTCTTCCTTTCATCCCTTGGTGGGGCTTTTCTTTTTTGTCCTGACCCTGGGATTTACCATGTTTTTCATGCACCCGGTGTGCCTGGGAATTTCCCTCGTCTGCGCCCTGGCTTATTCCGCCCGGTTGGAGGGATGGCGAGCCCTGGGGCGGCAGCTCCGGTATCTATTGCCGGTCCTGCTGTTTACCGCTCTGCTGAATCCCCTGTTCAACCATCAGGGGGCCACGGTGTTCCTCCGGCTTCCCAATGGCAGCCCTTTGACCCTGGAGGCTGCCAGCTACGGCGGGGCGGCGGCGGCCATGCTGCTGGCGGTCATTGTCTGGTTCCGCTGCTTTGGCGCTGTGATCACCTCCGACAAATTTCTTTACCTCTTCGGCCGGATGGCGCCGGCCTTGTCCCTGCTCCTGTCCATGGCGTTTCGCTTCGTGCCCCGGTTCCGAGCCCATATGCAGGCGGTCTCCCAGGCTCAGCCGGACACTGGCGGAGTCCGGAAGCTCCGGGCCGCTCTCGCCGCCTTTTCCGCCACAGTCACCTGGGCCCTGGAAAATGCCATTGAAACTGCCGACAGCATGCGAAGCCGGGGCTATGGTCTGCCCGGCTCCACCACGTTCTCGGTCTACCGGTTGACCGTCCGGGACATTGCAGTGCTGTGCTCCCTACTGGCGCTGGGAGGTCTGGTAATCACCGGCAGCTTTCTGGGCGGAACCCAGTTCCAGTTTTACCCCACCATGTGGGGGCCTTTGACCGCCCCCCCTTCTCTGGGCGTCTTTGCCGCATTTTCCCTGCTGTGCCTCTTTCCCCTGCTCACCGACCTATGGGAGGATTTGAAATGGAACTGTTTATTTTCCAAGACCTGACCTTTTCCTACCCCGGGCAGACCCATGCCGCTCTGGACGGATTGCGGTTTGAGATCCCCGCCGGTCAGTTTTTGGTGATTGCCGGTCCCTCGGGCTGCGGAAAGTCCACCCTCCTGCGGCAGTTCAAGTCCGCCCTCACTCCCCATGGTCAATCTCACGGGCAGCTTCTGTTCCGTGGAACCCCTCTGGAACAGGTAGATCCCCGGACTCAGGCATCTGCCATCGGCTTTGTTCAGCAAAGCCCGGAAAATCAAATTGTCACCGACAAGGTCTGGCACGAGCTGGCCTTCGGCCTGGAAGCCCTGGGCTATGATCGTTCTGCCATTCGGAGCCGTGTCGCCGAAATGGCCAGCTTCTTTGGGATCCAGTCCTGGTTCCACCGGGACGTGGTCTCCCTCTCCGGCGGGCAAAAGCAGCTGCTGAATCTGGCCTCCGTCATGGCTCTGCAGCCGGAGGTTCTCATTTTGGACGAGCCCACCAGTCAACTGGATCCCATTGCAGCATCCGGCTTTCTGTCCACCCTGGGCCGCATTCACCGGGACCTGGGAACTACCGTCATCCTCACGGAGCACCGGCTGGATGAGGTGATCCCCATGGCGGACCGGCTTCTGATTCTGGACGGCGGCCGGGTCCTGGCAGATGGGACCCCCCAGGCGGTCTTTTCCACCCTGCGGGAGATGGGGCACCCTATGCGCTCCTCCATGCCCGCGCCCATGCAGATTTGGAGCAGTCTCCCCAGCCCGCTCCCCTGCCCGCTGACGCCCAGCAATGGGCGGCTGTTTCTGGAGCAATGGGCCGGGGAGCACCCGCTCCAACCGGTCCCCCCCAGGCCTTGCCCCAGCCGGGAGGGCAAAACTCCTTGGGTGGTGGCCCAAGACGTCTGGTTCCGCTATGAGTCCGGAAGCCCCGACATCCTCCGGGGTCTAAATCTGGAGGCTTACGGCGGGGAACTGCTGTGCATCCTGGGTGGCAATGGCGTGGGTAAGAGCACCGCCCTTTCCCTGCTGTCCGGCGCACGGCGGCCCTCCCGGGGCAAGGTCTCCCTGTCTGGCAAGCCCGTGGCCCTTCTCCCCCAGGATCCTCAAATCCTCTTTGTGAAGCACAGTCTGGAAGCGGATCTGTGGCAGAGCCTGCCCGGTGGTAGGACCCCGGAGAACCAGGCCCACATGGACCGGATTTGCAGCCTCTGCCACTTAACCGGCCTGCTGAACCGGCATCCTTACGACCTGTCCGGCGGAGAGCAGCAGCGGGCTGCCCTGGCCAAGGTTCTGCTGCAAAAGCCCCAGGTGCTCCTGCTGGACGAGCCCACCAAAGGACTGGACGGAAGCTTCAAGGAAATCCTCGCCGGGATCTTGAAGCAGCTAACCGGCCAGGGCGTGTGCGTCATTCTGGTCAGCCACGACGTGGAGTTCTGCGCCGCTTACGGGGACCGGTGCGCCCTGTTCTTTGACGGCAGCATTGCGGCAGAGGACGCGCCGCTTCCCTTCTTTTCCGGCCTGAGCTTCTATACCACCGCCGCCAGCCGCATGGCCCGCACACTTCTGCCAGAAGCCATTACCGCCTCGGAAGTGATTGTCGGATGCGGTGGCTGCTTGCCCCCCAAGGCGGAGCCCGTTCCTCCACCGCCGGCAAAATCCTCCCCGGCGGCAGCGTCCCCCCAGAAGCCCCTGCCGGTATGGCGCAAGGTCCTGGCCGGTCTGTCCGGCGCCGTGGCCCTGGCAGCCTTCCTGTACGCCCTGACAGGGCTAGACCTGAAGGATCTGTTCGCCGCTGGAAAAACCGGCGTTCGGGAGCTGCACACCGCCGTATACGGCGTCTTTCTGGGCGCACTGGTGATCCTGACCCTGGCAGTCAGCCGGAAAGCGCCGCCGGAAGACCGGCCCCTGATCCGCGGACCGCTGACCAAGCGGACGGTGGTCACCCTGGCAGTGGTGATTCTGGCCATTCCCCTGACCATTTTCCTGGGACCCCGGTACTTCCATGACCGGAAATACTATGCGGTCTCCCTCTTGGTTCTGGTGGAGACCATCCTGCCCTTCTTCCTGGTCTTTGAGGGGAGAAAGCCTCAGGCCCGGGAGATGGTCATTCTGGCTGTGCTATGCGGCCTGTCCATCGGCGGGCGGGCTGCCTTCCTGGCCCTGCCCGGATTCAAGCCGGTGGCGGCCATGGTGATCCTTTCCGGGGTGGCTTTTGGGGGAGAAGCGGGCTTTCTGGTAGGCGCTGTCACCATGCTGGCTTCCAACATGCTCTTTGGCCAGGGACCCTGGACCCCCTGGCAGATGTTTGCCATGGGCCTATTGGGCCTGACCGCCGGCGTCCTGTATCGGAAGGGCGTCCTCCGTCGGGGCCGTCTCTCCCTGTCCGTATTCGGGGCGCTGGTCACCCTGTTCCTCTATGGCGGGGTGATGAACCCGGCTTCCGTCCTCATGTACCAGCCCAACCCCACCTGGCCCATGATCTGGACGGCGTTTCTCACCGGCCTGCCTGTGGATCTGGTCCACGCCGCCGCCACCGCCCTGTTCCTCTGGTTCCTGGCTCAGCCCATGCTGGAAAAGCTGGACCGGGTGAAGGTGAAATACGGTCTTCTGGAATGAAAAAGAAGCCTGTTGCAAAGTGGAAACCGTGCATTTCCCGCCCAGTTTCGGCAAAATCCCAATGTCTACCACGGGCGGACACATAGGTCCGCCCCTACAATGGGATACCAACACGGTGTATCAACAGCTTTTTCGGAATTCTCGCGAAATTTCCCATTTTCCTTCCAAAAGTAGGCATTCAAATAACAAAATGCGTTGGACAATTTTTGCCCATCCTCACCATTCGCCGTAGGGGCGGACCCATGTGTCCGCGCAGCGGAAACATCTTGCGTTGCCCTCTCATGTTTGGCGAATTCGTAATGCCGAGTGCCCCTGCGGCCTTGATTGTGGCCCCTGATCACGTTTCCTCAATGGGCAATCCTGCTAAAGCGCAAATATTGTAAAAAGGGCGCACCGTGTGCGCCCCTTTTACATTATCGCCGCATCCGCTGCACCACTGCCGTGAGGCCGACTGCCAGCTGCTCCAGCTCCTCGGGGCTGGTAAAGCGGCTGAGGGAGATCCGGAACGCGCCGTCCACCGTCTCCGGCGGCAGGCCCATAGCCTCCAGCACGTGGCTTCGGTGGCCCCTGGCGCAGGCAGATCCGGCAGAGACACAGACACCATGGTCCTGCAGAATATTAATGGTATTTTGCGTTGGCACCCCGGGTATGGAGGCCAGCAGAATGTGAGGCGCTTCCCGGGCGCCCAGAAGCTCCACCCCGGGAATTTCCGCCAGCAACGCGGCACTCCGGTCCCGGAGGGCGGCCTCCCGGGCCAGATCCTCCCGAAGGGTGGGCAGTGCCGCAGCACAGGCCGCTCCAAAGCCGACCACCGCCGGCGTTGCCTCCGTACCGCTGCGGTAGCCCCCCTCCTGGCCGCCGCCCAGCAGGTACGGCGGAAGGGGCAGTCCCCGGCGGATGTACAGCGCGCCCGCCCCCTTGGGGCCGTGAACCTTGTGGGAGGAGATGGAGATGAGGTCTGCCCCCAGGGTCTTGGCCTGGAAAGGAAGCTTCAGAAAGCCCTGGACGGCATCGGTGTGGAAAATGGCATTGGGGGCCAGACGGTGGGTGAGCTTTGCCATGGCCCCAATGGGCATTACCGCCCCGGATTCGTTGTTCACCATCATCACAGAGACCAGCACCGTATCCGGCCGGATGGCCTCACGCAGTGCATCCAGGCACACCCGTCCCAGGGCATCCGGCTTCAGATAGGTGACTTCAAATCCCTGCTCCTCCAGCCGCCTCATGGGATTCAGCACCGCATGATGCTCCACAGCCGTGGTGATCACGTGCCTGCCCCGCTTCCCCATCCGGGACATGGCGGAGAAGATGGCCCAGTTGTCCGCCTCCGTCCCGCCGGAAGTGAAAAACACCCGGTCCGGCTCCGCCCCCAGGGCTTTGGCCACCTGATCCCGGGCCGCCTTCAGCCGGTGGGCTGCGTCCATTCCAAAGCGGTACAGAGAACTGGGATTCCCCCAGCCGGTTTCCAGCGCCTCCACCATGGCCGCCACCGCCTCCGGGCAGGGCCTGGTGGTGGCGGAGTTGTCCAAATATGCAAACATGGTCGTCCCTCCTGACCCCCTATTTTCCCACGCAAAACCGCTCAAAGATCCGGTTGGTGATGTCCTCCCGGATGGTCCTGCCGCTGAGCTCTCCCATGGCCTCCATCGCCTCTTCCACATCGGTGAGGACCGCATCGGGGGTAAATCCGGCGGCCAACCCCTCTTGGGCCCGGCGGACGGATTCCAGCGCCCGGCGGATGGCGTCCGTCTGGCGGGCATTGGTGAGAATGGAACCATCACAGGCAGCCCCCGGGCCAAACAGCGCCTCCAGCACCGGGGGCAAGGCCTCCAGCCCGGTTCCCGCCTTGGCAGAGACCGGAAGAATCGTCTCAAAGGGCAGACTGGACCGTTCCACCTGGCAGGGCAGGTCCTGCTTGTTCAAAATGCAAATGGCATGCCTGGCATGGCTCGCCGCTTCCATGGCCTCCCGGTCCTCCGGCTCCAGCGGGCGGCTGCCGTCACAGACAAACAGGGCCAAATCCGCCCCCTGGGCCGCCTCCACAGAGCGGGCCACCCCCAAAGCCTCCACCTGGTCAGAGGCCTCCCGAATGCCCGCCGTATCCACCAGGCGTAGGCGCACGGAGCCCACCAGCACCGTCTCCTCCACCGTGTCCCGGGTGGTACCGGGGCGCTCCGTCACAATGACCCGCTGAAATCCCGCCAGAGCGTTCAAAAGGCTGGACTTGCCCACATTGGGTTTGCCCAAAATCACCGCCCGCACCCCCTGCCGCAGCACCCGGCCCCGGGCGGATGTGGCCAGCAGCGCCGTCAGCGTCTCCTGCGCCCCGGCCAGAGCGCCGGTATAGGAGGACAGGCGAAATTCATCGATGTCCTCATCGGGATAATCCAATACCGCATGGAAATGGCTGCACAGGTCCGTGAGCACACTGTAAACCGGCTCCAGCCGCCGGGCCAGGGCGCCTCCCACCTGCCCGGCTGCATTGGCGGCGGCGTCGGCTGTCTCCGCCTCAATGAGGTCTATGACGGCCTCCGCCTGGGTCAGATCCATCTGCCCGTTGAGAAAAGCCCGCTTGGTGAACTCCCCCCGGCGGGCAGGCCTGGCTCCCGCCTGATACAACGCCTCCAGCCCGGCCGCCAGCACCGCCGGGGAGCCGTGGCAGTGAAGCTCCACCGTGTCCTCCCCGGTATAGCTGTGGGGGCCGCGGGTGAAGACGGCCATACACTGGTCCAGCACCCGGCCCTGCCGGTCCTGCAGGGCGCCCAAAACCAGCTTCCGGTTGGGCGCTTCCTCCAGTGGCCGCCCGCTTTTGGGCCGAAATACCTGCCCCGCCACCTGGGCACAGCCGCTGCCGGACAGACGCAAAATGCCAATGGCGCTGATTTGGCTGCCGGTGGACACCGCAGCAATCACATGAGACATCACAGCCTCTCCCCTTTCAACCAGCCAAAGGGAGGGCTGCCTCCCCATGTCGGAAAAATTCTAAAACAGTATACCACGGGACACCGGAAATTGCAATCAACCGGCTTCAGTTGCACCGGTCCCAGGGCAACCGCTTCCTCTGTACGCTTCGCCCGCGAGGGACTGGCCGGACGTTGTCCGTCCGTGTAAACACGGCTTCCCGCTGCCACTTGTATTTTTTCCCCATTTCTGTTATGATCATGGTGAAACTTACACATTTGTAATTGGGAGGTACGCCCTATGTCCATTGTCACCATCGCCATCGCCGGCCTGGGTAGCCGGGGAAAGGACGCCTACGCCCAAGCCCTGGCCCAAGTGCCGGAGCGGGCCAAAATCGTGGCCATCGCAGACCCGGATGCCGCCAAAGTCCATGAGGTCGCCCAGCAGTTCGGAATCCCGGCGGAGCGCTGCTTCCACAGCGCCGAAGCGCTCCTGGCCGGGCCGCGCCTGGCTGACGCCCTGGTGCTCTGCACCCAGGACCGGCAGCATGTCCCCCAGGCCATTCCCGCCCTGCGCAAGGGCTATGACATACTCATGGAGAAGCCCATTTCTCCGGATCTTGCCCAGTGCAAGGAAATTCTGGCCGTGGCTCGGGAGACCGGCCGGAAGGTGGTGGTCTGCCATGTTCTGCGCTACGCCCCCTTCTACCGGAAAATCAAAGAGGTCCTGGACTCCGGCGTGCTGGGAGATCTGATGTCCATCCAGGCCATTGAAAATGTGGGCTATTGGCATCAGGCCCACAGCTTTGTCCGGGGGAACTGGCGCAGCAAAGGAGAGACCTCCCCCATGTTCCTGCAAAAGTGTTGCCACGACATGGATCTCATGGTCTGGCTCACAGGAAAGAGCTGCCTGCGCCTGTCCTCCTTTGGCTCTTTGGCCCATTTCCGGCCGGAACACGCCCCGGCCGGGGCCGCAAAACGCTGTCTGGACGGCTGCCAGGCCAAGGACCGCTGCCCCTATGACGCAGAGAAGATTTACATCACCAACGAGAAAACCGGCGTCGCCCAGGGCAAGACCGGCTGGCCCTGCGACGTCCTCACCCTGCACCCCACGGAAGCATCCATCCGCCAGGCCATCCAGGAGGGGCCCTATGGCCGCTGCGTCTACTTCTGCGACAACGACGTAGTGGATCATCAGGTGGTGAACCTGGAGATGGAGGGCGGCCTCACCGTGAACTTTACCATGTCCGCTTTCACTGCCGGAGGCGGCCGCTACACCAACTTCATGGGCGCCATGGGCGACATGATCGCCGACATGGCCAAAAATACCGTCACCGTCACTCCCTTCGGCGGCAAGCCCACAGTCTATGATTTCAACCTCAGCAAAGAACGGATGTCCGGCCATGCCGGGGGCGACAGCGTCCTCATCGGGGATTTCCTGGACTATCTCCAGGGCCAGTGCCCACCCAGCATCACCACCCTGGAGGCCTCCATGGAGAGCCACTTCATGGCCCTGGCCGCCGAGGAATCCCGCATTCACGGCGGACAGGTCATCGAGCTGGCGTCTTTCCGGTAAGAACCTCCCTACATGACATCAGGGCAATTGATCGGTATTCCGAATTCGCCCAATATGGGAGAAACACACACAATGTTTCCGCTGGGCGGACACATAGGTCCGCCCCTACGGCGGCTGGCAAGGATAAGCAAAAATTGCCCGACCGTATTTGTCATTTCAATCCCCCTTGTTGGGCGGAAAACGGGCGTATTCTACGGAAATACCGAAGAATCTCTTTGTGCACTGTGTTGAGATATCATCGTAGGGGCGGACCCATGTGTCCGCCCGTGGTGGGCATTACGAATTCCTGAAAATGGGAGGCAAACAGACACATGGGTCTACCTCTATGGGATCGTAACCCCGCCGCATTCCAATCTTGCCATGGGGCCTGCTGCAACATTCACTGTTTGCAGCAGGCCCCATTTGGCTGTCTTCAGTCCAAAGGTGCGTCTTCCCTGGTTATCTCCCAAGGGGTGACAATCAAACTGTCTGACATCAGGAATACATCCTTCGAGCCCCGGTAGCAGCACCACTGGGGCATGGTTTCATACCGGTGGGCCCGAAGGCGGAAGGCCCCCAGGGGGGCGTAAATCTGGAAGGTCACATCCTCTTTGGCAATCTCCCTGGCACAGGGGACACAGGGCAGGGTGATGCGGCCATAGGGCCGCAAATGCGCCAAATCCGGCCCAACCTCCAGCTCCACCCACTCCGGATACACAATGCCGGAGCGGTGGTGGGAGAGGAAGCCCAGGGAAACGGAGCGGATCTTCCGGCTTTCCGGCAATTGGACCTGGAGCTCCAGATCCTCCAGGGTTCCGCGCCAGTGGCCGTCCAGGTAGTCCAGGCTCCCCCGGCGGGCGGACAGCAAATCTCCCAGCCCATTTCCAGAAAATACCGGACGGACGTCCAGGGTCGTGGGGCTCTTCAGCTTCAGCCCTGTCAGGCCAAACCGGTACGGAATCCGCACCGTTCCACTGGCACGGCCGTCAGGTGAAAACAGCCGGGCGGAAACCACGGTGTCCCTCTCCAGCACCAACGGCGCTTGGTATTGGGGCGACTCCGGTCCCGGTTCCCTTCCGTCCAGGGTATAGTGAATCCGGCCCGGCTCCCGGGCTGTGAGCGTCACCCGGGCAGGCGCTCCCCAGGGGAACACCGACGCCCCAGGCTCCGCCTCCGGCTCCATGGGCGGCGCCAAGGGGACGGGGCTTTGGTCCGGCACGAGATTGTGGGTACCGTCCGGGCATACCGGCCGGAACACCGCTTCGCGTTCCACGGGGCTACCCAGAGTCAGGACCACGGTCCCCTCCTCCGGCTCAATTTCCAGACCTTCGGGTCCAGCCTGCCGGAGCCGCCCCCGGGCCACCCGGAACCCATAGAAGAAGCCTCGATGCTCCAGGACAACCTCCCGGCCCTCCACCCGGCGAAGCACCGGCAGGCGGTCGAATACCAGGGTGCAGCTTCCCTCCAGGGTGATGGCATGGGGCTCCATGGTGAAGGCCGCTACACGCGTCTCCCCCGCCCAGAGCTCCGCCCGGGCAGTCCGATCATCCAGAGCAGCATACGCCACCCTTCCCTCCGGCTCCCGGCCCCCTGGAGTCCGGAGCCAGAGGAAGGGCCGGGGCGCTCCCCATGCCTGGGGGAAGAGCACCGGCAGGGCGTCCATCACGCTTCCACTGCCCTCCATGGCGCGGTCATAGTAGCGGGAGGGGTAGTCCTCCCGGTACAAAAACAGATCCCGAATCCGCAGATGTCCCGCCTCTCCCAGGAAGCCCACCCGGTAACAGCTGCTGGCATACCACTGGGCAGACAGCCCCCGGTCCGTGTCCCAGTCTCGGGAGGCCTGGAAGCTCATGGGCGGAGTCCGGACATACCGGCTCCGGAACCAGGCGGCAGAGTCCGCCATGGTCTCCACCCGGACGGCTCCCCGGTCCGCAAGCTCCCGCAGCAGCGCCAGCTGGGGACCCAGACCGGGGCGGATGTTCTCCCACAGGAAGTTATTCTCCTGTCCCACATGGGCATAGGGGACCCCCAGGCACGACTCTTCACAGAGGCAGCCGAAGAACCAGGCCAGCCATTTGGGATCCCGCCCTGTGAGCCAAGAGGGTTCCAGGGTATACACCCCCTGGAGGCCCGGCCGCACATCCTGCTCGAAGTTGTAGATGGGATCCGGGCCAAGAAGGCGGAACATGGGCGTCGGAAGCTGCTCCTCCAGGGTTTGGGCGGGGATGAATTCATTTTTCCGGCAGGGATAGTAGATCCCGTTGGGGAAGCCTCCCCACAGGGTGAAGCCGTCGGTCCCCATCTGATCCCGGCAAATGGCCCCGCCCAGAACGCCATATCGCTCCGCCGCATAGCCCAGGGTCACGGAATCCAGCACCCAGGAGCCAATGGTCCGGGGATACTGGCCATACACCCCATAAAAGTCCCTCATGTAGGCATCCACCAGCCGCTTCCGCTCCTCCGGCTCGTAGCCCACACAGTAGGCGCTGTCCACCCGGTCGTCGTACTCTGTGGAGACCTTGCCCCGAAACGGAACTCCGGCCCGGCGGCACAGGGGCTCCGTAATCTCCCACCAGGCGGAAATCTCATCGCGCCCATCCAGATAGGTCCGGAACAGCGCCTGATACCGGGGGTCCATGAGGGCGTCATACTTCAGGGCATAGGTCCCGGGGAAGCCGTACTGTTTCACCAGGATGATCTCACTGCGTATGGTCTCAAAATCATCAACCAGGAACCGGCTTGGCTCCACATGGGACATACGGACAAAATTGTAAATGTTCACAATCGTTGTTTGCTTCATAAAAACCTCCTCCATCCATGGTCACCGGCATTCGGCGGATCCACAGGGGTAAAAAACACGGGCGAATTCCCACCGCCTCCAAACGGGCAGGAATTCGCCCCGGTATCATCATCCTTTTGTTTTGCTGCGAAATCATCCGGCGGCCCTACGGAAGCACCCGGAGGGCGCTGCGGCCCGACACCAAATAGGCCGCGCCATTGGAGCAGGCCTGGACCTGGGTGGCCGAGCCCACCTCCTGGGTGGAAAACCAGGGCTCCAGATTTTTGCCGGAGATGGTCAGGGTCTGGCCCGTCAGAACCGCCACATACTTCCCCGCCACGCTGAGGTCGCTCACACCGCCGGAAAGGGCCATGCGCCCGGTCTCTTCTCCGGCTGCGTCTACCGTCACCAGGGCCGGACCGCCGCTTCCCGACAGCACCAGCGCCGCAAAGCCGTCTCCCCCCAGGTCAAAATCCGTGACGCTGCCGGTATCATACCGCCCCAGGACCTCGCCTTTGGTATCGAATACCAAAAGCTCCTCTTCCCCCAGGGCACAAATCCGGTTTTTCCCCCAGAAACGCAGGTCAAAGATCACCTGATTGCCCAGGTCCACCTCTGCCACCGGATCCTCCCGGTCTGTGCGGTATACCACGGCCACAGAAGACACCGTGCCCTCCTGCTCTTCCAGGGCGACGGCACATACCATCCCGCCGCCGGGGGCGGCTGCACAGCCGGTGAAATACCGGGTGGCGGCATGGACTGCAAAGACAGGCCGCTGCTCCCGGTCCAGCAGCTGCAGCTCGGACTTCACCGCGCTGCCGGCTGTGACGTAGCACAAATAGCCGTCCTCCGTCAGGTCCGCATCGTACACCGCACCGGCCAGCGTGGGGTTGGAACAAATCTCGCCCTTCTGGTTCAACAGCAGCAGCGCGCTTCCCCCGGCATCGTAGGCCAGGATGTAGCCGCCCCGTCCCTGGACCACCGGAACAGCCAGGGAGGCCGCCGCAAGGAAGCGCACCTTTCCGTCCTTGTCATACAGGGTGACGCCATCGGCTCCGGCCGTCACCAGCTGGCCGTCCAGCTCCCCCAGCGCCGATGCAGGGGCGTCCAAAGCAATCTGGAGCTGCTGGGTACCATAGGAGAAAAACCGGCCCACCCGGTCCCAGTTCTGGCCGCCGTCTATCACAAAAAACGCCAACACCAGCGCCAGCGCCACCAGCACTGCCAGAAAGACAGACAGCCGCCGCCGTTCCTGCCCCGGATGGCGAAAGGGAATGATTTTAGCCTCCATGGTACATCCTCCTAACTTGCTCAGGGCAGCGGATCCAGGGCGTCTGCCTGAAGCTGAAACTGCTCCACTCCGTCATCATACCACAAGTGGGTGAGATACAAACCCCCGGCCGGAACCGTTGGCCCCGCTGCCGTCCGGTTGCCACCGGCCAAAATGTCGCCAATGGCCTCCGGCGGGAACTTGCCTTCGGCTGCATACACCACCGTCCCAGCCATGGCCCGGGCCATGTTATACAGAAAGCCGTTGGCGGAAACCGTGAGGGCCAGCAGCTTCCCCTGCCGCCGCACCTGGTACGCATACACCGTCCGCACCGTGGAGCGCACATCGGTGCCCACAGAACGCACGGCCGCAAAGTCATGGGTCCCTACGAACTGATCCGCCGCCGCCTGCATCACCGCCTCGTCCAGCAGGCGGGGATAGAACCACACCCGGTCCACATAAAAGGGGTTCCGAATTCGGTCATTGTAGATGAGATAGGTATAGGATTTGCGGACGCAGGAGCCAATGGCATTGAAGCCCTCGTGCACCTCCCGGGCCTGGCACACCACCACATCCGGCGGCAGGTGGGTATTGAGGGCATAGGGCAGGCGGTCACAGGGAATGGTGGAGCTGGTCCGAAAATTGGCCACGTACACCCGGGCATGCACCCCGGCATCCGTCCGGCCACAGCCGGTCATATGGACCCGGTGCCCCACCACCGCTTCCGCCGCCGCCTCCAGAGTCCCGGCCACGGTGACCAGGTCCTTCTGCACCTGCCAGCCGTGGTAAGCGGTCCCCAAATATGTCAGATACAAGACAATGTTTCTCATAAGATCTCTCCGCTCACAATTGGACATGCGTAGGGAGCGGTCTTGACCGCTCCGCCTGCACCGCCGTTCCACTTTTGCAAGCTTCCAAACAAAATGGTCATGACCGTTTCTCGCCCATCTGTCTCCGGGGATTCTGGGGCGTCTTTGTCACAGGCCGAAGCGTTTCAGCACAATCACCCCGGCAACCAGGGCCGCGCCCAAAAGGAGCGTCAGGTAATCCCGGCGGGCATAGTGCAGAACCTTCAGCTTGGTTCGGCCCTGGCCGCCCTGGTAGCAGCGGCACTCCATGGCTGTCGCCAGCTCATCCGCCCGGCGAAAGGCGCTGATGAACAGGGGCACCAGAATGGGGACCAGGGCTTTGGCCCGCTGAATCAGACTGCCGGTCTCAAAGTCCGCACCCCGGGCCTTCTGGGCGGACATGATCTTATCCGTCTCCTCAATGAGGGTGGGAATGAACCGCAGGGCAATGCACATCATCATGGACAGCTCGTGCACCGGCAGGCGCAGCTTCTTCAGGGGCCCCAGCAGAGACTCCAGGCCGTCGGTGAGGGCAATGGGCGACGTGGTATAGGTCAGCAGGAAGGTGCCGGTAATCAACATGATGATCCGGGAGGCCATAAAAATTGCCGTCCGGACCCCCTCCCAGGTGATGGTGATGCCCCAAAACCGGGCCAACACATGGTCGCCGCCGGTGTAAAACAGATTCAGCACCGCCGTCAGAATCACAATGATCACAATGGGCTTCATGCCCCGCAAAATGGTCTTGGGCCGAATCCGGGACAGAGCCACAGACATCACCAGAAACGCCAGCACCAGGCCGTAGCTCACCCAGCTGCCAGCCACAAACAGGGCCACAATATACAATACCGTCATCAGGAGCTTCGTCCGAGGGTCCAGCCGATGTACCACGGTTTTGCCTGGGAAAAACTGACCCAGGGTAATATCCTTTAGCATGAGGCCTTCCCTCCCTTCAGGCGGAGCAGCTCCTGGACGGCCTGCTCCACCGTGTATACGCTGGAGTCCACCGGTACGCCCAGCTCCCGGAGGCGCAAAAAGACCCGGGTCACCTGGGGAATGGCCAGGCCGATCTGTTGCAGCTCCCAGGCGTGTCGGAAGACCTCCCGGGGGGAATTGTCCATGCGCAGGCCGCCATGATCCATGACGAGAAGCCGGTCCGTCATCCGGGCCACCTCCTCCATGGCATGGCTCACCATCATCACCGTGGCATGTTTCGCCTTTTGATAGGCGCGGATGTTCTCCAGAATGCTCTCCCGCCCCTGGGGATCCAGCCCCGCCGTAGGCTCATCCAAAATGAGCACCGCAGGCTCCATGGCAATGACGCCGGCAATGGCCACCCGGCGCTTCTGCCCGCCGGAGAGGTCAAAGGGAGACTTGTCCAGATGCTCCTCCGGTACTCCCACAAACGCCGCCGCCTCCAGGACCCGGCGCCGGATTTCCTCTGGGGGCAGGCCCATGTTTTTGGGGCCAAAGGCAATGTCTTTGTACACCGTCTCTTCAAAGAGCTGGTACTCCGGATACTGAAACACCAGCCCAACCTGAAACCGGATGCTTCGGGTGAAGGCCTTATCGCTCCATATATCCCGCCCGTCAAACAGAATCTGACCGGACGTGGGCTTCAAAAGGCCGTTGAGATGCTGAATGAGGGTGGATTTTCCGGAGCCGGTGTGACCGATGACGCCGATGAACTCCCCCCGCTCCACGGAGAAGCTCACATGTTCAATGGCGGTGCGCTGAAATGGGGTTCCAACGCTGTAAATGTGGGACAGGTCCCGAACCTCAAGAATTGGTGCCAATTTTCATTCCTCCAGCGGGTCAGGCCGACGCCCAGCGGCGAAGTGCCTGCGCGCATTCTTCGATTGTCAGGGTATCCAGGGGCAATTCCTGCCCCTGCTGCTGCATCTGCCAGCAGAGCTCCACCGTCTCCGGGGCAGACAGCCCCAACCGGTGCAGCAGCTCCACCTGGCAGAACACCGCTTTGGGGGCGCCGTCAGCGGCAATCTCCCCGCGGTCCAACACCACCACCCGTTGCGCCCGGGCGGCTTCATCCATGTGATGGGTGATGAGAATCACGGTAATGCCCAGCTGCCGGTTCAGGCCGGAGACAATCTCCATGACCTCCTCCCGGCCCCGGGGATCCAGCATCGCCGTGGGCTCGTCCAGGACGATGCATTTGGGCCGCATGGCAATGACCCCGGCGATGGCCACCCGCTGCTTCTGACCACCGGAGAGGAGATGGGGCGCATGCTCCCGATACTCATACATGCCCACCTGGCGCAGGGCCTCGTCCACCCGCCGCCGAATCTCCTGGGAGGGAACCCCCAAGTTTTCCGGAGCGAAGGCCACGTCTTCCTCCACCACATTGGCCACGATTTGATTGTCCGGATTCTGGAACACCATCCCCACGGTGCGGCGAATGGGGATCAAATTGCCCTCATCCCGGGTATCCATTCCAAACACCATAACGGCGCCGCCGGCCGGCAGGGCGATGGCGTTGCAGTGCTTGGCCAAGGTGGATTTTCCACACCCATTTCGGCCCAGTATCGCCACAAACGTCCCCGCTTCAATGTTCAAATTCAAATCCCGAAACACAGAAATCCCGGGGCCGCCTTCCGCCCCCGGGTATGCATAAGCCAGGTGCTCTGCCTGGATCGCGTCTGCCATAGTCCCTCCTGCCGGCGGATTCGCCGGACTGATTGATTTTTTGAGTTTTTTATCTGCCCGGCTCCCAGCGGCCTGCTGCGCCACAGGGCAGAACGAGGCCGGATGCGGCCACCGGCAGGCCCAATTCCCCGCACTGGGTACCGCCTCCGAACCGGGCGCCGAACACTGCGTCGGCCATGTACCCCACTGTGGAGGGGGCCAATCCGGTGGTATAGGAGTTGATGATTACAAACAGGGGCTGCTCGGACAGGATCTCCCGTACGGTCAGAAGGAAGGGGTAAAAATCCTTTTCCATCTTCCAAATCTCCCCAGAGGGGCCCCGGCCATAGGACGGGGGATCCATAATGATGCCGTCATACTTCCGCCCCCGGCGAATCTCCCGCTGAATGAACTTGCCGCAGTCATCCACAATCCAGTGGATGGGACGGTCCGCCAGACCGGAGGCGGCGGCGTTCTCCTTGGCCATGGCCACCATGCCCTTGGCCGCGTCCACATGCCACACCTCCGCCCCACCGGCGGCAGCGGCCAAAGTGGCCCCGCCGGAATAGGCAAAGAGGTTCAGCACCCGCACAGGCCGGCCGGCCTGTGCAACCTTCTCCCGAATGTAATCCCAGTTGGCTGCCTGCTCCGGGAAGACGCCGGTATGCTTGAAATTCATAGGCTTCACATGGAAGGTTAAATATTCCTTATAGTGCAGCAGCCAGCTCTCCGGCAGGTTCCGCAGCTCCCACCGGCCTCCGCCGGTGGAAGATCTGTGGTATTTGGCGTCAAACCGGTCCCAGCGGGGGTCTGCCCGCTCCGTAGCCCAGATCACCTGGGGGTCCGGCCGAACCAGGAGCTTCCCGGCCCAAGACTCCAGCCGGAAGCCCTCTGTGGCATCCAGCACTTCATATTCTTTCCAATCTCTGGAGATCCACGCCATGGGCAGCGCCTCCTTATTCTCCGCCGCCGGTCTCCGGCGGTTTCGTGGCTTCGGTGGGATTGGTGGGCTTGGGCGGCTCTGTGGGAACCGCCACCGACTGCTTGGTGTGCACGGTGCAGCCCACTTTGTCGGTCCCCTCGGTGTACATAAACTTGGAATAGTCCAATCCTGCCATCTCATACAGCTCCTTCAGGCTGTCGGACATCTTCACAAGCCCCTTCTCTGTGACGGTGTTGCCCTTGGCCTGGGCGCAGAATTCGTTGGCCGCCGCCTGGCCGCCCTCGCAGTACCGGGTCATCACGTGGAGGTCACAGGTCTGGGTGGGTCGGTCCTCCGGATAGACATACACCGTCTGGACGCAGTCGCCCCGTGGGTCGGCTTTGCAGGCCTCCGTGGCCAGCTTACCGGACTCCCGGCAGATGGTGACGCTGGTGAGATTGCTCCAGTTGAAGAGGTCCTTGTCTTCCAGGCCCTCATGGAGGGGCTCCATCACCGCATGCCACAACCGGGCAGAGGGGTTCTCGTAGTTCCCTGTAAGGTAGATGGACTCCGGCTGGTCGTAGCCGCACCAAACCACGGCGGTGTAGTAGGGGGTATAACCGGCAAACCAACGGTCATTGTCGTCGGAGGTGGTGCCGGTTTTTCCCGCCACAGACATGTTGGACAGGCGGGCCGGAGAGGCCGTGCCATAGTTCACTGCGTACCAGAGCATATAGTTCATATAGTCCACAGTTTTCTCGCTGATGATCTGCCGGGTGCTCTGGGTGTTGTCCAGGACCACGTTGCCGTCGGAGTCGTAGACCACGGAATAGGTCCGGCTCTCCCGCCAGACGCCATGGTTGGTGTAGGTGGCGTAGGCTGTGGTGAGATCCCGGACGGTCACGCCATAGGTGAGCGCGCCCATGGCCATGGGGGCCAGAGCAATGTCCGTCTTCTCCGAGCCATTGATGGTCTGGCTGGAGATGAGGTCGGACAGGCCAAATTTGTTTTTGGCGAAATCAAAGCTATAGTCCGTGCCAATCTTCTCCACCACCCGGCAGGCAATGGTATTCATAGACGCACTGACGCCAGTGAGAACGGAGACGCTGCCCGTGTAGCGCCGGTCGTAGTTCTGGGGATAACCGTCGTACAGAGGACCGTCAAACAGGACTGTGGAGGGATCCACCGCATTGGCCTCCATGGCAGGGCCATAGACCGAGATGGGCTTGATGGCAGAGCCCGGCTGGAGGGTGGACTGGGTGGCCCGGTTCCAGCTCAGGGAGATCTCTTTCTTCCCCACGCCGCCGGCCATGGCCACAATGTCGCCGGTGGCGTTGTCAATGACCACAATGGCGGACTGGAGCTGCTGCTGGCTATCTGTGGTGGGAATTCGGTCCAGGTCCTGGTAGACATCATCCACCAGCTTCTGCACATCCATATCAATGGTGGCGTAGATGTGGTAGCCGCCGGTTTTGATCATGTTCATGCAGACCTTTTCTGTATAGCCGGTCTTCTTCTCCAGGTCCGTGCACACGTCGCGGATGATGGTATCGGTGAAGTAGGAGTACACATTGCTGCTGTTGTCCTCGGGAATGTCCACCACCGTGCCGCACATCGGGCACTGGTATCGCTCGTCCTCCTGGACGTACTCAAAGGAGCTGCGGTTGCCCTGGAAGCCGCAGTTGGTGCAGGTAAAGAGCTCATCGCTGAGGGAGACGCTGGTGAAGATCATATCCTGGTCCACCGCCGCCTGGTACTCCTCCTCGGACAGATAGCCCTGCTTCTGCATCTCAGACAGCACAATGAGCTGGCGCTTCCGGTTCCGCTCCATGCTGATGTAGGGGTCATACAGGGAGGGGTTGTTGGTAACGCTGATGAGGCTGGCGCACTCAGCCGTGGTGAGGTTGGACACATCCTTGCCGAAGTAGGTCCGGGCAGCGCTCTGGACACCGGCGCAGCCCTCGCCCAGGTAGATGGTGTTGAGGTACCACTCCAGGACCTCTTCCTTGGTGTAGCGGTCCTCAAACTGGAGAGCCCGGAAAATCTCCAGCACCTTCCGCCGGACGGTGACGTCATCTTCTGTGGTCAGATTCTTGATGAGCTGCTGGGTGATGGTGGAGCCGCCGAAGGTGGAGCCGCCGCCCAGGAACATGTTGATGCAGGCTTTCGTGGTGGTGAGCCAGTCCACGCCCTGGTGCTGGAAGAACCGCTTGTCCTCAATGGCCACCGCGGCGTGAATCAGATCCTTTGGAATGTCCTCATAGGACACCCAGACCCGGTCAATGTCGGCATAGATCTGCTGCATTTTCTGGATGTTGTTCTGGGAATCCAAGAAATAAATGAAGGAGCTTCGATCCAGCGCAAAATCCTCCACATTGAAGTCGGCATTGGGGATCACATCCTCCTGGAGGTAATTGCCCAACAGGCAGGCAAAAATGCCCCCGGTGAGGAGCACCACCGTCAGAGCAACCAGGCCGGCGCCTAGAGCCACCTTGACCGTCGTCCAAACCACGCTCCAGATGCCGCCCAGAATTCGCAGACCCAGGGGGAATTCGTAATAGTCTTTTTTCCGTTGCCAAAAGAATTTCTTCTTTTCCATGAAACAGCCTCCTTATTCCATCCGGCCAGAGCCTCTCATGAGGCGATGCGCCAGCCATTCCATTTCCATTTCAGGAAAACACAAATTCAGTCGTAACATTATACCATACCCCGTCCCAAAACGAAAGAGGGAAATTCCCCGGCAGCCCACTCCTACCAAGAAATTTCCCCATTCTTTCCAAAAAATTCAAAGTTTATTCAAATCCGGTCCCTCCCCCTTCCTGAATCGGCATGCGCTCGTCATGGTGTTTTTCACAACAGCCTCCTAGTTCTGCAACAAGTACCCGTCAATGATATCGCGTGCAAATTGCAACATTTGAAGCTTTACCTCCCTATTCAAAGAGTCAATACCGCTTTCTGACAACAGTTTATTATTGTAATATGCATAAATATGATAATTATAATCTACAACACAAAATTCAATATTTAAATCTATTTTGTATTCACCTTCTGTCGGCTCTCTTAAATAGTAATACATTTCAACGTCTCTGTATACCATATTCCGTTCGCTATGCAAAGCTAATGACTTGTCGCAATCTACACCGTATCTTACTTCCACGCTGCTATAGATCAAACTGCCATGGCTCTCGTAGCCAGTTGGTTTGGAGAGAATATTTCTATCATCCAATTTTAATGCATATTTCCAACCGTCGAACTCTTCCGAGGAAACATCCGGTAAAAACACTCCCGGCGTGTTCCTCAGAATTTTCTGTAAATTGTCAAACGAGTTCACCTCTTTTTTGAATGCAGGATAGAATGGATAATTTATTGTAATGGCTCCAGCGAAGCATAAAACAAATACCACGCAAGCTCCCAACGCCGCCCATTTAGCAAAGGTACGCTTTCTCACTGTATCGTCCTCCTGCCATAGCATTTCAATTCAGGATACGCATTTTGCGCTCAAAACTATATTAAGATTTTACAAAATTTTACCAAAAATGTCAAGAAGAAATTGGTTTGTCAGATGGAACGAAGGGAACTCTGGCGGCGTTGCAAAATGGGGAAAACTGGGGTATAATACTCCCAATTCCCTACCCCGTTTCCTGAAAGGAGCACACACAATGGAGTGGAACGTATTGGCCGTAGGCGATGTGGTCGCTGATTGCGGCGTTTCGATGATTGAAAAGCACCTGCCCCGGCTTCGCCGGCAGGTGAAAGCGGATTTTACCGTGGTCAACGGGGAAAACGCCGCCATTTTGGGCATTACCCGGGACCAGGCGGAAGCCATCCTGGGGGCTGGAGCCGACGTCATCACCATGGGCAACCATACCTTCGGCCGCCGGGAGATCTGTCCCTACCTGGACGACTGCCCCCGGATTCTGCGGCCAGCCAACCTGGCCCCCCAGCTGCCGGGCCGGGGCTGGGGCATGTTTGACAGCCCCATGGGGGAGATCGCGGTCATTGATCTCATTGGCCGGTGTAACATGGACTACAGCCCGGACAACCCCTTCCTGCTGGTGGACAAAATTTTGAAGCCAATCACCACCAAATTCATTCTGGTGGAGATCCACGCCGAAGCCACCTCGGAAAAGCTGGCCATGGGCCACATGCTGGACGGCCGGGTCAGCGCCGTGTGGGGAACCCACACCCATGTGCCCACGGCGGACAACCAGATCCTTCCAAACTCCACAGGCTTTGTCACAGATCTAGGTATGACCGGTCCCAAGCACTCCATCCTGGGCATCCGGCCTGACCTGTCGGTGGCCCGGTTCCGGGGCGACCTGGCCGGCCGCTACCAGCCCGCGCCCGGCCCCGGCAAGCTGGAGGGCGTGGTCTTCACCCTGGACGAGGGGGGCCGGTGCACCAACACACAGCGGGTGACGGTGTATGATTAACATTTTGCACAGCGCCGATTTCCATCTGGGCGCCCGCTTCCACAGCCTGCCCCCGGAGAAGGCCCAGGCCCGGCGGCAGGAGCAGCTGGGCCAGCTGGAGCAGTTGGCCGGGCTCTGCCGGTCCCAGGGCTGCCAGCTGGTCTTGCTGTCGGGGGACCTTTTGGACCGGCCCCAGGGCTGCCGCTCCGAGGCCCGGGCTTTGGCCGGAGCTCTGGAGGCCATGGCAGTCCCGGTGTTCCTGGCCCCGGGCAACCACGACCATCTGTGCCCCGGTTCTCCCTATCTGGAGATGGCCTGGCCGGGGAACGTCCACATCTTCACCCGGCAGACTCTGGAGTCCGTCTCCCTGCCGGAGCTGGACTGCCGGGTCTGGGGCGCCGGTTTCCAGAGTATGGACTGCCCCGGCCTTCTGGAGGGGTTCCGGGCAGCCGGGGACGAAGCGGTGCAGCTGATGGTTCTGCACGGCGACCCGGCCAATCCCAGCGCCCCCTGCTGCCCTGTGACCCGGGCCCAGGTCGCGGCCTCCGGCCTGCAATATCTGGCCCTGGGCCATATTCACACCCGGGGACAGCTGGAGGCCGGCGGCGCCCTGTGCGCCTGGCCCGGCTGCCCCATGGGCCGGGGCTTTGACGAAACCGGGTCCAAGGGCGTGTACATCTGCCAGGTTTCCCCCCAGGGCGCCCAGGCCACCTTCCTGCCCCTGGGAGCCGGAGGCTATGAAGATCTGACCATTCCGGCGGGCTCTGACCCTCTGGCCGCCATTCTGGCCCAGCTGCCTCCGGATGCCAGCCGGGACGTGTACCGCATCACCCTCACCGGGGAGGCAGAGCCGGTGGAGCTGGACCGGCTCCACAGCGCGCTGTCCGACCGCTTCTTCCACCTGGAGCTCCGGGACCGGACGATTCCCCCCCGGGACCTGTGGGAGCGGGCGGGAGAGGACAGCCTGGAGGGGCGGTACTTTCAAATTCTACAGCAGGCCGCTCAAAACGCCGCCGGGCCGGAGGCGGAGGCCCTGTGCCTGGCCGCCCGGCTCAGCCGCCAAATCCTGGAGGGACAGGAGGTGACCCTGCCGTGAACATCTGCTCCATGACCGCCACCTTCGGCAAGCTGGAAAACCAAACCCTCACCCTCACCCCCGGCCTCAACCTGATTTCCGCCCCCAACGAGTGGGGCAAAAGCACCTGGTGCGCCTTTCTTTTGGCCATGCTTTACGGCATCGACACCCGTCAGCGGGCCAAACAGGGCCAGCTCCCGGACAAAGAGCGCTACAAGCCCTGGTCCGGCAAGCCCATGGAGGGGTCCATGGAGATCCTCTGGCAGGGCCGCCGGATCACCATCCAGCGGCAGACCAAAGGGCGGATTCCCATGGGCCAATTCCGGGCCTTTGAGATAGAAACCGGCCTTTCCGTCCCGGAGCTGACGGCGGACAACTGCGGTCAGCTCCTCCTGGGTGTAGAACGCAGCGTGTATCAGCGAACCGGCTTTCTCCGGGGCGGAGAGCTGGCCGTGAGCCAGGACGAAGCCCTGAGCCGCCGCCTGAACCAGCTGGTGACCACCGGCGACGACAGCCCCGCCGCCCCCGCCCTGGCAGCAGGGCTGCGGGAACTGAAAAACAAATGTCAATATAACAAATCCGGCCTTCTGCCCCAGGCCCGGCAGGCTCTGGCCGCATGCCGGGAGACGCTTCAGTCCCTGGAGGCCCTGGAAATCCAGGCCGCCGGGCTGGAATCCCGGGTCCGGGAGCTGGAGGACCGGAAGGCCGCCCTGAGCACCCACCAGAAGGCCCTGGAGCGCCAGGAAAACCGGCAAAAGCTGGAGCGGGTGGAAGAAGCTCGGGTAAAAGAATCCGCCCTCCTGGCAGAACTGGAGCGGGCCAAGGCCCAGTGTCAAGGAAGGCCCGAACGGGCCCTGGCAGAGCGCCGCCTTTCCCAATGGCGGAGCCTCCGGGAGGCCCTGGAGGCGCTGGAGCTGGAAGATTCCATGGAAACGCCGCCGCCCCAGGTACCTGACGCTCCCCCTCCCCTGCGTGGGCTGGACGGACAGATGGCGCGGGAACAGGTTCGGCAGCAGCTGGCGGCCCTTCCTCATGCCGGAACAAACACTGCCGGAACCCAACGCGCGCTCCTGGCCGGTCTGGGGCTCCTGTTTGGGGGACTGGCTCTGCTGTGGCTCCTGCCTGGGCTCTGGAAGCTGCCGGGAGCGGCCCTCCTGACCGCCGGAGGGTGCCTCGCCCTCTGGGCCGGTCTCAGACGCCGCCGGGAAGCGAAAGCCGCCCAGGAAGCCAGTCAGGCCCTCCAGGCCCTCCTTGCACAATACGAAGTGCCCACCCTGCAGGCCCTGGAGCAGTGGCTGCAAACCTACGAAGCGGACTGGAACCGCTACCAGGAGGCCCTTGCCCCCCACACCCGCCGGCAAGCGGAGCTGGACGCCCGGCGCAGCGCCCTTCTGGAGGAGCTGGCCACCCTCACCGGCAACCAGGGCTCCGAGGCCTTCTGCCAGGAACAGCGCCAGACCCTGGAGGCCTGGGACACCTGGGCCGCAGCCTGCCGGGCAGCCGCCCAGGCCAAAGGGCACCGGGAAGCCATGGAAGCCGTCACCGCCGGCCTGGAGGATACCCCGGTGGCAGACAGCCTCACCCTCACCCCGGACGAGACCCAGAAGGCCCTGGAGCAGACCGCCCGCGCGCTGGAGGGCCTCCGCTCCCAGCTGGACGCCTGCCGGGGCCGCCGGACCGCCCTGGGCAACCGGGATCAGCTGGAGGCCGAGGCGGAAGCCCTGGACAATCGGGTCTCCCGGCTGGAGACCTACCAGACTGCCCTCAACTACGGCCTGGCGGCCCTGGACAAGGCCCAGCGGGAGCTGCAAAGCCGCTTTGCCCCCCGGATCACCGCGCAGGCCCGGGACATCCTGGGATCCCTCACCGCAGGCCGCTACGACCGGCTGCTCCTGGACCAGGATCTGAGCCTCTCCGCAGGCGCCGCCGGGGAGGACACCCTGCATCCCCTGGTCTGGCGCAGCGACGGGACGGGCGATCAGCTGTATCTGGCCCTGCGCCTGGCTGTGAGCCGGGCCCTGATCCCGGAGGCCCCCCTGGTCCTGGACGACGCCCTAATCCGCTTTGACGAAACCCGCCTGGCCGCCGCCCTGGACCTGCTGAAATCCGAACACCGGCAAATTCTCCTCTTCACCTGCCAGGACCGGGAGGCCCGGCTTCTGGCCCAGGAGGTCCGTTAACAAATCCCTCGGGAACTCTTAACACTTTGTTCACGCTAACCGGAAAAAAACAGATATAATGGAACACATCAGAAGGCAGAAAAGAGACGGAGGAATCCCCCATGGCCATTTCGGTTTTGATTGTAGAGGACGACAACAACATCGCAGAGCTTCTGCAGATGTATCTGGAGAAAGAGGGCTACGCCGTAACCATTGCCCCCGACGGCGGGCAGGGCGTGTCCAAGTTCCGGGCCATTAAGCCGGACCTGGTGCTGCTGGACCTGATGCTCCCGGTGCTGGACGGCTGGGCCGTGTGCAAGGCCATCCGGGCCGAGAGTCAGGCCCCCATCATCATGCTCACTGCCAAAGGCGAAACCAGCGACAAAGTCACCGGTCTCAAAAGCGGCGCAGATGATTACATCACCAAACCTTTTGAAATGAAAGAGGTTCTGGCCCGGATTGAAGCCGTTCTCCGCCGCTCCGGCAGCAGCGTGGAGAAAAAGGCCAACAAGCTGGTGTTTGACCGGCTGATCATCGACATGGACGCCTTTGAACTCACAGTCAACGGGAAAAAAATTGATACGCCCCCCAAGGAAATGGAGCTACTGTTCCACCTGGCCTCCTCCCCCAACCGGGTGTATACCCGCAACCAGCTGCTGGACGAGGTCTGGGGCTTTGATTACTTCGGCGACTCCAGAACCGTAGACGTGCACATCAAGCGCCTGCGGGAGAAGCTGGAGGGGGTCTCTGAGCAGTGGAGCCTCAAAACCGTGTGGGGCGTAGGATACAAGTTTGAGGTGACCAATTCGTGAGAACCACATTCAGCCGTCTGTTTTCCGTGACGGCGCTCATTGTTCTGGTCGCCGTGGTGGGCCTGGGCATGTCCTTCCGGGTCATGGTCAAAAACTACCTGGCCGCGGAGCAGCAGGAGGCGCTCCAGGCCAAGGCGGCCACAGTCACAGAGCTCACCGCCGACTACGCAGGGTTTGCCTCCGCATACGGCCTGGACGTCTCCACCAAATTTCACAAAACCCTGTCCTTTGCCTCCCAGTTTTCCCAGACGGATATTCTGGTGTGCGACACCCAGGGGCAGGTCATCACCTGCTCCTGCCAGGAGTTCTGGTGCAGGCACATCGGCTTGTACCTGGACCCGGATTACGTGCAGGAGGTGCTCCTCCATGGAGAAGACTCCCGCACCGGGATCCTGACCAATGTATACGAGGAAAACCGCTACCTGGTGGCCCGGGTCTGCACCATGTCCGACGGCAGCGTAGGCGGTCTGGTAATTGCATCGGAGCCGGTGCAGGGCACGGGCCAAATCCTGTCCCAAATGACCCAAATATTTGTGTTTGTGGCCTTGATCGTGCTGCTGCTCACGGTGATGTGCTTCTCCATCTTCACCCAGAACCTGTGCCGCCCCCTGAAGGCCATGGCCAACGCCGCCAGAGAATTTGGCCACGGAAACCTGAAGGCCCGGGTGGAAACCGGCGGAGATTACACCCAGGAAATTGACGAGCTGGCCGTGGCGTTCAACAACATGGCCTCCTCCCTGGAGCAGAGCGAATATCAGCGCCAGGAATTCGTGGCCAACGTCAGTCATGAGCTAAAGACGCCTATGACCACCATCGGCGGCTATGTGGACGGCATCTTGGACGGTACCATCCCGCCGGAGCGGGAGCGGAAATATCTGACTTTGGTCTCCGGCGAGGTCAAACGCCTGAGCCGCCTGGTGCGGAGTATGCTGGACGTGTCCCGCCTTCAGGATCAGGGGATTCCGCCGGAAAAAATGGTCCGGTTCGACGTGGCCGAATGCCTGGGGCAGGTGCTGATTACCTTTGAGCAGAAAATCAACGACAAGGGTCTGGATGTGGCTGTGGACTTCCCCGAGTATCCCGTCTACGCCCAGGGGGATCTGGACGTTATCACCCAGGTGGCCTATAACCTCATTGACAACGCCGTCAAATTCTGCCCCTCTGGAGGCCAGCTGGGACTGACCCTCCGGGCATCCGGTTCCAAGGTCTATGTCTCCGTCTCCAACACCGGCGACACCATCCCCCCGGAGGAACTCCCCCTGGTGTTTGACCGGTTTCACAAGATTGACAAAAGCCGGAGCCTCAACCGGGAGGGCTGGGGCCTGGGTCTCTATATTGTAAAAACCATCATCTGCAGCCACGGGGAGGACATCTCTGTCACCAGCCGGGACGGCAAGACCGAATTCACCTTTACCCTGGCCGGGGTAAACAGTCTGTAATTGCGAGGCAATGCTTATGTTCCATGATGACAAAAACCCGCTGGAGCCGGAATACACCCCCCTTTCCCAGACGCAGGAAGAGCGATTCAGCGGTTTCTATGAAACCGGAAACATCCGTCCCCCCAAGAACCATGGCGGTTGGGTAGCTGCCGTACTCCTGACCTGCATCTTCTTGGGCGGTCTGGCCGGCGGCGCCATCCTCATCAATCTGGGCTCGCAGATGCAGCGTGAATCGCCGGAGGAAAGCCAGAATCACCTGACCCCCACCACTCCCCCGGAAACGGAGCTCCCCGACCCCACCGAGTCGGAGCAGCATGTCCTGTCTGCCACCGGCTCCCAGGGGGACGAGGCTGAGCTGATCATCTCCGACACCCCGGAGCCGGTGGCCAACATCCCCCAGGAGGGTGGTCTCTCTCTCCAGGAAATCTATAAAAAGGCCAGCCCCTCCGTGGTCTCCATCACCTCCCAGCAAGTGGACGGCACCTCTTACGGAACGGGAATCATCATGTCTCAGTCCGGCTATATCATCACCAATTGCCATGTGATCGACGGTGCGTATTCTCTGTCTGTCACCCTGTACGACGGGCGGGTCTATGACACCCAGTTGGTGGGAAAGGACCGCATCAGCGATCTGGCCGTCCTGCGGGTGGACGCCAGCGACCTGACGGCGGCGGAATTTGGAGACTCCACCCAAACCCAGGTGGGTGACGCCGTGGTCGCCATCGGCAGCCCCCTGGGGGCAGAGCTCTACGGCTCCATGACCGACGGCATCATCTCCGCCATCAACCGGAGCCTCTCCATACAGGGAAATGAACTGACCCTCCTCCAAACCACAGCCGCTTTGAACAAGGGCAACTCCGGCGGGCCCCTCATCAATTGCTACGGGCAGGTCATTGGCATCACCACCGCCAAGATCAGCGACTACTACACCAGCGCCGGGGTGGAGGGCCTGGGCTTTGCCATTCCCATCCACGTTGCCAAAGATGTGGTGGACCAACTCATTGAGACCGGCTATATCCCGGGCCGTCCGTCCCTGGGGGTGGAAACCGTTGTCCTGGATCTGCAGGACCAGCTGTATTTCAATCTGCCCAACGGCCTGTATATCACCGGGGTGGATGAAGCCTCCAACGCCTGGGCGGTGGGCATCCGGCCCCGGGACATTCTCCTCAGTGTGAATGGGCAGGGCGTCACCTCCCAGGAGGAGCTCCGCATTGCTCTCAGCGACTTCGCTGTAGGAGATTCCGTCAACGTGGTCATCTACCGCTCCGGCCGGCAGCTGACGGCAGATATCCTCCTACAAGAGGCGACTCAATAAGACGGCGCTATCAAATTTGCCAAACCTCAAAAGATTGCTGCAAACACGGACAGTCCCCGCAGGTCTTCCCAAGATATTGTGTAAGCCACAGCATCATGCGCAATATCTTGTTAGAATGGCTCGGATTGTCCCGCTTTGCAGCAAACTCTTTTTTCCGCCGGACCTTTTGCTTCCCGGCAGCCATACAAATTTGCTCCAGAAAAATGGAAATTTTCATTGCAGAAATGGCAAAGCTGTATTATAATGGACAGAAATCAACCTGGACATTTTCACATCCTGTGTCACATAATTTCGGGCGGTGCGCCGGGAGGCGGCGCGCCAATTCCTGAGGATTGCATTGGGAGGTCTTTCTATGCAAAAACCTGTTTTGGTGGTCATGGCTGCCGGTATGGGCAGCCGGTATGGCGGGCTGAAGCAGCTGGACCCTGTGGGGCCCGGCGGCCAATTGATTATTGATTATTCCCTGTTTGACGCCCATCGGGCCGGCTTTGAGACCGTGATTTTCGTCATCAAGCCGGAGATTGAGGCAGCGTTCCGGGCGGGAATTGGGGACCGCATCTCCAAGGTGATGCAGGTCCACTATGTGTTCCAGCGGCCTGACGATCTGCCCCAGGGCTACACCGTCCCTGTGGGCCGGGAAAAGCCCTGGGGGACTGCCCAGGCCGCCCTGGCGGCACGGGAATTGGTCGACGGCCCCTTTGCCGTCATCAACTCCGACGATTATTACGGTCCCCATGGCTTCCAGGAGATTTACAACTATCTGATCCGCCACCCGGATCGGGACGACTGCTACGAATACGCCATGGTAGGCTATCTGCTCCAAAACACCGTGACAGAACACGGCCATGTAGCCCGGGGCGTCTGCCAGGAGACAGAAGACGGATACCTCCACAGCGTGGTGGAGCGGACCCGCATTGTCAAGGGCGAAACCTGCCCCCGGTACACCGAGGACGGCGGCGCAACCTGGCAGGACCTGCCGGGGGACACGGTGGTATCCATGAACCTCTGGGGCTTCACCCGCAGCTACCTGGACGAAGCCTGGGCCAGATTTCCCGCTTTCCTGGATCAGGCTTTGCAGACGGATCCTCTGAAAGCAGAGTACTACCTGCCCACTGTGGTCAGCCAGCTCCTGGCCAGCGGAAAGGCGCGGGTGAAAATTCTGCGAAGCCACGACAAGTGGTATGGCGTCACCTACCAGGAGGATAAGCCCACAGTCGTGGCCGCCATTGCCGACATGACTGCCCGGGGTCTGTATCCGGAGCACCTGTGGGAGGGGCGCCAGTAAACTGTCACTGCAAAAATATTGCGGTTTTACAGGGTTTTGCTTTGCGTCTCCCTCTCATTCTTGGCGAATTGGCAGTGCCTACCACGGGCGGACACATGGGTCCGCCCGTGCAGTGAGATACCAATGTAGTATATAAAAACATTCTTCAGCGTTGCCATAGAATACACCTTTCGGGGCATTAAAATGATAAAATATGGCAGGAAATTTTTGCCCACCCTCGCTATATGCATAAGGAACGGTCTTGACCGTTCCGCTTGGCATAGGTTGGAAGTCTGCAAAAGACGGAAGGCAGTGCTGGCGGAGCGGTCAAGACCGCTCCCTACGCACACCCGGTTCCTCTCCACGGGGCTCCGTGTAAAAAATACATACTGTTGCCGTGAAAGGAGCTCATTTATCTCTTGCATTCTCTGCCCCGTTGTGGTAGAATGAAATGGTATACGGAAAAAGCTGTGAACGGGCCGCCTGGTGTTGGTTTGCGCGATGCAGAGAGAGCGGGATGGTGAGAGCCGCTCCGCGTGCAGCACAGGGCTTTCTCCCGGGAGCCGCCGCCTGAACCTGTAGTAGGGCGCGCCGGACGACCGCCGTTACCGGTCAGGGGCGTGGTTGCGCCCTGGTAAAGTGCGTCATTTGGCGAATGCGGGTGGTACCGCGGAGGAATTTCCTTCGTCCCTGTCTGGGGACGGAGGTTTTTTATTGTCTCTGGGATGCCGCCGGTGCGTCGTGCTCATCAATACCCGAAGGCCTGGCCTTCAGCAAAGGAGATTGACCGCAATGAAACAACAATTGGAAGACATTAAGAGCAGGGCTCTGGCGTCTCTGGACGCCGCCGTCTCCCCGCCGGACCTGGAGGAGCTCCGGGTGAAGTTCCTGGGCAAAAAAGGCGAGCTCACCGCCCTTCTGAAGCAAATGGGCAAGCTCTCCCCGGAAGAGCGGCCGGTCATGGGCCAATTGGCCAACACCGTCCGGGCGGAGATTGAAGCCCGGCTGGAAGAGCGGAAGTCCGCCATCCACGCCGCCGCACTGGAGGCCAAGCTGGTTGCCGAAGCCGTGGACGTCACCATTCCCGGCACGCCCGTCTCCCTGGGCCACCAGCACCCCATGAATCAGGTCCTCCAGGAGATCAAAGACATCTTCGTGGGCATGGGCTACACCGTGGTGGACGGCCCTGAGGTGGAGCTGGCAGAGTACAATTTCACCAAGCTGAATATCCAGGAGGGCCACCCCTCCCGGGACCGGAGCGACACCTTCTATTTTACTGACGACGATTCCCTCCTGCTGCGGACCCAAACCAGCCCCATGCAGATCCGGATCATGGAGCATATGCAGCCCCCCATCCGCATTGTCGCCCCCGGCCGGGTTTACCGGAAGGACGAGGCCGACGCCACCCATTCCCCCATGTTCCACCAGATTGAAGGGCTCGTGGTGGACGAAGGCGTCACCATGGGCGACCTGAAAGGGACGCTGGAAACCCTCATGAAGCAGCTGTACGGCGAGGAGGCCGTCATGCGCTTCCGCCCCCACCACTTCCCCTTCACAGAGCCTAGCTGTGAGATGGATATGCAGTGTCACAAGTGCCACGGCACTGGCGAGGTGGATGGTCAGGTCTGCTCCACCTGCCACGGCGAGGGCTGGATTGAGCTCCTGGGCGCCGGGATGGTCCATCCGACGGTGCTGGAAGGCTGCGGCATTGACCCCGCCAAGTACTCTGGCTTTGCCTTCGGCATGGGCCTGGAGCGCATGGCCATGCGCCGGATGCGCATCAACGACCTGCGTCTCATTTTCGACAACGACGTGCGGTTCCTGTCCCAGTTCTAAGGAGGTGGCCAGAATATGAAGCTCAACAGAAAATGGATCAACGAAGAATTTGTGGACCTGTCCCAGGTCTCGGATAAAGAATTTGTGGAAACCATGACCATCGCGGGGCAAAAGGTAGAGACCTATGAACGCCTGGATGCAGAAATCCGCAATGTGGTGGTGGGCAAGGTCCTCACCATGGTTCGGCATCCCAACTCGGACCATATGTGGATCTGCCAGGTGGAGGTAGGTCAGGCGGAGCCGGTGCAAATCGTCACCGGCGCCCAGAATGTCCATGAAGGGGATCTGGTCCCTGCCGCCCTGCACAACTCCTGGCTCCCCGGGGGCGTGCACATCACCAAGGGCAAGCTCCGGGGAGAAAAATCCAACGGCATGCTCTGCTCCCTGAAGGAGCTGGGCCTCACCCTGAACGACTTCCCCTACGCCATAGAAGACGGCATCTGGATTCTGGAGGAGGACTGCCAGCCCGGCGACGACATCAACACCGTCATCGGCAACGACGACACCGTGGTGGACTTCGAAATCACCAACAACCGGCCGGACTGCTACTCCATCATCGGTCTGGCCCGGGAGGCAGCCGCCGCCTTCCACCGCCCCATGCGGCACCATGAGCCCCAGGTCCAGGGCAGCTCCGCCGGCTCCATGTATGACAAGTTGGACGTGGAAGTCCCGGCAGAGCACCTGTGCAACCGGTACACGGCCCGGATGGTGACCAACGTGAAAATCGGCCCCTCCCCCAAGTGGCTGCGCCAGCGGCTCCGGGCCAACGGCGTCCGGCCCATTAACAACATCGTAGACATCACCAACTACGTCATGCTGGAGTATGGCCAGCCCATGCACGCCTTTGACTACCGGTACGTCTCCTCCGGCAAGATTGTGGTCCGGGAGAGCGTGGAGGGCGAGACCATCACCACCCTGGACGGCAACCTCCGCACCCTGAAGCCCGGGATGCTGGTCATTGCCGACGGCGACAAGCCCATCGGCCTGGCGGGCATCATGGGCGGCGAAAACTCGGAAATTGTGGCGGACACCGCCACCGTGGTCTTTGAGTCCGCCAACTTCAACGGCACCTCCATCCGCCAGACTGCCCTGGCCCTGGGACTGCGGACGGAAGCTTCCGGCAAATTTGAAAAAAATCTGGATCCCATGCTCACCATTCCCGCCGTCCAGCGGGCCTGTGAGCTGGTGGAGCAGCTGGCCTGTGGCGACGTATTGGACGGGATGATTGACATCATCCACTACGTCCCCCAGCCCAAGCAGCTGGAGCTGGAGCCGGATGAGATCAACCGCCTTCTGGGTACCCAAATCCCGGAGGCGGATATGGTGGATTTTCTCCGCCGCCTGGAAATTCCTGTGGAGGGCCGCACCATCTCCGTCCCCTCCTGGCGGCCTGACCTGAACCTCATGGCAGACATCGCCGAAGAGGTGGGCCGGCTGTATGGCTATAATCGGATCCCCACCACCGACCTCCGGGGCGTGGCCACCCAGGGCCGCTATGCCCCCAACATGCTCCTGGAGAACCAGGCCGGAAGCCTCTGCAGAGCCCTGGGCTACAGCGAGATCATCACCTACTCCTTCGTCTCCCCCGCCGTCTTTGATCAGCTCCGCCTGCCGGAGGAACATGACCTGCGCCGCACCCTGAAGATTCAGAACCCCCTGGGCGAGGATACCTCGGTGATGCGGACCACCGCCCTGCCCTCCATGCTGGACATCCTGGCCCGGAACAGCGCCTATCACAATAAGTCCGCCAAGCTCTACGAGCTGGCCAAAGTCTACCTGCCCACAGAGAGCGTCCTCCCGGCAGAGCCAAAAATGCTGGTCCTGGGGACCTATGGGGAGCACGAGACCTTCTTCACCCTGAAGGGGGAGCTGGAAGCCATCCTCACGGGCCTCCGGATCCGGAAGCCCGGCTACACCGCCGTTTGCGACAACCCCACCTACCATCCCGGACGCTGCGCCAAACTCACCATGGACGGCGTGGATCTGGGTTTCCTGGGTCAGATTCACCCCCTGACCGCTCAAAATTACGGGCTGGAGGGGGAGGTCTACTGCTGTGAAATCAACTTCACCCAGCTCCTGTCCATGGGGGAGCCAGAACCCACCTATCAGCCCCTGCCCAAATACCCCGCCGTCTCCCGGGACCTCTCCCTGGTCTGTGACGAGGCCCTGACCGTGGCTCAGGTGGAGCAGTGCATGACAGGCGCCGCCGGAAAGCTGCTGCGCAACATCCGGTTCTTCGACATTTACCGGGGCAAGGGCATCCCCGAGGGGAAGAAGAGCATCGCATTCTCTCTGGAGCTGCGGGCAGACGATCGGACCCTCACCGACGCCGATTCCGAAGGGGTGGTGACCAAGGTTCTGGCGGCGCTCCAGGAGAAATTGGGCGTCACCCTGCGGTAACCCGTGAAATTTTCGTGAATCTTTTTCTCTTCCCCTTTACTTTGCCTCTGTTTTGTTATATGATGGGCGCATCACACATAAAAGGAGGAATCCATGTTGAATGACAACACCATCAAATTCACTGTCCCCGGTGATGAACGCGAAAACATGCATCGGATTCTCCACTCTGTTTTCGACGCCCTCAGCGAAAAGGGGTACAATCCCATCAATCAGATTGTCGGGTATCTCTTGACTGAAGACCCCACTTATATCACCAATTACAACAATGCCCGCGCCATGATTTGTAAGCTGGACCGGGATGAACTCCTCCAGGAGCTGGTCCAGTGTTACCTGTTTGATCAGCAATGAGCCGTATCTGGGGCTGCCGCCGTGACGCTGCAGCCCCAGATTTCTTCCACCTCTGGGCCAGGTTCGGCCCCCTTTTCTTCCCATACTACCCCTCCGTCTTACGTTCCAACATCCAAGAATCCCCAATTTTGGACCAATTTGTAACACATATCTCAAAAAAGTTTCAAAAATCGCCCCAAGTGGGTTGACAAGTCCGTTACGATGTGTTACAATTTGGTTACATTTCCTTCAGGGAGGTTTCAAATGTCTGAGCAAACTGCCGGCCTGACCTACAAAGGCCGCCCCCTTATGCGCAAGGATAACATGATCTACTACGGCTCTATGGCCGATTCTCACATTGTGATGCTCCAGGTTCTGGACACCAAGCCGGTAAACGGCCTGGATGTGGCCACCCGGGTGTCGGTTCAGCTCCTGTCCAACGACCCGAACCTGCGGTCCCGGGAGCGGGTTGTTAAAAAGAGCGAAAAAGACGGCTTGTACACGGCTTTGGATGTTGGCTGTGTCTGGCTGGAGCGCGCTTTGGCGAAATAAAACCACTGTAAGACGGAGGGTAACGTATGAACTGCAAAAAGAGATTTTTGGGTCTGGTCCTGTCGATGACCACCCTGGCCGGTACGCTGGCTCTGACCACCCATGCTTCTGACACCGTAAAATCTGCCATTGGCATTGTAGATGCCTCCGCCCTCCGCCTGCGGGAGGGGCCGGGCACCAACACCGAAATCCTCACCACTGCCTACCGCAACGACTATGTGGTCATTCTGGAGTCAGAAGGCGACTGGTACAAGGTCATTTACAACCTCCGGGAAGGTTACATGCACAGCGATTACCTCACCGTAAAAGAGCGAGAAAATGTAGAGCTTGGTTACGGCGAGATCAATACATATCTGGTCAATCTCCGCAGCGCCCCCACCACCTCCTCTGACGTGGTGGACCAGCTGTCCGAAGGCGAAGAAGCCTACATCATCGGCTTCAACTGCGGCTGGTACAAGGTCCAGTACGACGGCAGCACCGGTTACATCCGCAGCGACCTGCTGGAGCTGACAGAAATCCCCTATGAGAATACCGGCTCCGATGGCAGCCCCAAATACTTCGTAGGCGGCGACCCCATCAGCAGCAGCGCATATGAGCAGACTCCTTCCAACAGCTATGCTTCTGAATCCTCTGAGTCTTCCGAACCCGAGGCCTCCGAGAGCAACGAGTCTTCTGAATCGAACGAGTCTTCCGAAGGCGCTTCCTCCTCTCTTTCCGCTGGCGAAGCCATTGTGGCCAAGGCGAAGGAGTATTTGGGCGTCCCCTATGTATGGGGCGGTTCCTCCCCCAGCGGCTTTGACTGCTCCGGTTTCACCCAGTACGTCATGCGGGCCTGCGGCTACTCCATCTACCGCACCGCTACAGACCAGCTGGAAAACGGCTATGCCGTCAGCTACTCCGACCTGCAGCCCGGTGACCTGGTCTTCTTTGAGCGGACCTACAACACCGACGCTCCTGCCTCTCACGTGGGCATTTACGTCGGTGGCGGCGAGTTCATCCACGCCGGCGGCAGCTACGTCAAAATCTCCAGCCTCTCCTCCGACTACTACGCCAGCCGTTATGTGGGCGCCCGTCGGATTGTGTGAGTGACATATCTTCATCCTCTCTGGGGCCTGTTGCAAAATGCAAATTTTGCAACAGGCCCCTACGACGTTGTAGCCGCTCAAAACATCATAATTCATGCACCGCATTGGTGTGTTTTCCGCCCGTTTTCAGCAAATTTGTAATGCCTGCCACGGGCGGACACATGGGTCCGCCCCTACGGAGAGATACCCATGTGGTGCATGAACGGACTTTTTGGCGTTTCCGCAAAATATCCCGATTTTCTGCTCGAAATGGGGCATTAAAATGAGAAAACACGTCGGATTATTTCTTCCCATCCTCCCAATTCCCCGTAGGGGCGGACCTATGTGTCCGCCCAGCGGAAACATCGTACGTTTTTTGGCCATTTCCGGCGAATTCGCAATGCCTACCACGGGCGGACACATGGGTCCGCCCCTACGATGAGATACCAAGATGTGCACAAGCGGATTCTTCAGCGTTGACGTAGAATCTACTTTCTGGCGGAACGGCATATGAGTGGCTTTGAAATGTCCGCGATACGTGGAACTTTGTTTTCTGTTCAAAGTGACGGAAATTTCTTTTGCATACGCGAATATTTTTGTTGAAATTTCTGCCTCCATCCTCTACAATAGGTCCTGCATCCAGGAAACCAAATGGAGGAGGAATTCCCAATGGAAAGTCCGGCAAAGCAAGCCACCCCCAACGCACAGCCTGCTGCAGGTCAGAAAAAGGCCGTCAGTGTGGAGGCATTCGTTTTTCTCGGCATCTTCATTTTGATTTTTGGTCTGATTGGCCACAAAATGGGGATGATCAACCTGCTTAACACCATGATGAACACCGCTTTTGATCTGCTCATCAACACCGTTCTGTACATCATGGGCATCGCCGTCTTGGCTGGCGCCCTGGGCGCACTGCTGACCGAATTCGGCGTGGTGGCCCTCATCAACAAACTGCTCTCCCCTCTCATGGGCATCCTATACGGTCTGCCCGGCGCGGCTTCCATTGGAATCGTGACCACCTATCTCTCTGACAATCCTGCCATTTTGACTCTGGCAGATGACGCCAGCTTCCGCCGCTACTTCAAGCGGTATCAGCTGCCCGCTCTCACCAATCTGGGCACGGCCTTTGGTATGGGCGCAGTCATCACCGCATTCATGCTGGGCCTGCAGCTGACCTCCGGCGGCGGCAACTTTGGCCTGGCGGTCCTGGTGGGCAACCTGGGCGCCGTGTTTGGAAGCATCGTCAGCGCCCGGCTGATGCTGCGATTCACCAAGAAGGTATTCGGTACCGAGGCCTATTGCGATATCCCGGAGGGCTGCGAACATGCGGACCTCTCCACCCGGACGGTCCGGCCCGGCGGTGTTGGCGCCCGGCTGCTGGCTGCTCTCACCGAGGGCGGCGCTTCCGGCGTGAAAATGGGCATAGAGATCATCCCCGGCGTTCTGCTCATCTGTACCTTTGTGCTGCTGCTCACCAAGGGACCTGGTGAAGGCGGCGTCTACACCGGCGCTGCTTACGAGGGGGTGGCTGTCCTGCCCTGGCTGGGTCAGAAGCTCTCCTTCCTGCTGAAGCCCCTTTTCGGCCTCACCAGCGCCGAGTGCATCGCCGTTCCCATCACCGCCTTAGGCGCTGCCGGGGCAGCCATCGGCCTGGTGCCGGGACTGCTGACCTCCGGCCTGGCGGGACCGCAGGACATTGCCGTCTTCACTGCCATGTGCATGTGCTGGAGCGGCTACCTGTCCACCCACGTGGCCATGATGTCCAGCCTGAAGTGTACCTACCTCACCGGCCGCGCCATCGCCTGCCACACCATTGGCGGCCTGTGTGCCGGCGTCTTCGCCCACTGGGTCTTTGCCCTGCTGTCTCTCCTATAGACCATATAGAACCAATGTGGCACGCTCCCCTACAGATGACAAGGCCTCGGCTCTGTCCTCTGTGGGGGAGCGTATGATTTCATTGAGGGAGCGCGAACAGAGGCACATTCCAAAGGTATCACCAAAGAATCCGGCTACACACCGCAGGAAGGCGCCGGCTGGAGGGCTGGAACATCTTCTCTCACGTATCGGCACTGGGATTCATGCAACCTCCACAAAATTGGATCTTCTTTTTGTGCATTGCGACAATTTTCGACTAACGCGTCAGGGATCCATTGACTTTTTTGAAGAGGCGTGCTATACTATTTCCAACAAAAGGGAGTAGTTGCACCGCACACAATGCGATGTCGCACCACCGTCATGTCCGGCTTCTCAGCCCGGTTGGTGCAAATTCTCTACCAAAGAGATTTCAACAAGACTTTTATTGCAGGCGTGCTCTGTAATAAGGGTCTTTTTTCTTCCTTTTGTTCCCGCGGGTTCCCAGATCACCATTTACACAAAATCAGGAGGTACGAACATGGATTACATTGGTTACATCATCGCAGGCGTTGTGCTCCTTTTGGGCATCCTGCTGCTGGTCTGCGGCTATCTCAAGGCCCCCCCAGACACGGCCTACATCATCTCCGGCTTCCGTAAGCGCCGCATCCTCATCGGCAAGGCCGGTTGGCGCATCCCCTTCTTTGAGCGGGTGGACCGGATCTCCCTGCGGGTCATGCAGGTGGACGTGAAAACCTCGGAAGCCGTCCCCACCAACGAGTTCATCAACGTCAGCGTCGATGGCGTGGCCAACGTCAAAGTTTCTTCCGACGACGCTTTGCTTCTTCGCGCTGCCGAGACCCTGCTCAACATGGACCAGGATGAGCTCATCTCCCTGGTGACCCAGGTGCTGGAAGGCAATATGCGTGAAATCGTGGGCTCTGTGGGCCTCAAGGAAATGGTCCAGGACCGCCAGGGCGTGGCCAAGAAAATCACGGAAAACGTAGTACCCGACATGGAAAAACTGGGCATCGAAGTGGTCAACTTCAACATCCAGAATTTCCGGGACAGCGCCGGTACCATTGAAAACATGGGTATCGACAATGTGGAGCAAATCCGCAAAAACGCCCAGATCGCCAAGGCCAACGCCCAGCGGGACATTGCCATTGCCACCGCCCAGGCCCAGGAAGAGGCCAACGCCATCAAAGTGGAGGCCGAGAAAAAAATTGCCGAGCAAAACGCCCAGCTGTCGGTCCAGCAGGCCCAGATGCAGGTCATGGCCGACACCAAGAAGGCCGAGGCCGACGCCGCTTACTCCATCCAACAGGAGAGCCAGCGGAAAACCATCGAGGTGACCCGGGCCAACGCAGACATCGCCCGCCGGGAGAAAGAGGCGGAGCTGGCCGAGAAGGAAATCGCCCTGCGGGAGCGGGAGCTGGATGCAGAAATCCGCAAGCAGGCCGACGCCATGAAGTACAAAGCGGAGAAGGACGCAGAAGCCCAGCTCATCCGCCGCCAGCGGGAGGCAGAAGCCCAAAAATACGAAGCCCTCCAGCAAGCGGAGGCACGGAAGGCGGAAGCGGAAGCCCTGCGCTTTGCCATGGAGCAGGAGGCCGAGGGCATCCGGGCCAAGGGCCTGGCAGAGGCCGAAGCCATTGAGAAGAAGGCCGAGGCCCAGAAGCGCATGGGCGAAGCCTCCATTCTGGAGATGTACCTGGCTGCACTGCCCGAGGTGGTCAAAAACGCCGCCGCTCCCCTGGCTCAGACGGAGAAGATTGTCATGTACGGCGACGGCAACTCCACCAAGCTGATCAAAGACGTCATCGCCAGCACCAACCAGATCGCCGACGGTATGCGGGAATCCACAGGCATCGACCTGCAGGCGCTCATTGCCGGCTTCGCCGGTGGCAAGGCCGCCCAGAAGTCAGAGCCAGTGGAAGTTGGATAACACTTCCGATTCCTTCTTGGAAAACGCAGTCAAAGTCACAATTCAGGCCACAGGGGCGGACACATGGGTCCGCCCCTAGGGCCTTCGGGGAAATGCTGCGGAAACGGGGAATTTTTGGTAAACCCGCTGCCTGCGGGCGAAACGGCCAAGGCCGTTCCCTATGCACCCCACTACGCTCTCCCACCAAACCTATCTCCCTTTCACAACACCCCAATTAAATCCGTACAGCCGAACGGCTTCCCCGTAGGGGCGGACCTATGGGAAAATGCTGCGGAAACGGGGGATTTTTGGTAGACCTATTGCCTGCGCGTCGGAACGGTCAAGACCGTTCCCTACGCAGCCCATTCCGTTCACCTTCCAAACCCGCACACCCCGATGAAATTCGCACAATCGAACAATTCCCCCGTAGGGGCGGACCTATGTGTCCGCCCAGCAGGGGCAACTTCCATCCTCATCCCACTCAGGCGAATTCGCATCATCTCGAAACGCATCCCATTGTTACCCACGCAAAACAAATTCGAACTGCCCACCACGGGCGGACACATGGGTCCGCCCCCAATGCCAACAGGTTAAGAGGAGAACAGCCGGAAAGAGAAGCCAAGGAAAACATTTACCCTTGTAAATTGCGCTTTATTGACGATTTTTGGGCACCTGTTTCACCTTGCCGTTCTTAACCTGTTGGCATTGGGTCCGCCCCTACGAGATGAGCATGGCGCTGTGCATAAATAGATCCTTCGGCGTTTCGGTTGATATTTCCAGCGTGATGTGCCATAATAGGGGCAAATCCATTCTGGTGGTGAGCATATGAACCAACAACCGGGGTCCGTGGGGACCCTGTTTTTGACCTTTCTGAAAATCGGCGCATTCACCTTTGGGGGCGGCTATGCCATGATCCCCCTGATTCAAAACGAGGTGGTGGAGAAGCGGAAGTGGATGACAGACCAGGACATCCTGGATATCATTGCCATTGCCGAGTCCACTCCAGGCCCCATTTCCATCAACGCGGCCACCTTTGTGGGCTACAAAACCGCGGGCTTCTGGGGGGCGGTGTGCTGCACCATGGGGGTGGTGCTCCCCTCTTTCCTGATGATTGCAGCCATCTCTCTGATCCTGCAGGCCTTTGCCCACAATCAGGTGGTCCAATATGCCTTTGCCGGAATCCGGGCCGGTGTGCTGGCCCTCATCTGCAAGGCTTTGGTGTCCATGTACCGGCAGTGCCCCCGGAACGGGTTCTCCTACTTTCTGGCCGGGGCGGCCTTTGTGGCCACGGCGATGTTCCAGGTGAATGTTCTGCTGGTCATCCTGGGCTGTGCCGCCGCCGGACTTTTGCATGCGGCTGTGTGGAGGAGGAAACTGGGTTGATCTTTCTGGAACTGTTTTGGACCTTTTTGAAAATCGGCGCTTTTACCTTTGGGGGCGGTTACGCCATGCTGCCCCTCATCCAGTCGGAAGTGGCGCGGCACAGCTGGATGACCAATGCCCAATTGGTGGATTTCGTTGCGGTGAGTGAGAGCACCCCCGGCCCCTTTGCCGTGAACATCTCCACCTACGTGGGCATGGTGACCGGAGGCCCCCTGGGGGCCGTCTGCGCCACCTTGGGGGTGGTGCTCCCCTCGTTTTTCATCATTTTACTGGTGGCACGGTGTTTTGTCCGGTTTCAGTCCAGCCGGGTCGTCCAGGGCTGCCTGTCCGGCCTGCGCCCGGCGGTGGTGGGGCTCATTGCGGCAGCGGTGGCGTCTGTGGGACTGACCGTCTTCTTCCCTGGCGGGTTCCACCTGGCGTCCGTGCAAATTCCCGGCATTTTGGTGGCCCTGGGGATCTTCCTCCTGTCCCTGATTCTGGTGTTCCGCAAGCTTCACCCCATCGTCGTCATCTGCCTGTCCGGCCTTTTGGGCATTGGCGCAGGCTTTTTGGGGCTCATGTAACGGATCATTCTCTACAACCATATGCTTGATTTCCTGCTTTTTTCATAAAAAGCTTCGGAACACAACAAATCTGCCGCACAGGTGGGCGAGAGACTCGCGCCGCCTGGCGGCAGATTCATTTTGCTATGCCTGGGACTCCAGCCAGGTCTTAAGGGCCTGGCGACCTTCCTCTGACATGGGGAAAGACCGGCTGCCCTCCATCTGGCTCTTTTCGTAGCAATACGGGCCATGCCAGAATTCCGCCTCCATGGAGCTTTCGTCCATGTTGACCTCTTTGGGGTTCCACATCACCACCTTGGGCACAATTCGGAAACGGAAGGGGCCCAGGGAACCGGTGAAGATGTTGTTCATGGCAAACGTATGTAACGTGGGAAGGAAGATGCCGTCCATAGGTCAGTCCTGCACCAGCTGCTCCATCTCGTCCAGCAGTTCGCCAAAGAGCTGCAAGGCCTGGTTCACAGGCTCGGGAGAGGTCATATCCACACCCGCGCCCTTCAGCAGGTCGATGGGGCTCTTGCTGCAGCCGCCGGAGAGGAAGCCCAGGTAATCCTGCACGGCGCTCTCCCCCTCCCGGAGAATCCGGCGGGACAGGGCAATGGCAGCGGAATAGCCTGTGGCATACTGGAACACGTAGTAATTGTAGTAGAAATGAGGAATCCGGGCCCATTCCAGAGCGATTTCCTCATCGATGACCATGTCCGGCCCAAAGTACATCTCGTTCAGGCGGCGGTACTCTGCGCTGAGGACCTCTGCCGTCAGGGTCTGGCCCTCTTTGGCCATGCGGCCGATGTTCAGCTCAAACTCGGCAAACATGGTCTGGCGGTACAGGGTGCTCTTGAACTGCTCCAGGAAGTGGTTGATGAGGTAGGCCCGCTCCTTCTTGTCGGTGGTTTTGGCCAGCAGATGCTCCATCAGGAGGGCCTCATTGCAGGTGGAAGCCACCTCGGCCACGAAGATGACGTAGTCCGCATCAATTGGATTCTGCGTCCGGTTGGACAGGTAGGAATGGATGGCGTGGCCCATCTCATGGGCCAGGGTGAACTGGCTGTCCAGGGTACCGGTATAGTTCATGAGGACAAAGGGATGGACCCGGGCGCCGGCGGAATATGCGCCGGAGCGCTTGCCCTCGTTCTGGTACACATCGATCCAGCGGTTCTCAAAGCCCTCTTTCAGGATCTTCCGGTAGCTCTCGCCCATGGGAGCCAGGGCGTCGTAAATGGTCTGCTTGGCCTCTTCATAGGGGATCTTCCGGTCCACACCGGCAAGCAGGGGGGCATAGACGTCGTAGAAATGCAGTTCCTCTACCCCCAGGAGCTTCTTCCGCAGGCGGACGTAGCGGTGCATTTTGTCCATATTCTGATGGACCGCCTCAATGAGGTTCAGATACACAGAGGTGGGCACATTGGTGGCATCCAGAGAGGCCTCCATGGAGGACTCGTACTTCCGGGCCTCGGAGAAGAACTGCAGCTGCTTCACCTGGGAGGCCAGGACAGACGCCACCGTGTTCTTGAAATTGCCAAAGCCCTGATACAGGTTCTGGAAGGCGCTCTTCCGCAGCTCCCGGTCGCTGCTCTCTTCGTAGGAGACAAAGGTCCCCTGGCTCAGGGGATGCCGGTTCCCCTGGCCATCCACTGCGTCGGCAAAGGTGAGGTCGGCGTCTGCAAACAGGCTGTAAATATTCTCCGGCGCGTTGGCCATCTCTCCTGCGGCGGCCAGGAGCTTCTCTTCGGCGGGGGTGAGGACATGCTCTTTCCGGCGGCGGATGTTCCACAGATACCGGCGGTAACGCTCCAGCTTGGGCTCAGCGGCATAAAAACCGTCCAACGTCTCGTCGGAGATGTTCAGAATTTCCGGAGTCTCGAAGCTGGTGGCGGCGGAGAGGGCCACGGCGGCGCTCATAAACTGACCCTGCATTGCCTGGTACTTGGCGTCCCGGGTGTCCTCGTCGGACTTGCGCATACAGTAGTTAGCCAGGTCCTCCGTCAGGACACCCACGGCCTCTGTCTCCTCCAGATAGGCCAGGAGCTTTGCAGGATTCTCGGCCAGGTGACCGGCATAGGCGGCCAGCTCTTGGGTCATGGTCTTGAGCTTTTCCAGATCAGCGCTCCAGGCTTCGTCCGTGGCGTAGAGATCCTCAATGGCCCACTTGTCCTCCTGGGCGATCTCGGAGCGCTGGGGAATTTTCTTCATTTCTGACATGTAATATCCTCCTGATTCAAAAAATGGCGCGTTTTCCACCCTCATTATAACACATGGGAGTTGATTTGCAACTCCGCGCACAGAAAAAGAAAAACAGATGTTGTGCGACCGTCTTCAATAGAAAGACAAATGCTTTTATCTTAGAAAGAGCTCTGAAAAGAGCTGAAATGAAACGGCGGTCCGTGCAAAACGACAGATGTCTCCATGCATTTCAGTGGCGAAATTGTGAAACGCAACCAATTGTTGATTGACAGGCCCCGGCGCAACCGCTACAATAGGATTGATACGGTTCACCCACTCTGGTGTATGGGCAAGCAGGTGGGTATTCCTTTGACTTTCAATTCAGGAGGCAACTTCATGTATCAATTTCCCAAACATCTATATGCAGATATCCGATTGGAGGATGTGTTTCAAACTTCCATTGCATATGAAAACGGCGCGCTGACCCGAAACAAAACCAGCCGCGAAGCCGGCGCCTTCCTGCGCGTCTGGGACGGACAGCGCTGGTACTACAGCGCCACCACAGACCTGGATCACATCCAGCAGGAGCTGGACGCGTTGGCTGCCCTGGCCACGCCCAACCCTGCCATTGACCAGGACCCGGTGGTCACCCGGTTGGAGGTCAACCGGGACGTCTGTCTTCTCTACAAAGACCGGGATGTGCGGTTGGTACCCAACGAGGAAAAGGTCGCCCTGCTCCAGTCCTACCTGCCTGTGGTTGCAGAGGTGCCAGAGATCAGCGACTGGGAGGCCGTCTACCTGGACACCTACACAGAAAAGTGGTTCTGGTCCAGCTTGGGTGCAGACCTGCACTTTGACCACCAGCGGGCCAGCCTGGTCCTGAACTTTACCATTACCGCCGGCAGCGTCCCCCAGGCGGACCGCATTCACACCTATCAGTCCGACTTCCCCAGCCTGGCCGGCCATCAGGAAATGATGCGCCAGAAGGTTTCCAAAAGCCTGGACTACGCCAAAAATGCCGTACCCGTGGTCCCCGGCACCTACACCTGCGTGTTCTCTCCGGAGACAGCCGGCGTATTCGCCCACGAGAGCTTCGGCCACAAGAGCGAGGCCGACCTGATGTTGGGTTCCGAGGCCATGATGCAGGAGTGGGCCATTGGGACCCAGGTGGGCTCCCCCATTCTGAACATCCTGGATTCTGGCCTGCCCGAGGGCTCCGGCTATGTGCCCTACGACGACGAGGGCACCCGGACCCGGACCACATACCTGATCCAAAACGGCAAGCTCACCGGACGGCTCCACAGCGCCGCCACCGCCGCCCTTCTGAATGAGGAGATCACCGGCAACGCCCGGGCCATCAACTTCTCCTATGAGCCCATCGTCCGCATGACCGCCACCTACATCGGCGGAGGGGACCTGACCCTGGAGGAGCTGCTGGCGCCCATTGAGCTGGGCGTGTACATCCATGATTTTAACCACGGCTCCGGCATGTCCACCTTTACCATCGCTCCCAGCCAGGCCTACATGATCCGAAACGGAAAACTGGCCGAGCCGGTGCGGATTTCCGTGATAACCGGCAACGTCATGCACACCCTCCACGAAATCGACGGCCTCACCAAAGAGGTGGAGGTATGCTCCCAGTCCACCGGCGGATGCGGAAAGATGGAGCAGTGGCCCCTGCGGGTGGCCTTTGGCGGCCCCTATGTCCGGGTCCGGAACATTCAGGTTCAGTGAGGAGGAACAAATCATGGTAAAAGAGCTCTATCAGACGATTCTCCGGGAGACCTCTCTCAACGTCACCAGCGGAGAAATCGACTCCATTCGAAAAAAATCCATTACCAAATCCGGCTGCCGGGTCTACCGCGATGGATTTCTTGGGATTGCCGGCACCCTGGGGGAACCAACTGCAAACGTCTGGGCCCAGGCAGAGGCAAATCTGGCCCGCCAGATTCCCTGCCCCTGGGGTCCGGAGACCGGCAAGCGCCGGACCTGCCGGCGGGGCGCCGCCATGGACGCCGGTCGGTTCCTCCAGCTTTCCGAGCAGCTGCTGAAAACCCTGGGCCAGGACTTCCCCCAGTTCATTTTCAGCAACAAAATCAACTTCACAGAAGATGAGGTTCGGCTGCAAAACGACGCAGGGCTGCACTATGCCTGGCAGGACGCCGCCGTCCAGATGAGCCTGCTGGTGCGGACCCAGGACTCGGTGAACATCTTTGACACCGGGATTGGAGGCGTATACCGCACCTTTGACCCGGAAGTGGTGCTGAAAGAAGCGAGAGAAGTTCTGGAAGCCCATCTGAATCCCATTGCCCTGCCTGATGTGGAAAAGCTGCCGGTGTTGGGCAGCCCCGATATGTTTGGACGGGCCTGGTCCAATGGACTCAGTGGGCAGAAGTTGGCCCGGAACGCCTCTCCCTGGTCCGGCATGGTGGGGCAGAAGCTGTTTGCGGACCACTTCACATTGCAGGTAGACCGGTCCTGCGACGCCTTCTTCCAGCCCTTTTTTGACCCGGAGGGGGTCACTCTGGAGGGCGATACTCTGCCGCTCATTGAAAACGGCGTATTCCGCCGGGGATATGCAGATAAGAAATGCGCCCAGGAGCACCAGATGGAGCGTACAGCAGCCGCAGACGGGGCCTATGACGACACGCCCACGCTTGCCCTGCCCTTCCTGTCTGTGATGCCCACAGGCAAGACCTTGGCGGAGATTCTGGACGGCCGTCCAGCCCTCTACGTCCTCACCAGCGGCGGCGACATCACCCCCGACGGCAACTTTGCCACCCCGGTGCAGATGGCCTATCTATACCAGGACGGCCGCCTGGTGGGCCGGTTGCCGGAATTCGGTCTCCGTGGCAACCTGTCGGAGCTTCTGGGTAAGGATTTCCTGGGCTGCTCCCAGGACCGGCCTTACGACAGCTCCAACGCCTGCGTGATGGAAATGACCATTGTACGCTGAGCACATATGAAAAGCGCATGCAGGCGGGTATCCGTCTACATGCGCTTTTCCGCTCTGCCTGAGCCGGTGGATATTTACTCTCAGCGCTGGTTCTGGTTCTGCTGCTGGTTGTTCTGCTGATTCTGCCGGTTGTTCTGGTTCTGGTTGTTGTTCTGCTGGTTCTGCCGGTTGTTCTGGTTCTGCTGGTTCTGGTTGTTGTTCTGGCTCTGGTTGTTGTTCTGGTTGAAATTCATCATGAAGTTCCTCCTGAATTCATTTACGGGCTTCCCGCGGAGGTAGTTTGCCCCGTTCCTGTCATTGTATTCCCAGTTAACTTTTGTCTTTTGGCCGGAAAATCAGAGCCGCTACAAACGCCGCCACGATGGCCACCGAGACACCACCGGCTGCCGCTTTCAGTCCGCCTGTAAAAATTCCCAGGAAGCCCTCCTCTGTCACCGCCTTGCGTACACCCTTGGCCAGGTTGTAGCCAAAGCCTGTGAGGGGCACTGTCGCACCGGCGCCGCCAAACTGGACAATGGGCTCATAAATGCCCAAGGCCCCCAGGAGGACGCCCACCACCACATAGCTCACCAAAATCCGGGCGGGAGTCAGGCTGGTTTTGTCAATGAGGATCTGGCCAATCAGGCAGAGAATGCCACCCACCAGAAATGCCTGCAAGTATTCCATAATTGCTTACTTCCTTTCCGTGGAGATGGATACGGCGTGACAAACGCCGGGGATGGACTCTCCCTGCTGAGAAGAGGTGGGAGAGAGCAGCGCGCCGGTGCCGCAGAACAGGATCCGGTGGAGCTTGCCCTGGCGAAGCTGGTCCAAAAGGTACCCGCACAGAACAATGGCGCTGCATCCGCAGCCAGACCCGCCGGCGTGGACGTCCTGTCCTTCCAAGTCGAAGACCAGAACGCCGCAATCCGTATAGCGGTCCCCCAGGTTGACCCCGATCTGGTGGAACTGATCCACCAGAATCTCTTTGCCCACCTTGCCCAAGTCCCCTGTAACAATCAGGTCAAAATCCTCCGGCGCCGCGCCCAGGTCGTCGAAGTGGGCGCGGATGGTTTCAAAGGCACTGGGCGCCATGGCCGCCCCCATGTTGTTGGCGTCGGTGATGCCCAGGTCCACAATGGTACCCACTGTGGCGGCCTCTACAACGGGGCCATCCCCTTTGCTGCAAACCAGCGCGGCGCCGGAGCCGGTGACCGTCCACTGGGCAGTGGGCGTCCGCTGGCCGCCATAGCCCAGGGGATACCGGTACTGCCGCTCCGAAGAGGCGAAGTGAGAGGAGGTCATGGCCACTGCCCGGTCAGCAAAGCCGCCGGAGACTGCCATGGATGCCAGCAGCAGAGACTCCGCCATGGTGGAGCAGGCTCCATACAACCCCAGAGCCGGAAGCCCTGTGTTCCGCAGAGAAAAGCTGGAACTGATACACTGGTTCAGCAGGTCCCCGGAAAAGACCAGGTCCACATCCTTTTGCTTCTTCCCTGCCTTCTGCAGCAAGGTCTCCAGCGCAATCTCCTGCATGTGGCATTCCGCCTTTTCCCAGGTCTTCTCTCCAAAATAGGTATCCCCATTGGTATAGTCAAAGTACGCCTGCAGGGGGCCCTCCGACTCCTTCTTCCCGGCCACGCTGGCCCAGGCGGTGAGGATTGGCGGTGCGTCAAAATGGAAGCTCCGAGTTCCCCGTTTTTGTTTTGCCATATTTCATCCTTCCTTGTGTCTGTCAAATCAGGGTTAGTATGTGCAAAGCCGGAGAAAACTTACAACCATACATGACAAAAAATTGCACAGATGGGGAGAGAACGATCTTTTCCGTTCTGATTGGAAAAAAATGGAAATGAGCAGAATGAGAAAGGCGATGCAAGCGGAGCGGTCAAGACCGCTCCCTACGCATATCTGATCCATCTATTTACATACTTCCCCGCAAATCACTAGCCCCTGTACTGGGCATTTGGTACAAATTTGCACCTCCAAATTTGTGCACTGTAAACAAAGTGTGAATTTCCAGGCAAGGTCGTTGACTTTCCAGCCGGATGTGCTAAAATCCAAACACTGTTAGCTTTTAACGGTATTAGCATTCCAATTTGGAAAGGGGGGAAACCGATGGACCGCAGACAGGCCGCGAAAGAGATTTTAAGCGCCGTCGTGGTTCTGGGCAGTCAAAAGCCCACTTCCATGGTTCCAATGCGGGCACAGGGGGAATCTCTGGCGCTGCACTTGCTGCTTCTCCACCCCAACGGGGTGGCGCCTGGGGAGCTCTGCCGGGCAATGGGCGTATCCTCCGCCCGAATTGCCGTGATTTTCGCCTCCCTGGAGCGAAAGGGCTTCGTGACACGCCAGGCGGAGTCAGAGGACCGGCGGCGAATCCGAGTGGCTCTGACCCCTGCCGGGCAGCAGCGGGCAGAGGAAGAAGACGCCTGCATCATTGCCCATGTGGAGCAATGTCTGTCCGTCCTGGACGATGAGGAAATTCAGTGCTGCATCCGCGTACTCCACAAGCTGGAGGCGCTGCATCACAGGCAAAGCAAGGAGACAATATGCTGAAACTTTTCAAACGATTTCAACGGAAAGAGGCTGTCATGATCTTGGTCTGCCTCATTTTCATCATCGGGCAGGTCTGGCTGGATCTCACCATGCCGGACTACATGTCCGAAATCACCACCCTGGTCCAGACCGAAGGCAGCGCCATGTCGGAGATCTGGCTGGCTGGCGGCAACATGCTGCTGTGCGCCCTGGGCAGCTTGGTTCTATCGATCATGACCGGCTTTTTGGCCGCTCAGGTGGCAGCTTCCTTCTCCAAACGGCTCCGGGCTGGCATTTTCCAGCAGGTAGAGGGGTTCTCCATGGAGGAGATCAACCGCTTCTCCACCGCCAGTCTCATTACCCGGACCACCAATGACGTGACCCAAATCCAGATGCTGGTGGCCATGGGCCTGCAGGTCCTTCTCAAGGCCCCCATTATGGCGGTATGGGCCATTGGCAAGATCCAATCCAAAAGCTGGCAGTGGACTGCCGCCACCTTTGCCGCCGTGGCCTTTATGTTGGTGCTCATCATCATCGCAGTCGCCTTTGCCATGCCCCGGTTTAAGAGAATCCAAACGCTCACCGACAACCTGAACCGGGTCACCCGGGAAAATCTCACCGGTTTGCGGGTTGTGCGGGCCTATAACGCCGAGGGCTACCAAGAGGGAAAATTCCAGGAGGCCAATCAGGCCCTCACCTCCAACAATCTGGCCGCCAACCGGGTGATGGCCATCATGTTCCCTGGCATGAACCTGGTGATGAACGGCCTGACCCTGGCCATTTACTGGATCGGCGCATACCTCATCGGAGCCATTCCCCTTACCGGCGCGCCGGCGGTAGCCCAGCGGGTGGGAGTCTTCTCCGACATGGTGGTCTTCTCCTCCTACGCCATGCAGGTGGTGGCTGCCTTTATGATGCTGGTGATGATCTACATCATCTGGCCCCGGGTCTCTGTATCCGGCAAGCGGGTGCTGGAGGTGCTGGAGACCAAGCCCACCATCACAGACGGTACTCGCCAGACGGGTCTGCCCGGCCGGGAGGGCGAGGTGGAATTCCGGGATGTATCCTTCCGCTACCCCGACGCCGCAGAAAATGTCCTGGAGCATGTGAGCTTCCGGGCCAAAAAAGGCCAGACCGTGGCCTTCATCGGAGCCACCGGCTCTGGCAAATCCAGTCTCATCAATCTGGTGCCCCGGTTTTATGACGCCACCCAGGGGCAGGTCCTGGTGGACGGCGTAGACGTGCGGGAGTACACCCTGGAAGCGCTCCACCAAAAGCTGGGCTATGTGCCCCAGCGGGCGGTCATGTTCTCCGGCACCATTGCTTCCAACGTGACCTACGGCGCAGGGAACACCACCGAAGAGCAGGTGAAGCAGGCCGTGCAGATTGCCCAGGCGGCAGACTTCGTAGAGAGCGCCGGGTATCATGGCCCTGTCGCCCAGAGCGGCGCCAACCTCTCCGGTGGACAAAAGCAGCGGCTGGCCATTGCACGTGCCGTGTGCCGGAAGCCGGAAATCTACATGTTTGACGACAGCTTCTCCGCCCTGGATTACCGGACGGACCGGGCCCTCCGGCAAGCCCTAAAACGGGAGACCGCCGGCGTCACCAGCCTCATCGTGGCCCAGCGCATCGGCACCATCCGGGATGCGGACCTGATCCTGGTCCTGGACGATGGCAAAGTGGTCGGCCAGGGTACCCACCAAGAGCTGCTGAAATCCTGCGAGGTTTACCGCCAGATTGCCCTGTCCCAGCTGTCAAAGGAGGAATTGGAACATGCATAACCCTCATCTGAAACCCCATCTTCCCTCCCAGCCGGTGAACCTGAAAAGCGCCTGGGGCAAGCTTTTGGCCTTTGCCCGGCCCTGGCTGCCCATCGGCATCACCGGCATGGTTCTGGCCATGGTGGCCTCCATTTTCGCCCTCATGGGTCCTGATAAACTGCGGGATATGACCAACCTGATCCAGGAGGGTCTTATGGGGGAGATCGACATGGACGCCATCTTCCGCACAGGCATCACCCTGGTAATTCTGTACGGTTTGGCTGCCATCGGCCACTATATTCAGCATTACCTCATGGCCACTTTCACCCAGCGGGTCTCCCAGGCCCTGCGCCAGAGTATCTCCCGGAAAATCAACCAAGTTCCCCTGGGCTATTACAACCAGGTGAGCTTCGGTGACGTGCTCAGCCGGGTGACCAATGACGTAGACACCATCGGTCAGACCATGAACCAGTCCCTGGGCAATCTGGTGACCTCCGTCACCATGTTCCTGGGCTCTCTGCTCATGATGTTCATTACCAACAGCATCATGGCCGTCACCGCCATCGTCTCCACCATCTTGGGCTTCGGCCTCATGATGCTGATCATCCGGAAATCCCAGAAGTACTTCGTGGGACAGCAGCAGTATTTGGGCCAGCTCAATGGGCATATCGAAGAAATCTACACCGGACATAACGTGGTCAAAGCCTACAACGGCGAGCAGGCCGCCCAGGATACCTTCGATCAAATCAACGGCAATCTGTACAACTGCGCCTGGAAGTCTCAGTTCCTCTCCGGTCTCATGCAGCCCCTCATGGGCTTCGTGGGCAACCTGGGCTATGTGGCGGTGTGCGTCGTGGGCGCCGTGCTGGTCAAGGGCGGACACACCGACTTCGGCACCATTGTGGCCTTCATGATCTATGTGCGGCAGTTCACCAATCCCCTGTCCCAGATTGCCCAGGCGGCCACCAGTCTTCAGTCCACCGCCGCCGCCTCCCAGCGGGTCTTTGACTTCCTGGACCAGGAGGAGCTGGCCGATGAATCCCACAAGACGCAGGTTCTGCCGGTGGAAACGGTGCAGGGCGATGTGGAATTCTCCCATGTCCGCTTCGGCTATACCCCGGAGAAAACCATCATCCACGACTTCTCCGCCCACGCCAAACCCGGCCAGAAGGTGGCCATTGTAGGTCCCACCGGCGCAGGCAAGACCACCCTGGTGAATCTCCTCATGCGGTTCTATGAGCTGAACGGTGGTGAGATCCGCATCGACGGCAAAAACATCGCAGATCTCACCCGGGAAAACGTTCACAACCTGTTCTGCATGGTCCTTCAGGACACCTGGCTATTTGAGGGCACCATCCGGGAGAATATCGTATACTCGAAACAGGGCGTCAGCGACGCCGACGTTCGGGCCGCCTGCAAAGCCGTGGGCCTGGATCACTTCATCCGCCAGCTCCCCCAGGGCTATGACACCCAGCTCAACGACCGGGCCAACCTCTCCGCCGGTCAGAAGCAGCTGGTGACCATCGCCCGGGCCATGGTTGAAAATGCGCCCCTTCTGATTCTGGACGAAGCCACCTCCTCCGTAGACACCCGGACCGAGGCGCTGGTCCAGGCGGCCATGGACCGGCTGACGGAAAATCGCACCTCCTTCGTCATTGCCCACCGGCTCAGCACCATTCGCAATGCAGACCTGATCCTGGTCCTCCAGGACGGGGACATTGTGGAGAGCGGCAACCATCAGGAGCTTCTGGCCAAGGGCGGTTTCTACGCCAGCTTATACAACAGCCAGTTCGACGGCACCGTGGCATAACCCTGTCCATCTGCCCGCCACACATTTTCCGGACGTGTTCCGAATGGGTGGCGGGCTTGACTTTTGCCCCTGGGGCAGTATAATAAAATGTGCGATTTTGGATTTTTGGGGCCAAATGCCCATATTTTGAGGAAGAGGAGCAATCACTATGGTATATCACATGACAATTGCAGGTCTGGAGCGGGATCTGCCGGTCTGTAAGGTGTCGGACAGTTTATTCATTGGCGCCTTTGTCATCTTTGGAGATCAGGAGCTCACGGTGGCAGCCGCCGGGGAGCTGCTAAAAAAGGCCCCCGCCTATGACTACCTCATCACCGCCGAGGCCAAGGGCATCCCCCTGGTCCACGAGATGGCCCGGCAGAACGGAGACAAGAAATACATGCTGGCCCGGAAGGGACCCAAGCTGTACATGACCGGCGTATTTGACGTGGCCGTCCACTCCATTACCACCGCCAAAGAGCAGCACCTGTACTTGGACACCGCAGACGCCGCCCTCATGGCCGGCAAGCGGATCCTCATCGTGGACGACGTCATCTCCACCGGCGAGTCTCTGGCCGCCCTGGAGGCCCTGGTGAAAAAGGCAGGAGGCAACATCGTAGGCCGCATGGCCATCCTGGCCGAGGGCGACGCCCAAAACCGGGAAGACATCCTCTATCTGGAGAAGCTGCCACTGTTCCACCCCGACGGCACTGTCATGGAATAACGTCAGCCAAACCTCCCCGCAGTCCATATGCATACAGAAAACCGGCGAACCCCAATCCAAGGGTTCGCCGGTTTTTGGATTCTGTTTGGAGTTCAAGAATCTCCTATTTTTGATCCCCTTTGTGGTAGGCACTACGAATTTGCCGAAAATAGGAGGAAACCATACTGTGTTTCCGCTGGGCGGACACATAGGTCCGCCCCTACGGAGAATTGGGAGGATGGGCAGAAGTGACTCGACACATTTTATCATTTGAATGCCCCCTGTTGGGCAGAAAGAGGGGGAATTCTATGGAAACACCGAAGAATCCGCTTATGCACCGCGTCGGTATATGATCGTAGGGGCGGACCCATGTGTCCGCCCGTGGTAGATATTACGCATTCGCTGAAAATGGGACTCTCACAGGAGGATGGGCCTCCATATAGCGGTCCAGGAAGGCCGCTGCGTCCCGGACCAGTTGGGCGCAGGGGCGGCTGTGGTAGAAGGCCTCGGTCCGTGGGGTGGGTGTGGCGCCGGTATCCGGGTGGTCCAGCAGCGCCCGGCACTGGATGGCCCCGTGTTGCTCCCGGAAGGCGGCGGCCAATTCCTGAACCCGGGCGTAATGGGCGGCCTTTTCCTCATCGTCCCCCGGCTCCTCATAGCCATACAACCAGCCCATGGCCAGAAATGCCCCGGACAGGGCGCCGCAAATCTCCCGCATCCGCCCCACACCACCGCCAAAGGAGGAAGCCAGCGCCATGGCTTCCCGGTTGGTGAAGCCGGTCACATCACAAAATGCTGTGAATACCGCTTGGGCGCAGTTGCACCCCTCTAAAAACAGAGCCTGGGCCTTTTCTCCATGATCCATGTTTCATCACCTCCGCAGGTATCCTACCACATTTGTCCCAATTTCACAAGGCTGACCAGTTGACACCCGGCAAAATCACGGTATACTAAAAGAAAAACTACAAATTCTGACACCATACGGAGGGAAACGATGAAGATTAAAGTAACAGCAGACAGCACCTGCGACCTGTCTCCGGCTCTCCTGACCCAATACGATGTGACCCTGGCGCCCCTCACGGTAATCAAGGACGGGACCGACTATGTAGACGGGCGCACCATCACACCCCAGGAGATTTTCCGCCACGTAGCCGCCGGGGGGAGCCTCTGCTCCACAGCGGCAGTCAGTGTGGGCGAGTACCAGGCCCTGTTTGCCCGCTTTGCCGGGTCCTGCGACGGACTTGTCCACGTCACCATCGGTTCCGACTTCTCCGCCTGCTACCAAAACGCCTGCCTGGCGGCAGCGGAATTTCCCAATGTACGGGTGATAGACTCCCGCAACCTCTCCACCGGGCAGGGCCATGTGGTCCTGGAGGCCTGCCGGCTGGGCAAATCGGCAGCCAGCCTGGAAGCCCTCTGCCAGGAGCTGGAACAGCTCACCGGGAAGGTGGAAGCCAGCTTCCTCCTGAATCGGCTGGACTATATGGTCAAAGGCGGCCGCTGCTCCACTGTGGCGGCCCTGGGGGCCAATCTTCTGAATCTGAAGCCCTGCATCGAGGTGCGGGACGGGAAGATGCAGGTGGTGAAAAAATACCGGGGCCCCTATGCCAAGTGCCTGGCCCATTATGTCAAAGACCGGTTGGACGGTCGTCCGGATCTCCGCCGGGACCGGCTGTTTGTCACTTACACCCCAGTGGAGCCGGACTGCCTGGAAGCCGTGCGGGAGGCTGTGGACCAGTATGGCCATTTCCAGGAGGTCTATGAGACCTCCGCCGGGTGCACCGTCTCCTGCCACTGCGGCCCCGGTACCTTGGGCGTCCTCTTCATCCGGCAGTGACGGGAGGGACTCCATGTATGCAGATTGTCACATCCACATGGTCCTGGATGGGGTGTATTACAAAGACGCCATTGCCGCCCACCGGGACGGCCCCCGGGAGGACCTGATCCACCTCCGGCTGGAAACTTACCGGTCCCTGGGGTTTACATACCTCCGAGATGGGGGCGACCGGTGGGGCGTGGGCCAGCGGGCCCGGGCGCTGGCAGGTGCATACGGCATCACCTACCGGACTCCCCTCTTCCCCATCTACAAGCGGGGCCACTACGGCGGCTTCATTGGCCGGGGGTTTGATACCATGGAGGAATACCGCGCCCTGGTCCAGGAGGTCCGCCAAGGCGGCGGGGACTTTGTGAAAATTATGATCTCCGGCCTTATGGACTTTGACCGCTTCGGCGTGCTCACCAGCGCGCCTTTGGAAGACTGGGAGATCCGGGAGATGATTCGCATTGCCCACGAAGCAGGGTTTTCCGTCATGGCTCATGCCAACGGAGCCCAAACTGTCCTGGCGGCGGCAGAGGCCGGCGTGGACTCCGTGGAGCACGGAGCCTACCTCTCCACCCAGGCCCTGGAGGCCATGGCAGCGGCCGGGACCGTATGGGTGCCCACCCTGTCCACCATCGGCAACCTGCGGGGCACCGGCCGCTTCTCGGAATCCGACGTGGAGCAGATTCTGGCCTCCGCGCAGGCCCGCGTGGCCCAGTTCCACGCCATGGGCGGGTATCTGGCCCCCGGCTCCGACGCCGGCGCTTATGCCGTCTTCCATGGCGCCGGCGGCCTGGACGAATTCCGTCTCCTGTCCGAGGCCCTGGGTCCGGCTGCGGAAGCGGCTTTGGACCGGGGTATCTCCGCCATCCGACAGCGGTTTTAGCCGTCTGCCTGTCTCCCAGAAGCAGACCGGCCAACGCCCCAGTGGGGACTTGCAAGACACGCTGAATGCCCCTTGCAAATCCGGGGCATTGTGATATAATGGCCCAGAAGCACATGTCCCTGGGGCAGGAAGGAGGTCATCCCATGGAAATTTGGACCCAAAGCCCAGAGGAAACGGAGCAAGTGGGAGCCGCCTTGGCAGCCCGACTCCAGCCCGGCCAGGTGGTGGCCTTCCGCGGTCCCCTGGGGGTGGGAAAGACCGCCTTTACCCGGGGGCTGGCCCGGGGCCTGGGTGTGGCCGGGCCGGTGACCAGCCCCACTTACACCATTGTCAATGAGTACACCGGCGGGCGCATGCCCCTGTTCCACTTTGATATGTACCGGCTGCGCAACGAAGACGATCTCTTCGACATCGGCTGGGAGGACTACCTGGACCGGGGCGGCCTGTGTGTGGTGGAATGGAGCGAACGGGTATCCGGCGCGTTAGAGGCGCCAGTGACGGTCACCATTGAGAAATCCCCCCATGGGGAAAACCAGCGGAAAATCACCATTGAGGGGGTACCCTATGCGGATTTTAGCCTTTGAAACCTCTGCCAAGGCGGCCTCCGTGGCGCTGATGGAGGACGGCAGCCTCCTGGCTGAGGCCTACCAAAACGCCGGGCTCACCCACAGCCGGACCATCCTGTCCATGGCGGAGCATCTGCTCCAGTCCTGCGACCGCACCATGGGGGATGTCAACGCCATAGCTGTCGCCATGGGGCCTGGCAGCTTCACTGGCGTACGCATCGGCATGGCGGCGGCCAAGGGCCTGGCCTGGGGCCGGGAGCTGCCTCTGTACGGCGTTTCCACCCTGGAGGCCATGGCGCTGGGCCTGGGGCAGCTCCAGGGGCTGGTCTGCCCCGTGATGGACGCCCGGCGCAGCCAGGTATACAACGCCCTATTCCGGATTTCCGGCGGAACTCTTACCCGGCTCCGGGAGGACCGGGCCATCTCCATCCAGGCCCTGGAGGAAGACCTGCAAAGCTTGGCAGAGCCTGTGACCCTGGTGGGCGACGGGGCCCTCCTGTGCAGGCAGACCATGGCACTCCCCGGGGAGCGGCTTCTTCTGGCCCCGGAGCACCGGCGGCACCAGCGGGCTTCTGGCGTAGCTCTCGCAGCCTGGGCAGCCATCCAGCGGGGTGAAACCGGTGATGCCAATTCATTACAGCCCAATTATCTTCGCCTGTCTCAGGCGGAGCGAGAGCGCCTGGCGCGACTTCAGGCAGCAGAAAGAAAGGATCACGAATGATGGACAACGTACACATTTTAAATCACCCTCTGATTCAGCACAAGCTCTCCATCCTGCGGAACAAGAACACCAGCGTGAAGGAATTCCGAGAGCTGGTCAGCGAAATCTCCGCCCTCATGTGCTATGAGGCCACCCGGAATCTTCCCATGGAGGAAGCAGAGGTAGAGACCCCCATCGGCATGGCCAAGGTCCGGATTCTGGCGGGAAAGAAGCTGGCCATTGTGCCGGTCCTCCGGGCAGGCCTAGGGATGGTGGACGCCATGATTGATCTGATCCCCTCCGCCAAAATCGGCCACATCGGCCTGTTCCGGGATCCCGAGACCCACGAGCCGGTAAAATACTACTGCAAGATGCCCAACGACATCGCCGAGCGCCAGGTGTTCATCGTAGACCCCATGCTGGCCACCGGCGGCAGCGCCGTGGCGGCCATCTCCTTTGTCAAGGAGTACGGCTGCAAATCCATCACCCTGATGAACATCATCGCCGCTCCCGAGGGCATCCACGCCGTCCACAACGCCCACCCCGACGTGGACATTTTCGTAGCCGCTGTAGATGAAAAGCTCAACGACCACGCCTACATCGTCCCCGGCTTGGGGGATGCAGGAGACCGGATCTTTGGTACCAAATAAGTCGTGCCCTTTTAAACCCACGCTGTAGCGCCTCTTTGGCTACAGCGTGCGTTTCATTTCATAACAAAACCGGGGGCACAGGTGTAACGCGCAGCCTTCCGGACACACCGACTGTGGGATCCGCCCGGATGACTGAAACCCAGACAAATTGGGAGTGGTGCCAGCTTAGCAATGTGCCGTAGACCCGAACCCTACTTCTGCCGGCGCGTCCAGGGAGCTGCACCCTACAGTCAGCAGACAGGCGGTAGAAAATCACATATGCGGGACCGCAGCCAGGCAAACGCCTGAAGCGGCCCCGCAAATTGGGGATTCAGTTTACAGTAACTCGATACAACTTTTGTTCCTTGCGGTAGAAAAGATAATTGGTGTCCAATCCCCCTATGAAATTTGACACCAAAATATTGATCATTCAAAAGACTGATCTATAACAAGTGTTCTGCCATTGGAATGCCCCACAGGAGACATTTCAATGGCAGGAAATCCCAGGCGACTCTCTTCCCATGTTCCCAATCGCCGTAGAGGCCCCATATGTCCGCTTGCGGGGGAATGAGACTTTTGCATCAGTCTGTAGCAAATTCACAGTGTCTACAGCGGGCGGACACATGGGTCCGCCCCTACGGTGGGAGAGAAGCTGCGCGGAATGATCTGACATGTGATGTCCGTTTAATGCTCCGCTAAGCGGCAAACCCAATGGCGACACAGAAACACTTATTTGCGCACTACATTGGTATTTGACCGTAGGGGCGGACCCGCGTGTCCGCCCAGCAGGGACGTTGTACGGTTTTCTCCCATTTTGGGCGAATTCGCAATGCCTACCACAGGCGGACACATGGGACCGCCCTTAGGGTGAGATGCCAACGCGGTGCATAGACAGATTCTTCGGCGTTGCCGTAGAAAACACTTGCACTTTTACTATATCATATTTCTTCCTATTTTCAAGCCCTGTTCAAGCAAAGAAATGCATCCAGTACAAGCGACATTTTTGTGGAGGCGGTACATTCGTGATTGTAATTTTCCCCTGGTTCCGCTATAATGGCAGTATATGTAACTTGAAAACAGTGAGGAAGTGAAGGCATGGCGGAATATGTCATCGAAATGCTGAACATCACCAAGGTTTTCCCTGGGATCAAGGCGAATGACAACATCACCCTGCAGCTCCGGCCCGGCGAGATTCATGCGCTGCTGGGAGAAAACGGCGCGGGGAAATCCACCCTGATGAGCGTCCTGTTCGGTCTCTATCAGCCGGAGGAGGGCACCATCAAGAAAAACGGTCAGGTGGTTCAGATCCGGAACCCCAACGACGCCACGGCCCTGCACATCGGCATGGTGCACCAGCACTTTAAGCTGGTGGAGTGTTTCTCTGTCTTGGACAACATCATCCTGGGCCGGGAAGACAGCCGCATGGGCGTCCTGCAGAAAAAGCGGGCCCGGGAGAAGGTTTTGGCTCTGTCCCAGCGCTACAACCTGAAAATTGACCCAGACGCCAAAATCTCCGACATCTCTGTGGGGATGCAGCAGCGGGTGGAAATCCTAAAAATGCTCTACCGGGACAACGAAATCCTGATTTTTGACGAACCCACCGCCGTCCTGACCCCCCAGGAGATCGACGAGCTGATGGAGATCATGCGGGGCTTCAAGGCGGAGGGTAAGAGCATCCTGTTCATCACCCACAAGCTGGCAGAGATCAAGGCCGTGGCCGACCGGTGTACCGTTTTGCGCAAAGGCAAATATATGGGCACCGTGGATGTGGCCTCCACCTCGGTGGAGGAGATGTCCCGGCTGATGGTGGGCCGGGACGTGCAGCTGAAGGTGGACAAGACTGAGCAAGCGCCTGGGGATGTGGTGCTGGATGTGCAGCACGTCACCGTTCCCTCCAGGGTCCACAAAAAGGACGCCGTCCGGGACGTGTCCTTCCAGGTGCGGCAGGGCGAAATTGTCTGCCTGGCCGGGATCGAGGGCAACGGACAGACGGAATTTGTCTACAGCCTGGCAGGGCTAACCAGGCAGTCGGCTGGGTCCTTTACCCTGTGCGGCCGGGACATCTCCCACGATTCCACCCGGGCCAGGAGCAAAGCCGGCATGAGCCACATCCCGGAAGACCGGCACAAGCACGGCCTGGTCCTGGACTACACTCTGGAAGAAAACCTGGTGCTGCAGCGGTACTGGCATCCGGAATTCCACAAGCATGGCATGATCCAATTTGACGCCGTCCGGCAGTATGCGGAAAAGCTCATAGCGCAATATGACATCCGCTCCGGTCAGGGTCCCGTCACCATCGCCCGGAGCATGTCCGGCGGCAACCAGCAGAAGGCCATCGTGGCCCGGGAAATTGACAAAGCCCACAAGCTTCTGGTGGCGGTCCAGCCCACCCGGGGCCTGGACGTGGGCGCCATTGAGTACATTCACCGCCAACTGGTGGCCGAGCGGGACGCTGGCGCCGCCGTGCTTTTGGTCTCCCTGGAGCTGGACGAGGTGATGAACCTGTCCGACCGGATCCTCGTAATGTACGAGGGGGAAATCGTTGGCGAATTTGACCCCAAGACCGTGGACGTGCAGGAGCTGGGCCTGTATATGGCCGGCGCAAAGAGAATGGAGGGACATACCCCATGAAGAAATCAACCCGCCTGCGGGACAATGCCGGCCTGCTGAGCGTCATGGCCTCCGTGACCTCCATCTGCATCGGCCTTCTGTTTGGCTTTCTCCTGCTGTTGCTGTTGAATCCCCGCAACGCCCTGCCCGGCATGGGCAGTCTCCTCAGTAAAGGCTTCACCGACGTGGGCAACGTCCTGTACCGGGCTGCCCCCCTGGTGATGGTGGGCCTGGCTGTGGCCTTTGCTTACAAAGTGGGACTCTTTAACATCGGCGCCTCGGGGCAATACACCATTGGCGCTTTCCTGGCCCTGACCTGCGCCATTGAGCTGCAAATGCCCTGGTATGTGTGTCTCCTGGCCGCTGCTGTGGGCGGCGCCATTTGGGGACTTTTCCCGGGCCTCTTCAAAGCCCTCTTCAACGTCAACGAGGTGCTGACTGCCATCATGTTCAACTGGATCGGCATGAACCTGGTGAATTTCCTGATTCCCAACATGCCCCGGATGCTGGACTCCGACTGGGGCGCCTCCGCCTCTGACCGGACCGCCGCCCTGGCCAACGCCAACCCCGGCGCCATTCTGCCCCGGCTGGGCCTGGATCAGCTGTTCCAATACCGCTACATGAATATTGGTTTCTTCCTGGCCGTTGTCATCTCCCTGATCGTCTGGGTCATCCTGAAGAAGACCACCTTTGGCTATGAGCTGAAGGCCTGCGGCAACAACCGAGACGCCGCCATGTACGCAGGCATCAGCGCCAAAAAGAACATCGTACTGTCTATGGTCATCTCCGGCGCGCTGGCCGGTTTCGGCGGCGGCCTGTTTTACCTGGCTGGCGGCGGGCAATACACCCTGCTCCAGTCCATCGAGGGCGCCGGTTTTGACGGCATTTCTGTGGCACTCCTGGCCAACTGCAACCCCATCGGCTGCATCTTCAGCGCCATCTTCCTGAGCTACCTGCGGCTGGGCGGCAACGCCATGCAGTCCCAGGGCTATGCAACGGAGGCCACAGACATCGTCATCTCTGTCATTGTCTATCTGGCTGCGTTTGCCCTGCTGCTCCGGATGCTCCTGTCCGGCAAGCTGGGGAAACGTCGAAACAAGAACGGGAAAAAGGAGGCGGCTGCGAAATGAGCGTAGGTACCTGGGCCAGTATTATCAACCTGACCATTTGCTTTGCAATCCCTTTGATGCTGGTGGCTCTGGGTGGCATGTACTCGGAGCGGTCCGGCGTCATCAACCTGGCGCTGGAGGGCATCATGATCATCGGCGCTTTGGCTTCCACCCTTTTCCTGCGGGCATTGGACGCCGCCGGCTGGGGAGAAAGCGTGTTCACCTCCCAGCTGGGCGTCGCGCTGGCAGCGCTCATTGCCGGGGTCGCCGGTATGCTCTTCTCCCTGCTGCTGGCCTTCGCCGCCATCAACCTGAAGGCAGACCAGACCATCGGCGGTACGGCGCTGAATCTCTTCGCCCCCGCTTTCTGTGTGGTCGTGGCCTGGGCCATCCAGGGTCAGGGTATTACCGATATCTCCATCCCCACCTGGACCCGGTGGACGCCGGAACAGTTGCACATCATGGGCACGGTGAATCAGGACTTCCTGCCCTCCCTGTTCAAAAAGTTTTACATCACCATCCCCATCGCCCTGATTCTCTTCCTGGTGGCCTGGTTCGTCCTGTACCGGACCCGCTTTGGCCTGCGGATGCGGGCCTGCGGCGAGCATCCCCAGGCAGCGGATTCTGTGGGCATCAACGTATACAAAATGCGTTACGCCGGCGTGATGATTTCCGGCTTCCTGGGCGGCATCGGCGGCCTGGCCTATGTGCTGGTCATCGGCAGCTCCTTCTCGGCGGATGTGGGCGGCTATGGCTTCCTGGCCCTGGCGGTGATGATCTTCGGCAACTGGAAGCCCCTGCAAATTTTCCTCTGTTCCATCTTCTTTGCCCTGTTTAAAGTCGTGGGTACATATTACACCTTGATTCCCTTCCTGCCCAATTTCAAAGGCGTGGAAAAGGTGTCCAACATTTACAATCTGCTGCCCTATGTGGTCACCATGATCGTCCTGATTGCCACCTCCAAGTCCTCTCAGGCTCCTAAGGCCGAGGGCATCCCCTATGACAAGGGAAGCAGATAATTTCGGATCGTCCTGAGGCGGCCCCGTTGGGGGCCGCCTCAAAGTTTTGTCTGTTGTAATTTTCACCGGCCTACATGCGCAAAATAGGAGGGGAGTTCAAGCCCTGCGAAAATTCTCATCGGCTGCACCAAAAAGATAGTATACTTTTTCCGAGATGTGTGCTATACTGAATCTTACAGGGTTTTGCGTCCCCTTTGCTCCTGTTGGGAGCCGCGGGACAAGGTTGATTTTTCATTGTCTTTTTGCACAGAGGCCGGACCTCTGTGTTGAAAATACCGGATGGATTGAAAAACAGGTTTGGCAGGCGTACAGCTGTTTCTCCCAAAGCAACGGAACGTATCGGGGTTCCGGAGCCAGAGAATCGGGTGTTTTCTTTTGTTGCGCCTTTTTGAGCGAATCCGGTGTCCATAGGGTCTTTCCCTATTTTTTGTGCCGGTCAAACCCGGCAATTTGATTGAACGAATTAAAGGAGTTGTATATCATTTGGCAGAAAAATTGAAAATTATCCCCCTGGGCGGCCTGAACGAAATTGGCAAGAACATCACCGTCCTGGAGTATGGCAAGGATATGATCGTGGTAGACTGCGGCGTGGGCTTCCCCGAGGAGGACATGTACGGCGTGGACCTGGTGATTCCCGATTTCACCTACCTGGTCAAAAATCAGGGAAAGCTTCGGGGGTTCTTCATCACCCATGGCCACGAGGACCACATTGGCTCCCTGCCCTACGCCTTACAGCAGGTCCTTGCCCCGGTCCACGTCACCCCCATGACCGGCGGCCTCATTCGCCTGAAGCTGGAGGAACACGGTCTGGCAGATCAGGTGAAGCTGGTGACCCACCAGCCTGGCGATGTGGTGAAGGCCGGCTGCTTCCAAGTCGAGTTTATCCACGTGAACCACTCCATTGCCGACGCCGTGTGCTTCTGCATCCACACGCCCGTGGGCCGGGTGGTCATGACTGGCGACTTTAAAATCGATCCCACCGCAGAAGGGGGCATGATGGACCTGGGCCGCCTGGGCGTGCTGGGGAAAGAGGGCGTACTGGCGCTTCTGTGCGACTCCACCAACGTGGAGCGCACCGGCTACACTCCCTCGGAGCAAGTGGTGGCAGAGGGTCTGGACCGGCAGTTTAAAAACTGCAACGAGCGGATCATCGTCACCACCTTCGCCTCTAACATGCATCGGGTTCAGGCGGTGCTGCAAACTGCCCACCGCTACGGCCGGAAGGTGGCCGTCACCGGGCGAAGCATGGAAAATATGCTGAAGGTGGCCACCGAGCTGGACTACCTCAAGATCCCCTCCAACACCATTGTGGACATTGGTCAGGCCAAAAGCCTGCCCAAGGACAAGGTGGTCATCGTCTCCACCGGGTCCCAGGGCGAAAACATGTCGGCTCTGTACCGCATGGCCTTCTCCACCCACAAACACGTGGACATCCAGCCTGGAGACCGGATCATCATCTCCGCTTCCGCCATTCCGGGCAATGAGAAGGCCATTTCCAAAATCATCAACGAGCTCTACCGGAAGGGCGCTGAAGTCGTCTACGAGAAATCCGAAGGCCTCCACGTCTCCGGTCATGCCTGCCAGGAGGAGCTGAAAATTGTACACGCTCTGACCCGGCCCAAGTTTTTCATTCCCGTCCATGGCGAGCAGCGCCATTTGCAGATCCACGCCAAGCTGGCCAAGCAGATGGGCATGAACCCCAAAAACATTATGATCTCCGACATCGGTCAGGTGATGGAACTCACCAGCCGGAACTGCAAGGTGACCGGCACCGTCCCCGCTGGGAAGGTACTGGTGGACGGCACGGGTGTCGGCGATGTGGGCAGCGTGGTGCTCCGGGATCGGAAGCACCTGGCCCAGGATGGCATGCTGGTGGTATGCGTCAATCTGTCCAGTCAGGACGGCTCTGTGCTCTCTGGGCCAGACATCATCACCCGGGGCTTCGTATACGTGAAGGAATCGGAAAATCTCATGGAAGACCTGCGGATGATTGCCGTGGAATCCCTGGACCGCTGCCACCGGAAAGGCGTCCGGGATTGGGCCACCATCAAGTCCTCCATTAAAAACGATCTGTCCGGATATCTGTTCAAGACCACCAAGCGCAATCCCATGATCCTGCCTGTGATTATGGAAATCTAAGCATCACAGGCCTGCCAGTAACAAGGGCAGCTTTCTTGAATCAAAAAAGCTCTGGCAGGAAATCAGAATTCCCTCTGATTTCCTGCCAGTCATTTTTTGCAGTTTTCCAAAAAAGTCATCCGTCTACCGGTTTAGAAGAGGCTCACCTGACTGGTGTCGGGCAGGTCTCCGAACGCACCGGCGGCTTTCAGGTTCTCAATGTGGGTCTTGGAGACCTTGGGGCAGGCGGCAGAGAACTCTTCAATGGAGATGAACTGCTTGCCCTTTCGTCCCTCCAGAATGTCCCAGGCCGCCGTCTCCCCCAAGCCGGAGACGGATACGAAGGGAGGCAGGAGCTTCCCGTCCTCAATGAGAAATTTGGTGGCATGAGAGCGATACAAATCCATGGGGGCAAAGGAGAAGCCCCGCAGGTAGAACTCGTAACACACCTCCAGAGTGGTGAGCATATCCTCGTCTTTGTCCGTGGCCGCCTCGTTGCCGTCGATGGCGGAGATGTGGGCCTGAACCTCCTCCAGCCCCCGGGTCATCATGGCGGCGTCAAAGCCGCCCTTCTGGCTCCGGCGGTAAAAGTAGGCGGCGTAAAAGGCCAGGGGCTTGTGAACCTTGAACCAGGCAATCCGGAAGGCCATCATCACATAGGCTACCGCATGGGCCTTGGGGAAGAGGTACTTGATCTTCTTGCAGGAACCGATGTACCAATCCGGCACCCCGGCGGCTCGCATCTCCTCTTCCGCTCCCTCCGGCAGGCCCCTTCCCTTCCGGACTGCCTCCATGATCTTGAACGATCGCTTTTCCGGCATGCCACAGGAGATCAGGTAGAGCATAATGTCGTCCCGGCATCCAATGGCCTGGTCGACGGTGGCTGTCTTGGAGGTTATGAGGTCCTTGGCATTGCCCAACCACACATCCGTGCCGTGGGAGAAGCCGGACAGCCGCAGCAGCGTATCAAACCGGGTGGGCATGGTGTCCATGAGCATCCCCCGGGTGAACCGGGTATTGAACTCCGGAATGGCCACGGCCCCGGTGGGACCCAGGATGGGGTCGTTCTCATAGCCCAGCACCTTGGAAGAGGTGAAAATGGACATGGTGTCCTTGTCATCCAGGGGAATTTTCTGGGCGTCCACTCCGGTCATGTCCTCCATCATCCGGATCATGGTGGGGTCATCGTGGCCCAGCATGTCCAGCTTCAGCAAATTCTCCTCCATGGAGTGGTATTCAAAGTGGGTGGTAATGGTGTCTGCCGAGGGGTCGTCTGCCGGATGCTGGACCGGGCAGAAGTCCCAGATCTCGTTCTCCTGGGGGATGACCACCAGGCCGCCGGGATGCTGGCCGGTGGTCCGACGGACCCCCACACAGCCGGCCGCGAGCCGGTTTTCCTCCGCCCGGGAGACAGTCCGGCCCCGCTCCGACAGGTATTTTTTCACATATCCAAAGGCCGTCTTCTCCGCCACGGTGCCAATGGTCCCGGCTCGAAACACGTGGGACTTCCCAAACATCTCCACACAGTAGGCGTGAGCCTTGGCCTGGTACTCGCCGGAGAAATTCAGGTCAATGTCCGGCACCTTATCGCCGCCAAACCCCAGAAAGGTCTCAAAGGGAATGTTGAAGCCGTCTTTCTCAAAGGGACTGCCGCATTTGGGACACACTCCGTCCGGCAGGTCGGCCCCACAGCCATATCCCTTGGGCACGTCAAAGGTGGTAAACTTACAGTCCGGATTGGGGCAGCGGTAATGGGGCGGGAAGGAATTGACCTCCGTAATTCCCGCCATGTAGGCCACAATGGAGGAACCCACTGAGCCACGGGATCCCACCAGATAGCCGTGCTCCAGGGAGTTCTGCACCAGCTTCTGGGCGGACATGTAAATCACATCGTAATGGCAGCGGATGATGTCTCCCAGCTCCGTCTCCACCCGCTTGGTGATGAGCTCCGGGGGATTGTCTCCATAGAGCCGGTGCATTTTGCCATACACCAGCCGCTTCAGGTCCTCCACGGAGTTCTCAATGGAGGGGGCAAAGAGGTTGTGGGGCACCGGGCGGAGGGTTTCGCACATATCCGCAATGGTGTTGGGGTTGCGCACCACCACCTCATAGGCCTTTTCCGGACCCAGATAGGAGAATTCCTTCAGCATTTCATCTGTAGTACGGAAATACAGGGGGTTGGGCTTGTCGCAGTCGTCAAAGCCCTTGGTGGCCAGGAGGATGTGGCGGTAGATCTCGTCCTCAGGGTTTAAAAAGTGTACATCTCCGGTGGCTACCACCGGTTTTCCCAGGCGCTCGCCCAGGCGGACCACCGTGCGGTTGAATTCCCGCAGCTCTTCCTCGCTCTCCGCCAGGCCCTTTTCCAGCATAAACCGGTTGTTGGCCAGGGGTTGGATCTCCAGGAAATCGTAGAAGGAGGCAATCCGCTCCAGCTCTTCCTGGCTCTTATGATTGATGACGGCCTGGAACAGCTCCCCTGCTTCACAGGCGGAGCCAATGATGAGGCCCTCCCGGTAGGTGATCAGCTCTGATTTGGGGATTCTGGGATTTCGCTTAAAATATTGCAGATTGCTCAGGGAAATCAGGTGGTACAGATTCCGCAGACCAGTCTGATTCTTGGCAAACAGAATGATGTGCCGGGCGTGACGGTCGCCGATCTTGTTCTTCGCCCGCAACGCCGGCATGGCCGGGTTGATGGCCTGCAGGCTGTGAAGTCCCATCTCCTCCAGCTGGCGGCTCAACCGGTGGAAGATCAGGCCGCAGGTGAGAGCATCATCCGCCGCCCGATGGTGGTTGAATTCCGGCAAGCTGAGGGCATTGGCCACAATGTCCAGCTTGAACTTCCCCAGCTGAGGCAGGAGATTTTGAGAGAGAATCAAGGTGTCCAGATAAGTCGGCCCATAGGCAATCCCCAACCGGCGGCAGGCCGCCGACACAAAGCCCACGTCAAAATCCGCATTGTGGGCAACCAGAGGACGGTCGCCGCAGAAGGCCAGAAACCGGGGGAGCACCTCCCCGATTCCCGGCGCGCCCTTCAGCATTTCGTCGGTGATGCCAGTGAGATCCACAATTTTCTGGGTCAGGAGCCGTCCAGGATCCACAAAGCTTTGGAACCGGTCCACTTCCCTGCCCTCTTTTAGAATTACGGCGCCGATTTCAATGATCTCATCGTGCTGGGAGGACAGACCAGTGGTTTCCAGGTCAAAGGCCACATATTCCTGGGCAAAATCCCAGTCTCCCGGCCCGTGGACCACAATTCGGTCGTCGATATCGTTGACATAATACCCTTCACAGCCGTACAGGATCTTGATATTCTGGTCGGCGCCCGCCACCTTGGCCTTGGAAGCCGCTTTCATAGCCTCGGGGAAGGACTGAGCGCAGCCGTGGTCCGTGATGGCAATGGCCTGGTGGCCCCAGGCGGCTGCTTGCTTCACGGCAGCGGTGGTCTCCGTAAGGGCGTCCATGTTGGACATGTTGGTATGCAGGTGCAGCTCCACCCGCTTATCAGCCGCTGTATCCAGGCGCTTGGGGGCCTTGTGGGGAAGGATGGCAATGGGGTCCAGCACCATCTCATTGTCAAATCGATTGATCACCGGCTTAGCCAGTACCTTCACCCAGGTACCTACGGAGGTGGCCTCCACAATGGCCTGGGCTTTGGGCAGGTCCCGCTCCCGGAAATACCGGTTGATGCGGATGGAGCTGGTATAATCTGTGATGTCGAAATTCACCACAATGGCATTGTTTTTCGTAAGCTCCTTGTGCTCTGCGGCAAATACCCGCCCGGCCACACACACCGTGCGCATATCCAGAGCCACATCCCGAATGGGAATCACCGGGTCTACAAAGGGGCGGCCAAAAATGGCCTCCCCGCCGGACGGGGCCGGAGCGCCACCCTTTGGAGAGGCAGCCGCTGCGCGCTCCCGGGGCGCCTCAGGGGGCGGCGTTTTGGGAAGCTGCTCCACCATCTCCCAGCGCATTTTCTCTGTTTGGCGGAAGAGGTCCGGCCCCTCCAGCTCTTCGTGGGCCTGAATCTCAATGGAGACCGAACGGCCAAACCGGTCCGCCAGGTACCGCCGGACCCCGGGAATGCAGGCTTCCAGGGCCTTCTTGCCATTGGCCTGGAGCTGCACCGTCAGCTTGTCCCCCTCCCAGGACCATTGGCTTCCCGCCAGAGAGGCCCGGGACCAGGAATCCTGCTCCACAAACAGCTGCATCAGCTCCTCCTGCTCCACCTGGCTGAGCGTGCCCTCCGGAAAGTGGGGAAACATCTCCACACGGCGCACATCATACAGCGCCCGGAGATCCCGGCAGGCCACATCCAGCAGCCGCCGGGGCACATAGGCGGCACACTGCAGCTCCAGAAAAATGGCCCGCTCCTCCATATCCAGCTCCGCATTCTGAATCGCCGCCTGCGCCAACAGCTCATTCAGCGGCGCGGGCGGCGAATATTGGGAAAACATCTGTAAAAAAGAAACTTGCTTTGTCATATTTTTCCTCTGAATCCCTTGCATCAGGCCTATGGGCCGGCCCGTCAGGAACATGTACACTTCTCTCTCATTTTTCAGAAAATTTGGAATGTGCAGGCTAGAGCGTTTGTATATAATCCAGGAGCGTAGGCAGGAGCTGGTCATAGGGAAGCTTCTGCACCGGCTGGCCCTTGACAAAGAGAACGCCACAGCCATCTCCGCCGGCAATGCCCACGTCTGCCTCCCGGGCTTCCCCGGGACCGTTGACGACACAGCCCATGACCGCCACGGTGATGGGCTTCTCACAGTCCCGCAGCGCCTGGTCCACCTGCTCCACCAGACCAATGAGGTCGATGGAGGTTCTGCCGCAGGTGGGGCAGGAAATGAGATTGACCCCATCCTTCCGCAGGCCGGCCGCCCGGAGGATCTCCCGGGCGGCATAGACCTCCTGCACCGGATCGGCAGTGAGGGAAACCCGCACTGTCTCGCCGATGCCATCCAGCAAAAGGGCTCCAATGCCCATGGCGGACTTGACCATCCCCATGCGCACCGGACCTGTCTCCGTCACGCCGATGTGCAATGGGTAGTCGCACCGCTGCCGGAACAGGCGGCAGGCAGCCACCATGGTGGGCACCGTAGAGGACTTCATAGAGACACAGGTGTCGTAAAACCCCTGCTTCTCCAGAAGCTCCAGGTGGGAAAAGGCGCTCTCCACTAGGGCCTCTGCCGTGGGGTGACCGTATCGCTCCAGGAGCTTCTTGTCCAGGCTGCCGCCATTGACGCCAATGCGAATGGGAATGCCTTTGCTTTTGCACACCTCCACCACCGCCCGCACCCGGTCCTCCCCGCCGATGTTGCCGGGGTTGATGCGGATTTTGGCTGCGCCGCCCTCAGCGGCTGCAATGGCCAGCTTGTAATCAAAGTGAATGTCCGCCACCAATGGAAGTGGAGATTGGGCGGCAATCTCCCGGAAGCTCCGGGCCGCTGCCTCATTGGGAACCGCCAAGCGGGCAATCTGGCATCCGGCGGCTTGCAGCGCCTTCAACTGCCGGAGGCTCCCCTCCACATCCGTGGTCTTGGTATTGAGCATAGACTGAATGGACACCGGCGCGCCGCCGCCCACCAACACATTGCCCACACGAATCTGTCTGGTCATGATACACCTCAAATGATAATTTGAATCACGTCTTTGAACAATATCACCGCCATCAAGACGAGGAGCACCACCATGCCGCCGGCATGGATGTAACCCTCAATCTTGGGGTTCAGTTTCTTCTTGGTGACGCCCTCAATGCTGGAGGTCAGCAGCACACCCACGATCCGGCCGCCGTCCAATGCCGGAATGGGCAGCAGATTCATAATCCCCAGGTTGATGGCAATAAACGCGCCCAGAGAGAGTACATTCCAAAGTCCAATGGACACACTCTCCGCTTGCGTCCCCACATCGGCAATGTGCTTGACAATGCCCACAGGGCCGGAGACCTCTTTCAATCCCACCTGACCCCGGAAAATCATGTGCAAGCTAAGACGGACCGTCCGGGCGTAGTTTACGGCGCTCTGGGCACTGAAAGACAGCACATTCCCCAGATTCCGAGGCTCCGCCACCAGATTGAGGCCGTAGCGCAGGGAGACGCCTGTGGGCGAAGGCAATTGGCGGGCCTCTACCTGGAGCTCCGGGAACGTCACCTTCTTCCCATCGCGAATCACCACAACCTCATGCAGATCTCCATTGTGGGCCAGATCCAGGCTGAGGAGGGTTGTAAAGTCATTGGCGACATAGACCCGCTCTCCGTCAATTTCGTAGAGCCGGTCCCCAGGCTGCAGGTACCCTTCCAGAGAACTACCGGACTGAATGCTCTCCACCACCGGTTGGCTGATGCTGCTAAAACCAGTAGAAAACCCCACCAGCATGACCAAAATCAGAAAGCCCACCAGGAAATTCATGCCTGCGCCGGCAAACAGGATGATGATCCGCTGCCACCATTTGGCGTTCCCAAAGGCCCGGGGGTCTTCGCTGTTCTCGTCCTCCCCCTCCATGGCGCAGTAACCGCCCAGGGGGATGCACCGGAGGGAATACAAGGTCTCCCCCCGCTGCCGCTTCCAGATGGCAGGACCCATAAAAATGGAAAACTCATTGACCTTCACCTTGAACAGCTTGGCCGTCAGGAAATGCCCCAGCTCATGGACCATAATGAGGATGCCAAATATCAAAATGGCAAAGAGAATATACAGAAAATACAAAGCACTAGCCTCCTAAATTGGCGTACACTGCCTCCCGGGCCAGCCGGTCAGCCGCCAGAATCTGGTCCAGATTCGGTTTCTCCACAAAGGGAACCCGATCCAGAGCCTGTTTCACCAAGTCATAAATGTCATAAAAGCCCACCTGATCCAGAAGATACAGGCCCACCGCCACCTCATTGGCGCCGCTGAGGACTGCACCGGCCGTGCCCCCGGCTTTGGCGGCCTCCATGGCCAGGCCCAGGCAGGGGAAGGTCTCCAGATCCGGCTTGTCGAAGGTCAGTGGACCGCAGGAGAGCAGATCCAGCGCCGGAGCCGGGCAGGGGGCACGGTCCGGCCAGGTGAGGGCCAGCTGAATGGGCAGCCGCATATCCGGCGTGCCCAACTGGGCCAGCACGGCCCCATCCACATACTCCACCAGGGAGTGCACCACACTCTGCCGGTGGATGACCACAGACACCTGCTCCATAGGCAGGCGGTACAGGCGCATGGCCTCAATGAGCTCCAGGCCCTTATTCATCAAGGTGGCGCAGTCGATGGTGATCTTGGCGCCCATGCGCCAATTGGGATGACACAGGGCATCGGCCCGGGTCACATATTGCAGCTCCTGCCGGCTCCTGCCATAGAAGGGGCCGCCAGAGCAGGTGAGGATCAACCGCCGGACTTGGTTCCGGTCCCGGCAGCCTGCCAGGCACTGGAAAATGGCGGAGTGCTCCGAGTCCACCGGGATGATCTCCGCTCCATACCGGTCTGCCGCTTCCATCACCAGCTCCCCGGCGCACACCAGGGTCTCCTTATTGGCCAGGCCGATCCGCTTACCAGCCTGAATGGCGGCCAGGGTGGGTTCCAGGCCCACCATACCCACCACCGCCGTGATGACGGTATCTGCCTCTGCCAACGTGGCGGCAGCCAGCAGGCCCTCTTTACCGGATTGGATTTGGATGGGCAAATCTCTCAGCCGCCGGGCCAGCTCTTCTGCCAGCTCCGGCGTGGCCATGACCGCCAGCTTGGGGCGAAATGCCCGGCATTGCTCCTCCATCCGATCCACGTTGGACCCGGCGGTGAGGGCGCAAACCCGGGCTCCCAGCTGCTCCGCCACATCCAGAGTCTGCCTGCCAATGGAGCCGGTGGAGCCCAGCACCGAAATACACCGGCCCATCTCAGCCCACCCCCAAGGTGGGCACGGCAAAGGGCAGCATCCGCAGCAGCAGCTCCACCAGAGGAGCCACCAGCATCATACTGTCAAACCGGTCCAGAATGCCGCCGTGGCCGGGGATCAGATCGCCATAGTCCTTGATGCCAATCTGCCGCTTAATCGCGGAGAAGCCCAGGTCTCCCAACATGGAAGCCCCGGCGCCCAGGACCCCGTACACTGCGCCGTACCAGTAAATCACGTCAAACTGGAAGGCCTTGCTGAGGATGAGACCATAGAGCCCCATAAACAGCACGCCACACAGGAGGCCGCCAATCGCGCCCTCCACCGTCTTATTGGGGCTGATGACCGGAGCCAGCTTATGCTTCCCCAGGGCCCTGCCCACAAAGTAGGCGCCGGAGTCGGTGGTGAAGGCAATGACGAAGGCCACCAGAATGTAATATTTCCCCAAATCATTTTGCCCAGGGTCCGCCCCGGCATACATGGCCCGGATCCGGACCAGCGCCGTAAGCAGATACGGCAGGAGCAGCCCGGCTGCCAGGCAAAGGCTGACCTTCTCAAACCGCAGGCGGCCATGGGACAGAAGGGTCTCCCCCAATAGAAGAGCAAAGTAGGCCAAAACGCCCAGATGCGCCAGATTGCTGTCCGGGCGAAGGCTCCAGAAGGATACCAGCACCGCCATGACCATGGCATAAATCACCAAACGCAAATTTTTTACCATACCGGTGCGGTACAGAAGCTCATAAGCAGCGATCGCCGCCGCCGCACCGAAGAGAACCGCTGTGGCCCAGGCCGGCAGCACCAGCACAATCACCAGCAGCAGCGGCAGCAGCGCTGCCGCAGAAAGCACACGGGTTTTCATATGTTCAGACACCTCCAAACCGGCGGTTGCGCCGGTGGAACTCTGCAATGGCCGCATCCAAATCCCTGGGGCTGTAGTCCGGCCAAAGCACATCCTGGAATACATACTCCGAATAGGCAGACTGCCACAGGAGGAAATTGCTGGTCCGCTCCTCCCCGGAGGGGCGAATGATCAGCTCCGGGTCCGGCACCCCGGCAGAATACAGGTACTGGGAAAACAGATCCTCATTCAGATCCGATGGGGCCCGCTCCCCCCTGGCCACAGCCTCTGCAAACTGGCGAGCAGCCTGGATGATCTCGTCCCGGCCGCCGTAGTTCAGACAGAAGTTCACCTGGACCTCATGATAGTCTCTGGAACGGAACTCTGCATTCCGGCACAGCTCCTGCAGGCTGGGGGACAGCTTGGACAAGTCCCCAAAGAATACAAAATGCACCCGGTTCTTCTCCATATCCCGGAGTGCCTCCTCCAGGTACCGGCCCAGGAGGGTCATAATACCGCTGACCTCCTCCTGGGAGCGTTTCCAGTTCTCCGTGGAAAAAGCGTACACAGTGAGATACCGGACACCCAGGGTCCGGCAGTAATTGGCAATCCGGCGGAAGCTCTCCGCCCCAGCGGCATGGCCTGCCGTCCGGGGAAGTCCCCGTTTCCGGGCCCAGCGGCCATTGCCGTCCATAATGATGGCAATGTGGCGGGGGGGCGGCAGCTGCACCGGCTCTTTCTTTTGAAACAGTCCCATATCGTCTCCGTTATGATCGTAATCTGGGCAGAATCGGAAGCCCCTACAAGCGGAACGGTCAAGACCGTTCCCTACCTGGTATCCCACCGTAGGTAGGGTCAGGTCCTGACCCAACTCCTCTTTCTGCCTTGCCCGAGGCGGCCGGTCTTCCGTCAGTACTCAGATGGCCATAAGCTCCTTTTCCTTTGCGGCGCAGGCCTCATCCACCTTTTTGATGTACTTGTCGGTGAGGTCCTGCAGATCCTTTTCCGCTTTCTTCTGGTCGTCCTCGGTGATTTCGCTCTTCTTCTTGGCAGCCTTCACGTAATCCATGGCGTCCCGGCGGATGTTCCGCATGGCCACCTTAGCCTCCTCGGCATATTTCCGAACCTGCTTGGTCAGGTCCTTCCGGCGCTCCTCCGTGAGCTGGGGGAACACCAGGCGGATGACCCGGCCGTCGTTCTGGGGATTGATGCCCAGGTCAGAAACCTGAATGGCCTTCTGAATCTCCTTCAACAACTTGGTATCCCAGGGCTGAATCACCAGGGTCCGGGCGTCGGGGGAGGAGATGGTGCCCACCTGTGCCAGAGGGGTGTCCACTCCATAATATTCCACCGTAATCCGGTCCAGAACCTTAGCATTGGCACGGCCCGCCCGGACTGCGCCGAAATTGTCCTGGAGTACATCCAATGTCTTATCCATCTTGCGGGTATAGTCTTTAAAATCAACGCTCATAACTTAGTCCTCCTGAATAATTGTACCGATTTTCTCTCCCTGAACGACCCGCAGGATGTTCTGAGGGTCTTTCAGCTCAAAGACAACGATGGGCATCTGATTGTCCATGGCCAGGGTCATGGCTGTGGTGTCCGTGGCCTGAAGATGCTGGGCCAGGACCTCATCATAGGTCAAGTGCTCGTAGCGCTGGGCTGCGGGATCCTTGGCGGGATCTGCGGAGTACACCCCATCTACATTTTTGGCAAGCAGAATGGCGTCCGCTCCAATTTCCACGCCACGAAGCACCGCCCCTGTGTCTGTGGAGAAGTAGGGGTTGCCGGTGCCACAGCCGAAGATGACCACCCGCCCCCGCTCCAAATGGGCAATGGCCTTGCCCCGGATATAGGGTTCCGCAATGCTCTTCATCTCGATGGCGGTCTGGACCCGGACGGGGATCTGCCGCTGCTCCAGGCAGTCTGCCACAGCCAAGGCATTGATGGTGGTGGCCAGCATCCCCATATGGTCTGCCCGGGTCCGCTCCATACGGCCGGAGCCGTCTTTCAAGCCCCGCCAGAAGTTGCCGCCGCCTACTACAATGGCCACCTGGACGCCCTGGGCCACACACTGGCCCACCACATCGCAGACCTCGCCAATGGTATTAAAATCCAAGCCCCGATGCTGACCACCGGCCAGGGCCTCTCCGCTGAGTTTTAACAGGATTCTCTTGTACCGAATCTGGGACATTGGAATCCACTCCTTTCTCCTGCGCGCGTTTACACTTCGCCACGGTATGATTCTCCTCCCTATTTTATAATAAGTGTGGCCGAATGACAACCGGAATTTTTCCCTTTCCACAAATGTTTTCCGTTTTTTCACATTTTCATGCCCATCATCTTCCGGTTCTTCCGGTTTGGCCCGCCTCTTTCGTCAAAAACCACACAGAAACTTTCGGAAATCTTCCAATTTCTGGCGGCATGGGGAGTTGATAAATGGGGCAGAATGCCTTATAATGCTTCTATTGATTCCCGAGACTTTCCGAGAGAGGATGTTATACATGGCAGAGAACATGGAAACCAGAAACTTCATCCACGCCCTGATTGAAGAGGACGTGGCAGAGGGCGGTCGGTTCGCCGGCAGTCCGGTCCACACCCGCTTCCCGCCGGAGCCCAACGGCTACCTCCACATCGGCCACTGCAAAGCCCTCATCATTGACTTCGGCACTGCCGAGAAGTTTGGCGGCATTTGCAACCTGCGAATGGATGACACCAACCCCACCAAGGAAGACACCGAGTACGTAGACGCCATTCAGGAGGACATTCACTGGCTGGGCTTTGACTGGGGCGACCGGTTCTTCTATGGTTCGGATTATTTTGAAAGGACCTACGCCTTTGCGGAAGAACTCATTTCCAAAGGACTGGCTTACGTCTGCGAGCTGACCCCGGAACAGTTTCGGGAGTATCGGGGCGACCTGACCCATCCCGCCGTCTCCCCTTACCGGGACCGTCCGATCCAGGAATCTTTGGATCTGTTCCGCAGGATGCGGGCCGGGGAATTCCCCGACAACCGGTACACGCTCCGGGCCAAGATTGACCTGGCCTCCGGCAACTTCAACATGCGGGACCCGGTGCTCTACCGGATTCGCCATGTGGAGCACCACCGTCAGGGTACCAAGTGGTGCATCTACCCCATGTATGACTTTGCCCACCCCATCCAGGACGCCCTGGAGGGCATCACCCACAGCCTGTGCTCTCTGGAGTTTGAAAACCACCGGCCCCTGTACAACTGGGTGGTGGAGCACGTATCCGTCCCCCATCATCCCCGGCAGATTGAGTTCGCCCGGCTGGGCATTGATCACACGGTGCTGTCCAAGCGGAAGCTCCGCCAGCTAGTGGAAGAGGGCCGGGTCTCCGGCTGGGACGACCCCAGAATGCCCACCCTCTGCGGCTTGCGCCGCCGGGGCTACACCCCTGCCTCCATCCGGAACTTCTGTGAGCGCATTGGCGTGGCCAAAGCGCCCAACACCGTGGAGTACGCCTTCCTGGAGCACTGCCTCCGGGAGGACCTGAACGAAACCGCCACCCGGGTCATGGCGGTGCTGGATCCGGTGAAGCTGACCGTCACCAACTATCCCGAGGGCCAGTCTGAGACCTTCCAGGTGGAGAACAACCCGGTGGATCCCCAGTCCGGCACACGCCCCCTCACCTTCTCCCGGGAGCTCTGGATCGAGCGGGAGGATTTTATGGAGGAAAAGGTGGGAAAATTCTTCCGCCTGTATCCCGGCAACGAGGTCCGGCTCAAGGGCGCCTATGTGGTGAAGTGCACGGGATGCGTCAAGGATGAGACGGGGCGGGTGACCGAAGTCCTGTGTACCTATGACCCCGACTCCCGGGGCGGCGACCCCGCCGATGGACGGAAGGTGAAGAGCACCATCCACTGGGTGGATGCGGCACACTGCTACGACGCCGAAGTCCGCCTGTATGACAACCTCTTCGAGGATCCCGATCCCGACGCTGCGGGCAAGGATTTTCTGGCCTGCCTGAATCCCCACTCCCTGGAGATCCGCCAGGGCTGCAAGGTGGAGGCCTCCCTGGCATCTGCTCAGCCTACCAGCCGGTACCAGTTCATGCGCCAGGGCTACTTCTGCGCCGATTCCAAGGATTTCCGGCCGGATCATTTGGTATTCAATCGGGCAGTCAGCCTGAAAGACAGCTATAAACCGGGAAAATAAACCGCAGCCTCCCTCCTGCCCGATCCGGCAAGCGGGCGCCTGTACCAAGATCGGAAACACACCAGTTCCGGGGCAGAACTCCCTTGTTTTCTCCCATTCAGCGGGTCTATAATAGATCGAATCTGAAATCTAGGAAATGAGGTGTTCTTGATGTGTACGGAGAAGCAATCTGTAGCCGCATATTTCGACCGTCTGGCAGCAGGTTGGGACGAGGCCAACACCTATAGCGACAACACAATCTTACAAATTCTGGACCTGGCGGACATTCGGCCCGGCGTTCACGTTTTGGACGTGGGCTGCGGCACTGGGGCTCGATTCCCGGACTACCTGTGCCGGGGCGCTTCCAGTGTCACTGGGGTGGATCTCTCTCCGGGGATGATCACCCAGGCGGAGAAAAAATTCCGCCAGCCGGAAATTCACCTGATACGGGCGGACATTCTGGCCTGTCGGTTTGACCATCCCTTTGACCGGTGTCTGGTCCTGAACACGCTGCCCCATTTTACCAACCCGGATCCCCTGCTGCGCCGGTTGGCCGGCTGTGTGCGGCCCGGCGGCCGGATTACCCTGGGGCAATGCATGGGGGAAGGCGCGGAGCTATGCCGGGCATGTCCCGGCTTCTCTCCCCTGCCGGAAACCACCAGGCTGGCACGGATGATGGCCCCCTGGTTTTTGGTAGACATTCAAATCTCCGACACGGAGAAATACGTGGTCTCTGGCCTGCGCAATGACTTGCCTGTCTGCATCCCTGCGGCAGCGGCAGTCCGGCGGTAGGCAGTCCCACGGCAGGGTGCGGCGCCCTGCCGTGGGAAAATTTGTTTTTCGAAAACTTTCTCCTCCCCCATTGTGCTTTAGTTCCATCCATGGTATAATGCAAAAAATCGAACATACTATCGTGATTTTGCCCACTTTGGAGGAACGCACCATGGATTTTGACTTGCACGCACCTTACACGCCCACTGGCGATCAGCCCCAGGCCATTGAGAAACTGGTCCAGGGACTGCGGCTCGGTTTGGAAGAACAGACCCTGCTGGGCGTCACCGGATCCGGAAAAACCTTCACCATGGCCAACGTCATCGCCCAGTTGAACCGGCCCACCCTGGTCCTGGCCCACAACAAGACTCTGGCGGCTCAGCTTTGCAGCGAATTTCGGGAATTTTTTCCCAACAATGCCGTGGAGTACTTCATCAGCTACTACGATTATTACCAGCCGGAGGCTTACATTGCCCAAACTGACACCTATATTGAAAAAGACTCCTCCGTCAATGACGAAATTGAGCGCTTGCGTCACAGCGCCACCGCCTCTCTCTTTGAGCGGCGGGATGTGATCGTGGTGGCTTCCGTCTCCTGCATTTACGGGTTGGGCGACCCCATTGATTACAAAAACATGGTCATCTCCCTGCGCGTGGGGCAGGAGCGGCCCCTGGACAGTCTCCTCCGAAAGCTCACTGAAATTCGCTACGAGCGCAACGACCTGGATTTTTCCCGAAATAAGTTCCGCCTTCGGGGGGACACCCTGGAGATTTACCCCGCCTACTGGAATGGCCGCGCCATTCGGGTGGAATTCTTCGGCGATGAAATTGACCGGATCTCTGAAATCAACGCCATCACTGGCATGCCAGAACGGTTCCTTGAACACGTGGCCATCTATCCCGCCAGCCACTACGTGGCCTCCAAGGAAAAAATGGCCCGGGCCATGGAGGAAATTCGCCGGGAGTGCGACCAGCAGGTGGCGTGGTTCCGCCAGGAAAATAAGCTGCTGGAAGCCCAGCGGATTGCCCAGCGCACCAATTATGACCTGGAGATGATGGCCGAAATCGGCTTCTGCTCCGGCATCGAAAACTACTCCCGGGTCATTGCCGGGCGGGCCCCCGGGACGCCGCCCACCACCCTCCTGGACTACTTCCCAGAGGATTTCCTCATGTTCATTGACGAAAGCCATGTCACCATTCCCCAGGTGCGAGCCATGTACGCCGGGGATCACTCCAGAAAGGAGAGCCTGGTCAACTTTGGCTTCCGTCTGCCATCCGCTTTTGACAACCGGCCGCTGAATTTTGAGGAGTTTCAGGGAAAGCTGCACCAGGTGGTCTACATCTCCGCCACTCCCGCCGACTACGAGCGCAGTCGCTCCGGGCAAATTGTGGAGCAGGTCATCCGGCCCACCGGACTGCTGGATCCCCAAACGGAAATTCGTCCCATCCAGGGGCAAATTGACGATCTGATCGGCGAAATCAACCAGGTGACCGCCCGGCAGGAACGGGTGCTGGTCACCACCCTCACCAAAAAAATGGCGGAAGATCTGACCGGCTATCTCCAAAAGGCCGGAATCAAGGTCCGGTATATGCACTCCGACATCTCCGCCATGGAGCGCATGGAGATCATCCGGGACTTGCGCATGGCCAAATTTGACGTGCTGGTGGGCATCAACCTACTGCGGGAGGGATTGGACCTGCCAGAAGTGAGTCTGGTGGCCATTTTGGATGCGGACAAGGAGGGCTTCCTCCGGTCAGAAACCAGCCTGATCCAGACCATCGGACGGGCCGCCCGAAATGCCGGGGGCCGCGTCATCCTCTACGCAGATTCTGTAACCGGGGCCATGGATTCCGCCCTCCGGGAAACCGAGCGGCGCCGGAAAATCCAGAACGCTTACAATGAGGCCCACGGCATCGTCCCCCAAACCATTGTCAAATCTGTGCGGGATTTGATTGAAATTTCCAAATCCACAGCAGAGGTCCGCCGTAAGGACGGCGTGAAAATGACCCAGGTAGAACGGGAGCGTGAAATTGCCCGGCTGGAAAAGGAGATGCGTCAGGCTGCCCGCATGATGGAATTCGAATACGCCGCAGTCCTCCGCGACCAAATCATCCAGCTGCGGGGATGTAAATAGTCTGCTTTTAGAATGCTGTCGAAATCCGTTGCGCAAAAATCTTGAAAAATAAATAAAAAAGTGCTTGACTAAAGCGGTTTCTCGTGGTAAGATATAGACACACTCAAAGAAAGGCGGTGAGTCCCATGTTCTGATGTGCAGCGCTTCCCGACCAAGAGGATCCTTTTTCAACGATTCCATCTGGCCCTTTTAGCTTTCATCAGAATATCCGACTTTTTACCCCTGCGCTCATGAAATCTGTATCATCACGTTTTTGAAACGGTTGGATTCGTGTCTCGGTATCTCCTGTATCATTGCCGTTTCTCACTTTGCTTCATTGTTCTTCCTAAGCATTGCTAGATATCCTCTCATTTTTCTCTATACATTTCTCATTTGATCTCCTTTTCCCAGCAAACCCCGCCGGTCACCCTCCCGGCGGGGCTCTTTTTTATAAAAAAACTGTGACCAAGCGCCAACTCTGCTCTTGGTCACAGTGTCATGAAGGTTCTTCCCCTTCCGGAGGGGCCACGGGGGCATCCGTCCATGTTATGCGGTGGTAGCTTCTGATGTTTCCGGTTCCTCTGGCGGTTTGGTTTGATCCGGTCCCTCCCAATCCACACGGGCGTCGGCCAATTGGCGGCTGTTGGCCGTGTGAAAGACAGCATCCAGGCCAGGCAACAGATCCGAAACCATCCCTCGCGTTGCAAACACCGCATACGTTCTGAACAGGAGTGGGCAGAGCTGTCCGCTGTCCATCACCGCTTGATGCAGCTCGTAGTAATTGCCGCTGTTCTCCAAGGCCTTCCGGCACAGGGCATCCAGCGCTTCATCGCTCACGCTGCCATAGGACAGGGCTCCCCCCTCCCGGAAAAAGGGAGAGAGATCAAAGTTGGGAGACAACCGTACCTCCCCCAAGTAAAAGTCAAAATCTCCCGTCTGCAGGGCCTGTGTGTAGGGTTCCCGGTCCAGAGCACGGACTGTGACTTGGAGTCCACAAGCAGTCAAGCTGTCCGCTACAGATTGGGCTGCCGTAACACGGAGAGGATTGTCACTGCACACCAGGAGGGTCGCAGCTGTATTTTGCAGTCCCGTCTCGGAGAGCGCGCCAGAAAACACAGCGGGGTCATAGCCATATGAAGCTGCCAATCCACTGTCATAGCAATCCGCCACCGGAGCCGCGGGGAGATAGGCTTCCTGGGCAAAGCCCCGGTACACCTCCGTCAAAGCGGCCCGATCCACGCCATGGGTGAGCGCAGCCCGCACCGTCCCATTGGCAAAGGGGCTGTCACCTCCCCGGTTGCAGCCCAGGTACAGGAGAATCCCCGTGGCACAGTCCCACAGTTCATAGTCACAGCGGTATTCCACATAAGCAGCGGAGCCCGGATCCCCACAGACCAAATCGGTCTGGCCAAACTCAAACTGGTCCCGAATCTCTGAAGGTGCAGCACTCTGGGACAGGGTGATGGTAGAAACATCCACCGCTGGCGGATAGTCGCTCCACCAATCCAGGCGGCGGTTCAATGCCGTCCCATCAGGCGCCATCACGTAAGGTCCCGTACCCAAGGGCACCTCCGTCCCCACATCACCAGCCCGCACAATGGGAATGTCCAAAAGCACCGGCAAATTCTCATACGGTGTATCCAGAGACAGAGTCACAACATCCCCATCGGCAGTCATTCCCGTCACATGACGCAACCGGTCACCATACACGGGGCTCCCCTTTGCTGCCTCCAGACTGGCTACCACATCCTGGCCTGTGAGCGCCGAACCATCGGAAAAGGTGGCTGCAACCAGGCGGAAGCGGTAGGTCTTCAAGTCGGAGGTGCAGCTGTAGCTTTGGCACAAAACCGGCTCCGCCCGATACTGGGAGGTTACGGAAAACAGGCCCTGGTACATCAGGGAAAGCAACGGCCGGTTCGTCAGCCGGGTGCAGGTATAAGGATTGCAGCCGGCTTCTGGCTGATAGGACAGGCCAAAGCTCCGGACCCGCTCCTCCCCGCCGGATTCCACCGTTGGCCCCACCTGTTCCGTGGGCGCTGCCGTCTCCCGGGGCTCCGGGGTCCGCGTACACCCTGCCAAAAGGCACAGGCACAATGCAAACGCTGCAAATGGAATGAGCCTTGGCATCACAATCCCTCCTGCGGCAGTTGGATGAAGCTGGCCATGGAACCCCGGTCTCCCCGGGTCACCCGGTGGGACCAATACCGGTCGTGCTGGCAGGCGGTACAATCCGGGCAGATGGCAATCTGCCGGACCCCTGCCCGCTGAAGCCAGATCCGGTTCAGGGCCTTCAAATCCACATGGTACTTGGGTCCGACACCGGAAATGGCCGTCTCCGCCTCTGATCCCAGGGCCCGCCGCATGGAATCGGGCACATCGGCGTCGGTCTCAAAGCAGCACCGGCTGATACAGGGACCAATGGCTGCCCGAATGTCCGCCGGATCACTGCCAAACTCCCGGGTCATGGCCTCCACCGTCCGGGCGGCAATTCCCGCCGCCGTCCCCCGCCACCCGGCATGGGCTGCCCCCACCGCCTGGCGAACTGGGTCGTAGAATAAAATGGGAGTACAGTCGGCTGTAAAAATGGTGAGCGTTACCCCCGGCTCCTGCGTCACCAAACCATCTCGCTCCGGCTCCACCGGGCGGAGCAGACCCTCCCCCCGGTTTGCCCGGCCCACCAGGGCCACGATGTCTGTATGGGTCTGGCGGGTAAACACAGTGTGCTCCGGGGCAAATCCCACCGCCTTGCCCAAAACTTCATAGTTTTTCCACACCCGTTCCGGCTGGTCTCCCCGGTGAATGCCCAGGTTCAGGCTGGAAAGGCTCCCGGTACTCACACCCCCCAGACGGGTGGAGAAGCAATGGGGCGCAGGCTGGAGAAGCCGGCTCTGGACATACTCCAGGCTGCCTCGTTTTACGGTTTCAAATTCCAAGAAGACTCCTTTCCGGGAGGGAGATGTTAGGTCCGTCCCTCTGCAATATCCTTGTCCCGGCAGCATTTCTTGTACTTTTTGCCGCTGCCGCAGGGGCAGGGATCGTTGGGGCCAATCTTTTTGGCCTTCCGCACAGGCTGCTGCTTCACAGTTTTGTCGCTGGTGCTGACAGCGGCGGCCTCTTTGGCCACTTTCTCCCGCTTCAGTTCCTCATCTGTTTTGATTCGGGCCAGGAAAATCCGGCGTACGGTCTCCTCCCGGATGGCCTGGATCATCGCCTCGAACATCTCATAGCCTTCCCGTTTGTAGGCCACCACCGGGTCCTCTTGGGCGTAGGCCCGGAGGGTGATGCCCTGCTTCAGATCGTCCATGGCGTCGATTTGGTCCATCCAGTATTCGTCCACCACCCGAAGCATCACCACACGCTCCAGCTCCCGCATGAGGGGTTCCCCATAGAACTGTTCTTTCTTGGTGTAGGTATCCAAAGCCAGCTGATACAGCCGTTCGGTCAGGTCCTCCCTGGACAGTCCCGCACATTCCTCTGCCAGGCAGGCGGCTTTGGGGAAATATACATTTTCAAAATGGGTCAACAGGGACGCCAGCTGCTCCGGGGTTTGGACGCCACCGGTTTCTGCCATTTCTGTTGTGACCTGGCTCTCCACCACCTGGCGGAGCATGGAAATGACATTGTCCCGCAGGTTCTCTCCGTCCAGCACCTTCCGCCGCTGGGCATAGATCACTTCACGCTGGGTGTTCATCACATCGTCATATTCCAAAACGTTCTTTCTGGCCCGGAAGTTCCGTCCCTCTACGTTTCGCTGGGCAGACTCCACTGCGTTGGAGAGAATCTTCTGATCAATGGGGGTATCCTCGTCAATGCCCAGGGTCTCCATCATCCCCATGATCCGCTCAGAACCGAAGAGGCGCATCACGTCATCCTCCAGGCTCAGGTAGAACCGGCTCTCGCCTGGGTCCCCCTGCCGGCCGGAACGACCACGGAGCTGGTTGTCAATCCGCCGGGACTCATGCCGCTCGGTACCGATGATGAACAGTCCCCCTGCTGCCCGAACCTGGTTGGCCTCGGCGGCAATCTCCTGCTTGTAGGCGGACAGCAATGTCTCATATTGACGGCGAATCTCCAGAATTTCCGGATTGTCTGTCTCGGCGTAGGAGTTGGCCTCAGCCAGCAGCTCCTCTGGCACCTCCTGCTTCCGCAGGTCATTGAGCGCCAGGTATTCCGCATTGCCGCCCAACATAATATCCGTACCACGGCCAGCCATGTTGGTTGCGATGGTCACTGCCCCCAGCTTACCGGCCTGGGCCACAATCTGAGCTTCCTTTTCATGGTACTTGGCGTTCAGCACCGTATGGGGCACATTTTCCCGCTTCAGCATCCGGGATACCAGCTCGCTCTTCTCAATTGAAATGGTACCCACCAGCACCGGCTGTCCCTTGGCGTGGCACTCCTGCACTTGACGAACAATGGCCCGGAGCTTTCCCGCTTCGTTTTTATACACCACATCGGAGTGATCCACCCGCACCACCGGCCGGTTGGTGGGGATCTCCACCACGTCCAGCTTGTAAATGGCGGAGAACTCCTCTTCCTCGGTCAGGGCGGTACCGGTCATACCGGAGAGCTTGTCATATAAGCGGAAGAAATTCTGGAAGGTAATGGTGGCCAGGGTCTTGGACTCGTTGGCAACCGCGACCCCCTCTTTGGCCTCAATGGCCTGATGCAGACCCTCGTTATACCGGCGGCCATACATCAGGCGGCCGGTGAACTCATCTACAATGATGATCTGACCGTCCTTCACCACATAGTCGATGTCCTTTTTCATCAGGCCCCGGGCCTTCATGGCCTGGTTGATGTGGTGATTCAGCGTGGTGTTGTCTGGATCTGCCAGATTTTCCACTCCAAAGAATTTCTCTGCCTTGGCAATGCCGGAAGCGGTGAGGGAGACGGAGCGGTTCTTCTCATCGACAATGTAATCGCAATCATAATCGTCCTGAACTTCCTTCTCATCGGTCTTGGCGAAGACCAGCTTCCGCAAGCCGGAGACAAAAAAGTCTGACATCTCATAGAGCTTGGTAGAGGCCTCCCCCTTTCCGGAGATGATGAGCGGGGTTCGAGCCTCATCAATGAGGATGGAGTCCACCTCATCCACAATGGCAAAGTGATGTCCCCGCTGGACCAGCTCCTCTTTATAAATGGCCATATTATCCCGGAGGTAATCAAAGCCCAGCTCATTGTTGGTGCAGTATGTGATATCAGCCGCATAGGCCTTCTTCCGCTCAGCGGGGGTCATGCCGGGAATGACCAGGCCAACCTGGAGACCCAGGAACCGGTAGACCTTGCCCATCCACTCGGAGTCGCGCTTGGCCAGATACTCGTTCACTGTCACAATATGGACGCCTTTTCCGGCCAATGCGTTCAAATAGGCCGGCAGAATGGCCACCAGGGTTTTGCCTTCACCGGTTTTCATTTCCGCAATCCGGCCCTGATGGAGCACAATGCCGCCAATCAGCTGCACCGGATAGGGGCGCATGCCCAGAACCCGGTCTGCCGCCTCCCGGCAGACTGCAAAGGCCTCTGGCAGGAGTGCATCCAAGGTCTCTCCATTTTGATACCGCTCCTGGAATTCTTTGGTTTTTGCCGCCAGTTCCCCGTCTGTGAGCTTCTGGCAGTCAGGGCCCAAAGCCTCGATTTGCGCAACTAGAGGTTGCAGCCGTTTCACCTCCCGCTGTGAGCGGGTTCCAAAAATTTTACTCATGATACCCATGATCGTCTTGCCCTTTCTTCCGAAACAAATTTCAACATGCACCCCACAGGCACATGAACATACATCTTCCTGCCCCGGCCAATGTAGCCCTGGGCAATGTTCCAATCTTGGGTATTATACCATAGGCCATGGGAAAAAGACAGAATAAATTGTGAACAAATTTACAGGCGTCCTCCCCATCCATACTCCGCCGCTGGAAACACAGAGCAACCATACGGCGCCGGTCCGCCATGCAAATCTGTTAAAATGCGAACATTTCACAGTAAATACGCAATTGTTTTTGCAGCCTCCTTGACATGGACGTATTCTTAGTTTTATAATCTAAGTAAGCAAAATACCAAACGGCAGCACCCTGCTGCTCCACATTTCACCCCCTTCCGCCATCTCACCCAAGGAGGTACTATGAGCATCATTTTAGACACCCAGCCGTATATGCTATATGAAACCGTTGGCATGCTGGTAAAATACGTGAACGGCATCTCCATGCTGGAAGTGCGCGACACCATGCTGCGCCTTTACCGAAAAGGCCTGGATGACACCTGGCGGCGGCGCTTAGAATGTCTGCAGAAGATCATTCAAACCGTCTGCCGGGATGTAGACCTGGAGGATCCGGAAATTCAGTACTTTTTCTCCAAACGGGAGCCAGGCAGTTCCCAAGATGCCACGACTCTTGCTTGGACGATGACCTTCCCATTTTGTGAGCATCAATCCCACAATCTGGAAGAAGAGGCGTCCATTCTAAAAAACAGCTGGCAGCAAATTCGAGAACGGGGCTTCCGCTTGGAACGCGGCGGATACTTTGGTACATCGTTCGTCCCCCTAGCCCCTGGAGAGCGGCAAGAATCTTTGATTCGCAACGTATACCGCCTCGGTTTTGCGCCAGATTATGCCGTGGAAGTTTTAAATATCCTGGAGGATTACGATGGGTGCATGGATCGGTTGGTGCGACTCATTACCCCCTACGCCCGGCGTCTGGAGGAAAAACTGAAGGAGCATTCCTGGCTTATGGAAACTCTGGTGGCTTATTGGACCCAGCAGTTCCAGACTATGACGCCGGAGTCTTTTTGGGCTGACTCTACAATGGGCTACCAACCCCCTCCCGTTCGCAGCGAACGTCATATCTGCTTCTCTCTGATGGACTGTGCATTGATTCATTCTGAAACATCAGAATCCATTCTCCATCCAGATCGGAATCTTTTTGTCTTCGGTTGTGCCGTTGTTGCCGAGTGTTCCAAGCGCATGTACAGCGCGGATTTGGATAGCGTAGCTAGCGCTTTCCGGGTCTTGGGCGATAAAAGTCGTCTGGACCTCTTAATGCGCCTGGCACAGGGCCGCAGCTACTGCCAGCAATTGGCAGACGAAGCCCACTGCAACAGCGGCAATATGTCCCGAAGTCTCGCCGCTCTATCCAAACACGGCTTTTTATCCCAAGAGCAGGAGCCTTCACGCACGTACTATCGGACAGATTTGGAGGCCATCTCCAAGTTCTTCCAGGAATTTGAGGATCTATTGGCCAGGCGAATCGAGTCATGATAGAAAGCGCTTGACACATTTTTCTTTCTATTTTTTCGCACAGGCAATCCCTTCCTCCAATTCCTTTCTGATGTGTATATTCCTGGAACTCCTGTACAACTTAAACATTAGCGCCTCTACCAAATATTGTCAATGGCGTTTCTCTATTTCTATAAAGATGAGCAGCGGAGCGTTTCCACTTCATTTCGATATAAGGACTCCCCCATAGAAAGTCGCCTAAATCTCTGGCTTTCTATGGGGGAATCTACGGCAGCTTTTATGGGGAAGGTTCCTGAGAACCCTGAACCGCAACTGCACCATGTTTACGGATGTAGTGAGAGAGAATCTCCACAAAATCCGAAGCGGTAGGCGCTTCGCTCAAGGGATAGCCTGCCATGTGGATCAGGCCTTCTGCGTTGTCTGACCAAATCCGTTTCACCACCAGGCGGATGCTGCGCTCCACCGTAGTCCATTTGCAGCCGAAGATTTCGGCTACTGCACAATAGATGTCCTTCGTCACATGCAGCAGACGGTCTTCGTCCTCCAGCGCCAGCTGAATGGCAACCACGGTCCGCCTTTGCGTCACACGTTTCCTGCCCGCACCCAGCTCCCGAAGCGTATCCTGAATGATTCGCGTATGTTCCATAACTTTGTCTCCCTTCTTGTATTGATAGGGAGATTTTACGACAGAAATCGCAAATATTCAGGATTTTCGACAAAATTTGCCGTGCCTCGACGCAAAAATAATTTGGAGCCACTTGAAAACAATATATAAATTAACTCAATGGTAGTCGTACATAAGTGTCAAACAGGAATCTGAGCCACACGGATGTCCAAGGTTTGGCACAATTTCGCACACAACAAACAGAGTGGCAGATGAAACGTTTTCCGTGCCATTAGTATCATCAGAAAAGCCTCACGCTTTCCATTCTGAATCAACAATTTGCAATGACGCACGGTGTGGGAAGGCCGTGAAATTCATCGAAAAAAAGAAGGCGTCCAGCCTGAATTTCTCAGACTGGACGCGATTTTAACGAGGGGATACGCCGGAAGCCGAAAGGATTGGGCGCACTGCGGGTACATTCGAGCATTCTCCTGCCAACAACACAGTTTCGATGCTGCTAAGGCCATTGTACGACATTTTGGCAAGAAGGCACACTTTTCTCTGGCAAATTTTTGCGATTTTTTCCGACAAAAGGAATAGAATTTTCGGTCTGGGGACAGCTGTAGTCAAATACTTTGTCCCGGTTTTGATCGGTGCGGGAAAAGGCTGGAGAAAAATAGCGTACACATTTGTTTGGGATGGGAGCTTATTGGCCACTTATACCGCAGCAGTGATCAGATAATAAACGAGACTTATTCTCAAAGATTATATAACTATATTTACCATCAAATATAAAATCTTCATCAATGTAAAATACAAGAGATTCGTCGCAGTACTTCCATGTTCCGCTCATTATCCTATTATCATTACTCCATTCCCCATATCTATATATATCAAACCTATTTGATATATACCCTATTTCTACAAAAATGGTTTTACCGTTTTGTACGATTCTCTCGCAGGAGGGACCCTTTCCGTCTTTCTCATATTCCAATATGAATTCTGGCTCATCGCAGACCCACCGTTCTGCAATTTGGTATGGATACAATCTTTTCTCTATGTTGCAACCAGACAGTAAAAAGATCGTCAATACTAAGCACAAGGTAAACTCAATCAACCTTGATGACAAACGCTTCAATAAGAGCACCCCCTTTGTAGATCTCTCCAAAACAATCATACTGGTATGGATGTCTAATATTATATACGTTGTATGCAGTATATGATCCATCTTTGTATTGTGCAGTCATCGTATGGAATCCATGCATTACATTTTTAACAGAATTCAGCACGGTAAATATTACAATATCACCCTCGGAGATATTTTGTTCTACTTCAGTTGCGCGTGTACAGCCAATTGCCTCAATGTTATGAGTCTGTAAAAAGCTGGAAATATGCCATGGTGCCACTCCGAAAATCCCGCCCAGCAGTGTACCATGCACTTGGGAATATTCGTCCCCAATATCACCTAGTGACATCAGTTCTCCAAGCAGTTGCATCATATTGTATGTTGCAATTACACCACATCCTGCTTGCTCATACGTACTCCATCCGAAAGGTGCATCAGAAAATGGTTGTACTCCCTGACCATTGACCATACCAGCCGTTTTGTCATGTGGATCTGGTGAACCACCACCACCGTCATTCACAAACGTAAATGTTGGCCCATTTGCTCGTGTACCTGTTGGGTCATCATAACACACCGGGTTATTGTTGCAATATGCAAACATGTTACAACCAGCTAACCCTTGCCCCGTACTTGCATACCTATCCGCATTCACAAACCGGCAAGTCATCGGGTCATAATACCGGCTCTGCAAGTAATACAGTCCCGTATCCCCGTCATACCGATATCCACGATACCGGAACGGGTTATACGTGGCCACATGGTTCGCCGTTTGCGCAATTGCCTTCCCGCTGGCATCCTTGATCCCCTGCGGGTTCCCCCAAGGGTCGTATTGGTAGGTCGCTATCAGGGTCCCATAGGGCTTCTGTGTGCTGGCATTGTAGTCGTACCGATAGATCGCTACGATATCTCCCTGGACGTTCTTTGCAAAATAGTAATTCTCCCATTTGGTCTCCGTTGGATACTGCATTCCAAAACCCACAGGGTTGTTACTCTCGTCGTACAGATACCGCATCGTGTACCACTCTGCGCCGCTGTCATAATGTCGCTGTTCAGCCACTGGCAGACCATCTATGATGTAATACTCTGTATACCCGCCGTCCGCGTTGGTTTTCCGTGTCCGCAGGCCGTTTACGTCGTACTCATAGTTGTACGTGGTCTCTCCCAGGCTGTAGCTCGACAGCTGACGGCCATTTCGCCACGTCATCGTTCCACCGTTGTAGTACTTCGTTGGGTTCCCGTTGGCGTCATACGTGATGCTCTTCCCATCAAAGGCGGTCAGCAGGTCCTTCCACTCGCTGTTCCCATAGGTATACGTATGTGATTCCTTTAGAATGGTGTTATCGTCATTCTGAATCTTCCAGGAGGTCAGGTTCCCTGCATGGTCGTACTCATACGTATACCGGTCCGTTGCTACGCCATTTGCGGCATAGTCCGTTGCATAGTGCAATTGTCCCAACTTGTCATACTGATACGCCCAATACCGACTGTTTGTCAGATCTGTGATCCGGGTAATGTTATTCCGTGAATCATACGCATACCGGTACCCCGACTGCTTCGTGCTGCTTCCTTTCAGGGTTGTATAATAGGTTTCCGGCAAGGTCGTAGTCGTGCCTGCTCCACTGTCTGCCAGATAGGTGTAGTGCTCGTCCAGAATGTTGCCTACCCGCCGCTGTGTCAGGCGGGACAGGTCATCATAGCTGTACGTGATCCAGCTGTTGGAGAACAAGGCCATTCCTTTCAACGTGCCTTCTCCTACATTGGTACGATCCTCTACAACCGAGTTGCCGTCCCCATTATAATAAAAGCTTTCTGTGGCGTTGTCAACTACTCCGGGGATCGAATAACTCATTCGCGTCAGTCGGTTGTTGGTGTCATACTGATACGACGCCCGCAGCTCTGACGTACCTCCTGTCTGGCCCGTGCCAATCAGGCGGCCTATGGTATCATAGTTGTAGCTATACCGGATCGGACTGCCGCCATTTTTGTCCGTCAACTCATACAACTGCCCGTCTCCCGTGTACCGGTAGGTGTATTCGTCCCCGCTGGACGTGCTGGTCTTCGTTGACCGCCCCAAGGCGTCATACTGGAAGCTGGCGCTGGCTCCATTGGCGTAAGTCTGCTTCGTCAGAAGTCCGTTCTTTGCTCCATACTCATAGGTCATCAGAGTCCGGCTTCCCACCGCCATCTTCGTCATGTTCCCAAAGGGATCATAGGTCAGGTTATACACCTGGCTCCCACCACTGGCTGTCCGGGTAATCTTCGTCAGCATAGACTTTGTGTAGTCATAGCTCACGGTTCCCAGGCTTCCGCTGTTGATGCTGGTGCTCTTCGTCCGTCCCGCTGCGTCATAGGTGTAGCTCGCCTTCACACCGCTGGGATCCGTCACGTCTGACTTCAGGCCCGTCATTTTGTTGAACGCACTGCTATACCCATAACTGATGCTGTTGCCCCGCTGGGTCACTTTGGACAGCAGATTTCCCCCGTTGGTATAGG
>CDZQ01030390.1_pt1 | contig 100577 bp, 95 predicted proteins | sample 554831 | NCBI WGS metagenome assembly CDZQ01 (sample SAMEA3182112, study PRJEB8094) | gut metagenome | biome: human; feature: gut; material: Stool; isolation source: human stools | place: Canada | collected 2013-05-06 | reverse complement strand
CTCTTTTCCCTTTTATGATATAGCGATGCCAAAACAGACCGGCTTCAACGACAGATTAGCTCGGCTGTCGTGACAAAACAATCCGGCTATGCGACAAAACAGACCGGCTATTTCTGGACAAAACAGCTTGGCCTTAACATCACACCATTTTTATTTTAGAGTGCTGACCGATAAATCCACCTATGAAGCATTGTATAATTTCCTCAAATTTCCACCGGACTCACTCCTTTCACAGCCTCTATTATTAAAAACAGTTTTGGAGGCAGATGTGCAACACAAAACTGGACAGGGGCAGTATTAATTAGTTATTAGAATGCGAAGTTAGTGCACGGACTCAAATCGTCATCCCATGTACTAACGCCACGGCATGAACTTACACAGGATAGAAATGATAATTTTACAAAACCCTAGTACAAATTTTGGCAAACAATAATAAATTTACTAAAAAGCCGAGTGGGGAGTTTTAGGTTGCCCACTTGATTTTTGAAAAAGTTGCCGACTGCGCTTTTACAACTGTCTGCAATGAATATGTGAGATCTTTTGAACTCTTGACAATCGAACGTTTGTTTGATATACTTGCGACATTAACTATTAGACCAGCAGATGACAAGGGAAATGAAGTAAGCCTAAAAACATAGCACGCATATCGAGGGGAGATGGCGGGATGCCGTATCTATCCAGAGAGAAGATCGAGGGGATTGCGGCGAGAGTTGTGGACGCATACTGGAGATTGAATTCCCAGGCTGGCGCTGAAAAGAGGATCTGCCCGGAAATACTCGCGCAAAAGCTCTTGGGCTTGAAGGTGGAATACCGCACTTTGTCTCGGAATGGTTCCATCTTGGGAATGACAGCGTTTGAAAACGTAGGCGTTCGGGTCTATGAGGATAACTCGCCTGGCTATTATTTCCTGGACGGCCACACTATCCTGCTCGAATCCTCACTCGCCGGGGAGAAGGCCAATCCCGGCCGCCGGAACTTCACCCTGATGCATGAGACGTGCCACCAGATCTTCCGAATACTGTTCCCGGCTGAGTATATGCCGCCAGCTCAGTGCCGGAAAGTCTGCTGCTGTACATCATCCATGTATGGATACCGGATCAAGCCAATCAATTGGGAGGAGTGGCGCGTCAACACATTGGCTGCTTCGATCTTAATGCCCAAGGATTTGTTGATAGAACAGATGCACACAGCGGGACTTGGGAATAACCTCCGGCTTTTGAATAAAATCTTTGCGCCCAAGGAATATGAGAAGTTTGCTGCCGTGGCAGAAGCAATGGGCGTATCAAAATCCGCCCTGGCCATCCGGATGAAGCAGCTTCACCTGCTGGACAGGGATGACCTGAAGGACCCTTATGCGCTTGTTCGTGTCGTATGCGATGAAGAATGAATGTTTCAGCAGGGAGGACGATGCAAGATGCCGCGATGTAATATCCGGGAGGAAAATCCCGCCAAGTACGCTCAGGTAAAGGCGGAGCAGGAAAAACTCCGGGCAGAGTGTTCCCAGAGCAGCAGTATAACACTGGCACGCCTGTGTCCTTACTGCGGACACAAGATCGAAATCCTCTCACGTGGGAGCCATGGATACGCTTTTACCAAGTGTCCGAATTGCGGGGAGAATGTAGGATTCCCGCCAGTATCATTTCGTTTGGCATGAAGCCCCTAAAATAGAATCACCCAAGACTGTGCCCCGGAGCCGCTTGATGCGCTGACTTCCCATGTGCCGCTTGATCTGCCTTCCCCGTTGAAGAACGGAGAGGATCAACGGCGCACGTCAGCGGATCAGGCGGCTCTTTTTCGCCCATCTGGTTCCCATGAGGGACCGGATGGGCGTTTTTCCGTTTTCTGGAGGCTTAAAATTTCTTTAAAAAAATTTTCTAACCCGGACAAGAACTGTCCGCATTAGCCTGTAGAGTCAGGGCATGGAAGCGAAAGCGGGGTGAGGCCGTGGGCGCGGCGGAGCGGAGACAACTGATATTGGACCTGCTCTGCCAGCGGCGAAAGGAGACTATCCCAAACCTGGCAGCAGAGCTGGGGGTGAGCGAGAGGACCATTCGCCGCGACATCGAAATGCTCACGCTTCGCTACCCCATCGAGACGGTCTGCGGCCGGTATGGCGGTGGCGTCAGGATGGCGGACTGGTATCAACAAGGCCGCCGGCGGCTGACGCCGAGACAAACGGCCCTGCTGCGGCGCCTGGCCGCAGGACTCGAGGGCGAGGACCTGGAGGACATGAAGCAGATCCTGACGCAGTTCGTTTCCTGAAGGAGCCCCCAATGGGCTCCGCTGCTCTTTGACAAGTTCATACCAGCAGTACGGTTCACCACACGGGCAGGCGTTCAGCGCCCGCCATGACCTGGAGAGAATCCATCTCTCCGGAGAGCGATCCGGCCTGTGCGGGGCGGCTTTGGCAAGGCTGCCCATCATTCCAGGGGTTGAAAGCAGTAGAGACCCCCGGAATGTGCCCGTGAAGGTCCGCCAAACCTTATCCGTACTGTTCCCAATCCCTCACCGGGGGGGCGAGCTGCAAATGCGGTGAGGGCAAATGAAACAAGATAGGGGATTTTACGGATGAAACAGAATAACAGGCAAAATGCCCATCAAGAGATCGATCACATTTTCAAAGAACTTCTCCCCGCCCGCGGTATGGCAGAGCGTCCTGTCCAGGTGGCCCTGAGTCACAAAATGCTGGATGCTATGCTGGATGACAGCATCGCCCTGTGCGATGCCGGGACAGGGATCGGAAAAACCTATGCCTACCTGGTGGCCGGCATCGTATTCAGTCGGAGCCGCGCCGCCAGGGGGCTGGCGAATCAGCCGGTGCTCATTTCTACCTCCAGCATCGCCTTGCAGAACGCGGTGCTGGAGGAATACTTGCCCTTTCTCTCCTCTGTGCTGATAGAGGATCGGATGACAAAGACCCCCATCCGGGCAGTGCTTCGAAAGGGGAAAAGCCACTATGTGTGCGACGAGCGTCTGAAACAGCGCCTGCAGGCTGTGGATCTGACACGGAAAAGCCCGCGGGCCAGAGACGCCCTGCTGTCTCTCCGGGATCATCTGGACCTGGACATGGCCGAGCACCTCAGCGGCTACGACCGGGCGCGTGTCGGTGTGCCCAAGGTCTGTGACTGTGGACGGGAGAGCTGTCGGTACCAGTGCTTCATGGAGGTATGTGCCTCGAATTGGTATCAAGTGCAGATCTGCAACCACAATCTGCTGCTGGCAGACGCCATCCACCGGAACCTGGGACGCCGGCCTCTGCTTCCGGAGTGGAGTACCCTGATTTTGGACGAGGCCCACAAGCTGCCGGAGGCCGCCCGCCAGATGTTTGGTATCACGCTGACAGCGGCAGAGATACATGAACTGATTCGGGTACTGCGGAGAGAACGGTATCTCCTCGCCTCGGAGAACCTGGAGGAGGCGGCAGGACCGGTGCTTCGGGAACTGGCCCGGCCCTGGGATGAGGATGGGACCTTTTCTCATTTCGCCCCGTTCCTAAACCGGCCGAACCATACTCTGGAGCTGATCCAAAAGCAGATCGGAACCATACTGCCCCACAGGACACAGCGGCAACTGGATCAGCTGCGGGATAAGACGGCCCTGTTCCTACAGAAGCAGAGGGACATGATCTTCTATACAGCAGAGGATTCGCATGGTGGCACGATGCTGTGTGCCACCACACCGAATCTGACCGACCAGCTTCGCCAGACGCTCTGGCGGCAGCAAAAGCCCATGATCCTGACCTCCGGTACCCTGGCAGTTGGGGAGGACTTCCGTCGGTTCAAGGAAGCGACGGGCCTGCTGACAGACAGCCGTGTGCGGGAGTCTGTCAGCCTCTCGCCCTTCGCATACAGCAGGAACTGCCTGATGTATGTTTCCCGCCTACCCGCCCATCAGGGGGCCGGACAATACTATGACAGCCTGACGGCGGAGATCGCCGCCCTACTGGACGCGGCCCACGGTCATGCCCTGGTGCTGTTTACATCCTACGCCGCCATGTCCGCCGTGAAGGAGCGCCTGCGGGAGCAGGATCTGGCCTATCAGCTGTTCACCCTGGGGCGCAACGCGGTACACACCACAAAGCAATTCAAGAATACACCTGGGGGCGTCCTACTGGCTACAGGAGCCGCCTGGGAGGGGTTTGACTTCCCTGGGGACTGCGTGTCTCTCCTGGTGATCCCCAGGCTGCCATTCCCGATCCCGGACGCACTGAAGGAGAAGGAGCGGGAGCAATACCCAACCCTCCATTCTTTCCTGCGGGGCATTGTAGTGCCGGAGATGCAGATCAAATTGAAGCAGGGCTTTGGCCGGGCCATCCGCCTGGAGACAGATACCTGCGTGGTGGCCATTCTGGATGAGCGGGCCGCCAGGGACCAGCGTTATTGGAAGGACGTACTGGCCGCCCTGCCGGAGATGCCAGTCACACAGGACATCCATCGGGTGGAGGCGTTTATCCGCAGCGTCAAGCCGGACGGCTACTTCCAGGAGGGGGCGGCATGATCAACACAAAGACGGAGTTACAGTATCAGATCGCCCTGGGCATCTTGATGCGGATGAAAGCGGCGGGCTTCGTAACAGAGGATGAGGCAGAAAGCATCCGGCACTTGGCCATGGAAAAATACCGCCCTGTAGCTGTTCGGGAATAGTGCTGGATATTACCCGAAAGGCGTGGTAGTGTTGTCGCTGCAGGACCAGAGACATTTGCGGAAAGGCGGGAAAACCACATGGAGTGTCCCTATTACGCTGAGCAAAAGTATATGTATGCCGGATATGTGGAGGCCAAGATCTTGACCGCTCAAGAGGCGGAAATCCTTGGCTATGAGGATGGCTATGTTGATTCCAGAGATAACTGTAAGGTCTATGTGGACGGCTTTGACAGCAAAATGGATGCACGCAGACATTTGGAAGATTTAACGGACTGCCATATCATAAATTGACAGAATTGGGAGGTCAGATACAGTTCGAGTCGGCATTACAATCAGCCGGTAACTGTTCGGGAATCGTGCCGGATATTACCCGAAAGGTGTGGTAGTGTTGTCGCTGCCAAAGAATAGAAAGGATGGAATAGAATGGACGGACCGAAAAACGCGCCATTGAATGTGGCAATATACTGTAGAGTCGGGTGCAGCGAATACGCTCTGCAAATCCAAAAGCAGCGGGCCGCGGCGGTCATCCGGGAGCATGATGATTGGAACTTTGCGACCACATATACAGACTTCGGCACAGGTCCTCAGTTCAACAGGAGACCCAGCTTCCAAATGATGATGGCCGACTGCAGGAAAGGACTGATCGACAAAATCCTGGTCAGGTCTATATCCACACTGGCACGGGACGTCTGGAGCTGTATGAAAGTCCTGCGGGAACTCTCCGCGCTTGGCGTTACCATCCGGTTTGTGGACGAAAATGTCGATACGGAGACCGACAGCCAGTGGATGGAGTTCCTGAATTTCTACAGCGCATTGAGTGCTATAGGGCATGAAGAGATAGGGACGGCAGAAACATCAGATATTGTTCCTGCACTCCAATAATAGGCAGCAGAAAGACTGACAAAAGGAGGAGCAGACAGCGTGGCAGCAAATGTGACGGTAATTCCACCCAGAGCAGTGCGTCCAGATACCTTGCGCGTAGCGGCCTATTGTCGAGTCAGCTCTGACTCCGCTGATCAACTCCACTCCTATGCGGCCCAGATTCAATACTATACGGACCTGATCCAGAACCATGATGGCTGGGACTTGGTAGACGTGTATGCCGACGAGGGCATTACTGGCACCCGGATGGACAAACGGGAGGATTTCAACCGCCTGCTGGCAGACTGCCGCAAGGGGAAGATCGACAAGGTGTTGGTCAAATCCATCTCCCGATTTGCCCGCAATACCCGAGACTGCCTGGCGTCTCTCCGGGAGCTGTTCCGGTTAGGCGTGTCCGTCCTGTTTGAAAAAGAGAACATTGATACCGGAACGCTCACCACCGAACTGATGGTGAGCGTTTCCAGCTCTCTAGCCCAGCAGGAGTCCGTCTCCATCTCCCAAAACCAACGGATGAGCTATCAGAGGAGGATGGAGCGGGGAGAATTCATCACCTGTACGGCACCGTATGGATATCGAATGCCGGATGGGAAGAACCTTGTCATTGAGGAGAGTGAGGCCGGGGAGGTTCGGTGGATGTTCCAAACGTATTTGAACGGAAATAGTGTGAAACGGATTGCTGAGGAGATGAACCGTAAAGAAGTTCATAATTCCTGGAAACGAGGAATGTGGTATGAGCAGCTGATTCGCAAGATGCTTTCCAATGAAAAATATGTGGGGGATTCCCTGTGCCAAAAGACATTTACAACTGATACATTCCCGTTTGCAAGAAAAACCAATCATGGAGAAGCCGATCAATACTATATTGAAAACACGCACCCGGCCATCATATCACGGGAGACTTTTGAGAAGGTGCAAAATTTATTGAAAAAACGCGCGGAGCGCCGACCATCATCCAGGGAGAAAACTCCGTTGTCCATGAAGGTCATCTGCGGGAACTGCGGATCGGTATATATGCGGCGAGTTAATAAAAGCGGCCATACAACGTGGGTGTGCAGGAAACATGACCGCGACGCCTCTGCCTGTTCCAATGGCAGAATTCCAGAGACGGTGCTTTATGCGGCCTTCGTGAGGATGTACAACAAGCTGAAGTGCAATACGGGAGTTGTCCTGCTGCCAGCCATAAAACAGATGGAAGAACTCAGAGACGTACTCCAACGAGGCAATCCCGCTATGCTGGCCGTGAACAAAGCCATTGCCCAGGCCAGTGAACAGAGCTACAACATCAGTAAACTTCAGGCAGCCGGGCTCTTGGACGCCGATGCATGCACCGTAAAGTTCAACGAGATTAACGCGCAGCTGGCGAAACTGCGGACGGAACGGCGCAGGCTGCTAGAAAATGAGGACATAGACGACGCCATTGACGCACTTCAACAGACGGTTGACCTTGTCCGGCATGGGCCGGAGCGTCTGGAGGAATTCGACGAGGGCCTGTTCCACGACTTGGTGGAGCAGATCGTCGTGGAGTCCCAAACCCGCATTTATTTCCATTTACAAGGCGGGATAGAAGTGACGGAACAACTGGGGGAGACAGGACGATGAGCAAGCGAAGGATGCTGTACGGATATTATATTCAGCAAGGTGAGATCGCCATAGTAGAGACAGAGGCGATCATTGTGCGGAGGGTGTTCTCTTTCTGCATCGGCGGTCTGTCCTATCAGAAAATTTCAGATCTTCTCAATGCGGAGAAGATCCCATACAGCCAGGAAATGCCCGTGTGGAACAAGCATAAGATCAAGCGTCTGCTGGAAAATCCCCGCTATATGGGTCAAGATGGATACCCTGCCATCATTGACAGAGTGGGGTTTCAGGAGACACAATCACATATTCATGAAAAGACGGCAGGGTATGCACCCAGAACTAAGCGGCCAGTATTGCGATTGAAAGGGTACCTGCACTGTGCGAAGTGCGGCGCCCCTCTGCGTCGGATTGCTGGAAAAAACCGCCGAGCAGATACACTGTATTTAAAGTGTGGTGGATGCGGGGCTATGGCCACCATTCCGGACGATACCCTGCTCTCGGAGATTGCCCGCCAAGTCACAGAGCATGATACCGCTGACCGGGGGCCCTATCAGCCCTCCGAAGAAGTAGTCCGCCTGACCAACGCTATCAACCGCGGACTAGAGCACCCCGAACACCCGGAGGAGCTGGTCTCCCTCATTCTGCAGAGTGCCGCGGCCCGCTACGACTGCTACCCTGCAGCTGCTCCATCTGAACGAGAAAACCACCCGCTGGATGTGGATTGGAACCGCATCCGGCAGGTGGTTTCTCATATTACCATCTCGGCAGAAAATATGGTGGTTGTCACCTTCCGATAAGCCGCCAGGAAAGGAAAAAACATGGAACAGGCATTGGAACGTCGTGTACAAATGATCCCGGCAACCAGGAAGATTACCGATCCACGATCCTCACATCATGGCAAACAGAGAGTAGCGGCATACTGCAGAGTGAGCACCAACAATAAGGAACAGATCAACAGCTACGAGGCCCAGAAAGTCTACTATACCCAGAAAATCGAAGAAAACCCGGATTGGGAGTTGGCCGGCATCTTTGCCGACAGAGGCCTCTCCGGCACCAGCTTAAAAAAACGGGACAATTTCAATAAGATGATTGCCGCCTGCAAGCGGGGAAGGATCGACACCATTCTTACCAAATCCCTCTCCCGATTTGCTCGGAACACAGTGGACTGCCTGGAGACGGTTCGGATGCTGCGGGCGCGTGGGATCGGGGTCATCTTTGAGAAGGAGAACATCAATACGCTCACAGAGTCCAATGAATTCCTCATCACGCTGTTCAGCGGATTTGCCCAAGCGGAAAGTGAGTCCCTCAGCGGAAACATTGCCAGAGGGAAAATGATGAGTATGCAGGCTGGCAATGTGCCCTTCCAATACAAGAAGCTGCTGGGCTACCGCGAGGGGGAGGACGGCAAGCCGGAGATCGACCCCGAAGAGGCAAAGACGGTGCGTCGGATCTACCGCCGCTACCTGGAAGGATGCAGCTTATCCCAGATTCAGCGGGAACTGGAAGCGGACCATGTCCCCACCGCACAGGGTATCCAGCGATGGTCCTACCAGGTGATCCATAATATCCTCACCAATGAGCGTTACATCGGGGATGCCCTGCTGGGAAAAACCTATGTTCTGGATTGCATCAGCAAAGAGGTGCGGAAAAACAATGGAGAACGTCCACAATACTATGTGGAGAACAATCATCCGGCAATCATTCCAAGAGAGTGGTTCCAACGAGTAAAGGAAGAAATGACTCGCAGAGCCAGCAAACGGAAGGTCATGCAGCGGCATGGCAAGACAGAGCTGGGCAAATACTCCGCCAAATACGCCCTCTCCGAACTCCTGGTATGTGGGGAGTGCGGTACGCCCTATAAACGGTGTACCTGGGCCAGAAACGGGAAGAAGCGTATCGTGTGGCGGTGTATCTCCCGCCTGGAATTCGGAACGAAATACTGCCATGACTCTCCAACCTTAGATGAGGAAAAACTGCATAAAGCGATCCTGGAAGCTCTGAATGAGTTTGCCCAGGCGGACAGTGAGGTCAAGGAGGATATGCTGAACTTTACCCGTCTGGTTTGGGCGGGCCAGGAGGCGGATGGTACCAGCCTGATTTCCCTAAAACAGCATCTGGGGGGCATTACAGCGGAGCAGGCGTTACTGCTAGATAGAGTACTGGAAAACATGAACGACCCAGACCTCAACGCCCAGCTCAAGGCCCTGATGGACGAAAAGCAGGCGGTGCAGGAGCAGATCCAGGCCATGGAGCAGGAGGCCGCTCAAAGCGAGAATCGGATGTCCCGCATGGCGGAGCTACGGGAATGGATGGCCAAGCTGGGGGTTAACACGGAATATAACGACGAGCAGGTGCGCATGGCGGTGGAGCGGATCACGGTAGTGGATGCGGAGACCATCCAAATCAAGTTCCGGTATCCTGGATTGGAAATGGACAAGAAACTGAACTGAGAGGAGAATACATGGACATGGCATTATTTCTAACAGGCGATACGCACGGAGATTTCAGAAGATTTCTGCCAGAGAGCTTCTATGAACAAGAAAGGCTGACCAAGGAGGATCTCGTCCTGGTTTGCGGAGACATGGGCGGCGTGTGGTATGGAGACTGCCGGGATGATGAGGGACTGGACTTCCTGGAGCGCCGGCCCTTTACCACCCTGTTCATGGTCGGGAACCACGAAAACTATGACGCCCTGGGAACCTATCCGCTGGAGAATTGGCACGGCGGAAAAATTCGCCGTATCCGTCCATCTGTGCTCCTGCTGGAGCGTGGACAGGTGTTTGACTTAAATGGGAAACGGATTTTCACCATGGGCGGGGCCAGCAGCCACGATATCTAGGGTGGCATCCTGGAGCCGGATGATCCCTTGTTTCTCCTAAAATTCCACACGCTGGAAGCCAAAGGAACACCTTTTCGGGTCAACCACCGATCCTGGTGGAAGGAGGAACTGCCAAGCCCAGAGGAATATCTGGAAGCACGGAGGAATTTGGACAGGGCAGGTTGGGAGGTGGATTATATCATTACCCATTGTGCGCCCACCAGTATCCAAAACGAGCTGCTCCGGGAAAGGTCAAAATCGGATGAGCTTACAGACTTCCTGGAGGAGGTGCGTCAGCGATGCCGGTTCCGATACCACTTCTTCGGACATTACCATGGTGACGGCATCATACAGAAACAGTTTGTGTTGTTGCATAAGCAGATCCTGCGGTTGAAATAGAGCAAGGGGGACGATCTTTATCGCCCCCCTTGCTCTATTTCAACCTTCCAAACCAAGAGAAATAAAATTCATATTGACGTAATCTGCGCTATACAAAGCGGGCGAAAAATGCTATAATACTAAACATAATGGGTCACATTAGGGGGGCGCTATGTTTATTCGGGACAAAGAGGGGCGAGTTCCTGTCACAGTGTATTTAGAGGACATTGCCGGTAAGCTGGAAGAAACCATGAATCACTGGGAACAGTACCTGAATGTTGTTACTGGGGAATTCGAAGCTCTTCCTGATGGGATGTACATAGAGGCGGATGAGGAGTTGGTCGAACGCATCGAGGGCTCGACAGACTATGTTCGGCTGCCTAATCAATACGAGATTCATGAATACCGGATCATGGAGCGGTTTGCTGAGGCCACGCCGAATTAGCGAAAACAGACAGCTCTGTTCCGGACGCTGAACGGGAGATGCCTTTATCGCAGATTCAAGGATGAATTGAACTACCATGGCCTAACCGAAGCCTATTATGCATTCCGCTCTCTGGAATTTATGAAAATAGCTAAAGAGTGGTGTGAGGATAACGGAATTCCATTTTGGACGAGAGAAAAGTAAGGAGGTAAACACCAAATGGCATCGCAGCCGATTTATCAGTTTTATGCTGAACTAAAAGATTATGAGCCGAAGATGTGGCGCCGGTTTCAAGTTCCGGGCAATATTACTATGGCTAGACTGGGGTATATCCTGATGACAATGTATGAGATGCAGGCCAACCACTTGTTCTGCCTCATGGTCCCGGTTTGTGAAAATGCAAAATCAGATCCGTCGCTGCCCAATGCCGGCCCTGCTGTGCAAGACGAGGTCGCACGGTTTGAAATCGACAATGAGGAACTGTTTCCGGGGGAAGGGGAAAGTGCCTTTGATGCTTCCGCCTATAAGGTGCGATCTGCCCTCCAGGGTTATCCGGGCGAAAAACTGACCTTGGAGTATGACTATGGCGCCGGGTGGGAAGTAGAGGTCACTCTGGAGACGATTTTGGAAGATAAGGAACTGCCGGGACGTGAACTGCCACGTGTGCTCGCCGGCGAGGGTTATGGGATCGTAGAGGACTGCGGTGGAACTGGCGGACTGGAACGCTTGACGGAAGCGTTTTTGCAGAAAAGCGGAAAGGACTATGAGAATTACAGAAAGTGGCTGGGCCGGGATGAACTGGATCTGACCGCTTTCGATTTGGAGGACATGAATCTGCGGCTTAAGAAAGTCCCCCGCATCTACACAGAATTGTACGAATATGGCTGTGCCCCTTCTCAGCGGTCACTCGATTTCCTGGAGAGAAAGTATCAGAAATGAATGAAGCAGGGTCGCTTTTCGAACTTTTTTATCGAAAAACGACTCCGCTTCATGTTGTACCTATTGAAATGACTGGGGGTCAAAAAGCCTTACTGAAGTCGCACTTTTGAAAAAAGGGAAAAGGTTTCACAAAAAAGTATACTCAGGTTTGCATTTTAGACACGGGATTTCTCATAAATCCTGTGTCTCTTCTTTTCCATACAGTTCCTCAAACCTCGCCGGAGCCTTGTACGCCAAGGTCTGATGGGGACGGATATGGTTATAAAAGCTGACATATGCTTCCACGTTTTTTCGGAATTTTGCCTCTCTTATAATCCTTCTTTGCGTTTTCTCGGATGCTCTCCAGGCCAAGTTCCTGCATAATGCCTCGGATTCTCTTTTTCCCCACATGAATGCCATTTTCGGCAAGGATGATCCGAATCTTTTCCGCGCCGAAACGCTGCTGGCTGTCATCAAAGATTTGCTGTACTTGTAGCATGAGCTGAGCCTGTTCTTCCTCATATTTGCTTCGGTCTGCCCGACGGAAAATGTGGTTGTAAAATGTTCCCCTTGCAACACCCAGCGCATCGCACAACTCATGGACGCTATATGGATTACCAGGCTCATTATAGAGTTGTTCAAGGGTGGCAAGTTTTTTCTGCAATGGTACACAGGATAGATAACCGGACTGGCGGATAATCTCCAAGTGGTGCTCTAACCTTTGTAGCTTGCGAGAAAGCATGTTAAATTCAGTGGGAGTGTAGGTGTAATCCGGTGTCACAATAGGCCAGTACTCCTTGCACCAGCGATAAAGGGTGTTCTGAGAGATGTGCAGTTTCTGGCTTAACGCTTTGAAGGATTCGCCGTTTTCAAAGCGGTGAATGACACTGACTTTAAGTTTATCTGGGTAGGTGACCGGCATAGTCTCAACTCCTTTTGGAATGATAAAGTTATTATAACAGGGGACTGCCGAAATACCATATGTATGGAAAAATTACACAAATTTTACACTTCTAAAGCTTTAACCAAGTTGCACATAAGAGGGCAACTTTCAACTGTTTTTTCCCTTATATTGGAGTATTATTTTTCTGGAAACAATTTGTCTGTTCTCAACTCTATGGAAAAAGCAGTTGTATATAAAGGGGATTTGTGCTATTATGATGAAAAATAGTAGGACGGGGATAGATATCATGAACCGAAATACCATCATAAGCTTAGCAATGCTTTATGCGCTTTGGCAATCAAATAGGCAAGATTTACTTGACTTAATTTGCCCATTTGTTTTATATGCTGTTGGAAACACAGCAAAGGTAAATGCTGAAATTGATATCTCGCTTGTATGCGATTATATGGAAAAAGAATTTGGATACAAGTCCATCCAAGTTGCTGTCATAAATAGAGTTTTAGCAAGAGAAGCATCATCAAAAGTTCAGAAAGATTATCGCTACATTGAAAAGAAAAATAGACAGTTTATATTGGTTAAATCTCTTTCACCTTTGATTGATGATTTTTCTGCCAAAAGGATAACCTGCAAAGGACACTCTGATGCAGTTACGAGCGCCCTGACTAATTTTCTAAACGAAAGGCACGTATGTAACCGAAGAGATTATATTCAAGCAGAGGCTGAAAGGCTATTACTATCTTTTTTTGAGAGGCAAGGAGGATCTATTGTCCTTTCTGTCGATGATTTACGGCAACTTAAAGCAAAAAGTAATGAGGTTGATTTCTTTATCGCTCGGTTCATATTGAAAGAATATGAACATAAATCTGTTCTGTTTGATTATCTTGTGGAATTAGTCAAGGGATACTTCGTTACTACGGCTCTATATTTACAGGCAGAGAATCCAAATGCTACAACTGCATCATTCAGTGATGTAACATTTTTCTTAGATACTCGTTTGTTGTTAGCGTATTTAGGATACAAAACAGAGGAAGAAAACAATAGCGTACAAAAAATGGTAGAAAGCTTGAAAAAGAACGGAGCTAAACTTGCCTGTTTTAGCTATAATATTGATGAGGTTAACAGCATTTTGGAGGCATACAAGCTTTCCACTATTTCAAAGTCTAAACGTCCATCAGCGTATACACTTGAATATTTTGATGAGCATGGATATTCTTATACACACGTTGAGGCAAATCAAAAAAAGTTTGTTCAGCGGCTTGAAGATGCAGGTATAACGTGCACTTCACCTAACAATTCTTCTAATGACGACAATACTCCAGATGACTGTTTTGGATTATTAGATGATGGAAGAATAAAAGAAATACTTTTATCGATTAAACCAAATTATAATTTATCAACATTGCCAGATGATTTAACTGCAATAAATACAGTAAGCCGTATACGGAAAGGAAGGAAATATTCCTATATTGAAAAATGTAAAGCAGTGTTTGTTACACCCAACTCCGTATTGGTTTCTGCAACAAAAGAATATATTTTAGAATCTTCATATGACTTTGGTTTTCCGATTGCAATCACAGGTGAAGACCTTTGCGTGATGGCTTGGCTCAAAGATTTTGAACAAGGCAATAACCTGCCACAAATGAGACTTTTAGAAAATGTGTTGGCTGCTATTACACCATCGAAGGAATTAATGGAGGCTTACTTTAGCCATTTGGATAATTTGGAACGCCAAGGGACAATCGGAGATGATGAAGCCGCGCTGTTACGAGTAGATATGTTTGCCAAGCATGAATTAATGAACTTAACATTTGGCGAACGAAATAATCTGAATGAAGGTGTTATTGAAAAGATACGTCAAAAAATTCGGGAAGAAAGTATTCTTGAGGGACGTACTGAGGCCCAAAAGCAACATAAAGCAGAAGATCAGCAGCAAAGGAATAAGGTGTGCAAGCAAGCTGAATACGAGGTCGATAAAGAATTCGATGCAAAAGAAAAGCGAGGAGTCAGCACAATAAAAATTTTTTCTGTTGTCCTCGCAATAGCCTTTATTACCGCCTCGTGTTATTCTTTCATCCAACAGTCAGAGAGTTCTGGTAAATGGGCTATCTTTCTCGTTGCAATCATTACTACTATTGAGGGGGCAAGTCCTTTCCTCTCAAAAGATAATTTTCTTATTAGGTCTTATAAACATCACCTGCAAAAGAAAAAGCTACGGGCATTGGATGCGAGGAAAGAACACTATTTGTCTCTTCTGGAAAAGTGATTTTTCCTTGGGCAACAAAGTTTTTTGCCTGCATCTTTTTTGTCAACACAAGACAGAATGAATGACCCTACCTGATCTGAACAAAAAGATGTCAATGTTCAGAATAGGTAGGGTCATTTTATGCCAGAAACCATTGTGCCACAATGGTTTCTGGCGTTCCTATTATAGAGGGCACTATGTCACCAAACAAATGCAAACAGGGCGAAATCAAGACGCAAAACGCGCAATCGATGGAATCTGCCCCCCAGCTGTGTCACTGGGATACGGATTCATGATTTGTCACTCATGAACGCATCTTCAACCTGGCATGGCGTCAGATTTTTCAAGGTACGATGTGGGCGCTGGGTGCTGTAAAACTCGATATAGGAGGCAAGGCCACGCTTGAAAGCCGCCTCTGAGGTGTAATCCTTCCGATACAGATCTTCCTTCTTTAGGGTGGCGAAGAAAGACTCCGCAACAGCGTTGCCATGAGGTTTCCTCGAATTGGAGAAAGATTGCACCACTGCGCGCTCATGAAGCAGTTGTCGGAACCGATGTGAGGTATATTGAGCCCCACGGTCACTGTGAAAAATGAGGCCGGTATCGGGAGCTCTCTGCTCCCATGCGTCCTTAAATGTGGAGGTAATCAACTGGGTGCTATTCTTCCTGGACACTTTATAGGCAACAACCCTGCGTGAAAACAGGTCTAGAATTACGCAGGTATAGAGATAAAGCTCCCCCAGTTTAAAGCAGGTAACATCACTGACCCAGATTTGATTGAGCCTGTCCGCCTGGAACTGTTGACGCAGGACATTCCGTTTCTTTTCTGGCTCATGAAGTTTCATGTAATCCTGCTTCGCAGTACTGCGGATGCTGGTCAGCCCCATCTCCTTCATCAACTTTGCCACATATTCTGGGCTAACCTGATGACCTCGTTGAACAAGAATAGTGCGGATCTTTTCAGCACCCAGCACCTGACGATACTCATCAAATACTTCACGGATCAATCCGCAATATTCCTCTCTGCGTTTTTGGAACCAAGCATTGCTCCGCTTATTTCGGAGAATATGGTTATAGAAGGTTCCGCGGGAGACATTCATAGCTTCACAAAGAGTGTGTACGTCGTATTGGCCGTATAACAACTCCAGTTCTCCTAACCGCTCCTTCAATGGAGCATGGACCGTGCAGCCGACAGTTTGCAAAATAGCGACCATGTTTTCTAATTTGGCAACTCTGCGAAGAAGTGCATCATACTCTTTGACGGTATAGGTGCGTTTTTCGTCCGGAACCACTGGGCAGTATATCTTCGCCCAGCGGTAGATCGTCCGTGCGCAGACGCCGCATTCTGTACATAATTGCTGGATTGGCCTGCCCTGTCTGTACTGTGTGATGATAGCGGTTTTCTCTTGATCTGTGTAGGTCATGGTGTTTGCTCCTTTCATGTGATATGAATTAGCATATCACATGAAAGGAACTACCCTATTTTGGATTATGAATTGTACTACACCGCATATACCATTAACAGAAATCTGATTCATGTCTCTATGAGAGTAGCATTGTAAATCTACCACAATTATGCCATAATGAAATTGTAATAACGTTATATTCGGCACCGCAGGGAGGGCTATACATGACGAATATCCCCGTTGACTGGAAGGTTTTTGAGTCCAAGTTTTCTCAGAATCCCAGGGCTGCCTTTGAGGGCCTTGTCACCACGCTGTTCTGCCACGAGATGGGGCTTTCGCACGGTATTTTCCGGTACTTCAATCAACCATATATCGAAACACAGCCCGTGATGGCTCCGGATGGCCTTTTGACCGGATTTCAAGCGAAATACTATGATGCTTCCACTCGGATTTCATCTAAAGAAGTGGATTTCAAAAATGCTATTGCGGATGCAAAGCAGAAATATGCAGGAATCAGCCGGATTATTTTTTATATTAATAAGGAAATGTCTGTCAGCAAGCGCCCTCATACCCAGAAGCCCATATATCAAGAGAATATCGAAACACACGGCGAAAGCCTTGGCATCACTGTTGAATGGCGGGGGCCAAGCCATATCGAGCAGATACTTTTGGCACTACCCACAGTAAGAGATTTATATTTTAACCCTATGCCGGGTCTTTCCCAGTGGGTTGAGCAGATCCAAAACCGGAGTGACTCCATCCGTTCCAATATTCAGTCGGAGATTCCGTGCCAGGGTGAGCGGATCAAAATCTATTATGATATGCAGAAGCTCGATGTACTATGGGAGTCGGAAAAAGCTGTCTGTATCATATATGGTGACGCAGGGACGGGTAAATCTGGCGTAGTGAAGGATCTCATTTCTCGGCGGCAGGAGCAGGGCGATGAGTTTGCCTGCTTCTTGTTCTCTTCCACCGACTTGGATGTGGAGGAAGAAAGTCTGTTTTTACGCAAGTATGGAAACTACCAACTGGAAGACTTATTTACCCTCTACAGTCAAGAGAAGCGAAAGGTCTGTGTAATTGAATCCGCTGAGAAGTTCTCCGCACTTAATAGCCCACAGGTATTTGCTGCCCTTGTCCATAAATTCATTGACCACGGCTGGAAGATGATCTTCACCATCCGTACCGTATACAAGGACAGCTTTTGCAATATTCTCCTCAAAGACATCGCTTATGACGAGTTTCGGGTGGAGAGCATAGCTGATGAGGTGCTAGAAGCGATCTCAGAGCAGTATCACTTCCCACTTCCCCAAAACCAGAATCTTCGAAGCCTCCTGAAGGATTTCTTCTATTTAAAGCTGTACTTAAAGCTAGATCCGGCTGGCTTGGATTTGGTATCCTCTGAGGAGCTGTTTCTGCAGCAGGTCTGGAAGGAGGTCATCTGTGACAGCCACCGTCGCGCAGAAAACCTCCCCGTCCGACGAGAGGAGATGGTAACGCACATCGTGTTCTCTATGCTGCAACGGGGATCCACCATTTACATAAGCAGTGCCAACGATGACTATATGGCGCTGACCGCGCTGGAGGATAGCGGAATTATCGCCGTTTACGACAACTCTCCACGTCGGTGGATGATGAGTCACGATGTGTATGAGGAGCTGATTATAAAACACATTTTGACCCAGCGGTACCAGGAGGGAATAGAGGCCGAGAAGGTTCTAGAGGGGTTCGGCCTATCTCTACGAGCCAGGAAGCTGTATCGCATCTGGCTGGAATCCGTTTTTGCTAGCGGTGGAGGTCGCTATGCAGATTTTTTGATCTCTATGCTCCAAAGCGGACTGGATCAGGCTTGGAAGGATGAGACGCTGATCGCACTGATGCAGTCTGATCAGGTGGACTGTTTCCGGGCAATCGACCCCATTCTGAGTCAGGAACGATACTCTTTGTTCACCCGCATGGTCTTTCTACTGAACACCGCCTGCCGTGACATCGACCGGGAACTGTTAAAGAAACTGTCCACGCCAACAGGGAACAAGTATCGCTTCACCTGCCCTGTAGGACGGGCTTGGTTTACGGTCTTTCAATATATTTATAATAACCGTGGCCTGATTCCTTGGACAGCCCAAAATCTGGACATCGTCACTAATACATTGAAAACATGGACAGCGAAATATGAAACAGGAGAGACAACGGGACTGGCGGGGAGGATTGCCCTCTATTTGAAAAGTGAGATATGGAAAAGGGAGCGGTATCCCTATACCCTTCGGCGAGACTCGCGATTTATCACCCTTACCGATGTGATTTTGGCTGCCGCAATGGAACTGAAGCAGGAACTGACCGACATCTTCCAATCCTTTACAGATACACAGACGGATGATAGTTACAAGGAAAACTATTTACTCCTGCAAAAGAGCCTGTCCAATGTTTATGAATGCGGAAGAGTTTGCCAGGCAATTCCGGAGCAGGTACTCAGTCTTGCGGAGCGTTATTGGTGCGACTCTTCTCAACGAGAACATAATGACTATTCTCATGACAGCATGGAGTACTATTTCGGCCTGTCCCACAGCTTGGATATGAAATACAAGGCGGAAAGCGCCCTTCAAACTCCGCTGTTTTTCCTATTACAGGAGGCACCAATCCGGGCGTTGAACACGATCCTGCGGATCATGAACTACGCCACAAACTGCTACAGTTCTTCCAAATTGGCAACAGAGTATTCTGAATGTTCTCAGATTGAAATCCATTTCACTGACGGCACGGTACAGCGACAGGTGTGCAGCGACAGACTGTGGAAGATGTACCGAGGTACTCATGTAGCACCCAAGTTGTTGGAGAGCGTGTTGATGGCACTGGAAAAATGGCTACTGGATTTGGCCGAGTTTACCGAGGAGAAAACCATATGCCAGTTCTGTGAGTATCTGCTGAGGAAATCCGCAAGCGCAGCCATTACTGCCGTGGTACTGAGTGTGGTGATTGCCTATCCAGATAAGCTCTTTCCCATCAGCTGTATTCTGTTGAAGACCAAGGAGGTCTTTGTCTTCGACATCGCCCGACTGCAGGCGGAGCACAGTGCCGATTTTCTGAAAGGAACGCTGGCATCTCATCGCTGGTTCGACCATGAGCGGATGGAGACCAATGCACTACCCTTCCGAAAAAAGCAATTTGAACAAGTTTTGGTGGACTACCAGATTGAAAAAGGCATTCTGTCTGAGAATGAGCTGGAAGAGAGAAAGACACAGCTGTATGCCGCATTTGACGAGGCAACCCAGAGCATCGATTCCTGGGAGGAGGTATATCAGTTTGCGTACTATCGGAGCGACCTTCGAAGGCGTCAGATTAGTAGCCAGAAGGTGTCCCAGGACAGAGTGATGATCTCTGTGGTGCCAGATATGCCGGAAAATCTCACAGCCCTCAGCGAACAGGCCCAACGCAATTATGAGGACTTTATGCGGCATGTACCGCTAATGCTTTGGGCAGATGCAAAACTTCGAGGCAATCAGGAAGCTGCCCAACAGTACCCACAGTTTGAGGGCGGTATCGAGCCAGTGGTAAATGAGATCTATCAGATTCTGGAGGAGGGAGAAGCGGACTCCCACGACATTTCCAGTGCCGTAAATGCCTGTGCAGTCCTTTTACGGGAGCGACGGACGGCTATAAATGAGACAACGCTTGCCTTTTGCACCGAGGTACTTCTGGCGACCTGTCTGAACTTTTTGAATCGAGATTGCCATCTAGGTCCCTATGAGTTGAATGGAGTTATCTCCGCAGTGGCAAGTCTGGTTTCCAGTGACGACTTCATCGCCGATTGGTCTTCTCCACTTTTCATGCTGCTGGCCCTTGTGATGTATAACGGCAAACAGAATGAAGCGCTGAACAGTGTGGCCTCCATCCTTTGGCCCTCCGCCCCCAATGTGGCCCGAAAGCTAATGCATACCTATGCGGTGCTCGCACCCCGATATTTCTCCCAAGTCCTTTGCTACAACGGCATTTCTACAAGGACCTTTTTTGAGCAGCACAGTCAAGAAATCCAGGCGCTGTTTCAAGAGGAGGTCTCCGATTTAGAAGACATCCCTTTGAGCGGCCTTGAGGTTCACCAACTGATTGCCCTGCAGCGGATGATTCCGTCCGGTAATGTAGAAGGCTCCTTCGTTTTCGTATTAAAAATCGGGGACCGGGTCTGGGGTACATTGCTCGGACCTGAGGACACGGACAGAGACGGCTATCAGGACTACGAAGGAGAGTACGCATATACACAGTGGCTCGGCGACTATGTTCTGGGCCTATCTGCGGAGCAGCAGAGCATCTTTCTGGACCATTTGGTGAAGCACGTGAAATACGGCAAGGAATTCACCCGCTTTTTGCGGGATGTTATCCAGGCCGAAGATATTAAACCTAGGTATAGCGCCTTTTGGGGATTTTGGGATTTGCTGAAAAACTACATCTTCTCTGCCTTCGAACGGGCCCCCGAATTCGAGCAACAGATGGATGAGGATCGGGCCATCAGTTTTGGAATAGGAAATGTCCTGACGGAGTATCTTTTGGCAGGACCTGAATGGAGAGAAGGCATCACAACCTGGCACTCCCTCCGGGAGGACTGTGCGGTCTTTTATAAAACGGCAGTAAATAGGACGGGAGCACATCCGGCAATTTTGTACTCTGTCGGTCGGGTATTGAACAGCATCGGTTCCCAAGTGTTCTTTGAAGACGGCGTGGAATGGCTCAGCGACATTATATCCAACAACCCCCAGCTGCGTCAAACCGCTCTTCCCACAAACACTATCTACTATATGGAAGAGTATATGTACCGTTATGTTCAAAAGCGGCTGTACCTCTTCAAATCGGATGCCCTGCGTAAGCACAAGGTTTTAAATGTCTTGGACTTTCTTGTAAACAGAGGGTCTCCTCTCGGATTTTTGCTACGAGAAGACATTATATAGCATCCTTTCAGCTAGGCAGCTGTTGATTAAGCGATCTAGTTAAGATAAGAAAAGCTAGTGCAGATGAAAACAAATAGATGGGATATAGATTTTGTGGGCTACTACACTTCAATGATTTGAACGCCCCCCGCCTAATCTGAATAGTTTGTATGAGACTGACGGATTAGGTGGGGGTGTTTTATGGCTGAAAACCTTGACACAGCAAGGTTTTCAGCCATTTTCATATCTGCAATAGAAATGGGACATGAAAACACAAAAAACTTGAAATCGATTTACAAAACAGAAGATTTCCGAAATCTGAACCCCTATATGCCAACCTCTTAGGATTGGCACCACTACGTTTGGTAGTCTTCCTCCATCTGGCATGGAGTCCAATTTTTTAATGTGCGATAAGGCCATGTTGTATTGCGGAATTCAATATATGAGTCGATCCTGTTCTTGAACTCTGATTCAGAAGCATAGTCCCTCCGATTTTGAAGTACTTCGGACACAGATCAACCCCATCTCACGCATAGATATCAGCCACAAATCTTGTGTTGACCTTGTGCTCCCTCTGCATGAGAATCATGCGGATTTTCTCAGCGCCAAGCAGATCCTGTCTGCGGACATTGAATTTCCATCCGCGCTCCCCTCACGGTGAGCGACGATCACCTCACATCCAACGCTTCGTCCGGCTCGGATTTCAATCCACGCTCCCCGTAAGGGGAGCGACGGGTCCTGCGCCATCAAAGCGAGTTCCCGGTAAAATTTCAATCCACGCTCCCCGTAAGGGGAGCGACTCTTGTGGTGGATGCCCCTTCCGGAGCCGCCGGGATTTCAATCCACGCTCCCCGTAAGGGGAGCGACTCTCCGCTCTGGTGCACCGTCTGGAGACGGAGCTATTTCAATCCACGCTCCCCTCGCGGAGAGCGACCGCCCGCCTGATGGGCTATGAGGTGGTGGAGGATATTTCAATCCACGCTCCCCTCGCGGAGAGCGACGGCGTCAGGATGATGGGATAGGCTTGTTTCATGAATTTCAATCCACGCTCCCCTCGCGGAGAGCGACGTCAAAGTCGTGGACGGTGTGGCCGTCCGCTTTATTTCAATCCACGCTCCCCTCGCGGAGAGCGACACATGCTGGAGGGGACGGCGGTGCTGTGGGAGGAATTTCAATCCACGCTCCCCGTGAGGGGAGCGACCAAGCCAGGGATACAACGGATCCGGATTAAGGGTATTTCAATCCACGCTCCCCGTGAGGGGAGCGACAGCGAAACAGCACAAAGGCACAGGTATGTTTTGTGACAAATGTGCAATTTCGTAAACTGGAATGGCCAGGAGCCGTGTCTGTGTCACAGTTCGCACGCTTAAATTTACGGAAATCTCCTGTCCATTTGATGATATTTGAGTGCGAACCTGCCGGGAAAACGATGTTCGCTTCCCCTTCGCACTCAGAGGATCAGAGGGGCCTCCGGTTGGTAGCTGCGCTGATTGCCGAAGTGCTCGATCTTGTTTTCATAGCGCTTTCCCAGATAGTAAAACCGCAGACTATCTCTTTCCGGGTCCATGATGGAGAGCAGTTTGGCCTGCAGCACCTTGCACTGGGCAGTGTCCAGCATACACTCAAAGACGGAGTTCTGGACCCGCTGGCCGTAGTTGACGCACTGCCTGGCGATCTGCCGCAGGCGTTTGCGGCCGGCGGGGTCCTCCGTGTTCACATCATAGGTAATCAGTACCAGCATTCGGACGCCTCACTTCCACAAAAAGGGCGGGTATTCCTCCAGGTCGTCCCGCAGAGTCCGGGCCAACAGCAGCGCCTGTACATAGGGGACCAGGCCCCAGGGGATCTTCTCTCCCAGATAGGGGTGCGTCAGTTCAGCTTTTTTCCACTCCTGCCAGTGGGTCAAAAAGACCTTGCGGCCGGAGTCCGTCAGATAGACCGCCCCATTTTCCCGGAACTGGAAGTCGTCCCTGTGCACGACACGATTGTTGATTAGAGTCAGGACGAAGCGGTCCGCAAGGCAGGGACGCAGTTCCTCCATCAAGTCCAGGGCAAAAGAGGTTCGCCCGGGGCGGTCCCGGTGGAGAAATCCCACATAGGCGTCCAGCCCCACGCTCTCCAGAGCGGAGGCACAGTCGTGCGTCAGCAGGCTGTATGCGAAGGACAGCAGGGCGTTGACCGGGTCCAGCGGCGGCCGGCGGTTTCGGTTCGAAAAGGCAAACAGCGGTTTCTCCCCTAAGATCATCTGGTCAAACACGCTGAAGTAGATCGTGGCCCCGGCGCCCTCCAGGCCCCGCAGCTGCTCCAGGGAGGTTTCGGCGGCGATCTGGGGCAGCAGCGCCCGCAGCTGGGCGGAGGCGTTGGAAAACGCGCTTTCATCTATCCGGAGGCCGTGGTCCCGCCGGGTACGCTCAACGCTCCACCGGGTGTTGTGCACCTTTCCAAAGATCATGTTGCGGGCGATCCGGCAGCAGGGGCCGGGATCATCTGCTGTCCGGTACTGTGTCCGCTGCAGCAGCACATTCCCGGAGGATTCCCCGGATACCCGGGCGAGAAACCGTCCCCGGGGCGTGCAGAACGCCAGAGACACATCCCTCTGGACACAGGCCCCCATCAGCGCCGGAGAGGCGCCGGCGTAGGAGAAGGAGACGATACCGGAGAGAATGTGGAGGGGATAGCGAGCCATCTCCTGCTTGCCGCGGCTGGCCACCACATTCTCCCCGTCCAGAGACAGGTAGATGTCCTCACTGTTGACAAACAGCGTATTCAGAAGATGTCTCATGGCGATTCCTCCATGGCGCGGCGCAGATACGTCTGGACGCTCTCCCGCCGGACCAGCTGGGGCAGGCACAGCTCCTTGAGAGAGCAGGCGTTGCAGGATTTGGAGGGCTTGGCCTTGGGCGTATGGCCTCGATGGTACAGCTGGTGCATTTCGTCGGAGTCCCTGCGCACCGTCTCCCGTAGCTCCGGGGTGAAGAGCACCACCGTGCGGCGGCGTGGCTCCCCATAGAACAGAGCGCCTTCTGGAATAGAGCAGCAGAGCATCTCCTCCAGGCACATGGCCTGGGCGCACAGCTGCAGTTCATCCGCCTGATGGGATTTGGGCTTTCCCCGCTTATACTCCACGGGATACGGCTGCCAAAGCCCCTCCTCCCCCTGAAGCGGTACGCCTTTGGGGGTGGCGTGGAATTCCACCACGTCGCACTGGCCGGAAAGCCCCAGTTGATGGGAGACCACCTGCAATCCCCGGAGGATCAGGGTATCGCCCCGCCGCTCCCGGGCCGCCTCGTCGTGGGCTCTGCGATGGAGAAGGCCGCCCTCCACAGTCCGCAGGTTCTCCTGCCATTGCTGCTCCAGATGGATCAGTGCCCACTGCCGCCGGCAGAACGCGAAGTGCTGCAGACCGGAGAGGGGGAGGAGGTCCTCAGAAAAATCAATCACCCCATGCGGGTACAGGTGATGCCGGCGGGCAGCGCGGACTCGTCCACTGAGACAGTGTAGTCTCCAAAGGAGCGGGCGGGGGAGGCGTCCGCCGGGTCCTTTCGGGCGATCTTTACCGTGTCGAACAGCTTCCAGGCGGGGGCGCAGCCCAGCTCGCTGTCGTGCCTGAAGACGATCAGCTCCCGGACTGCCATCTTGCCGCGGGCGGCGGAGTGATCGTTCTCGAACATGTTGAGGATGGCCTCCCACAGCAGGGACAGGTCCTCCTCGGAGAAACCGGTGGTCTTGCTGGCCAGATTGGCGGAGATATAGCCCTCGCACCGGTACAGTCCATAGGGGACGATGTACTTGCGGCCCATCTCCGTCCCCTTTTTCTCCGCGTCCGCCTCGGTAGTGATGGCCACCCGTGTAATGGTGATCTCCTGGGGGATAACGGGCTCCACGCTGCGGGCAAAGCCCAGCTGCACCGGGCCGCGGACCTGCCCGCAGTTCAGGGCGGCCTTCATAAACGTGGTCATCACCGCGCCGAAGGCGCGGATGTCGTAGAAGTTGGCGCACATCCAGTCCCGGATTTTTCGGTCCAGTTCCGGATCGGCTTTTTTCTTCTCCTTAGCGGTTTTTTCATCGACATCCAGCGCCTTGTAGGCCTCGGCATCGCTCCGGTTGAGAGGGACCCCGTCCTTCACATAGATGCGGTAGCCGGCAGCGTCTTCCTTGACCGTCTCTACATAATTGCGGATTTTTCTCTTCAGGCACACGTCCGTGACAAGGCCCAGGCCGGTTTCGGGATCTACCCGGGGCATATTCCCCGCATCCGGGTCTCCATTGGGGTTGCCATTTTCCACGTCAAAGAGAATGACAAATTCATAGCGGTTCTTGATGGGTTCAGACATCTTTCGCTTCCTCCTTTTTCTGATAGCGGGCCTGGGTCTGGCAGTAGTAGCCCAGCTGGAACGAGCCCTGCTGGGGCAGATTCATGTGGGCGGGATACGCTTTCCCAATGCGGCTGCAAAGCTCTGTCAGCTGTTTTTCATAGAAGACCACCAGCCCTGCGTTGGAGCCGCGCAGCTTTTTCAGATGCTTCTGCGCCAGATTGATGAGAACGGGAAAAATCACGGCCGGCGTAGCGGCGGCGGAGTTGAAATACTTGTCCTTGATGGTGGCGTTGATGCCGGGATTTGCAGAGGCCTGAATGGCTTCCAACAGGGAAAAGAGCCGGCCCAGCGTATAGGGCACGTTCGATGCATCCGGATTCAGGGACACTTGCAAGACCTCCTCTGGTATGTCTGGATTTTCGTGTTTGGTAGTTTCTGCAAGCTTTTGGTAGTAGGCTTTTACGATGGCTGCCCGCCCCCGAGTGACCTCCCGCTCCGCCCGGATCCGAAGGGCCGCGCCGTTCAGCAGCGTGGCGGGATACCGGGTATTGGTCAGGACTGCCCGCAGCACTTCACCGGCCAGGTCGGGAGCAGGGGATTTGTCCCTGGCATTTTGGTTGACGGTCTCACTGAGCAGCTTCCAGAGGGGCAGCGTCTCAAATTTGTCGTAGGCCGGGCGGACGATCTCCAGCCGGTCATAATGGGCCTGGACATTCCGCAGAAACCCGCCGAACGTATTGTGGAGGAAAAACCGCACCGACAGGCGGGCGGAATTGGGAGACAGGCCCAGGATGTAAAAGTCCATGCTGGGGTCCAGTTTTGTCTCATCGTAGACCACCGGATTGCCCTGGCACAAGGCGCCAACCAACCCTTTCAGGTCCGTTTCGTCATAGAAATCGGAGAAAAACATCTGAAAGACGTCCTGATATCCCCGCTCTCCGCTTCTGGCCCAGCAGACGACGGTAGCATCGCCCACGCGAAAGACGTGTTCCCGGTCGGCCAGGAGCGCGTTCAATGCAGAGGTATATGCAAATGCCGCATACTTGCCGGTGGGAGCGTTGAGGTTCTGCTCCTTTCCGTAGGAGCAGAAGGCCGGGGCGTTGAAGGACACCAGGGCCGCTCCGCTGGACTGGGCGCCCGCCACGTTTTTGATGGCGGGGTGGACGCTTTCCACCGGCCCCGGCTGCCCGGTGACCAAGCAGATCCCCTGAGGACCATCCCCCTCGGCCTGATAAAACGCGTCCCAGGCCCTCCGGACGGAGGGGTCCCTGTGGACATAGCCGTCCAGGGTGCGGAAGATCAGGTTGCCGCCGGAGAGGATGTCCTCCAGATGCTCCGCCAGAGCGGGGTGTTCCCGGGCTGTCTCGGGGTCCCAAGAGCGGAAGAAAGCGGTGACCGCCCGGGCGGCGGGGGAGTCTACACCCGCCAGCAGCCGCTCGTGTAGAGATCTGCTGGCTTCAAAGCACTCCCGCGTTCGCTGGGGCTTGCCCTTGCTGTCGATCCCCAGCAGATAACCGGCGTTGTCGCAGAGGAAGTTGGCGGCCACTCCCACCGTTCGTTTCACAGGCGCGGGGAGGGAGAGGATCTGCGGCGCGGAAACCATCTTCTTTCCCCGCGGCTGTTCCGTCTGAATGTCAATCACCTGCTCCAGCGTGCCGTTTTCCGAGAGCAGCAGCGCATAGGACACCTTCACCGGCGCCCAGCCGGGGGCGTCGATCTTCCCGGCCTGTTCCAGTACCCGGTAGTAGTCGGTCAGCGCCTGTAAGATCATCCCCGCACCTCCCTGCTGTTCCGACCAGGGACCCGCAGGACGCCGTCTTCCAGGGACGCCCGGAAGAACAGGGGGCGGATATCCTCCGGGTTCGTGTAATCCATGTCATACAGCATCCAGCCCAGATCCCTTGGCCCTTTCAGCTCCTCCGGACAGGGCGGCGGCTCCTCGCACCAACGGAACTGGGCGGGAAATTCCCGGCAGCCGAAGCAGGGCTGATGATAGAACTGCCCCCGCTGGATGCGGCGCTTGACAATGTCCTGGAACTTGCCCGGGTTATCCCCGGGAGCGGCTTTGTCCGTCACATCAAAATGGGCCTCAATGACATAGTGCACATCCCGCAGCAGCAGCGCCGCCCGCTGCTGGATGTCGTTGGCAGTACAGAGATACAGCTCTCCGGTCCCGCGTTCCATGACGGTGCGGACAGACCGGGCGGAGAGAGTGGACTTCACCTCATTGCGCCGCAGATTGGTCAACCGGATCGGCGCGCACACGTGGATGCAGTCGATCACCCACCGCAGCCCCGGATGCCAGTAAATTGCCTCGATCAGCCCCCGGGCTGCCGAAGGGGTCATGACATCATAGCTGACCCGTTCCACCTTCATCTCCGGTCTGGTGAAGAGGGCGTAGTCCCCCCAGACCTCCAAAGAGATGGGCATCAGCATGCACTCCTTTCTTTCGTTTGTGGAAGGGTGGAGCAGCGTACCGCTCCATAGACAGATTTTGGTATAGGTATTTCAATGGATTCTCCGGCCTATCCGATGAACAGGGCATTTCCACCGCTGGGCTCCAGAGTCAGCCCGGTAGTCTGTGTATACAGCCCAATATCCCGCAGGACCACGGAGCCGTCCTCCAGATGCTCCAGCGCCCCTGCCTGCTCCAATGCCGCTAAATGCTGCGGATAGACCGACACGCCGTATTGCCCCAGGCGGCGGTACAGTGTGCGGCTGTATTGACCGCTCCGCAGCAATTCCACAAGTCCGGCGCCCTCCTCCAGAGGAAGGTACACGGTTGTGGTGGGGCTTTCAATCAGGTGGAATCGCTCCGCCACAGTGCGGAAGGGGAAGAACTCCGATTCCATCAGCGGCAGGATGTGGTGGGCATCCTGAGCTTCCGCGCCTTTCAAATCCAGCAACGTGGAGAAATAGGTGTGTATGGCCGCTCGGGAACTGACGTCCTGGCAGTGATCCAGGACGATCTTCCCGGCGCCGATGGAGGTCTCAAACAGACGGGGAGGTGGATCTTCTCCCTGAAAGATGGTGACGATGCTGTCCTCCGGAGGGCGCTTGCCCTCCCGGTTGCACCGCCCAGCGGCCTGGAGGATGGAGTCCAGACCGGACAGCTCCCGATAGACGGCTGGGAAATCCACATCGACACCGGCCTCGATGAGAGAGGTGGAGACCACCCGGCAGGGCAGCCCATCCCGCAGGCGCCGGCGGATCTCATCCAGAATTCTCCTGCGGTGCGCGGGGTACATCAGGGTGGAGAGATGGAAATTGCCTGGACCGGACAGTTGGTGGAAGACCTCCCGCGCGGCCCGGCGGGTGTTGACGACGCACAGAACCTGCTCCTGCTGCTGCAGGCGGGCGGCCAGGTCCATCCAGGACAGCGTTCCTGCCTGCTGGAAGGAAACCCGGCGGAAGGACTCCCAGTGCGCTTCGGCCATGGGGCAAATCTCCCGGATGGGGATCTCCGGAGCGAATTCCTGAAAAATGGGGTCCAAAGCGGGCTGAGTGGCGGTACACAAAACAGCGGAAGCGCCGTAGTGCCGGACCAGCTGGGCAATCGCCCAGACACAGGGTCGCAGATAGGGGAGGGGGAGCATCTGGGCCTCGTCAAAGATCAGGACGCTCTGGGCCAGGTTGTGGAGCTTCCGGCATTTGGAAGGCTGGCAGGCATAAAGGGATTCAAAGAATTGGACTGCTGTGGTGACGATTACAGGAACATCCCACGTCTCCACAGACCGGGTCAGCGGAACGGCCTCCGGACTGGATGCATCGTCCTCCTGCTGGTCGAACTGCACACCGGAGTGAAATTCCAGAACATTTTCATCACCCAAAATCTCCCGAAAGGCCTGGGCAGTCTGCTCGATAATCGATGTGTAGGGGATCACATAAACGATTCGCTTCATCCTGCGGGCTTTGGCCTGCGCCAGCGCAAAGGACAGGGATGCCACGGTTTTTCCTCCGCCGGTGGGCACTGTCAGCGTGAAGAGGCCTGGTCCATACTGTGCCCCCGCCGACATGCACTGTTCCAAAATCACACATCGCTGCATGTTCAGAGCGCCTTTTGGGGGAAACCAGCCGGAGACATAGGTTTCCAGGCGGCGCCACAATTCCTCCATAGAGGAGGACGATGCTGGCAGATACGGGCTGTTGTCCATAAACGCGCCCGTATCTGTGTAGTCTGCATCTACCAGGCAGGAAAAGAGCATCCGCGTGAAAAACATCCCCTCCAGCCTTGTTCCCGCAAATGCGGGGGTATTTGCATGAGGCAGGGAGAATTCACTCTGCCAGGCATGATAGTCCTCCAGCCTCCCTTGACTCGCCCGATTGATGCGCCCCCAAAAGGTGCCGGCGCCAGCGGCGTCTCCCCGGCCGCCGCCGTCGGGGAGGCCGCCGTGGTGTCCGGAGATCGCAAAAGCAGCCGCCAGCTGTTGAGCTTTCAGACACTCGAAAGCCCCGGCAGAGGCGTGATCCACTTTCGGCCCGCCATGGAGCCGCCGCTGAAAGGCAGCGGAGTATTTTCCGATGTCGTGAGCCATACCGGCCAGCTGTCCCTGCGCCTCTGCGTCAAAAGCAGCTGCGAAAGCGGAACACAGAGACGCGGTGCCTTTGAGATGTTCCAGAATTGTCTGGGTCCGGCCGTCTTCTGTGAGATGGGCCAGATAGGCGTAAGTATCCATCCTGCAACCACATCCTGAAATTATATAAAATGCACAATTTATAGATTTATTATATGATTTTCTTGGTTGTATTGCAAGAGGGATATCTGATTCCGGCAGCATCCATGAAACAGGGGGAGTAGATAGAGACATCTTGCAAGGAGGCTCAGGCAAGAATACGTGAAAATTGGATGACATTGGGTGACGAAACTGCTATTTCGCAGAGCAGTTTAACACGTGATCTATCTCTGCAAGCAAGCTCGCTAGAAGCGGGCTTGCTTTTATGTGTTTTGCGACAAAATCCGATGTTTTTCTGTTGCTCTATCCAACAAGAACTATAGGTCCGTCCAAATTTTTATAGTTCATGGTTAAAATCCTCTATATAAGGAGGGATTTTCCCATGACAAAAATAACTTTACGACGAATTTTTTCAAAGCACGTCCTTCTCAAACGTACGCAATTTCAACTGACACAGGCTCAACTTGCAGAGGCGGTTGGGACCTCCCATGGATGGATTCAGAAAATTGAATCTGGTAAGAAGATGCCTGGCTTTTTTCTCGCAATCAAACTTGCAGTCTTTCTCGAAATTGATATGAATAGCTTTCTGAAAGATCTGATGGAAGCCTCTGGCACTCCAATAACTGCATCTAAACGTCAGGAGTCTCTTGTTCATACCCATGCAGCAAAAGAATCCGGGGATACTGAGGTGACTGGTCATGTACAAGTATGAGGTATTTAAGATACATTCTTTATCTTCCAGATCTTACGGCATTCTTGCTAAAGAAAAAATAGGCCGAAGTTGGATTACAGTAGCAGTTACTGCCCCTTTTTCCAACGATTACGGAACCGCCCATCAACTAGCTGAATCCTGTTCTGCCCGCCAGCTTTCTCCCCCGCATCTCGTGGATGTTGTTTCTGATTTTATCTCTTAGAAAACGGTTATATCTTGAAGTTTTTAGCCTTTTCTACAGGAGCGATTCCATCGAAATGGCTCCTACCAGTTTTCTCCTATTTGGACGCTACTACAACGGGTGAAGCACACCCGTCAGACGTGCTTCATTCGTTCCCAAGATTCAGCCACAATGGGGCAACATACAGACAGCGAACGATCACTGCTTCGCGGGCTGCCAGGCAAGCCCCGTGTTGTAATGGAGTCTACGGGTAATTATCATTTACCGGAAGCCTGACTGCTGAATGCCTCCGGATTCTATGCTTCGGCAGTCAGTGCAGCGCTGGTGCCAATTTGCGCCGTGCCAAGACCGACAAGAAGGATGCCATTAAACCGGCAAACGACGGTCTTGGCCACTGGCTTATCTTGGCGAGGTATAGATACCTGATTGATGCGCAGAAACTGCTGCCAGGCAATACCAGCCGTATTCAAAAGTTGAAGAACAACCTGATCTCTCTGTTAGACACAGCTTTTCCGGGCGCAAACCGCCTGTTTTCAAGCCCTCCGCGTACCGATGGCAGCGAGAAATGGTGGACTTCGCAGCGACATTTTGGAACTGTGAGTGCGTTTGCGTTTTATGTGAAAAAGCATTTATTTCCAAATACCAAAGGTGGTGTAAGAAATATAGCTACAACTTCAGCGAAGATAGGGCATTGGATATTTATGCTTCTGCCCGTAGTCACTTTGGTGTTATGCCGAAAACTGATACTGCCAGACTTCTGGCAGAACGGGCTGTCTCTCAACTCCGGACGGCCTGTGCAGCATTGGCCGCCCTGAAACTGCAAAACTGCAAATGCGATCTTGGGCATCTTCACGCCCGGAATATCCCGTGGTGATGAGGATATTTGGTGTTGGTCCATCGCTCGGCTCACAACTTATGGCGGAGATTGGCGATGTCCGCCGTTTCCACTCCAAGACGGCGTCGGTGGCTTTTGCCGGTATTGATGCATCGCCTTACCAGTCTGGTCAAATAGATATTTACATCCGCAATTCCGCTTCGTTACAGAACTTTTCCTGCTGATGGGTGGATATCTCCCCAATGCCCCTGTAAACGAGGCTGCGCATCAATTCATAGAGAAAAAGTGCTCTGAGGGCAAGCATGACAAGGGTTACATGACGATCCCTTTTACCACACAGTCATGGTTCGATCCGGCTCCCGGACCAGATCCAGTTGGCAGCTTCCGGTTTCCCCGTGAAATGCGAGACAAGGAGTTGGCGCAGCATATCAGTTGTTCTTTCCGAAGAGCTGCGGAGGCCCTGGAGAAGATCCCCCAAGATCATCCAGATAGTTGAGCTGGTGCAGCTTCAGCGCAACTGTCCGGACTGGGAGGGATCCCAATCTCCAGTGCCGGAAGTGCGATGAGGTGGCCCGGAGATACGGGAAAGAGATTGCGGTCGTGGAGCCGGTGAAGGGAGGTGCTCTGATGAACTTACCGGAGGAGGCCGCTGTGCTGCTGTACCAAGCTGATGCGACCGCCGGACCGGCCTCCTCCTGGTCCATCCGGCTCATTGCGGGGCTGGACGGGGCTTTGACTGTTTTAAGCGGCATGAGAAATCCGGAGCGATTGGGGAACAACACGGGCTACACTGCCAACCAGGAGGCGTATTATGCGGCTCTGCCCCAGACTTACAGAAAGGCATCCGACTGCATCCGCTGTGGCCTGCGGGAGAAAATTGCCCGCAGAGGCTTCCGCCCGTGATCTGCTGGAAACGGTTGCAGAAGCGTTAGAAGCGGAAATATAAAATTTCCGGTGTCCCCAGACAAAACACATTCATAAACAATTGGCTCAGAAACATTAGAAATCTATCTCGGGGCTGTCATTTTGAAGAATATATTGGGACGCCGCACCAAAAGTCCATTGGTGCGGCGTCCGATCTTATTCAATACCTGTGTAAATATTCCTATGTCCAGCCAATTACTTGCTGTGTATTGCCCCCGTAAAATCCATATCCTGCGCCTGCCAGGAACTCCAGACGGGCTGAAGGATAGACCACTCTTTACGGAACAGGGCAGGGGGGGGACGATGCTGTCCGTATTTACGAGACTCGGAAGGACATCCTTATTCTGGGGGGCTATCGCCGCATAGATACCATAGCCCAGCAGAGTTCCCGCTTAGATGCGGCCAACGGTCATCCACAGGGAAAAGTAGCTGTCCGGAACACCCTCCACGCCAGAAAAAATCTCATTCATCATTCTTTTATAGAAGAAAATCTGAGAAAAATCCCGGGTATGGATGAGCAAGGATGGTCCAAGTTATACTCTGGATCAGCAGTTTCTGAATCTCCGCCTGGAGCAAGCAGGTTTTATGTAATAAAAGGCACAGGATGCGAGGCCGAGACGAGACTGGGCAGAGAAGTGTTTCGGAAGGGGAGATTTGAGGATGGAAGGAGGCTGCTCCATGTCGCTGTTTGCTCAGTATGTCGGAATATCCTCGTTAAAGACCATGGAACATTTTTTTCAGTTCTTCCACATAGGGAGCGGTCAAAGGGTGAGGCGTCTGCCCCTTCTTGGTGACATAATAATGGGCCAGGATACTATCTTCTCCCTTAAGCGGGACCGAGGAAAAATGGTAGTGCTGCGGATGCTGCCAGCGGGTAGAACTGATGAAAAAAGCATCGGATTGGGCCACAATATCCTGGCTGGCAGCACTGTCGTTAATAGAGATGATGCATTTTGGGGGAGACTGAAACAGTTGAGAGATGGACTCGGAATCATCATCGTAAAATCTGCCGAAATTCTCGTGGTTTTCTGCAATCACATAGGGATAGTCCGTCATACGGTCTTCCACCGGAACGGTCTCCTGAGCCTGCAGAATGGGGTGGTCCGCTCTCGTGACGATGCTGATATGGCTCTCCCCCAACAGATGGTAATCCAAGTCCTTTACGCTGCAAAGCCGCGTGATCCGATTACTGTGGGATTTCATCAGGAAGACGATCCCCAGGTCGGAGCGGCAGTGCTGCACATCATCCAGAACATCGTAAAAAGACTGTTTTTTCAGCCTGATATAGATAGAGCCGCCGTGGCCGTCTGAAATCTGCGGCCAAAGCCTTGTGATGGGCGTGCTGAGAAAGAAGGATCGCATGGAAGAGACACTGAAATACTGCTTGCGGAAGTGGCTCTTTGCATACAGATCTTCTACAAAAATTTTTTTGTCTATGATCTCGTTTGCATAGCTCAAGAACTCCCGCCCCTCTTCCGTGACGGAAACGCCCTTTTTGGTTCGAAGGAAGATCTGGATTCCCAATTCTTCCTCCAAGGCCTTGATGCTTTTGCTGACATTGCTCTGGGACGTATAGAGCCGCTCGGCGGCTTTGTTGATGGATTCGCAGTTGGCGACCTCTACCACGAAGCTGAGCTGTTGGAACGTCATGTTGGATCCTCCCTCCGTACATAATAATGCCCCCCTAGACAGCCTCGGCATTTTCCGCCCAGTTTGCTGAGGGGCCTTTGGGATTGCTCTCCAATGTCCTGTCACAGTCCGGAAAAACGCGGAAGTCGGACAGGAGATCCGGCGTGCGCCCGGGAGAGACAGTCTCCCTGAAGTGTGCCCGTAAAGATATGAAATTCATATATTTAGTACTAACAATACCATATAAACGGATTTCCTGTCAATGTGATAAAATTAAGACAAGCAAAACAGGACAGGATCAGACAAAAAACACAATGTTTGCAGAGAGGAGCAGTACGGACAGGAAAAGAGCTGACGAGATCACCTTCAATCAGGCATAGAAGCCGCGGTAATTTTGGAAATGGAAACAACACCTAAGGAGAAACGCCCTTGGGTATTTTTTCAAAGCAAAATACGTTTGTTCAAATTCCATAGGAAAATGAAATGTGGAGGGAATCAAGATGTTGAAATTTGCGATTATCGGAGCGGGCGCAGGCGGACAGAGCATGGCCGCCATTCTCACCAGCAAGGGCTATATCGCCAAGCTGTATGACATCGACAAGGAAAAAATCCATCGTCTGCAGGAACTCAAAACAATCAAGGTCACCGGCGTCATTGCCTGCGAGGCCGCACCGGCGGTTATTACGGACCGGATCGATGAAGTCATGGATGACGTGGACGTGATCATGGTCGTCTCTACTACGGATGCCCATAGAAGCATCGCCTATGCCTGCAAGCCCTATCTGAAGGATGGGCAGATCGTCATGCTGAATCCCGGCCACTGCGGAGGTGCTCTGGAGATCGCCAATATCCTGCGCGGCGAGGATGGCTGCGGCAAGGATCTTATCATTGCGGAGGCGGGGGACCTGATGTATGGCTGCCGCAGTTATGAGGTCGGCAATATCCTTCACACGGGCCTGAAGGTCCACGTGCCGGTGGCGACACTGCCCGCCAGTGATATCGACCGCCTGATGAAAGTGCTGGGACCCATCTTCCCCTGCCTGCAGCCTGCGGCCAATGTGCTGGAGACCGGCTTTGAGGGCGCCGGCGCCATGCTGCACCCCATCCCCAGCCTCATGAACATCAACAAGATGGATCTGGGGCAGAGCTACGACTATTACATGGAGGGAATCACCCCACATATTGCCGATATCATCTCCGCTTGCGACAAGGAGCGTGTCGCTGTATGCAGGGCGCTGGGCGTGGATGCGCTGGCGCTGGGGGATATGCTGGTCAAGACCTACAAGCTGGAGCCGAAGGACAGCCTGTATGATCTGATTCAGAGCATCGAATCCTATCGCGCTCTGCGCAACCCGACCAATACCAAGCACCGGTTCATCGTGGAGGATACCATGTCCGGCTTGGTACCTCTGGCTTCCGTGGGCCATGCATTGGGCATCCCCACCCCGATGATGGACGCCTTTGTCAATATCGCCAGTGCTGTCTGCGGTCGGGACTTCTGGAAAGAGGGACGCACCGCAGAAAAGCTGGGGATGGCCGGCAAGACGCTGGAGGAGATTCAGGAGATGGTCCGCTGACCAGCGGCTTTTGGAGGAAAAGGCATGGATGTCATAGGGGCCATGAAGGCTAGAAGAAGTGTGCGGAGCTATCTGCCCCGCAAGGTGGAACAGGAAAAACTCAATGCAGTTCTGGAGGCTGTCCGCCTGACGCCTTCCCGACATAACGATCAGAATATCCGGGTGATCGTGGTACGGGACAGTGCCTTGAAGCAGCAGATCCGCCAGCAGGCTGAGACACAGCCCATGGTGGAGGAAGCAGATGTACTTTTGGTGTTCTGCGCTACGGACCGCACAGATTTTGTAATGCCCTGCGGGCAATATGGCTATGTAGTGGACATGTCTCTGGCCACAGGATTTGCTCTGCTGGAAGCGGCAGAACAGGGGTTAGATACGTGTATCATCTGTGCATTTAGAGAAGATGCGGTCAAAGATTTGCTGCATGTTCCGGCATCTGCGCGGGTCGTATCTATGGTAGCGCTCGGATATGGTGCGGACAACAGCCCCCGGAAGACAAAAAAGAATATGGAAGAAATCGTCAGCTATGACCGGTTTTAAAGGGGGCAACAAAAATGGCAGTTTCCGGTGAAAACCGGTGATTGTAAAATATGAAAAAGGAGAAGAGATGTTATGAAAAAAAAGTTGCTGCGGATTTTTTCCTCCGTGCTGTGTCTCTGCATGTTGACAACTGCATGTGGCGGCGGCACAGAAGATGCCGGAAACGGCGATGATGGGGGAGAGGCGAAAGATACTCTGACTATTGCCGTTCAGGCAGATATGGCAGACAAGGACCCTATCAACGGAAGCAGCACCAATGATACTTTGAAGATCAAGGCAAATGTCTACGAGACCCTGATCGAGCGCACAGTGCCGGAAGGAGAGTACAAGCCGCTTCTGGCCGAATCCTGGGAATTCAACGATGATGCCACTGAGCTGACAATGACTCTTCGGGAAGGCGTCATGTGCCATAACGGCGAGCCTTTGACGGCCGAGGATTGCCTCTTCTCTCTGCGCTGCCTGCGGGAGAGCTCCAACACCTCTGTTACCGACCATATGGATCTGGAAAACAGCTATGCGGTGGATGAGAGGACTTTTGTCATCGTGATGGACGAACCCTATATGCCTGTAATCGCCAACCTCTCATTCCCTACCTGCGTGATGTTCAGCCAGAAGGGATATGAGGAAGGAAACGGGGATTGGGCCAATATGGACATCGGTACCGGTCCTTATACCTGGGGCGAATGGTCTATCGGCAGCAGCGTGAGTCTGGTGGGCTTCGACGACTACTATGTGGAGGGCCAGCCTGCCATCAAGAATGTGGAATTCAGAGTGATTTCCGAAGATGGCAACCGCTACATCGAGGTGGAGACCGGCGGCGCAGATATGTGCTACAATCTTTCCGGCGTGGATATCGAGGCTGCCGAGGCCAATTCTGATGTTGTGGTATTCCGTGAGTATACGACGGACAACTGCTATCTGAGCTTCAATCTGCGGAATTCTCCCTTTGACGATGTCCGTGTCCGCCAGGCTATCGCTTATGCACTGGATATTGACGGTGCATGGGAGGTCTGCATGGACGGCGTCGGTCAGCCCGCGGAAGGCCTGCTGCCCAGCAATATTCCTGATTCCATCGCGGATGTGGACTCTCCCTATCATGTGGATTATCCGGTCTATGAATATAATCTTGAGAAGGCCAAAGAACTGCTGGCAGAGGCCGGTTACCCCGACGGGTTCTCCTGCAGATATCACGTGGGCCACATGGCTGTGCGTCAGGCCTATGGTGAGTTCTTTGCCAATGCACTGGGGCAGATCGGTATTGATGTGGAGATCGTTGCTTTGGACGCTGCCACAAACTCTCAGGCTTTGAAGGTGGAGCACAACTTCGATATTTATACCTGGGGCATCTCTGCCACCAACGGCGATATTGACTATGCGAACCGATTCTTCTACACCGATAACGCCAACAACATCTTCGGATACAGCGATCCTGAGATGGATGCCCTGATTGATGCTGCTGCTATGGAGGCGGACTCTGCAAAGCGCAGCGAACTGAATGCAGAAATCCAGCAGAAGGTGCTGGATGAATGTGTCATCGTTCCCATCTATCAGCAGGAGGATATCCACTGCTACACCAGCGATCTGCAGGGCTTCCGCAATGGCGCATTCCAGGCTCCGCTGCTGAAGTATTGCTACTTCGCGTAAAATGATTCTCCGGATTAAGGGTTTGATTTGATCCAAGGGATGGGTGGATAATACAACAATTATTCACCCATCCTATTTTTTTACATGACAGTACAAAAAAGCGGTGGCCTCCGGGGCGCCGCGCTGGTTGAGTGAGGAAAACGAACCATGCTGAAATACATTATCAAGCGAATCTTATGGATCATTCCCATATTGATCGGTGTAACCATTGTTGTTTTTACAATTCTCTATTTTTCTCCTGGTGATCCTGCTTATCTGGCCTTGGGAGATAACGCCACGCCGGAAGCTGTTGAGGCATACCGCATTGAGATGGGGATCAACGGGACCTACTGGGAGCGGCTGGGAAGGACACTGCTGGGCCTGTTTCAGGGGGACCTTGGAATCTCCTACCGCTCCAGAACTCCGGTTTTGAACGAACTTCTCGTGCGCTTCTCTGTAACATTCAATATCTCCGCATGGAGCATTGTTCTGGGCATTATACTTGGAATATTCTTCGGAATCGTAGCTGCTCTGAAACAGAACACCATTCTGGACTCTCTGTGCACAGGGTGCGCTTTATTTGGAATTTCCATGCCGATGTTCTGGCAGGGCCTGATGCTGATTCTGATTTTCTCCGTTGGACTGGGCTGGCTTCCGGCTTCGGGCTACGGGAATAGCTGGACGCAGATGATCATGCCGGTGGTTGCGCTGGGCGTGAATTCCTCTGCCACTATCATGCGGACAACCCGCAGCTCCATGCTGGAGGTTATGCGGCAGGACTATATCCGCACGGCCAAGGCAAAGGGCCAGACTTATTGGATGGTAATCCTGAGCCATGCATTGAAAAATGCTATGATCCCCATTGTCACCGTAATCGGGCTGCAGCTAGGTGTTCTGCTGGCCGGCTCCATTGTCACAGAGGTGATTTTCTCCATCAATGGCGTGGGAAAGTACCTGGTGGATTCCATGAATGCCCGAGACTATGCTGCCGTGCAGGGATGTGTGCTGCTGATCGCGTTTGTCTCGGCCATTTTGAACCTGATTGTAGATATCATCTACACGTTTATTGACCCCCGCATGAAGACCATGTATGAGAGCTCCAAGAGCGGGTTCTTCCGTTTCAAGAAGAGAGGAGAGAAGAAGGCGGCATGAAAAATCACAGTATGCTCTCCGAAATCTGGAGACGTTTTAAAAAGAACAAGCAGGCGCTGGTGGGACTGATCGTTTTGATCCTTTTCGTTCTCATCGCAATTTTCGCCGATCAGATCGCACCATACGGATATGATGATCAGGATGCCAGCCGTGCCATGATCGCGCCCTGCGCAGAGCATATTTTCGGCACAGACAACCTTGGCCGGGACCAGTTGAGCCGCCTGATCTATGGCAGCCGTTATTCTCTGGCCATCGGCTTCCTGGCGGTTGGAATTTCTGTCATTACAGGCGGAATTTTGGGTGTCCTGGCAGCCTACTATCCCAAGCTGGACAATATCATTATGCGCTGTATGGATCTGTTCATGGCCATTCCCCAGATGCTGCTGGCCATGTGCATTGTCACGGCACTGGGTTCCAGCTTGTTCAACCTGATGCTGGCGGTGGGCCTGTCTTCTACGCCAAAATTCGCGCGCGTGGTGCGGGCAGCAGTTATGTCAACACGGGAACAGGAGTTTGTCGAGGCGGCCCGAGCCATCGGCGCCAATAACTGGCGTATCATTGTCCACCACATTCTTCCCAATTCTATTTCCTCTCTGATCGTGCAGGCCACACTGGCCATGGCGGGCGCCATCATTTCCGCTTCTGCTCTGAGTTTCCTGGGATTTGGCATTCAGGCTCCGCTGCCGGAGTGGGGCGCAATGCTGTCCACCGGCCGGCGGTACATCCGGACAGAACCTTACCTCACGGTCATTCCCGGCCTTGCCATCATGGTGGTGGTCTATGCACTCAACGTTGTAGGAGATGGCCTGCGGGACTGCCTGGACCCCAGATTGAAGAAGTGAGCGGTGAAAGGAGTACGGTATGGCTGAAAATATATTGGAAGTGCACGACCTTGAAATCCGTTATGTGACAGACGAGGAAACTGTGCAGGCGGTGAATGACATCACCTTTTCTCTGGAGAGGGGCGAAAGTATCGGCCTGGTGGGGGAGACCGGTGCCGGAAAGACCACCACGGCCCTTGGAATCATGGGGCTGGTGCCGGATCCGCCATGAGAGATCGTAAAGGGATCGATCCTGTTTGAGGGAGAGGATCTGCTGAAACTCTCAGAAAAGCAGATGCGCCGGATCCGCGGCGGAAAGATCTCCATGATCTTCCAGGATCCCATGACTTCCCTGAACCCGGTGACACGGGTAGGAGATCAGATTGCAGAAGTGATCCTGCTGCACAACAAGATCTCGAAGGCCGAGGCCCGGAAGCGTGCTATGGAGATGCTGGAGCAGGTGGGTATCCCCGGCGCCCGTTGCGACGACTACCCCCACCAGTTTTCCGGCGGCATGAAGCAGCGGGTGATGATCGCTATCGCCCTGGCCTGCAGCCCAGAGCTGCTGATCGCGGACGAGCCTACCACAGCCTTGGACGTGACGATCCAGGCGCAGGTGCTGGAGCTGATGAAAAAATTGAAGCAGGAGTATCAGACCTCCCTGATCCTCATCACTCATGATCTGGGCGTTGTGGCGAAGATCTGCGACAAGGTCGCGGTGGTGTACGCCGGGGAGATCGTGGAATCCGGAACCCTCAAGGAAATTTATACAGATAAGCGGCATCCGTATACCATCGGTCTGTTTGACTCTCTGCCGGATATTGAGAACGACGCATCTACGCTGAAAGTGATTCAGGGCATGGTACCGGACCCCGCAAACCTTCCGGATGGATGCAAGTTCCACCCCAGATGTCCCTATGCGACAGAAGCCTGCCAGACCGGAAAAATCAAGCCGGTGAAGCTTTCGGACTCTCACATGGTCCGCTGCAACCGTTTTTCTGACACGGAGGTTTGAGTATGGCTGAGATTTTAAGAGTAGAAGACCTGACAAAGTATTTTGCCACCAAAAAGGGGACACTCCATGCAGTGGATGGCGTCACCTTCGGTCTGCGGGAGGGACAGACGCTGGGGATCGTGGGAGAATCCGGCTGCGGAAAGTCTACACTGGGCCGGGTGATCCTGCACCTGCATCAGAGAACAGGCGGCCGGATTATCTTTCAGGGAAAGGATATCTCGGACGTGACCAAGGCGCAGCTGAAAGAGCTTCGCAAGGATATGCAGATCATTTTCCAGGATCCCTACGCATCTCTGAACCCCAGAATGTCCATCGGAGATATCATCGCAGAGCCTTTGAAGATCTATAAGCTCTGCAATTCCAAAGAGGAGCAGCAGAAAAAAGTCCGTGAGATCATGGATGTGGTGGGACTGGCAGAGAGAACCTATGGCCTGTATCCGCATGAACTGGATGGTGGACGCCGCCAGCGGGTAGGTATCGCCCGGGCGCTGATTCTGGATCCCAAGCTGGTGGTCTGCGATGAGCCGGTCTCTGCTTTGGACGTGTCCATTCAGGCACAGATTCTGAACCTGATGATGGAGCTCCAGAAGGAGCGGAATCTCACATATCTGTTTATCACCCACAACCTGTCCGTGGTCAAGCATATCTCCGATGATATCACGGTGATGTATCTGGGACAGATGGTAGAGAAGGCTGGATCCGCAGAGATCTTTGCCCACCAATATCATCCCTATACAAAGGCATTGATTTCTGCGATCCCGCTGCCCAAGTACAATGCGCCGGATAATCAGATCATTTTGAAGGGTGAGATCACTTCGCCTATCAACGTGACAAAGTCCTGCCGCTTCGCCCCCAGATGTGTATATGCGAAGCCGGAATGTTTTGAAAATGAGCCCCAGCTGGAAGAGATCGAAAAGGATCATTTTGTCAAATGCCATTTTGTGAGGGAGATTAATGGCCTGTGATAAATCCCGATTTAGGATCAGAAAGAGGTAAGGATGGAAAAAACGTTTGACTTTGACCACTTTGAAAGCCGCCTGCCGTGGGGGCAGGTTAAGTGGGAGCCAGCTGAACTGGAAAAGACTTTTGGAACCCAAGACGTTCTGCCCGCCTGGATTGCAGATATGGATCTGAAGACGCTTCCGGAGGTTCAGGAAGCCATCATTGAGGCAGCTAAGAACGGCATGTATGGATATACCAAAGTCACTGATGAGGTTATTGCGTCCTATCTGCGCTGGCAGCAACGGAGAAATGGCTGGAATGCGGCGGCGGACTGGTTCCGTTTTACCCCCGGTGTCGTGACAGCCATCAATCTCCTGCTGCTGTCAGAGACGGAGGAAGGCGATGAGGTCCTGATCCAGAGACCGGTGTATTATCCCTTCGCTGATTCGATACAGCAGCAGAAACGGGTTGTTGTAAACAGTCCGTTACAGCTCAGGGATGGGCGCTATGAGATCGACTTTGCAGATTTTGAGAGGAAAGCGGCATCCCCCAGATGCAGGGCCTTCGTTTTAAGCAACCCGCACAATCCGGTGGGCCGTGTTTATACGGAGGAGGAGCTCCGCAGAGTGGGCGAGATCTGCCGCAGGCATCATGTGTTTGTAATCGCAGATGAGATCCACAGCGATCTGATCTTCCCGGGCCACCAGCATATCGTGTTTGCCTCGCTGGGCCAGAACTATGCGGAAAACTGTGCCGTTTGCCATGCTCCATCCAAAACATTCAATCTGGCGGGGCTTTCTTTTTCCTGCATTATGATCCCCAATGAGGAACGCCGGAAACGATTTGACCAGATGTTCGCACGGTATTGTCGTGCCCATCCGAACTTTTTTGCCCCCGTTGCTGCAAAGGCTGCCTGGGACCACGGGGAAGCCTGGCTGGATTCATGCCTGGCTTATATTCAGAAAAATGACCAGTTCGTTCGGGAGTTTGCGGAAGATACTTGGAATGGAGACGTCAAGATCTCCCCTCTGGAGGGGACCTATCTCCAATGGATTGACTTCCGGAGACTGGAGCCGGATGCCGAAAAACTGCGCCAAAAGATGCTGTATCAGGCCCATGTGGCGATGGACGAAGGCAGTATGTTCGGCCCAGAGGGAAATGGATTTGAACGATTGAACCTGGCTGCACCCCGAAATCTGATCGAGGAGATCATGGATCGCATCGCCGCAGTATTACGGTAAGAGAACACCAATCCTAAATTACTGGAGGAGTAAACAGGAATGAAAATTTACAAAAAAAGCATGCTGATTGAGGAGAGCGACAACGTCGCAGTTGCCGTAGAGCCTATCCAGGCGGGTGAGTGCACACTAGTGGCTGGTGAGGAGATCACGGCCAACGAATATATCAAAGAGGGGCACAAAATCGCCCGCACTGATATCGAAAAAGGAGCCGAGATCATCAAGTATGGTGTACATATCGGCGTGGCCACCCAGTTCATCAAAAAGGGAGACTGGGTACATGAGCACAATGTTTACGATGACTTTGAGGAAATCAACCGGGAACAGCGTGCTTACTATCGCTCCATGGCACCGGATGCCATGGATTACACGATCCACCATAAATACAAAAAGGAAGAGTTGGGCCTGCCGGAGACGATCATGGGCTATAAGCGGGCAGACGGTTCCTTTGGGATCCGGAACCAGGTGGTGGTGATCTCTCTGGTTCAGTGCTCCAACAATGCGGCGCAGCGGATCTCTGCTGCCTGCAATGTCCCCGCCACGTTTGTCGATGCGGCTTGCGGTGAGTTTCCGGATCGCTTTGAGCGGACCCGCAGAGGATTCATCACAACCGGCACGCACCCGAACACCTTTGGCGTGGTACTGCTGTCCCTGGGGTGCCAGCAGACAGATCCTGAAGATGTGGCGGAGGAGATCCGTAAGACTGGCCGGCCGGTGGTGAATATCAGCATCCAGGCGGACGGCGGTGTCACCAAGGCCATCCAGGACGGGATTGCAGCTGTGGAGGATCTGAAGCGGCAGGCAGAGGCCCAGAAGCGCGAACCCTGCCCCCTCAGCGGACTGATTATCGGCGGCTATAACGGCGGATCTGACTGGACCAGCGGCCTGTCCGCCAATCCGGTGGTGGGTGAGGCAATCGATATGCACCTGTCCGCCGGCGGAAGAGCGGTGGAGGTTTGTGGCCGCGGCGGCTATCCCACCACAGCGGCTTCTTATGAGATCGGCATGCGCCTGATGGATATCGGAGATTTCTTCAATGAGGACTGCACCCGCAGAGGCGGTAAGGGCCTCTCCCAGGTCAATCCCACTCCCGGCAATAAGGCGGGCGGACTGACCACTATGACCGAGAAGAACCTGGGCAGCTTCAAAACCCAGGGACATCGCCGGATCCTGGGGATCCTGGACTGCGGTGATCCGGTCCCCGGCGCGGGAGCCTGGGGCATCAACCAGGCACAGGGCGCCAATGATGCCTATGCGTCCACCACGCTGGCCATGAGCGGATGCCATATCTGCCTCTTCACCACTGGGCGGGGCAACCCCATCGGCAACGCATGTATGACGACCATCAAGATCACAGGCAACCCCCAGACTGCGACGGCGCTGGAGGACATGATCGACTACTCCGCAGCTCCCATGCTGTATGGGGAACTGAGCCTGCAAGAAAGCGGCCGCGAGCTTTACGAGCTGCTTCTGCGTGTGGCCAACGGCGAGGAGACAAAGGCGGAAAAGCTGGGAGATTATAGCTGGACAACGCCCCACGGAACCAGTTACAACGGCGACTATTGATTTCTGCTGCGCAGGCCCCGGGTGGGATCGGAACAGACGACCGGAAGTGTATTCCGGTCGTCTGCGCTGATTTCCCGTGCAGACGGCCACGCTGTATGTTGCCATATAAAAGGAGAGACTGATTACGAAAAACAAAAAAACCAAAGCTATATATTTGATGCTGGTCTCATCGCTGTCCTTTTCCATCATGCAGGTATTTGTCAAATTGAGCTCTGAAGAGGTGGGGACATTTGAGCAGACCTTCTTCCGCAATCTTGTCAGCCTGATTATTGCAGCTGTTATGGTCCGACGGGAAAACCTGCAGGTTTTTCAGGAGATCAAACGAGGAGGCTGGGCGCTTTGGGGAAGGTCGTTCTTCGGCTTTCTGGGGATCGTGCTCTTCTTCTATGCGGCCGGTCACGCCCGCCAAGCGGATGTAGCTATGCTGAACCGGGCATCTCCGGTATTTGTCACACTGCTCGCCGGTATTTTCCTGAAGGAGAAGATCACTCCCGTCAAGATCGCCTCAACGATCCTGTGTCTTGTGGGCGCATATATCGCCATGCAGCCGTCCTTCGACTCCAACCCGTTCCCGCTTCTGGCGGCTTTGCTGGCAGCGGTGGTATCCGGCATGGCTTACACCATGTTGTCCTACTGTAAAAATTTCACGCACCCATCTGCGATTATCTTCCACTTTTCCGCACTGAGTACGGTCTGCGCAGGACTGATGATGCTGCCGAATCTGGTGATTCCGTCTCCAAAGGTATTCGTGATGCTTTTGCTGATCGGCGTCTTTGCGGCAGGGGGACAGTTCTTCCTGACATACGCTTATCAGCAGGCCCCGGCCTCTGAGGTCAGCATCTATCAGTATTCCGGTGTTGTGTTCACTGCCGTGTTCAGCTATGCCTTTTTGGGAGAGACCCTGAGCAAAAGCTCCATAATTGGTGGGATTGTGATTCTGGGCGCTATATTCTGGGTGTTTGAAAACACCAGGAAAGAAAAGAACACATGATTTGAAAATCTTGTGATCACATAAGCTGCAGTTCCCTACGGAATTCCAGGCTATTCACCAATAAGCAGGGAACGTCATGGCCGTGTTCAATTTTACTGAAATGACATTTACTCTTTGCATTTTGACCTGGTCTGTACATACAGAACCCGGCGCCGGGAATTCCCGGCGCCGGGTTTTTGTGCGGATTTGGTCCCTTCACGCTTGACCGGAGGGCTGCCTTTGCCTGGGGCTCTGCCGCCGGACTCCGGGACATGCCCGTGCAGCCTTGGACGGGGCGCTTTCCGCGTTCACAGCTTTTTGACGAACAGCGCACGGATGGCGTTGAGCACTGCCAGGATCATCACACCCACATCGGCGAAGATGGCCAGCCACATATTGGCGAACCCCAGGGCCACAAGCACCAGACACGCCAGCTTGATGCCGATGGCAAAGACGATGTTTTCATAGACGATCCGCAGGCACTTGCGGGAGATCCGGATGGCCTTTGCGATTTTGGCGGGATCGTCATCCATCAGGACCACGTCGGCGGCCTCGATGGCGGCATCGGAGCCCATGGCGCCCATGGCAATACCGATATCCGCCCGGCTGAGGACCGGGGCGTCGTTGATGCCGTCCCCCACGAAGGCCAGCTTTCCCCGCTCAGAGTTGTCCAGCAGCAGTTCTTCCACCTTTTCCACCTTTCCGGCGGGGAGCAACTCGGCGTAAACCTGATCGATGCCCAGGGACTGGGCCACCTGGTCTGCCACCGGCTTGGCGTCGCCGGTGAGCATGACGGTCCTATGAACACCGGCGGACCGCAGCGCCTGGACAGCCTCCCGGGCGTGGGGCTTCACCACGTCGGAGATGACGATATGTCCGGCATACTTCCCGCCGACGGCCATGTGGATGATGGTGCCTACGCTGTGACAGGGGATGTACGGCACGCCCAGCCGGTCCATCAGCTTGTCGTTGCCGGCGGCTACCTCCACGCCGTCCACTTTGGCGATGACGCCGCTGCCGCTGATCTCCTGAACATCCGTCACCCGGCTGCGGTCGATCTCCCGGCCATAGGCCCGCTGCAGGCTTTTGCTGATGGGGTGGCTGGAAGCGCTCTCCGCCAGAGCGGCGTACTCCACCAGCTTCTCGTTCTCCATCTCATGATGGTGGATGCCGTTGACCTCAAACACGCCCTGGGTCAGGGTGCCGGTCTTGTCAAAGACCACCGTTTTGGTTTGGGACAGAGTCTCCAGATAGTTAGAGCCCTTTACCAGTACGCCGGCGTTGCTGGCCCCGCCGATGCCGGCAAAGAAGCTGAGAGGGATGCTGATGACCAGAGCGCAGGGACAGCTGGCCACCAGGAAGGTGAGGGCCCGGTAGACCCAGACGCTCCAGCCGGCGGGCAGGCCCAGAAGGAGCGTCCGGGCCAGAGGGACCAGGATGGCCAGGGCCAGGGCGGCGAAACACACGGCGGGGGTATACACCCGGGCGAACCGGGAGATGAAGTCCTCCGACCGAGACTTGCGGGAGGAGGCGTTCTCCACCAGGTCCAGGATCTTGGACACCGTGGACTCGCCGAATTCCCGGGTGGTACGGATTTTCAGCAGCCCGGTCATGTTGACGCAGCCGCTGATGATCTCGTCCCCCTCCCGGACCTCCCGGGGCAGGGACTCGCCGGTGAGGGCGGCGGTATTCAGGGTGGAGGCGCCCTCCACCACAGTGCCGTCGATAGGAACCTTCTCGCCGGGCTGGACCACAATAACGGTGCCGATGGACACCTCGTCCGGGTCTACCTGCTCCAGCTTCCCGTCCTGCTCCACGTTGGCGTAGTCCGGGCGGATGTCCATCAGCTCACTGATGTTCCGGCGGCTCCGGCCTACTGCATAGCTCTGGAACCACTCGCCGATCTGATAGAACAGCATGACGGCGATGGCCTCGGTGTAATCCCCGCTCCGCTCGTACAGGGCCAGGGCAATGGCGCCCACAGTGGCCACGGCCATCAGGAAGTTCTCGTCGAACACCTGGCGGTTTTGGATGCCCTTCAGGGCCTTTCGCAGGATGTCGTAACCTGCGATCAGATAGGGGATCAGGTACAGCCCAAACCGCATCCAGCCTGTGACGGGGAGAACATGCAGGACAGCCAGCAGGGCCGCCGCTGTCAGAATGCGGATCAGCATGATTTTCTGCTTTTTATTCATGAGGTTCACTTCCGATCTGAGCCGCTCCGTGCGGCTGATAATTCAATAAACGTTTAATTGTTTTGGGAAAGAAAACACCCCGCCTCCGGAGGGGGTGCTTTCCTGAAAAACGCGCTTACAGGTAGATTTCGCAGTCGTCCTCCACCTTTTTGCAATTTCTGCGGACCTGCTCCATCACGGCCTTGGGGTCCTGCCCCTCCGCGAATTCCACGATCATCTTCAGCGCCATGAAGTTCACGGTGGCGCTCTGGACGCCTTCGGTCTTCCGGGCGGCCTCCTCCATCTTGTTGGCGCAATTGGCGCAGTCCACATCGATCTTATAGGTTTTTTTCATATAAAAGTCTCCCTTCAGCAATTGAGCAAAACGATTAAGCAATTATTTAATCTATGGTCTTATCATACACGGGGCGGCCCCCCAAGTCAACGGGGGAGGGAGAGAATCTTCCGATTGGGCAAAAACTCCTTCCGATTGGGCCAATGCGGGGCGGCATATTTTCGCTCTTCCAGAATGGCGCGGGGTGTGGTAGAATACAAAACCAGAAGGAGGGACGACCGATGGAAGAAAAGAAGCTGCCCCACGACCATGGACAGTCCATGGAGCGGGAGCTGGAACAGATGCCCAGCGTGGACGATTTCCAGACAGTGGCTGACATCTTCAAACAGCTGGGGGACGGCAGCCGCATCCGGATTTTTTGGCTGCTGTGCCACTGTGAAGAGTGCGTCATCAACCTCTCCTCCATGGTGGAGATGAGCTCCCCGGCGGTGTCCCACCACCTGAAGCAGCTGAAGGCCGGCGGCCTGATCGTCAGCCGGCGGGACGGGAAAGAGGTCTACTATAAGGCTGCCGAGACGGAGCGGGCCCAGCTGCTGCACCACATGATTGAGGCGATGGTGGAGATTGCCTGCCCCTCGGCGTGAGGTGGGAAGGAGCGGCGGAATGAAGCAAGCGGATTGCCTGCGGATGGCTCTGGCGGAGCTGCCGCAGGGGACTATGGAGATCGTGGGGCGCCCTGCGGCCGAACCTGGGGTTTTGTTCACCGGGACATTTCAGGGAGAGACGGATGGACGGGGACGGATGGAGGTCTACCCGGTCTTTCCGGGGGTGGAGGCGTCCTTCAACACGGTCCTGGGCACCTATGCCGCCTTCCGGCACGAGGCGGCCCGGTCCACGCTGGAGATCAACCACTGCCGCCTGGGCCGGGTGGGCTGGGACCTGCGGGACGGCATGTCGGTCTATCTGGGGGAGGGCGATCTGTCCCTCCACAGTGCGGACTGCTGCGCGGATTCTGTGATGCACTTCCCGGCGGAGATGTACGCGGGGCTGATGATCTGCGTGGATTTGACCCATCTGGCGGAGTCGCCGCCCCCCATCTTGGCGGAGGCGGACTTCCAGGCCGAGAGGCTGGCGGAAAAATTCTGCGGAGGCGGGACCTTCGCCCTTCCGGCGGGACCGGAGCTGGAGGAGATCTTCCGGCCCCTGTACCGGCAGCCGGAGATGCGGCGGCTACCCTATCTCCGGCTGAAGCTCCAGGAGCTGCTGCTGTATTTGGAGGGGCTGGAGTCCGGCGGGCGGGAGCTGACCCGGTACGGCTCCCAGCAGACGGCGCGTATCCAGGAGATCCACGCATTGCTGACCGAGCACCTGGACCGGCGGTACACCATTGAGGAGCTCTCCCACAGGTATCTGCTGAACACCTCCACCTTGAAGGAGGTGTTCAAGGCGGTGTACGGCCTGCCCATCGCCACCTATATGAAAGAGTACCGGGTGCGCAGGGCCATGGAGCTGCTGCGGGAGAGCGGCGGGAGCATCGCCGCCATCGCGGCCGCCGTGGGCTACGAGAGCCAGGGGAAATTCACCCGGGCATTCAAGGATGTGACGGGACAGCTCCCCACGGAGTACCGGCGGGAGCACCGGGGCTGACCCCGGAGTGAGATAGACGACCGGTTCCGCCGGTTGCCGGAGAGGAGGAGCGGAAGATGGCAGCAGACAGCGGGACTCGGACACTGGTCCGGCCCAGAAGGCGGATCGCCTCCCTGGATGCCCTGCGGGGCCTGACGCTGGTGAGCATGATCGCCTATCACGCCTGCTGGGACCTGGTGTATCTGTTCCACGCGGACTGGGATTGGTACCGGGGCACCGGCGCGTACATCTGGCAGCAGAGCATCTGCTGGACCTTTATCCTCCTCTCCGGATTTTGCTTCAGCCTGGGGCGGCGGCCCCTCCGGAGGGGACTGACGGTGTTCGGCTGCGGCTGGGTGGTGACGCTGGTGACGGTGCTCTTCATGCCGGAGGAGCAGATCTGGTTCGGCGTGCTGACGCTGATCGGCTCCTGCATGCTGCTGATGGTCCCACTGGAAAAACTGCTGCGGCACGTACCTGTGGGGGTGGGCCTCGCCGCCAGCGCGGCCCTGTTCACCCTGCTGCGGAACGTGAACCAGGGGACGCTGGGATTTGAGGACTGGACGCTGGGAACGGTGCCGGAGGGACTTTACCGTAATCTGCTGACGGCGTACATAGGATTTCCGCCGCCGGACTTTTTCTCCACGGATTATTTCTCCCTGCTGCCCTGGCTGTTCCTGTTCCTGGCGGGGCATTTTCTCCGCCGCCTGCTGGCCGGGCCGATGGAGCGGCTGGATCCGGACGCGCTCCGGTGTCCGCCCCTGTGTGCCTTGGGCAGGCAGTCCCTGCCGGTATATATGCTCCACCAGCCGATAGTCTATGGGGTGCTGCTGGGCGGGGCTGCCCTGCTGGGACGGTGATATGGGACAGAATTTAGATGATGTCCTATACCGCTCCTCCGGGTGGGGGAGCGGTTTTTCTTGACGGGCCTCTGGGAGCGTCATATAGTAAACAAATGAAGAATGCCGGAGGCCAACTCCGGCACGGGAGGTTTGACAGGCATCGCGGGAAAGGACAGGTCATGCTGGAGAAAGCGGGAAAAAACAGCGGAGACAACCGGCGGGACAACCGCGGGTTGGTCCTGCGCATGGTTGCCACCGGCGCATGCCGGACCCGGCGGGATCTGGTGGTGAGAACGGGCTTGAGCAAAATGACCATCTCCAATATCGTGGGTGAGATGATCGACGGGGATGTCCTGCGAGAGAGCGAGGTGGTGTGCAGCGAGGAGCCGGGGCGGAACCCCGTGCGCCTCCGGCTCTCACCCGAAGCGCCGAAGGCAGCGGGCGTGGCGTTCCTCCCGGGCCGTTGTGAGAGTGTTCTGTGCGGGCTGGACCTCCGGGTATTCCGGCGGGCTGGCACGGACCTGCCGAAGGACGCTCCGGAGGCGGTGCGGCGGGAGACCGCTCTCAGGCTGTTGGACAAGATGCTGTCCGGGACGGCTGGTGTACGGGCCATCGGCTTGGCGGCGGATCTGCTCCAGCGGCCCGGCGGGGAGCAGATGTGTCCCTCGGAATCCGTGCGTCCGGCAGTCCGGGAGCGGTACGGCCTCCCGGTATTCCTGGAGGACACCTGCCAGAGCGCTCTGCTGGTGGAGAGCCTGTTCGGCAGGGTCCGGAACTGCCGGGACGTGCTGTTTGTCAGCCTGGGGGACCGGGTGGGCAGCGCGGTCCTCAGCGGCGGGCAACTGTGCAGGGGCCGGGGAGGACGGCCCCTGGGGCTGGGCCATGTCACCATCTGCGCCGGTGGCCGTCCCTGCCGGTGCGGCGGCCGTGGCTGCCTGGAGCTGTACGTTCGTTCGCCGGAGGTGCTGAAAAAACTGTATCATCGAACGGGACTGGAGGCTTCCTACGCCGATTTCTGCCGGATAACCGGCAGCGGGGAAGTAGACCGGGTGTTCCGGGAGACCGTGGACTTTCTGGCTGCGGGGATCGCCAGCGCCCTGAATCTGCTGAACAGCGAACTGGTGTTGCTGGGCGGCGACGGACTCTGCTGGACCGACCGGCACGTAGCGGATCTGGAATCCGCCATTGCCCGCCTGCGCCCAGCGGATGGGGGCGGCAGAGTCCTGGTGAGAAAGCCGCGCTTCCTGGGGGAGGGAGTGCTTCTGGGGGCGGCCTGCGGCGGGATCGCCCGGATCTTCTCGGGGGAGCTACCTCTTCAAAACGGGTGATTTCCCGGGGCGGCTTGCCGCAATATCGGAAATCCCACAAAAAGTACATTTTTCTCCTATAAAAACATCAGCTAAACGATTGACATTGAACGCTGGAAATGGTTTAATAATCGATGCGAATGATTGCAAAACCACCTCAGACAAGGAGGACCACTGGTGGACCTTTACAGCGTTGGCGAGATGCTAGTTGACTTTTTGCCGGGCAGTGAGCCCGGAAGCTATATTCGAAACGCCGGGGGCGCCCCTGCAAATGTGGCCATCGCCGCCGCCCGGAACGGGTTGGAGGCGGCCATGTGCTGCTCTGTGGGGGATGACGACTTCGGGCGGTACCTGCTGGGTACCCTCCGGGAAAACAGGGTGCGCTGTATCCGGCGGGAGCCCTGCCGGGAGGCGGTCACCACCATGGCGTTTGTCTCTCTGACGGAGGAAGGGGAGCGGAGCTTCACCTTTGTCCGCAAGCCTGGGGCGGATATGTTCCTTCGGGAGGAGGACGTACGGGAGGCGGACATCCGGGACACGGTGATCGTCCACGCCGGGTCGTGTTCTCTCTCCGCCTCCCCAGCGGCAGAGGCCACAGCCAAGGCCCTGCACCTGGGTCGGGAGATGGGCAGGCTGGTGAGCTTTGATGTGAATTACCGGGACATGATGTGGAACGGCAGTCAGGAGGCCTGCGCCGCAAAGGTGCGGGAGATCCTGCCGGACGTGGATCTGCTGAAGATCTCAGAGGAGGAGGCCGATATGCTGGGGGGCGAGGCGGAGCTGCCCGCCCTTATGGAGCGGTACGGATTGACGCTGGTGGTGCTGACCCTGGGCGGTCAGGGTGCCAGAGGATATTTCCGGGGGCGGCGCCTCGCTGTCCCGGGTCGGCGGGCCCACTGCGCGGATGCAACCGGCGCCGGAGACGCCTTCTGGGGCGGAATGCTGTCTCAGATGCGATTCCGGGGTGTCACCCAGGCGGAGCAGCTGACGGAGCCGCTGGTGCAGGAGGCGCTGGAGTACGGCAACGTCAGCGGATGGCTCTGTGTTCAGGGCAGAGGGGCGATCCCCTCCCTGCCCACCCGGCAGGAGATCGAGCGGCATCTGGTGTAAATGCGGGATTTTTACCGAAAACCGGGAAAAATTTATTGACAAAAAGAAGACGGGCTTTTATAATAAAACGTGCAAGGGAGCTTCCGCGAGGAGGCTGAGATGAGGGGCCGGTCCCTCGACCTGACCTGATGTGGGTAATGCCAACGTAGGGACGCAGCACAAGCTATTCGTGCGGAGTCTCTTCCGCACGGAAGAGATAGGATTGGAGCGAAGGCGGGGTGTCCCAAAGGGGACCCCGCCTTTTTGCATGGGGGCGGACCGGCCATTGGATAGGAGGAATACGAATGAGAACGACACAGCGGCTGTACGAGGCCGCCCATCCCATCTGGGAGCAGTGCCATGACCATCCCTTTGTCCGGGGGATTGGAGACGGCAGCCTGGACCTGGAGAAGTTCCGGTGGTTCCTGCTGCAGGACTATCTGTACCTGTTCGACTACGCCCGGGTGTTCGCCTACGGTGTAGTGAAGGCCCGGGACCCCGGCCTGATGCGGACCTTCTCCGCCAATGTGGACGCGATTCTGGGCGGGGAGATGAAGGTCCACCGGGCCTACATGGCCCGGTTGGGCATCACGGAGGAGCAGGTGTTTTCTGTCCAGCCGGCCCTCTCCAATTTGTCCTATACCCACTACATGCTCTCCTGTGCCGCCGCGGGCGGGCCGGCGGAGATCATCGCCGCCATCCTCTCTTGCTCCTGGAGCTATGCGGAGATCGGCACGCGCTTGGCGGCCATCCCCGGCGCGGCGGACCACCCCTTCTACGGCGAGTGGATCCGCAGCTACGCGGGGGAGGACTACCAGAAAACCAACGACGCGCTGGTGGAGCTGATGGACACCCTGGCGGAGAGCTGCACGGAGGCGGAATACCAGCGGCTGGAGGAGATCTTCATCAACTGCAGCCGGTATGAGCTGGGCTTCTGGGAGATGGCCTGGACGCTGGAGCGATGACCATGCTGGAATTTCAGAACGTCTCCTATCAGTACCCCAGCGAGGACTTCGATATCATCGACCACCTGAGCTTTGCCGTGGAACCCGGCTCCTTCCACTGCATCATCGGCATCAGCGGCTGCGGAAAGAGCACCATCTTCCGCATGACCAACGGACTGCTAAAGCCCAAGGCGGGGACCATTCTGGTGGAGGGGAAGTCCATTGTGGGACGCAAGCACTACTGCGGCTATATGCCCCAGAAGGACCTGCTGTTCCCCTGGCGAACCGTGGGAGAAAATGTGGCGCTGCCCTTGGAGATCCAGGGGGAGCTGACCCGTGCGGAGCGCCGGGACCGGGCGGAGGCGGCGCTGGCCGACGTGGGACTTGCCGGCTGCGGCAGCAAGATGCCAGACGAGCTCTCTGGCGGGATGCGGCAGCGGGCGGCCTTTGCCCGCACCATGCTGACGGGCTGCGACCTGCTGCTGCTGGACGAGCCCTTCTCCGCCCTGGACTTCCTCACCCGGATCTCCATGCAGGAGTGGCTGCTGGACCAGTGGCAGCGGCACAAGAGGACCATCCTCTTCATCACCCACGACGTGGAGGAGGCGCTGTTCCTCTCCTCCAGCGTGCTGGTGGTGGAGCGCACCCCCATCCGGGAGCTGGCGGAGATTCCGGTCCCCGCGTCCTTCCCGCGGGACCGCTCCTGCCTCAAACTGCCGGAGATGGTGGAGCTGAAGGAGCATCTCATCGACCTTCTGCGAAAGCAGGTGACCCCATGAAAAAGGCCTGTAAAGCAAATCTACCTGCCATGATTTTTCTCTTCGCCCTGTTGATTCTCTGGCAGGCGGGGGCCATGGGATTAGACGCGGCCTATATCCTGCCGTCTCCCACCCAGATCCTGGCGAAGCTGTGGGAGCTGCGGGATGTCCTCTTCACCGTTCATCTGCCCGCCACCATGCTGGTGACGGCCATCGGCCTGGGGATCTCTCTGGTGCTGGGCCTGGCCCTGGCGGTGGTGATGGACGAGAGCGACCTGGTCCGCAAGATGATCTATCCCATCGTGGTGGTGTCCCAGACCATTCCCACCACCGCCATCGCACCGCTCTTTGTGCTGTGGTTCGGCTACGGCATCTGGAGCAAGGTGCTGGTGACAGTGCTCATCACCTTTTTCCCCATCACCATCACAGTGTACGACGGGCTCCGCTCCGCCAAGACGGAGATGGCGGAGCTGCTGGAGACTTACGGTGCCACGAAGAAGGACATCTTTTTGAAGATCAAGGTGCCCTGCGCCCTGCCATACTTCTTCTCCGCCGTCAAGATGGCGGTGCCCATGAGCATCATCGGCGCGGCCATCGGCGAGTGGTTGGGGGCCAAGAGCGGCCTGGGCTACTTCTCCCGCCGCATGATGACCCAGTTGGACGGCGCCGGGGTGTTCGCCCCTATTGTGCTGCTGTCCGCGGCGGCCATCCTGGCGGTGGCCGTTGTGAACCTGCTGGAAAAGCGGTTCGTCCGCTGGAGGGGAGAGTCCTGAAACCTGCGGGGCGGGCCCCGCAGGAATCACCTGGATCCAGTTTATAAAGAAAGGAAGATTGATGATGAAACAGAAACTTGCGCTGTTGCTGACGGCGCTTCTGCTGCTCACCGGCTGCTCCTCCGGCGGAAGCGGGGACACGGCGGACGGGCAGGACGATGGAGAGCTGGAGACCATCGACGTGGTGCTGGACTGGTATCCCAACGCCGTCCATGCTTTCCTCTACGAGGCGGAGGAGAAGGGCTACTTTGCGGAGGAGGGCCTGCAGGTGAATATCCTGTTCCCCTCTAACGCCAGCGATCCCCTGACCATGACGGCGGCGGGCCGGGCGGATATCGGCTTCTACTATCAGGAGGACACCATCATCGCCAAGGCCAATGAGGACGTGCCGGTGAAGGTGCTGGGAGCTGTGGTCCAGCAGCCCATCAGCATCGTCTGTGCCCTGGCGGAGAAAAACATCAAGACCCCGGAGGACCTGATCGGCAAGACCATCGGCTACTCCGGCACCCGCTTCGGCGAGGTGGCGGTGGGCCAGATGTTGGAGACTGTGGGCGCCACGCTGGATGACGTGGAGTTGATCGACGTGGGCTTTGACCTGATGAGCGCCATGACCACCGGAAATGTGGACGCCACCTTCGGCTGCTTCATCAACCACGAGGTTCCTGCGCTGGAGGAGGAGGGCTTCGCCGTGGACTACATGGAGGTCATGGACTACGGCGTACCCAACTACTACGCGCTGATGCTGGTGACCGGCGAGGACCAGCTGGAGGCCAACCGGGACAAGTACACTCGGTTCCTGCGGGCCTGTCAGAAGGGCTTTGCCGATATGCAGGCGGACCCGGAGGAGGCATTGGGGCTCCTGTTGGCCAACCAGGACGAGGAGAACTTCCCCTTGACGGAGTCCGTGGAACGGCGAAGCTTTGATGTGCTGCTGCCCATCATGGAGACGGCCGACGCGCCCTTCCTGTCCCAGGACGTGTCCGTGTGGCAGGAGAACATCGACTGGCTCCAGAAGGTGGGCATGATCGACGCCGCCTTCGATCCGGCGGAGGTCATGGTGGACCTGCTGGCGGAGTGAGGCACGGCCGATGGAGGATGCCAAGAGACAGACACTGGCCCGGATCGTCCGGGCCGGGGCGGAGGAGATGCTGCCCCGCCAGCTGGCGCTGCTGGAACAGATCTGCGCCATCGACAGCGGCACCGGCAATGAGGCGGGCAACGCCGCCGTGACCGGGCTGCTGGAGCCGGTGCTCTCCGAGCTGGGGGCCCGGACAGAGCGGGTGACGGAGCCTGGTCTGGGGACCCATCTGGTGGCCCGGGTGCGGCCGGAACAGCCCCGGGGAAAGGTGCTGCTGGCCGCCCACCTGGACACGGTGTTCGGCCCCGGCTTTGCGGAAAAGCACCCCTTTCATATTGAAGGGGAGTGGGCCCACGGCCTGGGGGCCGGGGACTGCAAGAGCGGCGTCCTTATCTCCCTGTTCGGGGCGCTGATTTTGAAAAAGGCGGGCCTGCTGCCCCCCTGGGAGCTGACGTACCTTTTCACCTGTGACGAGGAGACCGGCTCCCGGTCCGGCCGCAAGGTCTACGCCCGGGAGGCGCAGGACGCGGCTCTGGCCCTGGTGTTCGAGGGCGGCCGGGAGCGGGACGGACGTCCCCGGTTTGTCACATCCCGCCGGGGGGTGATTCTGGGAACCGTCGACGTGGCGGGGCGGGAGGCCCATGCGGGCAAGGCGTATCTGGAGGGCCGCAGCGCCGTGCTGGAGCTGGCTCACCAGATCATCCGGCTATACAGCTTCAACGACTATGAGAAGGGCATCTACTACAATGTGGCGCCCATCTCCGGCGGACGGCCCAACGGCGTGGTGGCCGGAGAGGCCCGGGGGGAGTTCTGCGTGGCCGGGATTCCGGAAAACGCGGACTTCCCGGTGATCCAGGCCAGGCTGGACAGCATGGCGGACCAGGTGACGGTGGAGGGCTGCCGGGTGCAGGTCACCTACCGGACGCTGTTCCCCGCCATGGAGCGGAACGCCGCCAATCACAGCGCCTATCTCCGGGCGGCAGAGGCGGCGGAGCTGCTGGGTTGGGAGCCGGAGGAGATCGCGGACCCCACCGCCACCGACGGGGCCTATCTCTCCACTTACGGCGTCCCCACGGTGGACGCCCTCTCCGCCATCGCAGAACAGATCCACACCACGGAAGAGCGGGTGCGCATCCCCTCCATCCGGGACAGGACGGCCCTGTGTGCGGCGATGCTGGGCCTGCTGGGATAACGCCCCGCAAAGCGGGCAAGTGCAAGAGACTGGGAAGGGAGCCCCTTCCCGGTCTCTTTTTCGGCGGGGGCAGACGATTCCCAAAGACGCATATCCCGCCCGGTCGGCGCATAGAGTTTGGAATAGATTCCGACAGGGGAGGGAGCGTCATGGCGGCACGGCACGTTGGGCGGCGGATCGGCACCGTCTCGTCCCAGCATCGGGCGGCGGAAAGGCGGCGGCGGAGTACCCCGGCTGCGCCGCACAGGGTCCAGCGGGGAAAACGGGAAACTCTGACTCCGGGAGAGCGGCGGCATCTGATCCAGCTGGTGGCCTGCGGCAGCATCTTTGTGCTGCTGGTGGCGGTGAAGCTCCTGCTGCCGGGACGCATGGCCCAGGTGAATGCCAAGCTCACCGGAATGCTGGAACAGAACATCGATGTGCAGGCCGTGTTCTCCGCTGTGGGGCGGGCCGTGAGCGGCGAAGCGGATGTGGACGTGGCCCTTCAGGATATGTATCAGGCGGTGTTCGACCCTCAGGAGGATTCCGCCGTGGAGGTGTCAGCCCCGGCAGGGGGAGAGGCGGTGTCTCTCCAGCTTCCTGCGGCCATCGCGCCCCTGCGGGCCTTCCGGACCGGGACCGGCAGCAGCGACGGCTGGCTGGATCTGCCCGCAGCAGCATCCCAGACGGCAGAGACCGCGCAGACAGCAGAGGCCGATCAGACAGCGGAGACTGCGGAAACCGCATCCCAGGGCGCGGCGGAGGCGTCTACCCTGGCCTACGTCCTCTACTCCGACCAGAACCTGCCGGACAACGTGTGCCTGGAACAGGCCCTGCTGGGCTTTGATTACTGCACCCCGGTGATGGGCACCCTCACCTCTGATTTCGGCTACCGGGAGCACCCGGTGGAGGGAGAGGAGCGGTTCCACTATGGTATTGACATCGGCGCCGCCGCTGGGACGGAGATCGGCTGCTTTGCCGACGGTACCGTCACCGCCGTGGGGGAGAGCAGCAGCTACGGCAAGTACATCACCGTTGCCCACGAGGGGGGCTACTCCACCCTGTATGCCCATTGCAGCCGGATTATCGCCTCCTCAGGCGCCTCTGTGAAGGAGGGGGACGTGATCGCAGAGGTGGGGGAGACCGGCGTGGCCACCGGGCCTCATCTGCACTTCGAGCTCCATGAGGGCAGCCAGTACCTAAATCCCATCTACTATGTCTCGCTGGCGTGACCGGATTCGGATTTCCGGCGGCTTCTGGCTGCTGGCGGCCTGGTTCACACTGGTGAACGGCTGGCAGCTGCTGGCGGTGATCCTCTCCGCCGCGGCGCTCCACGAGCTGGGACACCTGCTGGTGCTGCGGCTGCTGGGGGCCCGGGTGCGGGAGCTGCGGGTCAGCGTCTTTGGGGCGGAGCTGATGACTTCCGCCGCCCGCCTGTCCTATCCGGGGGAGATCGCGGCGGTGCTGGCGGGGCCAGCAGTGAATCTGCTGTGCGCGCTGGTTCTGGGGGGCGCCCACGCCTGGGTGGCGGCGGGAGCCCATCTGTCACTGTGCCTCTTCAACCTGCTGCCGGTGCGGCCCCTGGACGGCGGCCGGGCGCTGTATCTCGCGGCCGCATGGCTGGCGGGTCCCTCCGCCGCGGAGCGCATCGCCTGCTGGGCGGGGGGCACGACGGCGCTGGCTCTGGGCGGCCTGGTACTGTGGCTGATCGGGCGGACCGGCGGGAGCCTGTGGCTGCTGCCGGCTGCATTCGGCCTGCTGGCGGCGGCTCTTCGGGAACTGCACGGCAGAAAGGCGGATTTTTTGTAAAAAATACTTGCATTTTCCTCCTGGCCGTGGTATCCTATTACGGCTACAAAGGGTGGTCCTCTGCCGTGCACACGCCGGAGTGCGTTGATGTGCCTTTGAGAGAAGCGGCATGAACACCTATTATTTAGGAGGAACATCCATGGATCTGATTAAGGAACTGAACAAAGAGCGTCTGGAAGCGGAAGTGACCCCCGTCAAGGTGGGCGACACGGTCCGGGTGCACGTGAAGGTCAAGGAAGGCTCCCGTGAGCGTATCCAGGTCTTCGAGGGCACCGTCATCGCCAAGAAGCACGGCGGCATCACCGAGACCATCACCGTGCGCCGCATCTCCTACGGTGTCGGTGTGGAGAAGGTCTTCCCCGTGCACTCTCCCTCCATCGACAAGATCGAGGTGGTCCGCAATGGTGCTGTGCGGCGTGCCAAGCTGTACTATCTGCGCGGCCGCGTGGGCAAGGGCGCCAAGGTCAAGGAAAAGCTGTGATCCAAGACGAAAGAGAGGCGAAAGCCTCTCTTTTTTCTTGTCACACAAAATTTCCCCGGCATCTTGTGATTTTGACGGTTCTTTGATATACTAGCATACGTTATTGTGAAAAACTGCGGTGCTGGAGGAGGCGGTCACGTGCGGGGAGGAAAACGGCTCAACAGGGACGCGCTTTCCCTCCGCGGGCTGTACGAGTGGGTGCAGGTGCTGGTGTGCGCCGTGACAGCAACGGTGCTGCTGTTCACCTTTGCGGCGCGGGTGGTGCTGGTGTCCGGCCCCTCCATGCGGGAGACGCTCCAGCATCAGGACTGCCTGCTGGTGATGAACGCCCACCTGTGCGGTGGATTTGAGGCCGGGGACATCGTCATCATCCGGAAGGAGAGCTTCAAGGACGGGGAGCCCATCGTGAAGCGGGTGATCGCCACAGAGGGCCAGACGGTGGACATCGACTTTACCGCCGGTGCCGTCTATGTGGATGGGCAGCTGCTGGAGGAGGACTACATCCGCCAGCCCACCTATCTGGAGGAGGGGCTGGAGTTCCCTGTCACCGTGCCGGAGGGCTGCGTCTTTGTTATGGGCGACAACCGCAACGACAGCGATGACAGCCGGGATCCGGAGCTGGGGCCGGTGGATACCCGGCAGATTTTGGGCCGGGCGGTGTTCCTGTTGTTCCCAGGCGTGACGGCAGACACCGACAAGCGGGACTTCGGCAGGATCGGCCCGCTGACATAAGAGCAAGGAGACCTCCGGCGGGGGGCTTTCCATCAACAGGGGCGAAAGCGCCCGCGGAGGTTTTGCAGACATGTGGAAGAAAGAGAAGAAGCAGGAGACGCAGGAGGTGTCTCCGGAAAAGGAGGAGGGCCGGGACCTGTATGAGTGGGCCCAGGCGCTGGTGTGCTCCGTGCTGGCGGTGGTGCTGCTGTTTACCTTCGTCATCCGGCTCATCGGCGTGGATGGACACTCTATGGTGCCCACCCTGCAGGACGGAGACCGGCTGCTGGTGCTGAACGCCATGCTGGACAACGACTATGAGTACGGCGACATCGTGGTGCTGCGGAAGGACACCTTTCTGGAGGAGCCCATCGTGAAGCGGGTGATCGCCACGGAGGGCCAGACGGTGGACATCGACTTTGTCTCCGGCGCCGTCTATGTGGACGGGGAGCTGCTGGAGGAGGACTATATCAACGAGCCCACCTATGTGGAGGAGGGGACGGAATTTCCCCTAACGGTGCCGGAGGGCTCCATTTTCGTCATGGGCGACAACCGAAACCACTCCAGCGACAGCCGCAGCAGCGACCTTGGCACGGTGGACACCCGGTATGTCATCGGCAAGGCGGTGTTCCTGCTGTTTCCCGGCGCGGACGAGGCCACCGGGCAGCGGGACTTCGGCCGCATCGGCCCCATTGCGGGGATCGACTGAGCCACGGGGACAGCTTCCTGAGAAGAATTGATTGGGCGCCGCCCGCCGGGGCGGCGTGAGGTAGGACTATGAATATTCAATGGTATCCCGGTCACATGACCAAAACCCGGCGGATGATCGCCGAGCAGATCAAACATGTGGATGCAGTGTGCGAAATCGTGGACGCCCGGATTCCTGTGTCCAGCCGGAACCCGGATGTGGACGAACTGACGGCGGGGAAGCCCCGGCTGGTGGTGCTGAACCGGGTGGACCAGGCGGACCCGGACGCCACGAAGCGGTGGGCGGCCTGGTTCCGGGCAAAGGGGTACGCGGTGATGGAGTCTGACGCCAAGAGCGGCGCCGGGACAAAGCAGTTTGCCGCTGCTGTCAAGACGCTTCTTGCGGACAAGCTGCGCGCCTATGCGGAAAAGGGGCAGAACCGGGTGGTCCGGGTGATGATTTTGGGCGTGCCCAACGTGGGCAAGTCCACCTTTATCAACAGGATCGCCGACCGCAAGACTGCCAAAACCGAGGACCGGCCCGGTGTCACCCGGGCCAAGCAGTGGGTGCCCATCGACCGCGGGCTGGAACTGCTGGATACCCCCGGCATTCTGTGGCCCAAGTTTGAGGACCAGAGCGTGGGGCTGAACCTGGCCTACACCGGCGCGGTGAAGGACGAGATCCTGGACATGGAGACCCTGGGCTGCCACCTGATGGCGTACCTGGGCACCAACTATCCGGAGGCCCTGAGGACCGGCTACAAGCTCCCGTCCCTGCCGGAGCGTCAGGACGGCGAGGAGGACGTGGCCTGGGGCTACCGCCTGCTGGAGGCCGTCGGGAAAAAGCGGGGCTTTCTGATCTCCGGCGGCGAGGTGGACACGGAGCGGATGGCCAAAATCCTGTTGGACGAGTACAGAGCTGGCAAGCTGGGACGCTTCACACTGGAAATGCCGGAGGAGACGGAACAGCCTGCAGCGTCAGAATGAGGGAAGCGCGCCTATGAATTGCCCGTCTTGCGGAAAAGAGATGGAGCGGGGGAGCCTTTATACGGAGCTGGGGCGGGGCCTTTTCTTCCTGCCGCCCGGCGGAAAAGTGGGATTCTGGGATACGAAGCGCAGTGTGGAACAGCACGGCGGGATTGTTTTGGATGGCCCGCATCATATACGGGGGAGCGACCGCGCAACTGTACATGGCTATGTCTGCCGCGCCTGCAAAAAGATCCTTCTGGAGTATTGACATCACTTGGCGGGAATCGCGGAAAGCGAAGGAACCTGCCCTGCGAGGAGGGGGGCATATCCATGAACTGCCCTGTCTGCGGAAAAGAGATGGAAAAGGGCCATGTCATCACCAAGAACAGCATCGGTCTTTTTTTCATGCCGGGAGAGAAAGACCTCCGCACGTTTTATACGAGGCGGAACATCGAGGCAGATGGCGGCATTGTGCTGGACGGACCGATGACGTTCCGCTACAACCGGACATGGCTTCCCGCCTGGGTCTGCCGTGGCTGTAAGAAGATCGTCATGGAGTATTGGTAGGATGGAAATGGACCTCTGGACCTATGAGCGTGAACAATGGAATAGTGGTCTCACGGCCCTCTGCGGAGTGGACGAGGCAGGAGCCGGGCCCCTGGCGGGGCCGGTGTACGCCGCTGCCGTCATTCTGCCCCGGGAGATCGGTTTTCCTGGCCTCAACGACTCCAAAAAGCTGACGGCGAAGAAGCGGAATGTCCTGTTCGACCAGATCACCGCCACGGCAGAGGCGTACAGCATCGCCTTTGTGACGGCGGAGGAGATCGACAGTTTGGATATCCTCAACGCCCGGATGCTGGCTATGAACCGGGCCATTGAGGGGTTATCCATTCGGCCGGACCTGTGCCTCATTGACGGCAACCGGGACCATGGCAGCAGCGTCTCCATCACGGCGCCCCACATGTGCCTGGTAGGCGGGGACGGGAAGAGTGCCTCCATTGCGGCGGCCTCCATCCTGGCCAAGGTCAGCCGGGACCGGTATGTGACCGGCGTGCTGGACCGGGAGTATCCCCAGTACCAGTTTGCCAAACACAAGGGCTATGGGACGAAGCTCCACTATGAAATGCTGGATCGGTACGGCCCCTGCCCTGCCCACCGGCGGACTTTTCTGAAGAAGTGGGAGGCCCGGCGCACATGAATACCACCAAGGCCCTGGGGGACCGGGGCGAGGCCGCAGCGGCACAGTACCTGCGGAAGAGGGGCTGCCAGTTGCTGGCAAGCCAATGGCGCTGCCGGTACGGAGAGCTGGATCTGGTGGCCCGGGACAGAGACGGCACCATCTGCTTTGTGGAAGTAAAGCTGCGCAGCGGCAGCTTCGCGGGCCTGCCGCGGGAGGCGGTGGACCGGCGGAAGCAGGAACGGCTCCGGGCCGCAGCGGCCTGCTATCTCAGTCAGCACGACCTGGACGCTCCCGCCCGGTTCGATGTGGCGGAGGTTTATACGGATGGGGTTCACCGCCCCCTCCGGCTGGAATATTTGGAAAATGCGTTTTGAAAAACAGTCAGAAGGAGAGAGCGACATGAAGTATTACAGCACACGGGACGCCGCCGTCCGCATGGACGCAGCGGAGGCCATCAAGATGGGCCTGAGCCGGGACGGCGGCCTGCTGACCCCCTGCGGGATCCCGCAGATCGACCGGGCTTTTTTGGAGAGCCTGGTGAATGTCCGGTACCAGGAGCGGGCTGCCAAGGTCATGGGCCTGTACCTGACCGACTACACCTATGAGGAGCTGTCCGGATTTGCGGAGAACGCCTACGGCCCTGAGAAGTTCGACTGCGACGCCGTGGCCCCTGTCCGCACGGTGGACGAGACCACCCACTGCCTGGAGCTGTGGCACGGCCCCACCAGCGCCTTCAAGGACATGGCCCTGCAGATGCTGCCCCAGCTGCTCTCCGCCGCCCTCCGCAAGACCGGAGAGTCCAAGACGGTATGCATCCTGGTGGCTACTTCCGGCGACACCGGCAAGGCTGCGATGGAGGGCTTTGCCGACGTGCCGCAGACGAAGATCCTGGTATTCTACCCCAAGGACGGCGTGTCCAAGGTCCAGGAGACCCAGATGGTCACTCAGGACGGCGCCAATGTGGGCGTCTGCGCCGTGGAGGGCAACTTCGACGACGCCCAGGCCGGTGTAAAGCGCATTTTCTCCGATGAGGCCATCCGGGCCACCCTGGCGGACCGGGGTTACTTCCTGTCCTCCGCCAACTCCATCAACTGGGGCCGCATCCTGCCCCAGGTGGTCTACTATATCTCCGCCTACTGCGACCTGGTCCGGGACGGGAAGCTCAGCATGGGCGACAAGGTGAACTTCTGTGTGCCCACCGGCAACTTCGGCGACATCCTGGCGGCCTACTACGCAAAGCGCATGGGACTGCCGGTTGGGAAGCTGATCTGCGCCTCCAACTGCAACGATGTGCTGACGGACTTCCTCCGCACCGGCGTGTACGACAAGAACCGTCCGTTCCATACCACCATGAGTCCCTCTATGGACATTCTGGTGTCCAGCAACCTGGAGCGGCTGCTGTTCGACCTCTCCGGCGAAAACGATGCGGAGGTGAAGGGCTACATGGATGCCCTCGCCAAGACCGGCAAGTACGAAGTGTCCGACGCCATCAAGGCGGCTCTGGCGGACCAGTTCTGGGGCGGCTTCTGCGGCGAGGCGGGCACCTCCGCTGCCATCGCCAAGTATTACAAGGAGAACGGGTATCTGATCGATACCCACACCGCCGTGGCCGCCAGCGTCATGGAACAGTACCGCAAGGCCACCGGCGACAAGACGGTGACGGTGTTCGTCTCCACCGCCTCCCCCTACAAGTTCTGCGACCACGTGCTGCGGGCCATCGGGGAGACCCCGGCGGGCGACGGCGTGGAGCTGCTGGACCAGCTGCATGAAACCACCGGCACGGCGATTCCCCGGCGCCTGGCGGCCCTGAAGGGCAAGGCCCGGCGGTTCGACCTCACCTGTGAGAAGCCCGGTATGGACAGCGTGGTGCTGGAGTTTTTGAAGTAAATCGCGCTGCAACAAAGCAACGCGGGAAACGGCTTAATGCGGCAGACTGTAAATCTGTTGCCTTTGGATTTTGGAAACCCGAAAGAGGGCAGGGAGGCTATTGCGTGAAGCCTTTGAGCCGGGCATTTGCCCGATTGGTGCTGCTGTTCTTTGCTTTGGGAATTTTCTTCCTGGCTGTCAACGAGCTGATTCCCTACCGGACCCTGGGAGACCGGTACCGGGTGATGGACACGGCCTATTGGATCAAAAACACCCTGCGGATCACAGGAATCGTGCTGCTGGTCAACGGAGGCATCCAGTGGGTCCGAAACCTCCGCTGCCCATACTGCGGCCGTGGGTATGCCATGCCATGGTGGCGGAAGGGGGAAAAGCACTTCTGTGACAGGTGCGGCAGGGAAATTGTCTTTGATGACCCGGAGGACCCAACCGAAAAACGCAAAGGGGAGTAGAGCACCATAGCACAGGAGCGGCGCTGTCCCTATTGCGGCGGCGAATTGGCGCCGGGCGGATCCGGGGCGAAGGCTACAAAGGGTCCCTCTGGCTCCCGGAGGGCAGCAAGCTGCCCGGCATTCTGCTGACCAAGACAGGCGTCCGGAAGGTGGGCGGACGCGTTTGGGGAAAGGTCAGCAGCGTGAAAATCGAGATGGACACAGATCAAGATAGATCAACAGAGTTCCGGGGAGTTGGAGCCGCCGAAGAGGACGGCTGACTCCGCCTCACGGGACACAGAGAAAGGAGGGGTGCCGCATGGCCCTCTACGCCATCGGGGACCTGCACCTCTCCCTGACAGCGGACAAGCCTATGGAGGTGTTCGGCCCCGCCTGGGAGAATTACACGGAGCGCATCGGCGATGCTTTGAGCCGGCTGACCGCCGGCGATGTGCTGGTCCTGGCGGGGGACACCTCCTGGGGCATCGACCTGAATGAGGCGGAGGCGGACTTCCGCTTTCTGGACCAGTTCCCCTGCAAAAAGTATCTGGTGAAGGGGAACCACGACTACTGGTGGTCCACGGTGTCCAAAATGAAGAACTTCTTCACGGAGAAGGGCCTTACCACCCTGGACTTTCTCCATAACAACTGCGCCCTGTATGGAGACTACGCCCTGTGCGGGACCCGGGGATGGTTCTTTGAGGAGGACCAGAAGCCCCACAACGCCAAGGTCCTCAACCGGGAGGTGGGAAGACTGGAGACTTCCCTGAAGGCGGCGGAGGGACGGTCCATCTTCTGCTTCCTTCACTATCCGCCGCTGTATCAGGGCTACGAGTGCCCGGAGATCCTGCGGCTGCTCTCGGCCTACCCCGTGGAGCGGTGCTGCTACGGCCACCTCCACGGCTACGCCATCAAACGGCGGCTGGAGGGCGGGGGGAATGGGACGGACTTCTCCCTGATCTCCGCCGACTATCTGGGATTTGTTCCAAAAAAAATTTGTGAATAACGGAAAAAAGTATAGCATTTTCAGGTTTTGTATGGTAAAATACCATTTCGCACCGGCTTATGACCGGCGATGAACGGAGGAATAAACAAGATGAGTGTGAAAAGCTGCGAAAAGATCGAAAAGAGCCAGGTCGTTCTGACCATCGAGGTCGGTGCACCGGAGTTTGAAGCTGCCATCGAAAAGGCATATCAGAAGATGCGCAAGAAGATCAACGTGCCGGGCTTCCGCCCTGGCAAGGCCCCCCGGAAGATCATCGAGGGGATGTACGGCGCAGAGGTGTTTTTCGAAGAGGCAATCAATATCGCGTTCCCCGAGGCCTATGAGGCTGCCGTGAAGGAGCAGGAGCTCCAGGTGGTGGGCTATCCCTCTGTGGAGATCGAGGGCCAGGTGACCCGCGACGGCTTCACCTTCAAGGCCACCGCCCCTGTGTATCCCGAAGTGACCCTGGGCCAGTACAAGGGACTGTCCGCCCCCAAGGAGGAGGTCAAGGTCTCCGCTGCGGATGTGGACGAGCGCCTGAAGGCTCTGACCGACCGCAACACCCGTCTGGTGAGCGTGGACCGGGAGGCCAAGGAGGGCGACACGGTTGTCATCGACTTCGAGGGCTTCCTGGAGGGCAAGCCTTTTGAGGGCGGCAAGGGCGAGAATTTCAGCCTGGAGCTGGGTTCCCACACCTTTGTGCCCGGCTTTGAGGAGCAGCTTGTCGGCGTGAAGGCCGGCGATGAGAAGGACCTGGACATCACCTTCCCGGAGGACTATCACAAGGACCTGGCCGGCAAGGCAGTGGTGTTCAAGGTGAAGGTCCATGAGGTGAAGGAGAAGGAGATCCCCGCCCTGGACGATGAGTTCGCCAAGGACGTCAGCGAGTTCGACACTCTGAAGGACCTGAAGGCTGATCTGAAGAAGAAGATCACCGCCGAGCGGGAGGAGACCGTGAAGCGCGCCTTTGAGGACGCCCTGATGGAGCAGGTGGCTGAGAACATCACCGCCGATGTGCCCGACGCCATGGTGGAGGCCCAGTCCCGCCAGTTCCTGGACAACTTCAAGATGCAGCTGGCCCAGCAGGGTCTCCAGTACGACCAGTACATGAAGGCCACCGGCATGGATGAGGCCCAGCTGCTGGCCGACGCCAAGGAGCCCGCTCTCAAGCAGGTCCGCATGGATCTGGCCATGGCCGCCATCATCAAGGAGGAGAACATCGACGCCACCGATGAAGAGGTGGAGGCCGAGTTCCAGCGGATGGCCGACCAGTACGGCATGGATCTGGAGACCGTGAAGAAGTATCTCCAGGCTGAGCAGGTAAAGGACCAGCTGAAGAGCCAGAAGGCCATCGCCGTGGTGGTGGACAGCGCCACCGCCGTGAAGGCGGAGAAGAAGCCCGCCAAGAAGACTGCCAAGAAGGCAGAGGACGCCGAGGGTGAGGAGGCCACTGAGGAAAAGCCTGCCAAGAAGACCACCCGCAAGAAGGCGGACGAGGACGGCGAGGAGAAGAAGCCTGCCAAGAAGGCTGCGGCAAAAAAAGAAGAGGAGACGCCTGCTGAATCCAAATAATTCCGGGTATACTAGGAATTGACGGCCCCGGCGGAGCGGTGTGTTTTTCCGCCGGCGGAAGGCGCTCTACATCGATTTGACAGATTCCCGCATGGCGTCTATATTAAGATAGGCGTGTGCGTTGGCAGAGGCGCGGCGGCCCGCAGGTGGGCCGGGCGCTTTTGCCTTACCTGCCCCACCGGGGCGGGGAAGACGCATCGGGTTTGGGAGGAACAGATCTGTCATCTGTGCCGGTCCCCGGTGCGGAAATCAAGGAGGTTTTACCAATGAGCTTAGTCCCTTATGTAGTCGAGCAGACCAATCGCGGCGAACGGTCCTATGATATCTTCTCCCGTCTGCTGAACGACCGGATCGTCTTTCTGGGGGAAGAGGTCAACGCCACCACCGCCAGCCTTGTGGTTGCCCAGCTGCTGTATCTGGAGGCCCAAGACCCCGACAAGGACATCCAGCTGTATATCAACAGCCCCGGCGGCTCCGTCACTGACGGCATGGCCATCTACGACACCATGCAGTACGTGAAGTGCGACGTATCCACCATCTGCATCGGCATGGCCGCCAGCATGGGCGCGTTTCTGCTGTCCTCCGGCGCCAAGGGCAAGCGCATTGCTCTGCCCAACGCGGAGATCATGATCCATCAGCCCTCCGCCGGTACCAAGGGCAAGGTGACAGACATGGAGATCGACGTGGAGCACTTCCTGCGGATCAAGAAGAACTTGAATGAGATCCTGGCGAACAACACCGGCAAGACGGCAGAGGAGATCAAGGCGGCCTCGGAGCGGGACCACTGGATGACAGCCCAGGAGGCTTTGGACTTCGGCCTCATCGACAAGATCATCACCAGCAAGAAATAAGCACCAAATTCCAAAACTGAGGTAATACCATGAGTGACGAGAGCAAGAAGGGCCTGCGGTGCTCCTTCTGCGGCAAGCATGAGAGCCAGGTCCACCGGATGATCCAGGGACCCGGTGTGCGCATCTGTGATGAGTGCGTCCAGCTGTGCATGAGCATTTTGAACGATGGGTTTGAGGACACCTCTTCCAGCGCACTGGAGGACCTGCCTGATCAGCTGCCCACGCCCCGCGAGATCAAGGACGTGCTGGACCAGTACGTCATCGGCCAGGACGAGGCCAAGGTGGCCCTGTCCGTGGCGGTGTACAACCACTACAAACGGATCTACTTCGGCGGGGACGAGGATGTGGAGCTGCAGAAGAGCAACATCCTGCTGCTGGGGCCCACCGGTTCCGGCAAGACGCTGTTCGCCCAGACACTGGCCCGGATTCTGAAGGTGCCCTTCGCCATTGCGGACGCCACCACCTTGACGGAGGCCGGCTATGTGGGCGACGATGTGGAGAACATCCTGCTGCGACTGCTCCAGGCCGCGGACTTCGACGTGGAGCGGGCGGAGCACGGCATCATCTATGTGGATGAGATCGACAAGATCGCCCGGAAGAGCGAGAACACCTCCATCACCCGGGACGTATCCGGCGAGGGTGTCCAACAGGCTCTGCTGAAGATCGTGGAGGGGACCGTTGCCAACGTGCCGCCCCAGGGAGGCCGGAAGCATCCCCACCAGGAGTTCATTCAGGTGAACACGAAGAATATCCTCTTCATCTGCGGCGGTGCCTTCGACGGGCTGGAGAAGATTATCGAGCGGCGGCTGGACCAGAAGTCCATCGGCTTCGGCGCCAACGTCCAGGGAAAGAAGGACAAGGACATCAGCAAGATCCTGCACGAGGTCCAGCCCCACGACCTGCTGAAATTCGGCATCATCCCGGAGTTGGTGGGCCGCCTGCCGGTGATCGCGTCTTTGAATGCGTTGAAGCGGGAGGATCTGGTCCGCATCCTGACGGAGCCCAAGAACGCCCTGGTGAAGCAGTACAAGAAGCTGATGGAGTACGACGAGGTGGAGCTGGAGTTCCAGCCGGAGGCCCTGGAGGCCATCGCCGACAAGGCCATCGAGCGGAACATCGGCGCCCGGGGCCTGCGGGCCGTCATGGAGGGTATCCTGACTCCCATGATGTACGACATCCCTTCCGACCCCACTGTGGTGAAAGCAGTCATCACAAAGGACTGTGTGGAGGGCAGGAGCGGTCCCGAGCTGACCCACGACCCCAAGAAGATCAACTATTCTGTGAAATTGAACACCGGCAAGGGAGAGGGCAGGCCGGCTTCCGGCTCCTCGACCCCCGCGTCGGCGTCTTAATGAAGAGAGGGAGGGACGCTGCCGCGCCCCTCTCTCCTGTTTTACCATCCCCTCAGAAAGGAACAAGCACATGGAACTGACCACTTGGAATCTGCCCGTTCTGGCCCTCCGGGGCCTGACGGTGTTTCCACACATGACACTGACCTTTGACGTGGAGCGGCCGATCTCCATCGCGGCCCTGGAGCGGGCCATGGAGGCCGATCAGGACATCTTCCTGGTGACCCAGCGGGAGATCGGGGTGAACGCGCCGGAGGAAAAGGACCTGTACACCATTGGCACGGTCTCCCACATCACGCAGATCCTGCGGCTGGGCCAGTCCTCTGTCCGGGTGATGGTGGAGGGGCGGCAGCGGGCCCACCTGCGCCGCCTGTGGCAGACGGAGCCCTTCCTCCAGGCCAATGTGGAGGCCATCCCGGAGGAGCCGTCCTCTGAGGCCATGCGGAAGAGCCCCCGGACGGAGGCCCTGCTCCGCCAGACCTACGCCCTGTTCGGCGAGTATGCCGAGCAGGCCAGCGGTGTGCCGGAGGAGGTGGTGGCCACGGTGATGGACAGCCGGGACCCCGGCTTCCTGGCGGACTATATTGCCCAGAACATCGCCCTGCGCTACACCGACAAGCAGGAGATCCTGGAGGAATTCTCCCCCTTCGCCCGGCTGCGGAAGCTCAACGGTTTCCTGGTGCGGGAGAACAACGTGCTGGGCTTTGAGCACGAAATGGAGAGCAAGGTCCGGGACCAGCTGGTCCGCACCCAGCGGGACCAGATCCTCCGCACCCAGATCCGGGTCCTCCAGAACGAGCTGGGGGAGACCGATGACGGCGACGAGGACGAGATTGAATCCTACCGCCAGGAGATCCTGGCCCTGGAGCTGCCGGAGGAGACGGAGCAGCACCTGCTGAAGGAAGTGAACAAGCTGGCCAAGCAGCCCTTCGGCTCCGCCGAGGGTGCGGTGATCCGCAACTATCTGGACGTGTGTCTGGAGATGCCGTGGAACACCACCACAAAGGAGCGGGTCAGTGTGGACGCCGCCCGCAGGGTGCTGGAAAAGGACCACTTCGGCCTGGAAAAGGTGAAGGAGCGGATTCTGGAGACCATCGCCGTCCGGCAGATGAATCCGGACGCCAAGGGGCAGATCCTCTGCCTGGTGGGCCCGCCCGGCGTGGGCAAGACCTCCATTGCCATCAGCGTGGCCAAGGCGCTGAACCGGAAGCTGGCCCGCCTGAGCCTGGGCGGCGTTCGGGACGAGGCGGACATCCGGGGACATCGGAAGACCTACATAGGCTCCATGCCCGGCCGGATCATCGAGGCCATCAGCCGCAGCGGGTCTATGAATCCCCTTCTGCTGCTGGACGAGATCGACAAGTTGGGCAACGACTACCGGGGCGACCCGGCCTCCGCACTGTTGGAGGTGTTGGACAGCGAGCAGAACAGCACCTTCTGGGACCATTTCCTGGAGATCCCGGTGGACCTGTCCAAGATCATGTTCATCACCACCGCCAACACCACAGACACCATTCCCCGGCCCCTGCTGGACCGGATGGAGGTGATCCAGCTCTCCAGCTACACGGATGAGGAGAAGCTGCAGATCGCCAAGCGCCACTTGTTCCCCAAGCAGCTGGCAGAGCACGGACTGAAGAAGAGCGCTGTCCGCATCAGCGACGACGTGTACCGGGCCGTCATCCGGGACTACACCCGGGAATCCGGTGTGCGCCTGCTGGAGCGGCGGCTGGCTGCCATCTGCCGGAAGGCGGATATGCGCCTGCTGGAGGGCACTGTCAAGCGGATCACCGTGACAGAGGAGGAGCTCCCCAAGTTCCTGGACTGCCAGCCCTATCCCCCTGATCTCCACACGGACCGGGAGGAGATCGGCGTGGTGAACGGCCTGGCCTGGACCGAGGCGGGCGGCGAGATCCTGGAGGTGGAGGTCAACGTCATGGACGGCTCCGGCAAGCTGGAGCTCACCGGCAATCTGGGAGACGTGATGAAGGAGTCTGCTCAAGCGGCTCTCAGCTGCCTGCGGAGCCGGGCGGCGGTGCTGGGGATTCCGGCGGACTTTTACAAGACGAAGGACATCCACGTCCACTTCCCAGAGGGCGCAGTGCCCAAGGACGGCCCCTCCGCCGGCATCGCCGTCACCACTGCCATGCTCTCCGCCCTGACGGACCGGAAGATCAAGGCGGGCATTGCCATGACCGGCGAAGTCACGCTGCGGGGCCGGGTGCTGCCCATCGGCGGATTGAAGGAGAAGACCATGGCCGCCCTCCGCAGCGGCATCACCACGGTGCTGATTCCCAAGGACAACGTCCGGGATCTGGAGGAGATCGACCAGACCGTCCGGGCTGCCCTGCGGTTCGTGCCGGTGGAAACGGTGGACCAGGTGTTCGCCGCCGCTCTGTGCCCAGAGCGGGATCCCATCCGGGAAGAGGTGGCGGACCATGTGGCGGCCTTTGCCCCGGCGGGGCGTGAGAGCGGCCGTGACGCCGCCGTGCGGCAGTAAAGGAGTGTTTGTATGGCTTTGAATTTTGCCAAGGCGGAGTTTGTCCGCTCTGCCGGACGGCGGGAGGATTTCATTCGGGACGGTCTGCCCCAGTTCGCATTTGCAGGCCGGTCCAATGTGGGAAAGAGTTCTGTCATCAACCGGCTGGTGGGACGGAAGAACCTTGCCTATGTGGGCGCCTCCCCCGGCAAGACCACTCAGGTGAACTACTTCCTCATTGACCGCCGGGCCTATCTGGTGGATCTGCCGGGGTACGGCTATGCCAGGGTCTCCCAGGCGGAGAAGGAGCGGTGGGCGAAGCTGATGGAGAGCTACTTCCAGGAGGAGGCGGACCGGATCACCACCGGCGTGCTGATCGTGGACATCCGCCACAAGCCCACGGCCAACGATCTTGTGATGCACGACTGGTTCCGCCAGACGGGCTGTCCGGAGATCGTGGTGGCCAACAAGCTGGATAAGCTGAAAAAGAGCCAGGTGGAGCCGGCCCTTCAACTGGTCCGGGAGACGCTGGAGCTGACGGAGGCGGATATTCTGCTCCCCTTTTCCGCGGAGAAGGGAATGGGGAAAGAGGACCTGATCCGCCTGCTGGTCCAGACCTGCGGGGGATAATGCGGAAAGAGAGGACCACGGTCCTCTCTTCTTCCTGTCCGCAGGACCTGCTTTTTTGGAAAAACTTTGTCTACCCCCTATGCAAAAGCGGAAAAATACGCTAAAATATCAATGATATTTTGTGAGCAGAACAGACGGAGGTTTTCATCATGGCGAAGCCTGTGTATAAACGGGTCCTGCTGAAGATCAGCGGCGAGGCCCTGGCCGGTGACAAGCATACCGGCCTGGATTTTGAGGTGATTGGTCAGGTCTGCGATGTCATCAAGGAGTGTCTGGACATGGGCGTCCAGGTAGGTCTGGTGGTGGGCGGCGGCAACTTCTGGCGCGGTGCGAAAAACAGCGGCGGCGCCATGGAGCGCACCCGGGCCGACCACATGGGAATGCTGGCCACGGTGATGAACTGCCTGGCTGTGGCGGACGTGTGTGAGCAGAAGGGGATTCCCGTCCGGGTGCAGACCGCCATTGAGATGCGGGCTGTGGCGGAGCCCTACATCCGTTCCCGGGCCATTCGGCACCTGGAGAAGGGCCGGGTGGTGATCTTCGGCGCAGGCACCGGCAATCCCTACTTCTCCACGGACACTGCGGCGGTGCTGCGGGCGGCGGAGATCGACGCCGACGTGATTTTGCTGGCCAAGAACGTGGACGGCGTCTACACGGCCGACCCGGTAAAGGACCCCACTGCGGTGAAGTACGACGTCATCACTTATGACGATGTGCTGGCCCAGCACCTGGCGGTGATGGACTCCACCGCCACGTCCCTGTCCATGGACAACCACATTCCGGTGCTGCTGTTTGCCCTGAAGGACCCGCGGAACATCATCCGGGCCCTGTGCGGTGAGAACGTGGGCACCATCGTCAAGGAATGAGAGCACGCATGCGCGACAGCGCCTCCCCATACACTCAACTGTGAAAGGAAGGACCTATTTATGCTGAAGGAAGATTACAAGATTTATGAGGGCAAGATGAAGAAGAGCATCGACTCCGTGGCCGCGGACTTTGCCTCCGTGCGGGCGGGCCGGGCCAATGCCTCCGTGCTGGACCGGATCATGGTGGACTACTACGGCAGCCCCACCCCCATCCAGCAGATTGCGGCCATCTCTTCCCCCGACGCCCGGACACTGCTGATTTCCCCCTGGGACAAGACGGCGGTGAAGAGCATTGAAAAGGCCATCCAGAACTCCGATCTGGGTATCAACCCCCAGAACGACGGCGCCAGCATCCGGCTGAGCTTCCCCCAGCTGACGGAGGAGCGCCGCAAGGAACTGGTGAAGCAGATTCACAAGTACGCGGAGAACGGCAAGGTGGCCATCCGCAACATCCGCCGGGACGCCATGGAGGCGTTCAAGAAGAAGGAGAAAGCCTCCGAGATCACGGAGGACGATCTGAAGCAGGCGGAGAAGGATCTCCAGAAGCTGACGGACGACAGCTGCAAGGAGCTGGATGCGCTGCTGGCCAAAAAGGAAAAGGAACTGATGGCGGTGTAAAAGCCGCCGGGGCCTCCGGCGGGAGCACGGCTGCCCGCCGGGGGCATTGCACATTTTGTAAGGTGCTGTCACCCTTTCAGGGTCTGTGAGGTGACCTGCGGTCACTCGGGGCCGCCGCCCGGCGGCCGGGGGGATTCTGCTCCCGCCGGAGCCGCTTCCACGGGGGGCCGGTAAAAGAGAAAAAACGCTTCAGAACCGTTCCGGTGCAGCGGCTCTCCGCGCTGACAGGCGCCGGTGTATCAGTGCAAGCGCCGATTTGGGCTGGCCTTTGGGCACACCATGGCTTTCTGCGATTCCCCGACTGCCGTCCTGTGGCGGATGGTGCAGATCTCATCGGGGTGGTCGTCGTATTGGCGTCCTCCTCTGTTCACTGCTGTTGGACCGGCAGCTGCGGAAGTGGAATCTGGGGGTTATTGACTGAAGGAGAGGGGACTATGAAACTGGAACAGAAATGGTATTCGGCAGCCAGGGGAACACTGTTTGCAGCGGTTTTGCTTTTGTGTCTGGCGGGCGGGATCCGGGGCGGACTGGGGTTGGTATTCCTGGCCATGGGAGTTGCTGCGGCAATCGCCTTTAGGGGGATTGAACTGCGCCATCTCCGCTGTCCCAACTGTGGGCGCTTCATCCTGCCCTGGTTTTCCATGGAGGAGACCCAATACTGCCGCGCCTGCGGCTTCCACTTTCCTTGGAAGTTCGACCGCTGGTGGGAAAAGGGGAACTAAGCAGCCGACACATTTCTCCCGATACAAAAAGGAGGAGGTACAAATGTCGTTTGAAGCAGAAGTGATTCCCCTGTTCATCGGAGGTGTGATCGCGGTCAGCGCGATAGAGTTTTTCCTGGGCTGGCGGAGTCTGCGGCATCGGAAGGATCTCCGGGGGCTGTTTGCCGGGCACGTGGTTGCCATGCTGCTGGGATTTTTCTTCTTGATTCGCAGTCTGTTTGCCAACTGGCTGGGGCTCTCTCTGGGTATTGCCTCCATTTCCAACTCTGTGAATATAGGCCTTTTCGGCCTCTGCTGGGCTGTCAGCGCCCTCTGCGTGGCAGTGATGCTTTCCCGCTTGGCGGCTGTACCAAGATATTAATCATCCCGGTGTGCGGTTCTGGCTATCCAGTAAATACCTGTGTTTCTTGCCACAACGCTCGGCCAGTGCGCAGCAGCTGCGCAGTTTTTGGCGGTTCTGCCGCCTTACAGACGCGGCGTACCGCTTGCGGGTAAAGCGGAACGGGCGGAAAGAGCAGCTGGTCAAATGCGGTTTTGCACCCCCGATTTTCATCGGTCTCCCGTAAATACACAGGCACCGTCTCACACCGGCTCCGCTGTATTTTGCACAGTGGGGAGAGGAGGGGCGCAGTTTTGCCGCAGGCGGAAACTGCGTTTAGCGGACTTTGCGATGACGACAATGGGGGAGAGAATGGGCCAGCCATCATCATGGCTGCATTTCCCGTCCAATGGGACAGATCCCCCCAACAATCCATTTTGAAATGAGAGAATTTATCATGCCAGAGAGTATCAACGGTGCGGTGGACCAGCCCTTGGTCCCGCCCCGCCACATTGCGATCATCATGGACGGCAACGGCCGCTGGGCCACGAAGCGGGGCCTGCCCCGCACCGCTGGCCACAAGGCAGGAGCGGAGACGTTCCGCCGCATCGCTACCTACTGCAAGAACATCGGCGTAAAGTACCTGACGGTGTACGCCTTTTCCACGGAAAACTGGAAGCGGTCAGAGGTGGAGGTCTCTGCCATCATGGCCCTGCTGAAGCGGTATCTGCTGGAGGCAGTGGACACCATGGAGAAGGACCACATCCGGCTCCACTTCTTCGGGGACATGACCCCTATCGCCCCGGATCTGCGGGCCCTGGCCCGGGAGACGGACGAGATCACGGAGCACCTGTCCAAGGACGATTTCCAGGCCAATGTGTGCCTGAATTACGGCGGGCGAGACGAGATTCTGCGAGCAGCCCGGCGTTTTGCCACCGACTGCGCCGCCGGAAAGAGGCGGCCGGAGGAGTTGGATGATGCCCTGTTCTCCAGCTATCTGGACTCTGCGGGAATCCCGGACCCGGAGCTTATCATCCGGCCCAGCGGAGAGCAGCGGTTGAGCAACTTCCTGCTGTGGCAGTGCGCCTATTCGGAGTTCTATTACACGGATACCCTGTGGCCGGACTTCGACGAAGCGGAGCTAGACCGGGCCATTGCAGCCTACCAACAGAGAGACCGCCGGTTCGGCGGCGTAAAGAAATAAACCTTTACAGAAATTGAGAAAAGGGCTGATCCTATGTTCAAGCGTGTGATGGTGGCCGTAGTGGGCCTGCCGCTCCTGATACTGATCCTGGGCTGGGCCCCGTCCTGGGCCACCATGCTATTGCTGGCGGCCATGTGCGCCATCGGCGCCTGGGAGCTGATGCGCGCGGCGGCGGGAGAGAGGGGCAAGCCCCTGACCCCCCTGACAGTGATCGCCGCGGCGGCGGTGCCGGTGTGCGTGTACGGGGAAATGTCCATTGAGAACACGGAGCTGACTGCCCTGCCGGTGCTGCCCTTCGCCGCCCTGTTGGGCGCGGTGTTCATCTTTGCGATCTTTGCCCTGGCTATCCACCGGTATGACGAGGAGCAGGGCATCCCCTTTGCCGCTGTCACCTGCGCTATCTTCGCCGGGCTGGCGTTCCCCTTGATGTTCTCCTGTCTGCTGCGGCTTCGGATGATGCCCGCCATCGGGATGCTGCAGGTGTTTCTGCCCTTGGCCATCTCCTTTGGCAGCGACACCTTCGCGCTCTTTGCCGGAATGCTGTGCGGCAAGCACAAGCTGGCCCCCAAGGTCAGCCCCAAAAAGACTGTGGAAGGAGCCATAGGCGGTCTGCTGGGTGGTGTCATCGGCATGACGGTTTTTAAGCTAGTCGCGGACAGCATGGCACACACCCTGACTGTTTATCCGCCAATCGAGATGGCAGCTGGTCCGCAGATCTCCTGGGGGGCAGTCTTTGCACTGGGTATTATCGGCAGCACCATCAGCCAGATCGGCGACCTGAGTTTCTCCGTCATCAAGCGGGAGTTCGGCGTCAAGGATTATGGCAACCTGCTGCCGGGCCATGGCGGCATCCTGGACCGGTTTGACTCTGTTACCTTCGTGGCGCCCTTCGTGTGGCTGGCCTTACAGCTGCTCTGAACGGGTGATTTGGGAAGATTTAGGATTGTTTTCAGCTGTTTAGAATAGGATAATGCTATGAGCAAGACGATTTCAATTTTAGGTGCCACCGGTTCTATCGGCCGCCAGACATTGGACGTGGCGGAGCAGCTGGGACTGCGTGTGGCCGCCCTTACCGCCCACATGGATGTGGAGCGGCTGGAGGCGCAGGTCCGAAAATTCCGGCCCCGGCTGGCGGTCCTCACCGATGAGGCGGCGGCCCGTGACCTGGCGGTACGCCTGGCCGACATGGACACCAAGGTTTTGGGAGGCCCGGAGGCCCTGCTGGAGGCCGCTGTCTGCCCGGAGGCGGATACGGTCGTCACCGCCGTGGTGGGTATGGTGGGACTGCGTCCCACCCTGGCCGCCATCCGGGAGAGAAAGCGCATCGCCCTGGCCAACAAGGAGACGTTGGTCTGCGCCGGACAGCTGGTGATGGATGCGGCGGATACGCACGGCGCCGAGATCGTGCCTGTGGACTCGGAGCACTCGGCCATCTTCCAGTGCCTTCAGGGCTGCGCCGACCGCCGGGAGATCCGGCGGCTGATCCTGACCTGTTCCGGCGGGCCTTTTTACGGCATGACCTATGAAGAAGTGGGCAAAATGACCAAAGCGGATGCCCTCCGCCACCCCAACTGGACCATGGGACCCAAGATCACCGTAGACTGCGCCACGCTGATGAACAAGGGGCTGGAGGTCATCGAGGCCATGCGCCTCTACCGTCTGCCGCTGGACCAGGTGTCGGTGGTGATCCACCGGCAGAGCATCGTCCACTCCCTGGTGGAGTACCGGGACGGGGCGGTCCTGGCCCAGCTGGGCACACCGGATATGCGCCTGCCCATTCGATATGCCATGACATACCCCGAACGGGTGGAAAGTCCGGCGGAGCCGCTGGACCTGCTGTCCTGCCCGCCCCTGACCTTCGCCCAGCCGGACCGGGATGCATTTCCATGTCTGCAGCTGGCAGAGGCGGCGGCGGCTCAGGGCGGCACCGCCTGCGCTGTTTTGAACGGCGCCAATGAGGAGGCGGTGGGCCTGTTCCTGGCGGGCAGGATCGGCTTCCACGACATTCCCCGCCTGGTGGCGGAGGCCCGGGCAGCTGTGCCGGCGGAGCAGGAACCGGCGCTGGAGGACATTCTGGCGGCGGACCAGGCGGCGCGGCAGGCGGTGCTGGACCGGGCTTGAAGCAAGTTTTTTGACGGGAGTTTTTGCATGACCATTGTGTATATCCTGGCGGCCATTCTGATTTTCGGCGTACTGATCGCCGTCCACGAGCTGGGCCACTTCCTGGCCGCCAAGCTCTGCGGCGTGCGGGTCAACGAGTTTTCCATCGGCATGGGGCCTCTGATCTGGCACAAGGAGACGGAGGAGACCCAGTATTCCCTCCGGTTGCTGCCCATCGGCGGCTTCTGCGCTATGGAGGGGGAGGATGAGGACTCTGGCGACGAGCGGTCTCTGGGCCGTCAGGGCTTCTGGAAAAAGGTGGTGATTTTTGCCGCCGGCTCCTTTATGAATTTCCTGGCGGGGTTCCTCATCATTCTGGCGGTGTATAGCGGTGCCCAGGGATTTCTGATCCCGGCGGCCGCCGGGACCGCGCCGGAGTTTGAGGAGCGGAACGGCCAGACTATCCAGGCCGGAGATATTTTTTATTCCGTCAATGGGGAGCGGGTGTACCTGTACAGTGACGTGTCCCTGCTGATGAGCCTGCACCAGGGCCAGCCCATGGATTTGGTGGTCCTGCGGGACGGCGAGAAGGTGGAGCTGAACGACGTCACATGGGGCACCTACACCGGCACAGAGGGGGAGACCTATCAGGGCTACGGCGTCTATATCGCAAGAGACCAGATTGAGGAGGCCAATCTCTGGACGATCCTGAAGACCAGCTGGCTGAACACCATCGACTTTGTGCGGATCGTGCGGCTGAGCCTGCAGATGCTGGTGACCGGTCAGGCGGGCATGGACGATCTCAGCGGCCCGGTGGGCATCGTCTCCACTATCACCCAGGTGGGCACCGCGTCAGAGACCATTGCCGCCGCGGTGGAGAACATCCTCTACTTCGGCGCCATGCTGGCGGTGAACCTGGCAGTGATGAACATGCTGCCCATCCCGGCTCTGGACGGCGGCAAGATCTTCTTCCTCATCATTGATGAGATCGCCATGAAGCTGTTCCGAAAGAAGATCCCGGAGAAGTATGAGATGGCGGTGAACACCGTGGGCTTTGTGGCCCTGATGGGCTTCATGCTGGTGGTGACATTCAATGATGTGTTCAAACTGTTCGGATAGGAGCGAGTCATGACGGACTTTACCCTGCGGCCCTGGCGGGAGGCAGATGCTGCCTCCATCGCCCGGTACGCGGACAATGCAAAGATCGCCGCCAACCTGCGGGACGTTTTTCCCTGCCCCTATGCCCCACAGGATGCGGCCACGTTTGTGGAGAGCTGCATCCGGCAGGAGGGCCGGGGTCAGATGTGCCGGGCCATTGAGGTGGACGGCGAAGCTGCGGGCAGCATCGGCCTGTTCCTGGGCAGCGATGTATACCGGAGGAGCGCAGAGCTGGGCTACTGGCTGGGAGAGCCCTTCTGGGGCCGCGGGATCATGACCGCCGCTGTGGAAACCATGTGCCGGGAGGGCTTTGCAGCCTGGGACATCGTCCGCATCCACGCTGAGGCATTTGCCAGGAATGCGGCCTCCCGCCGGGTGTTGGAGAAGGCGGGGTTCGCCCTGGAGGGCACTCTGCGGCGGAGCGTGTACAAAAACGGGGAGATGCTGGATTCCTGCATTTACGCCCTGGTGAGGGAGGAAGCGCCATGACAAAGCGTTTGATGGTGGGGGATGTGGCCGTGGGCGGCGGTGCCCCAGTGTCTATTCAATCCATGTGCAATACCAAGACCGACGATGTCCGCGCCACTGTGGAGCAGATCCACGCGCTGGAGGCCGCCGGATGCGAGATCATCCGCATTGCCATTCCGGATCAGGCCGCGGCAGAGGCGGTGGACCGGATCAAGGAACAGATTTCTATCCCCCTGATCGCGGATATCCACTTCAACTACAAGTATGCCTTGGCGTGCGCAGAGCGGGGCATCGACGCCATCCGCATCAATCCCGGCAACATTGGCGGGGAGGAGAAGGTGAAGGCGGTGGCGGACATCTGCCGCCAAAAATCCATCCCCATCCGCATTGGGGTCAACGGCGGATCTCTGGAAAAGGACCTGCGGGCCAAATACGGCGGCGTCACGGCAGAGGCATTGGTGGAGAGCGCCATGGGCCACGTGGCCCTTTTGAACAAGTTCGATTTTGATGACATCTGCATCTCCGTCAAGTGTTCCGATGTGCCCCTGACCATGGCGGCCTACCGGCTGCTCAGCGAGCGGACAGACTACCCTTTGCATCTGGGCGTGACAGAGGCGGGCACCCCTTCCATGGGGCTTGTGAAATCCGCCATGGGAATTGGGGGCCTGCTGTGCCTGGGGATCGGAGATACCATCCGGGTGACGCTGACCGCCGACCCGATCGAGGAGATTTTCGCTGCCAAGAAGATTCTGAAGGCCGCCGGACTCCGTAAGGAGGGCGTGAATCTGATCGCCTGCCCCACCTGTGGTCGCACCCGCATCGACCTGATCCCCATGGCGGAAGAGGTGGAGCGGGGCCTCATGAACTGCACGAAGAACATCACCGTAGCGGTGATGGGCTGTGCCGTCAACGGCCCCGGCGAGGCAGCGGCGGCAGATATCGGCATCGCTGGCGGCAAGGGTGAGGGACTGATTTTCCGCAAAGGAGAAATCCTTTACAAAGTACCGCAGGAGCAGCTGGTGGACAAGCTGATGGAGGAAATTGAAAAACTCCCATGAGGAATGAGAAGTTAGGAATTCGGAATTGTTGTGTTCCGCCTCTGGTGGGACAATGCTCATACGTCCGGCGTTGCCGGACGCCGGAATTCCTCATTCCTAATTTCTGATTTCTCAGCATTTGATTCCTGTTTAACAAGGTGGCGTCTATGTCAAGAGATATACCCTTTTTTGAAATGTTTACTGAGCTGCAGCTCTCCGGAGAGCTGCGGCTTCGTTTGGCCGGCGCAGTGGTGAACGGCGCTTGCATCGACCAGGCCGGCATGTCGCTGGCGCTGCGCCTCACCACCAGGGCGGAGCTGGGAGATGCGGAGCTGGAGGAGCTGAAGCATCTGCTGATGGGCGTATACGGCTTCCGACAGGTGACGACGGAAGTCACCTGCAAGGCTCCTTCTTCCCAGGCCGCAGCCGCAGGGAGCCGCCCGGCTGCTTCGGTCCCGGCGGCCCCCTCCGGCAGTAAGGGCGAGAAGCAGGCCGCAGGCAAGGTCCTGATGGGCAAGCCCATTCGCATCCAGCCGGTGCCCATGAAGATCCTGGACCTGAAGATGGGGAATGCCACCGTGGCGGGGAAGGTGTTCGCCTTCGAGTGCCGGGAGACCCGGCGGCCCGGTATGTGGCGGCTGAGCTTCGACATGACGGACTATACCAACTCCGTCACCGTTCAGAAGAACCTGACGGAGAAGGAGGCTCAGGGACTGGAGAGCGCCATCAAGCCCGGCATGTGGCTGTGCGTCCAGGGCAAGATGGAGCCCACCTGGGACGGGAAGGACATCCAGCTGAACCCCTACCACATCCAGCTGGCGGAGCACACTGAGCGGCAGGATACCGCCCCGGAGAAGCGTGTGGAGCTGCACCTCCACACGAAGATGAGCAATATGGATGCCCTGACGGACACGAAAGAGGTGGTCCAACAGGCTATCCGGTGGGGACATCCCGCCATCGCCATCACGGACCACGGCGTGGCCCAGTCCTTCCCGGACGCTTGGCACGCCGCTGGGGACAAGATCAAGATCCTCTATGGCGTGGAGGGCTACTTTGTCAACAACATCGATGACCGGGTGGTGGTCCACGGCCCTCAGGACTGCTCCCTGGACGGGGAGTTCGTGTGCTTCGACATCGAGACCACGGGCCTCAAGGTGGACCGGGAGGCCATTACGGAGATCGGCGCCGTGGTGCTGAAAAACGGTGAGATTACGGATCGGTTCCAGACCTTCGTCAACCCCAACCGGCGGCTGACGCCGGAGATCATCGGCCTCACCGGCATCACCGATGACATGCTGAAGGACGCCCCTCAACTGAAGGAGGCCCTGGCGGAATTTTTGAAGTTCGTGGACGGCCGCCCCCTGGCGGCCCACAACGCAGAGTTTGACATCGGCTTCATCCGGGCGGGCTGCCGGAAGGTGGGGCTGGACTTCCAGCCCACCTATGTGGACTCCCTGATTCTGGCACAGAACCTGCTGCCGGATCTGGGAAAGTACAAGCTGGACATCGTGGCGGACCGGCTGGAGCTGCCCAACTTCAACCACCACCGGGCCAGCGACGACGCCGCCACCGTGGGCTATATGCTGATCCCCTTCTGGAAGATGCTCCACGAGCGGGGCATCCACACCCTCCAGGCGGTAAACCGCGAGATGGAGAAGCTGCGGCCCCTGGGCAGCAAGACCAACCGCTTCCCCAAGCACATCATTCTGATCGCCCGGAACAAGGTGGGGCTGAAAAACCTGTACCAGATGATCTCCGCCTCCAATCTGAAGTATTTCAAGCGGGTGCCCACCATCCCCAAGAGTCTGCTGCTGGAGCACCGGGAGGGCATCATTGTGGGTTCCGCCTGTGAGGCGGGCGAGCTGTTCCGGGCCGTGGCGGACCACAAGGACTGGGAAGAGCTGAAACGCATCGCCTCTTTCTACGACTATCTGGAGATCCAGCCCCTGTGCAACAACGCCTTCATGCTGCGAAACGGCGACGTCCAGTCAGAGGAGGAGCTGCGGGAGTTTAACCGCACCATCGTCCGGCTGGGAGAGGAGCTGGGCAAGCCTGTCTGCGCCACCGGCGACGTCCACTTCCGGGAGCCGGAGGACGAGGTGTACCGCCACATCCTGCTGGCCTCCAAGAAGTTCCCGGACGCCAACGCCCCGCTGCCCATCTACTTCAAGACCACCGATGAGATGCTGGAGGAGTTCGCTTACCTGGGGAAGGAGAAGGCCTATGAGGTGGTGGTGACCAATACCCAGGCCATCGCCGACCAGGTGGAGACTTTCCCCTTGCTGCCGGAGGAGCTGTTCCCGCCCCGGCTGGAGAACTCTGAGGAGGAGCTGAATTCCCTGGTGTGGAACAAGGTCCATGAGCTGTACGGCGAGGACCCGCCCAAGCTGATTGTGGACCGGCTGAACGTGGAGCTGGGCGGCATTCTGGGTAAGTACGACGTGGTGTACATGTCCGCCCAGAAGCTGGTGCAGCGGTCCCTGGAAAACGGCTACCTGGTGGGCTCCCGGGGCTCCGTAGGCTCGTCCCTGGTGGCCTATATGTCCGGGATCACAGAGGTGAACAGCCTTCCGCCCCACTACCGCTGCCCGAATTGCAAGCATGCGGAGTTCATTCAGGACGGCTCCTACGGCTGCGGCGCGGACATGCCGGACAAGATCTGCCCGGTGTGCGGCACAGAATACATCAAAGACGGCTTCGACATCCCCTTTGAAACCTTCCTGGGCTTCGGCGGCGGCAAGGTGCCGGATATCGACCTGAACTTCTCCGGTGAGTATCAGGCCCGGGCCCACCGCCACGCCATCGAGATGTTCGGAGAGACCCAGGTGTTCCGGGCCGGTACCATCGGTACACTGGCGGAGAAGACCGCTTACGGCTTCGTGAAAAAATACCTGGAGGAGAACGGCATGACTGTGGGCCGGGCGGAGGAGAATCGCCTGACCCTGGGCTGCGTGGGCACCCGCCGGACCACCGGTCAGCACCCCGGCGGCCTGGTGGTCGTTCCCGACGATATGGACATGGAGGACTTCTGCCCGGTCCAGCACCCGGCGGACGCCGACGACTCCGACACCATCACCACTCATTTTGAATACCACTCTATGGAGGCAAACCTCCTGAAGCTGGATATGCTGGGACACGATGATCCCACCATGGTCCGCATGATGGAGGATCTGACCGGCGTCAACGCCCGCCAGATTCCCCTGGATGACCCGGACACCATGTCCATCTTTACCTCCAGCAAAGTGCTGGGATACGAGAACGACGAGATTCTGGGCCCCACCGGCGCCGTGGCGATCCCGGAGTTCAACACCCGATTCACCCGGCAGATGCTGGTGGATACCCAGCCCAAGGACTTCAACACGTTGGTACGGCTCTCCGGCTTCTCCCACGGGACAGACGTGTGGCTGGGCAACGCCCGGGAGCTGATCGTCAGCGGCACCGCCTCCGTTCTGGAGACGGTGGGCTGCCGGGACGATATCATGCTGTACCTGATCTGCAAGGGCCTGGACCCCAAGATGAGCTTCAAGATCATGGAGAAGGTCCGCAAGGGCAAGGTGAAGAAGGGCGGCTTTGACGAGGGTTGGGTGGAGGCCATGCGGGACCACGACGTGCCGGAGTGGTACATCGACTCCCTGGCCAAGATCGGCTACCTGTTCCCCAAGGCCCACGCGGTGGCCTACGTGATGATGGCCTTCCGCATCGCCTGGTTCAAGGTCCATGAGCCCCTGGCATTCTATGCAACCTTTTTCTCCGTCCGGGCCAAGGCCTTTGATGCGGAGTACTGCTGTGCCGGAAAGGATGCGGTGAAGCGGAAGATCCGGGAGATCGAGAACAACAAGGACGCCACGGCGGTGGAGCAGAACCTGCTGACCACCCTGGAGGTGTGCTATGAGTTCTACCTGCGGGGCTTCCACTTCGACACGATCAACATTTATGAGTCCGATGCCACCAAGTTCAAAGTGACGGAGAACGGTCTGCTGCCGCCCTTCACAACGGTCCACGGCCTGGGAGAGGCGGCGGCCATCGACACAGTGGAGAAGCGGAATGGGAAGGAGTTCGTCTCCGTTGAGGAGTTCGCCATGTGCTGCAACAAGCTGTCCAAGACCCATATTGAGCAGCTGAAGGCGCTGGGAGCCTTCGCCGGGATGGCGGAGACCAGCCAGCTGACGCTGTTTTGATCCCCGTGGGAGCGATTTCCCCACGGCACCGCGATAGCAGAAGAAAAGGGAGGACCCATTCCGGGTCCTCCCTTGTTTTGTCCATGTGGAAAGAATTACTTCTTCTCCAGCTTGGCATTGCATTTTGCCAGAAATTTTTCGTTCTTGACGATGGCCCGGGTGTGGGTGCCGCTGCCGATGGGGCCGCTCTCATCCCAGGCTTTCACAGCGAAGTCCACCATTTTGCCGTTTTCCGAAACGGCGGTGATCTCTGCCTCCGCCCACACCTTCATGCCGATGGGGGTGGGAGCGTCGTGGGAGATGTCCAGATGGGTGCCCACACTGCCCTGGCCCTCCTCCAGAAAGCTCTGCAGACAGGTCATGGCGGCATTTTCCATCAGGGCGGACATATAGGGCGTGCCGAACACCGGCAGGGCACCGGAACCCACGTTAGCGGCGGTAAGGGCGTCCGTAACAGTTTGCTCCAGGCGGCATTTTGTTCCAATCAAAATCATGAGAGGATTCCTCCTTGGTAAAATATCTTCCGCCTTTCCAGTGTACAGGAAAGCAGTGGAATGCGCAAGGGAAAAAGAAGCGGCACCGGGGAGTGTTCCGGTGCCGCATTTTACAGCTCAGATACCGAGTTGCGTCCAGAGGTCGTTATAGAGGGTGCGCGTCTCAGCAGGGAGGACCAAGTAGGCCTCACACCGGTCCAGCACCTCCTGGGAGGGGGCCATGATCTCATAGAGAGCGGGATCCAGGGGCTCTCCGTAGGTCTCCTCATAGTAGGCAGGATAGGTCTCCAGCGCCTCAGCGTTGGGAGAGGCGTACCAGATATAGTCCATATTCCGCAGGTTTGCCTCAGTGGAGGCCATAAAGTTGATCCAGGCCTCCGCCTCCTCCTTGTGCTGGGAGGTTTTGAGAACGCACATGGCGTCCACGAACCAGTTGCTGCCCTCCTCGGGCACTACATAGGCGAGATCTTCGTTGTTTTCCAGCATGCTCAGATAGTCACCGGCATAGTAGGTGGCAATGGCGGCGTTGCCGCCCTCCATCTTCTGAAACACCTCGTCCATGACCTTTCCCTGATACACCCCGTTCTTTACGGCGTCGGCGATGAGCTGGTAAGCCTCCTGAATCTCCGCTTCGTCAGTGGTATTCACAGAGTACCCCAGGTACAACAGGGCGATGCCCAGAGCATCCCGGGAGTTGTTGATAAGCAGCACGTTCCCGGCGTACTGGGGATCGAACATGGCGCTCCAGCTGGTAATGGGCTCCTGCACCTTGGCGGTGTTGTAGATGATGCCCAGGGTGCCCCAGGTGTAGGGCACGGTGTACTTGTTCTCCGGATCGTAGGACAGATTCTTGAAGCGGTCGTCGATCTTCTCAAAATTGGGGATGTTATCATAATTGAGCTCGGCCAGCATATCCTCTTCGATCAGCTGGGAGATCATGTAGTCGGAGGGGACGATGACGTCATAGTCCACGCCGCCCATGCTCAGCTGGGAATAGAGAACCTCGTTGCTCTCTGCGGTCTGGTAGTTGACTTTGATGCCGGTCTCTTCTTCAAATTGGTCGATCAGGGACTCGTCGATATATTCACCCCAGCTGCACACGTTGACCACACGGTCCCCGCTGCCGCTGCCGTTACTGCTGCCGGAATTTTCCGAGTCAGAGGTGTCCTTGCGCACGGAGCATCCGGACAGGAACAGGCTCGCCGCCATCAGTAAGGCGAGAGTCAAGGCTACCATTTTTTTCAATTGATCATTCCTCCAGTGTTGATTTGAATGCGTATCTCAAGACCCGCAGGCCGTGGGACCGATAGTCATGCGCGGGCTCGCTCCCGCAGGCGCTCCTGCCGGGATTCCCGGACATTGATGATGATGAGCAGCAGCAGCACAGCGCCGAAGAGCAGCGTGGAAATGGCATTGATCTCCGGGCTGACCCGCTTTTTCGTCATGGAATAGATGGTCATGGCCAAAGTGGACACGCCGGAACCGGCGGTGAAGTAACTGATGATGAAATCGTCGATGCTCATGGTGAAGGCGATCAGTGCGCCGGAGATGATGCCGGGCTTGATCTCCGGGATAATGACCTTCCAGAAGGCCTGCATCCAGGTGCAGCCCAGGTCTTGGGCCGCGTCCACTAGGTTTTTGTCCATCTGGCGCAGCTTGGGCATCACTGTCAGGATAACGTGGGGGATGTTGAAGGTCACATGGGCCAGCAGCAGTGTACCGAAGCCAAGATAGATGTTCTCCTCCATCCAGAAGGTATCCTGCGCCTGGTTGAACCAGACGGCAAAGGCCTTCCACAGGCCGAAAAAGGCCACGAACAACAGACACATGGAGACGCCGGTGACGATCTCCGCATTCATGACGGGAATGTTGTTCACCGTCATCAGGGGCGTGCGCCACCGCCGCCGCATACTGGCCAGGCCAATGGCTGCAAAGGTGCCCGCCACAGTGGCAATCAGCGTGGAAAGCACGGATACCAGCAGCGTGGTATAGACACTCTGCATAATGAGGCGGTTCTGGAACAGCTCCGCATACCAGTGCAGGGAGAAGCCCTTCCACACCGCGCTGCTGTTGCCGGCATTGAAGGAGAAGATGATGAGAATGAAAATCGGCGCATACAGGAATACGAATACCAACGCCATGAAGATGCGGTTTCCCAGCAGATGCTTCCGTTTCACAGCATCACCGCCTGTTCCTCACCGTCGCCGAAACGGTTCATCACCAGCATACACACCACCACAATGGCCATCATCACAAGCGCGATAGCCGCCCCGAGCTGGGGATTATAGGCCCCGCCCAGGAACTGCTGTTCGATCAGGTCGCCCAGCATCATCTGGGTGCCGCCGCCCAGCAGACGGGAGATGGCGAAGGTGGACACGGAGGGCACGAACACCATGGTGATGCCGGAGAGCACCCCCGGCAAAGACAGGGGCAGGATGACCTTGCGGAACACCTGCACGCTGCTGGCGCCTAGGTCCCGGGCCGCTTCAATGAGGGAATGGTCCAGCTTTACCAGCACGGAGTAGATGGGCAGGATCATGAAGGGCAGGTAGTTGTACACCATACCCAGCACTACGGCGCCCTGGGTACCGATCATCTGGAAGTGATCGATGGGGACATACGCGGCGGGATCAGATGCAAAGTGCATAGCGATCTGGTTGTAAAGGTCGATCAGGCCGATCTGCTGAAACAGCTGGTTCAAAAGTCCGTTGTTCTCCAGAATGGACATCCAGGAATAGGTCCGCAGCAGAAAATTCATCCACATGGGCAGCATGATGAGCACCATAGCGATGCGCTGCACCTGCGGCCCCTCCTTGGAGAGCATATAGGATACCGGGTATCCGATCAGCAGAGCGATCAGTGTGGCGATGATGGCCAGCTTAAACGAGCGGGTGAACACTGCTGTATAGGTACCCATGCGGGCGAAGTTCTCCAGCGTGAAGTCCCCGGCGGCGGTGCTGAAGGCATAGACCACCATAATGATGATGGGCGCCACCACGAAGATGGACATCCATCCCACATAGGGAACGGCGAACAATGAGAGCTTATTTTTCATCCTCGCTCTCCTCCTCATCCGCCTCCCAGTTGGCGTCGCTCATCTCCTCATATTCTTCCGAGAAGGAGGAGTAATCGCCGAACATCCCGGAATACGGACTCTTTTTCATAATGTGGATGCCGTCGGGATCGATCTTGATGCCGATCCGGGCGCCCACGGGGGAATGGTCTGTGGTTTGGATAAGCCATTTGAAGCCCCGGAAATCCACGATGATGTCGTACTGCATCCCCTTGAAGGTGACGGAGGTGACAGTCCCCACCAGTTGTCCCTGCTCCATGGGGACGATGTCGATGTCCTCGGGCCGGATGACCACGTCCACCGGCTCGTTCTCAGCAAAGCCGCCGTCCAGGCAGGGAAACTCCCGGCCGTACATCTTCACCAGCTTGTCCCGGACCATGACGCCGTCAATGATGTTGGACTCACCGATGAAGTCCGCCACAAAGGCGTTCTTGGGCTCGTTATAGATATCCTCCGGCGTGCCGATCTGCTGGATGCAGCCCTTGTCCATCACTACGATGGTGTCGGACATGGTCAGGGCCTCCTCCTGGTCGTGGGTGACGTAGATGAAGGTGATGCCCACCTGCTGCTGGATTTTCTTCAGCTCCAGCTGCATGTCCTTGCGGAGCTTTAGATCCAGAGCGCCCAGGGGCTCGTCCAGCAGCAGCACCTTGGGCCGGTTTACCAGGGCCCGGGCGATGGCCACCCGCTGCTGCTGGCCGCCGGACAGGGCGTCCGGCTTGCGGTTTTCAAAGCCCTTCAGGCTGACAACCTCCAGCATTTCCAGCACACGCTGACGGATCTCAGTCTCCGGGATCTTTACCCGGCGCTTGCCGGAGGGATCCTTCGGGTCCGGCCGCTTCTGCATCCGCAGGCCGAAGGCCACGTTCTCAAACACATTCATGTGGGGAAACAGGGCGTATTTCTGGAACACCGTGTTGATCTGCCGCCGATAGGGCGGAACGTCATTAATCCTCACACCGTCGAACAGGACGTCTCCCGACACAGGGGTCGTGAAGCCGCCAATAATACGCAGCGTTGTGGTCTTGCCGCAGCCGCTGGGTCCAAGCAGTGTGAGGAATTCTTTGTCGTTGATATAGAGGTTTAAATCGTTGAGAACCACTTCGTCGTCAAACGCCATACGGATGTTCCGCAGACGAATCAACTCTTTGGACATGTATCCTCCCCCATTTCATAATAATTTTGATTACAATGAAACGCCTCTTTTCTCTGTTGAGGGGGAACCTTTCTCGTCGAAATTCAGCAATAACAAACTATATCCGATGTGTGGCGAAAAGTCAAGCAAAATCAAAGATTTCGCCGGGGTTTTACGGGAATTGTTTTAGGAGTTTCCGGCGCGGGAAAATACTTGTCCCGGAAGGGCACATCCGCCACGGTGAAGACCCTGCCCCGCAGGTAATTCAGCGCCCCGGCGTCCGTGGGGAAAGGGAAGGCCAGCTGGTAGGAATACAGGGCCTGCCGGGTCTCGCCGTAGCGGCGGTTCACATCCCCCCGGCCGTACTTGCCGTCCCCCAGCAGGGGACAGCCGATCTCCGCCATGGACACCCGGATCTGGTGGGTCCGGCCGGTGAGCAGCCGACACTCTACCAAAGACAGCGGGCCCCGGGTCTCCAGAGTCCGGTACAGGGTCACGGCAGTCTTTCCGCCGGGAATGGGACGGCGGTAGAAAGCCACCTGCTTTTTCGCCTCATCTTTTAAAAGAAAGCCCGCAATCTTCCCCTCCACTGGCTTGGGGCGGCCTACGGTGATGCAGAGATAAGACTTCTCCACCTCATGGTTTTTGATCTTCTCATTTATGATCCGCAGGGTCTCCGCGTTCTTGGCGGCAATGACAATGCCGCCGGTGTTCCGGTCGATCCGGTTGCACAGGGCGGGCGCAAAGGCGTTCTCCCATTTGGGATTCCACTCTTTTTTCTGGTACAGGTAGGCCTGAATGTGGTTGATGAGGGTGTTGACCTTCTCCGTCTCATCGGCGTGGACCACCAGCCCCGGCCGCTTGTTCACCAGCAGCAGATTCTCGTCTTCGTACACGATGTCCAGCTGGGGACGGAACACGGTGAGAAAGATGTTTTCCTCAGAGGGCTTGTCAAAGAACTCGTCGTTGATATATAATTGTAAAATATCGCCGGACTCCAGCCGTGTGTCCCGCTTGGCACCCCTGCCGTTGACTTTGATCCGCTTGAGGCGGATGTATTTCTGCAGCAGGGTGGGGGGCAGCAGGGGCAGGCTTTTGGCCACAAAGCGGTCCAGCCGCTGTCCGGCGTCGTTTTTTCCAATGGTGAGTTCCCGCATGGCATCCTCCGATGGGCAAGTATTTGATGCTACCATCATACCTGTTTGCCGGGCACTTGTAAAGCGGGGAGAGAATTTTTTGAATCGGTTAGGAGAAACTGGACGTATGGCGCAGCATGACGGAAACAAACAGCGGGGCTGGGTGAACTATTTCCGGGTCTTGGCAGGGGGCTACCTGCTGTATCTGGCCTACCAGCTGATGAAGGGCATCTGGGACGGGACCGCCGAAACCGTGGCCCTGAACGCGGCGGCGGGCGCAGTGTTCGCCGTGGCAGGGGCGATGGTGCTTTGGCGGGAGTGGAAGGCGTACCAGTACGCCAAGGCTCACAAGGACGACCCGGATAGCTGGAGCCAGGACGACGCCCTGCCGGAGCAGAAGCGTCCGGCGACACCTGCAGAACAGGTCGGACCCGAAGCGGACCAGAAGGGACGGGACGAGGAATGAAGCTGGAAGAGCTCTGCGCCGCCGTGCAGGAGGCGCGCTATTACAACGAGCGGTTCACCCGCCGGGAGTACACCAGCGCCTTCCGGACCTACACGGAGCGATTCGGACCACTGTACATGGAGGCCGTCCGGGAGACGGCGGAGGACCCTGACGGCCGCCGGGTACTGGCGGAGCAGCTGCTGGACCTGCTGGAGGCAGGGTGGAAACGCCAGCGCCCCTGGAACCGGACCATGGTCCAGGCCCGGGAAAAGCAGATGCTGGTGACGTATCTTTCCCCCATGCTGCTGGGACTGGAGGAGCCCCTGTGCCAAGAGCTGGCGGAGCGGCTGCGGGACGGCTGGAACACCCGCCGGCCCAAGGACATCTACAACATCACCACCTATGCCCGGCTGCAGGAGGGCTTCCGCAATGTGATCCTGGGCATCGACATCACCGGCTGGCAGAAGCGTCGGGAAGAGGAGAGCTGAACAGAGCGCCTGCCCGGAAACGAAAAAATTTGCCCGGAAACGGCAAAAACATGAAAAAATTGTTTGACAACCGGGCACACATCCCTTATAATACTATTCGTGTCATTACGAGGTAGCTTATGCGTTTTGATGTAAGACCCATACTGCATGCCCCTGGCAAGCGCCTGACGTTCCAGTTTTCTCTGGACTTGTCCGACGTGGAATTTGCCGGACGGCATCCCATCAGCCGCCCTGTGGAGGTGGAGGGCGCGGTGAGCAACACCGCGGATCTCCTGGAGCTGGAGCTGACGGCCCGGACCACGCTGGACGCGGTCTGCGACCGGTGCGGCAAGGCGTTTCTTCAGGACAAGACCGTTCCCTTTCGCTGCCTATTGGCGGAAGAGCTCCAGAACGAGGACAACGACGAGATCGTCCTGCTGGAGGATGGGGAAGTGGATGTGGGCGATCTGGCCCGCACGGCGTTCATCCTTGGAATGGACACCAAGACATTGTGTTCGGAAGATTGCAAAGGACTGTGCCCCCGGTGCGGTGCCGACCTGAACCTCGGCCCCTGCTCCTGCGGGAAGGAGACGGATCCCCGTCTGGCGGTCCTGGCAAAGCTTTTAGAGAACAGAGAGAACGAATGAATAAGGCCGGGGGCGACTCCGTTGCCTTTGAAAGATCAAGGAGGTGTCACAATGGCAGTACCTAAGGGAAAAGTATCCAAAGCTAGACGCGACAAGCGCCGCAGCTCCCACTGGAAGCTGGCGGCTCCCGGCCTCGTCAAATGCCCGAAATGCGGTGCGCTGCACCTGCCTCACAGAATGTGCCAGGAGTGCGGTACTTACAACGGCCGCGAGGTCAAGGTTGTCAAGTCCGTGGTGGCGAAATAAGACGTGCCCTGTGGATCGGGAGGGAAGAGCAACATCTTCCCTCCTTTTTCTGCGTCCATACTGTGTAAAAATCGGAGGACGTCTTGCCATTTCGCCGGTCACTGGGTATAATATGACCATGTATGTCTGCTTGATAAAGAAGGGAAGTGAGCGCCGGTGAAACCCATCGTCGCCATCGTGGGCCGGCCCAATGTGGGCAAGTCCATGCTGTTCAACAAACTCATTGGAAAGCGCCTCTCCATTGTGGAGGACACCCCGGGCGTCACCCGGGACCGCATCTATGGGGAGACGGACTGGAACGGCCGGTCCTTCACCCTTATCGACACCGGCGGTATCGAGCCCCGGACCGACGACCAGATCCTGTCCTTCATGCGGGATCAGGCCCAGATCGCCATCGAGAACGCCACTGTCATCATCTTTCTGACGGATGTCCGCACGGGCCTCACCGCCTCTGACCAGGAGGTGGCCAACATGCTGCTGCGCAGCGGCAAGCCCATCGTGCTGGCAGTGAACAAAATGGACTCCACTGGTGTCCCGGACCCGGACTTTTATGAGTTCTACAACCTGGGACTGGGGGATCCCATCGCTGTCTCGGCTGTCCATGGCCACGGCACCGGCGACCTGCTGGACGCCTGTCTCCAGTACTTCCCCCCAGAGGAGGACGAAGAGGAGGAGGACGACGCCATCAAGGTGGCTGTTATCGGCAAGCCCAACGCCGGCAAGTCCTCCCTGGTGAACAAGATCCTGGGGGAGGAGCGGGTCATCGTCTCCAACGTGGCCGGCACCACCCGAGACGCCATCGACTCCTACTTTGAAAACGATCAGGGCAGGTTCGTCTTCATTGACACCGCCGGCATCCGCCGCAAGTCCAAGGTGGAGGAGGACATCGAGAAGTACTCCGTTCTCCGGGCCACCCTGGCCATTGAGCGCAGCGACGTGTGCCTGATCCTGATCGACGCCACCGAAGGCGTCACCGAGCAGGACACCAAGGTGGCGGGCTTGGCCCACGAAGCCGGGAAGGCCAGCATCATCGTGGTCAACAAGTGGGATCTGATCGAAAAGGACGGCAAGACCATGGACAAGATGCGGGAAGAGGTCCGCAACGGCCTGGCCTTCATGACCTATGCCCCCATCCTGTTCATCTCAGCCAAGACCGGCCAGCGGGTGGACCGGCTGTTCGAGCTGATCGACTATGTCTCCAACCAGGCCAGCACCCGGATCACCACCGGTATGCTGAACAGCGTCCTGGCGGATGCCCAGACACGGGTTCAGCCCCCCTCCGACAAGGGCCGCCGGTTGAAGATCTACTACATGACCCAGGTGGGCATCCGGCCACCCCACTTTGTGGTGTTCTGCAACGACAGCCGCCTGTTCCACTTCTCCTACCAGCGGTATCTGGAGAACTGCCTGCGGAACACCTTTGGCCTGGAGGGCACGCCTATCACCCTCTCCATCCGCCAGCGGGGCGAGAAGGAGGGGTGAGAATGGGCGCAGTGGTATGGTTTCTCATTTCCCGGATGGAACTGTGGCTGGTGGCTGCGATCGCCTACTTCTGCGGCTGTTTCAATGGGGCGGTCATTATTTCTAAATACATCCTGCGAGACGATGTTCGCAGGCATGGCAGCGGCAATGCAGGATTAACCAATTTTTACCGTACCTTTGGTGGACCGCTGACTTTTGTGGTAATCTTATGTGATGTCCTCAAAGCCGTAATAGCGGTTCTGATCGCGGCTCACATCGGCGGCGGGTTTGATCCCAGGATGATGCCGGATATGCCGCTGAGTACGGAGATGACGGTCTATTATGTGGTCTTGTTCAAATACTGGGCTGCCCTGTTCTGTCTGCTGGGTCACATGTTTCCCTGCATGTTCCACTTCAAGGGCGGCAAGGGCATCCTCTCCGGCGGCACCATCGTCTGGATGATCGACTGGCGGATCGGCCTGGTGGTCTGGGTGGGATTTCTGCTCTTATTCCTGCTGACGAAGTATGTATCTCTGGGATCTGTCTGGGCTGGGGCCAGCTTCCCTTTTGCCACTTGGTATTTCTATCCGGATCCGGTCATCGTGCTCCTGGCGTTTCTCCTGGGAGCCTTGATTTTGTGGAAGCACCGGAGCAACATCGTCCGCCTTATCCATGGCAACGAGAATAAATTCAGCGTACACCGCAAAAAAAATTAGGAATGCGGCATGGTGCGGTCCGGCAGAGCCGGACAAAATGGAATTGTTTCGCCATAGGCGGAACAGCTCGATTTCTAACTCCGGATTCCTAATTTGAGGGGGAGGAATACAGATGAAAACAGTTGTATTGGGCTCCGGCGGCTGGGGCACGGCCCTCAGCCAGATCCTGTGCGACAACGGACACGAGACCTATCTCTGGTCCCACAGCCCCGCCAAGGCGGCGGAGATGGCCCGGACCCGGGAGAACCCGCTTTTGCAGGGCGTCCATCTGCCGGAATCCCTCCACATCACCGGGGATTTGGACTGCTTGAAGGGCGCCGACCTGGTGGTCAGCGCACCGCCCTCCTTCGCCGTGCGGGAGACAGCAAAAAAAATGGCCCCGTATCTCACGGAGAAGACTGTGGTGGTGTCCGTTTCCAAGGGGATTGAGCGGGACACAAATCTGCGTCTCAGCCAAGTGATCCAGGAGGAGACGGAGAATATCTGTAAAGTAGCAGTTCTTTCTGGCCCTTCCCATGCAGAGGAGGTGGGGATCCGCCTGCCTACCGGCTGCGTGGCCGCCTGCTTGGATGTGGATGCGGCGCGTTTTGTGCAGGACGCCTTCATGAACGACTACTTCCGGGTGTACACCAGCGGCGACGTCGTGGGCGTGGAGCTGGCGGCGGCGCTGAAGAACGTCATTGCCCTCAGCTGCGGTGTGTGCGACGGTCTGGGCTATCAGGACAATACCAAAGCCCTGCTGATGACCCGGGCTATGGCGGAGATTACCCGCTTGGGGGAGAAGCTGGGGGGCTCCCGGCAGACCTTCGGCGGCTTGGCCGGTATGGGGGATCTGATCGTGACCTGCACCTCCATGCACTCCCGGAATCGCCGGGCGGGCATCCTCATTGGCCAAGGCAAAACGCCCCGGGAGGCCATGGAGGAAGTAGGCGCCGTGGTGGAGGGATACTTCGCCGCGGAGAGCATTCACCAGCTCAGTGAGCGGGTAGGCGTGGAAATGCCCATCAGCCGCTGTGCCTACGAAGTCCTCTATCAGGGCAAGCAGATCCGGGGCGTGGTAGCGGAGCTGATGACCCGGGCCAAGAAGGATGAACTGCTGGAGACGGCGTGGCTGTGAGGGGGGCACCCGGCCATGCGCGTTCCTGCGCAGAGAGAAAGGGTAAGAGACCGGAGGGATCCGGTCTCTTATTGTTTCTGATCGCGACTCTCAGTTTTGAAGATGAAATGATCCCGGTGAGGCATCTTGGAGGGCACTCACCGGGATTTTTCAGATTCAAACAGGAAAGCGTACTCTCAGACAATATCCAGCAGCTCCCGCAGGTCCCGGATCTCATAGTCGATCCGCAGGTCCTCTGGCCGGGCCTTTCCAGCAGGATTGTACCAGCAGCAGGGAAGTCCGGCATTGTTGGCGCCCTGGATGTCTGTGGAGAGGGAGTCTCCGATCACGAGACCGTTCTCCGGCGTCAGGCCGGGTATGCGGGAGCGGACATAGGCATAATAAGCCGGGTCCGGCTTGGAGGCTCCGGCGTCCTCGGAAATAAAGGCGTCCGTGATGAGAGCTGCGAACACACTGCCCTGCAGGCGGCTGCGCTGGACGGAGGCCACAGCGTTGGTGACAATGTACAGCTTGTGCCCCCGGCGGACCAGTTCCCGGCAGACCGCCTCCGCGTGAGGCAGGGGATAGACCCCGGCACCCAGGGCAGTGAGGTAATCCCGGTTGCACTTGTCTGGGTCCCGCGGCAGCTTCAACGCCTGAAAAAAGCGCACAAAACGCTCCAACGTCACATAGTCCTTGGAGACCTCTCCCCGGTCAAAGGCTGCCCACAGCTCCTGGTTGATCCGGTGGTAGAGGGCGCGGGTATCCAGCGTATCCGGAACGCCGTTGCTCCGGCACATGGCAGAAAAGGCACGGGCCGCGGCTTTTGGAAAGTCGAACAGGGTGTCATCCGCGTCAAAGAGCAGATAGGGAAATTTCATGGTGAGAACTCCTTTCGGGAGAGTTTGACCACATGTATCGTATCACATCCAAACAGGAAAGGCAATCACCGCCGCCCCCGCCGTGCATACCATGGCTTGAGGGGGAATGCCGGATGAACAAGACCTTTGGCGTGATCGGCGGAGATCGGCGGCAGGCAGAGCTTGCACGGCTGCTGGCGGAGGAAGGGCGCACGGTCTGGACCAGCGGAGTGGCCGGATGCCCGGATCTGCCTGCGCAGGCAGCGGCCGCGGACGTGGTGATCCTTCCGCTGCCGCTCTGCCGGGAGGACGGGATACTAAACAGTGAGACGGAGGATCTGCCCACCAGTGCGCTGTTCCGCCGTTTCAGTCCCGGCCAGCTGTTGCTGGCAGGGCAGGTTCGTCCCGCCCAGCAGATAGAGGCTGAGAACTGCGGGCTGACGCTGGTGGACTACTTCCAGCGGGAAGAGCTGACCGTTGCCAACGCGGCGGCCACGGCGGAGTCGGCCCTCCAGATCGCTATGGAGCATCTGGACCGGACGCTCCTGGGGATGGAGTGTTTGGTGCTGGGCTTCGGGCGGATCGGAAAGCTGCTGGCCTATCGGCTTCATGGGCTGGGCGCCCATGTTACAGTCACTGCCAGAAAACCGTCGGACCTGGCTTGGATCCGTGCCTATGGCTGGCAGGCGCTGGAGACCGGACGCCTCGATGGTGCGCTGTGTGACTTCGGCGCCGTGTTCAACACGGTCCCCTCGCCCGTCCTGGGCCACCTGCTGCTGGCGCAGCTGCCGAAGGGCTGCCTGTGTGTGGAGCTGGCCTCCGTCCAGGGCATCGACCTAGCTGCTGCAGAGGAGCTGGGACTGCCCCACGTATGGGCCCGCTCCCTGCCGGGGCGGATGGTGCCTGCCGCAGCGGCGGTGGCTATCCGGGACGCAGTCGACTACATTTTAAAAGAACGAGGTGACCCTGTGTGAGAAAAGAACGGGTCGGATTTGCGATGTGCGGCTCCTTCTGCACCCATGAAAAGGTGCTGGCGGAGCTGGAGAAGCTGGTGCAGCTGTATGAGACAGTCATCCCTATCGCGTCGGAGATCTCCGCCTTCACGGATACCCGCTTCGGGACCTCTGATGACCTGATGGAGCGGTTGGAGGATTTGACAGGGCATGAGGTGCTTTGTGACATCCCGTCTGTGGAGCCCATCGGTCCCAAGGGGCTGCTGGATGTTCTGGTGATCGCCCCGGCTACGGGGAATACCATAGCCAAGCTGGCGGCGGGCATCACGGATACGGCGGTTACGATGGCGGCCAAGGCCCATCTGCGGAACGGGAGGCCGGTGGTGATTGCCATGGCCAGCAACGACGGCCTGGCGGCTGGCGCCCGGAATATCGGGGAACTGCTGGTGCGGAAGAACTACTATTTCGTTCCCTTCGGGCAGGACAACGCCCGGGCGAAACCCAGTTCCCTGGTGGCGGACTTCTCCAAAATCCCGGAGACGGTGGAAGCCGCTCTGCGAGGCGAACAGATACAGCCGCTGCTGCTGCGATGAGGGAAGAGACGCGGGAATCAAACCCGCGTCTCTTTTTCGCAGCTTTATTTAAACTGGATAAAATCGACAAAAGAAGCGTGTTAAATCAATATTAACAATAAGTATAACTTATGATAGAAGGAGTCTCATCAGTTTGAGTACTTATTAAGCACGAAAAAGAAGGTGAATCCGGAAAACAAGAGAAAAAAATGAACAAAAGCAGAAGAAGAGGGTTGACTTTTCTGGCAAGCTCTGGTATTCTAACTAAGCTGTCGGGCGTGAGAGTGAAACACCAAAACGCAGAGCTTCAAGAAAAAACTTGAAAAAATGTGTTGACAAAGTAAGAACTTTGTGGTAAAGTAAATCTCACCGCCGGGAACGGCGTGCACCTTGTAAATTAAACAATGTAACGAAAAGGAAGCACCAGAAGGCGAGCTCATTTAGATGAGTTTGCCAAAGGACAAAGCCGTCTCACTGGGTTGAGTCAATTACCGGTGGGATGGAGAAATGAAGCTATGACAAATAGCTCTATGAAGGTTTGAACGGACTACGGTTCGTTTAGATACCATTTTATAGAGAGTTTGATCCTGGCTCAGGACGAACGCTGGCGGCGTGCTTAACACATGCAAGTCGAACGGAGCACCCTTGACTGAGGTTTCGGCCAAATGATAGGAATGCTTAGTGGCGGACTGGTGAGTAACGCGTGAGGAACCT
>CDZQ01045708.1_pt1 | contig 103561 bp, 105 predicted proteins | sample 554831 | NCBI WGS metagenome assembly CDZQ01 (sample SAMEA3182112, study PRJEB8094) | gut metagenome | biome: human; feature: gut; material: Stool; isolation source: human stools | place: Canada | collected 2013-05-06 | reverse complement strand
GTCCTTTTGCCGGGGCAATAGGGACACTCTTTGAAAACGCAAAACTCATATTTCCATTGTGGGCGGTAGAAACGGCAAGTGCCGCAATCTTCATCATCTCCGGCACAACCGGATTGATAGCGGTCAAATCCCGGCTTCTGCTGCATGAGCAGTTCAAACGCCCGCTGCTTGCCCTCTGTGAAATACATTCCGGCTGCGCCTCCTTTCCTGCGGGCATAAAAAAACGCCACAACTTCTTTGAAGCTGCGGCGTAGTATGCAGAAAGGGACGCTATCTCTCGATAACGTCCCTTTTGCTTGGTTATTCACTTGTAACCTGTTTGCCCGCTGTCCTTAAAACGCGATGATATAAGGGTTTTTGCTTGTTTTCTTATCTCACCGCGCTTAATGGGTGTCTTTTCCTGGTGGAGACAACAGAACTCGAACGACTTTCGTTATGTGTGTTATAGTGATCGGCTGTGCTTTTTCGCGCTATTAAGTTTCATCTTAAAAATCGTTCAATCCATTGAACCCCAATGAATATCGGGTTTTAATCCTCCCTTTCCGTTGGGACGAAAGAGATCGAACGGCAGTGCACCCATCTGCAACTTTTTTGTAAGTTTTTTGAGCATTTTTTGCGTATAACAGGCTCGCCTACCGTTCTTTATTATGATGATTACAATCAGAACGTCAACAGCTGGCTTTGAATGTTGCATTGGCCTCCATAAACACACGGAATAAACCCGTATGTTTAGCAGACTTTGCGCTAGAGACAACGGTTTTTATATATAGCGAGGAACCACACTCCACGGCCTTCAAAACCTCAGCGGGAATATTTCAACCCATGTTATCCCCGATATCGTCGATGGTGCCCGAAGTATAACCTTCCTCCAATAACTTTTCCGCATGGAAAACAAAAATCCAGGGGGGCTGTGAGGAGTTTTTGCGGAAGAAGAATCGACGGGCAGAATCGTCAGGAGAGGTCGGAATCATATAAGCGTCAGAGGTGACGCCCATGAGGTCTCGGCTCCTGTTTATTTAGTTTGACGGTTTGATCATATTATAATTCTTCTGCAACTACTACGCCACGGACGTTCTTGATTGTAGAAAGCATATCATCGACAGATATGTGTTTATGTCGGCGGAGCAAAAGAATTGCACTGGCACGATGACGATCACTGCTAGTAGCACGCATAACTTCCATGTTCATTATGCGCACCTCCTTATTCTGAAGTATTTGTATCACATGTTCCAGGCATATCCGATCTTGATATTCAACATAAATATTCAGTTCAGGATTGTGTTCCTGAACACAATAACCAATTTTAGAAAGCACTAATTCCACCGCCAAAATTAGTATAGTTGTGAGAATTCCACCTTCATAAAAACCAGCACCCAAAGCAAGCCCGATAATGGCCGTTGCCCAGAGGCCTGCTGCAGTAGTCAAACCCTTAACATGTTGACGGCGTGTCACGATTATTGTCCCTGCGCCGATAAATCCAATGCCTGCTATAACCTGAGCCCCCAAACGTGCCATATCCGTTTCATAATTCATCTCCAAATATAGATACTGACTGGTTAGCGTTGTCATAGCCGCACCCATACATATGAGAATGTGGGTTCGGAATCCAGCAGGACGACGCTTATATTCTCGCTCAAGGCCTACAAGGCCCCCACACACAAAGGCCAAGACCATTCTGAGACAAAGTGCAGCAACAGAATACCTGCGCAAAGGTGTAAATATTTCAACCACGGTATTCCTCCTTACACTACACTTCTTCAATGAGTTTGATGTGTTCCAGTTTGAACAGGCCTGCGATAATCTCGGCATGAGATCGCTTGCCATTAAGCCGCATGGTAAAGACGGCGTTCGGGTACCGGAACTCTTCTTGTTTACCATGATCAAGATCAATGTCGTAAATATGAATACCATATTCTCGAAGTCGGGTGGCAACAGCACGCACATCATCTATGGATTCAAATTCAATGTACAGATTCATATATCTGGATTTTTCGATGAGATGGGTCTCGATTGGGTTCAAGATCCGTACGCAGAAAAAAATCAGAACAAAGCCAAGAAAAACACACTCGTAATATCCAGCTCCAATGACCAATCCCATGCATGCTGAGGCCCACAGGGCCGCGGCAGTGGTCAACCCCTTCACTGCCTGATGCCCAGTGACAATGATTGTTCCAGCTCCCAGGAACCCGATGCCATTGATAACTTGAGCACTAAAGCGGGTGACGTCGGTGCACATTCCGGTTACATTAGCATATTCAGCCCAACACATATTTAACATTTCGGACTGATACTGGCCCAAAAGCATGGTGATAGTAGCGCCAAGGCAAACCAGCATATATGTACGAAATCCTGCCGCTTTATGGCGACTCCCTCGCTCCATACCAATCAACCCACCAAAAAACAACGCCATTATCAATCGAAGGACTACTGACCAGAGACTTATTTCTCGCAAGAACGACACAGCATTAGACATTCTAGTTCTCCACTCCGTTCTAACTGCTTCCATAATAAAATAGCACACGGGGCTAGTCTGTTTATTCAGTCCAGCCCCGCGTTATTTGTTTTTGACTATTCGCAAGCACAAGACAAGTGACCAGAATCCCGGTTAATCCTGAATGTCAATTAAAACCTTCATTGTAGTCTCGCAGTTGGCATCAATATACTGATACGCCGACAGAAAGTCCTGGAAAGCGAAATGTTTGCTCATCAGAGGCTGGAGGCGAATTTTCCCTTCCTTCACCAACTGAATAGCACCTTCAAAGTCCTCCTGTCTATACATCATAGTGGTATTCAGGTCCAATTCGTGGTCGTTAAGCACTGCCAAATCTACCTTTGCCATGCCTGCATAAACACCCACTAGGATGATAGTGCTACCTTTTCTGGCATACTTAATAGCCTGCCCCATGGTAATATCATTGGCAGCGCAGTCGTAGATCACATCTGCTTTGTCCGGTCCAAATGTCTCCACCAACGCTTCTCCAAAATCCTTATTCCGAGTGTTTACTGCAACATCTGCTCCGCACTGCTTGGCTAATTCCAATCGGTAGTCACTCACATCGGTAATGAGAACCCGACGTGCCCCCAAACCCTTAGCCGCTTGTGCAACCAGATTCCCAATCGGTCCAGCGCCCAAAATGGCCACATCTGCCCCTTCAATCTCGCCAAATCGGCGGACAGCATGAACAGCTACTGCCAAAGGTTCCAGCATGGCGCCTTCATCGAAACTCATTTCTTCAGGTAAAGCCAACACCTTTTCCGCATCTACTACGAAGAACTCCGAGGCCATGCCAGTGGTCTGGAAACCCATCACTTTTAGCTCTTCGCACAGATTGTACTTGCCGTGGCGGCAAGGATGGCATTTGCCACACACCACCTGAGGTTGAATGGTAACTTTCTGACCGACCCGGAACATTTCCACCCCGGGACCTATGGCGTCAATAATTCCGGAAACCTCATGTCCTTGAGTAACGGGGTAAGAGGTGAATGGATGCGTACCATGGTAAACGTGGATATCGGAACCACAGATACCCAGGCGCATCATTCGAACGGAAATCTGACCCGCCCAAGGTACAGCTCGTTCGATTTCCCGGAAAACAATTTCTCCCGGCTTGGTCATGACTTGCTGCAGCATATGTGTCCTCCTTATTTCTCGCCTACAATCACTTTGATAGATTCATTGCCCATCTGCATCAAAATGGCTTCCTTCACCTGTTCCACGGGATAGCAATGGGTAATCAACGGTGCCAACTGAATGCGCCCGCTGTTGATTAGATCCACTGCCCGCTGATGCGTGTCCGGATTGATAATGGAACCCACAATTGTTAGTTCCTTCTGATACACATCCTCCAGGCTGAGAGGATGTGCGGTCCCTGCCTTGGGCACACTGAACAGCAAGACAGTGGTGCCCCGCTTGGCGACCTGAAACGCCTGGGCGGTAGCAGTGTGATTGCCCACGCACTCGATGACCACATCTACACCGTCTATCCCCAACAACTCTTGAACGCGGCCGGTTAGGGATTTGTTGATAGGATCGATGACCCAGTCGACCCCCACAGACAGGCCGATTTCCCGGCGCAGAGCCACAGGTTCGCTGAGGATCACCCGGGAGGCACCGGCCAGTTTGGCCAACTGGACCATCAGCAAGCCAATGGCACCGCCTCCGATAACGCAGACGGTGTCACCCACTTGGATGTTGGCTCGATCGATACCGTGCAGGCAACAAGCCAGAGGTTCCGCCATGGCACCGTGGGCCAGGGGAATGTCTTTGTTCATCTTGTAACACTGGGCTTGGGGGGCATAACAGTGGTCAGCAAAACCACCATCCCGGTTTACACCAATGGCAAATAGGTTAGTACACAGCTGTTTTTTCCCCTTACGGCAGTAGTGACACTCGCCGCAATAAATGTTAGGGTCGATTGCCACATGGTCGCCCACAGTCAGGCTATCTACCTTATCACCTATAGCTTCCACCACACCGGCCAATTCGTGGCCCAAAATAACAGGGGGGATGACATCCGCCGAACCTTTATCCCCATGATAGATATGCACATCCGTCCCGCAAACACCGCAGGCCGCCACTCGAATCAGAACTTCATCCGCAGCCAGATCATGTCCGGGCAGTTCGCGAGTTTCAAAGGCTTGATTCCCTAAAAAGTAAGTGCCTTTCATCCTTCGGCCTCTCTTTCTAACTGTTCTAAAATTTGCTCGCGATTTGGCATGGACGCAATCGCACCCCGCCCAGTGGCACACAGAGCTCCCGCCACATTGGCAAAGCGGATGATACGGCGCAGTTTTTGCTCTGGGATCCCCTCCAAATCCCGTCCGTAGTCCAACAACCCACTTAACAGGGCACCCAGGAAAGTGTCTCCGGCACCAGTGGTATCCACTGCATCCACTTTTATCGAAGGAATATGCCCCTCAATTCCGGATACAGAGGCATACCATGTTCCTTGCTCCCCGGCCGTCACGAGGGCCAGTTTAGCGCCACCGGACACCAGGCTCCGTGCTCCTTCCGAAAAATCCCTGCATCCGGTAAGCAATTCCACCTCGTCATCGGATACCTTCACTATATCAGCAAAAGCCAGTCCAGTGAGCATTGCCTGGATAGCTTCATCCCTGTCCGCCCACAAAGCAGAACGGAAATTAGGGTCATAGCTAACGAGCTTCCCCAATTCCTTTGCTCTCCGAGCGGCATATAAAGTCGCGTCCCGGGCGGGTTCGGCAGTCATGGAGACAGAGCCAAAGTGAAAAAGTTTGCATCCCGCCAATAGTTCCTCCGGCACCTCTTCTCGTCTGAGCATCACATCAGCGCTGTTTGCACGATAAAAATCGAATGAGCGATTCCCTTTCTCGTCCAGAGATACGAATGCCAGGGTGGTATGCTCTGTTTTGCTGATAGTGAGCCCAGCTATGTCGATTCCACTGTCCACCAGCGTTTTTTTCAGGAACAGTCCAAAGCTATCCTGCCCTACTTTTCCAACAAATGCAGTTTTTTTACCCAAGATGGACAGCATAGCCAGCACATTAGCCGGCGCACCGCCAGCGTTATGCGCTAACAAGGTTGCCCCCTGGTCAGTCAAACCCGCCGGGGTAAAGTCGACGAGTAATTCTCCTAGAGCAACAACGTCAATTTGTTTCATGCTACTTCCCTCCTTACGGCTGAGTCCGCTTGGCTCTGATTACTGCGGCAAAGCGTTCCTCGTTGGCGTTCAGGATGAGTTCTTCCGGAAAATGAATACTTTCCAGCATATCCAGTGCTTCCTTGAAGTAGCCAATATGATTGACGAAATGGGCGTCCGAGCTAACCACGATAGGCACCTCGTACTTCATACAAGCCAGGGCCACCTTGCGGCAGCCCTCAGCTGAACCAGCCCGCCCCTCAAAGGAGTGGCTGTTAATCTCTACAATCTTTCCGTGTTGTTTAAAGGCTGGGATCACAGTATCCAAATCAAACGCATAGCGTGGATCACCGCAATGTCCAATCACATCCACTAAGGGATTGGCTGCAATTTCCAACCAACAGTCGGTATGTTCCTTCCGAGTAGCTGGAGTAATCACCAGATCATGTAGAGAAGCGATAACCCAATCCAGCCAATCCAGGGTATCATCCGGCATATCCATTCTCCCTGTATAATCCAGAATGTTTGCCTCTACACCCCGGACTAGCTGCACCCCCTCATGCTCTCTCGGGATAGAGCACATGCTTTTGAAATAAGCGGGAGGTGCTGCTCGCGGAATGGAATTAACATGTTCTGTAACACACAGAAACTTTAACCCTTGTTCCTTGGCTGCTCGCAGATTTTCCAACAGCGTACTGTGGGCATCTCCACTAACGATGGTATGCGTGTGTGTATCGGCAATGATCTTCATGATCTGCGCCTCCTAAACAAACTGTTTGTCGCTATTTACAGCTCCGCAGAATACTTTTCAACCCGACCAATCAGGTACCGGCCTACATCGTGGAGGTATTTTGCGGCAACAGGATAAAAGTCTTCATTGAACCCTTCGTACAGATGTAGCGCCTCAAAGGTGAAATCACCCTCGTAGTGAATCTCAGCCAAAGCCTTCATCACGTCTTCCCAGTCAATTTTTCCCTGGAAAGGAATTAGATGGCCGTCACTGCGGTAGTCATTGTCGTTGATGTGCAGGCCCTTCACCCGACTACCCAGCACGCGGATGGTATCACCGGCATCCTCACCAACGATGCCCGAATGGCCAGTATCCACCAAGCAGGTGAAATTTTCGCTGTCATCCAGTTCGTCGAAGAACTTTGCATACTCATGGGGATCTGAGAACATATCCGGAACCAAGCAACCACGGCGGTCATCCTCACCAAACATATTTTCCAGACACATCTTCACGCCGAACTGCTTGGCGTAAGGTTGGAGCAGGTGATAGTACTCCCGGTTCAACTTCCAGATGGTCTCCATGTTGGTCTGGGTCGCCGTCAAATGCTTGTTATAGGGAAGATGATGGACCGGGTGAACCACCATGTGGGGGATTCCCAACAGTGCACAGGCTTCCATACAGCGAATCTGCAGAGGCATGATCTCTCGGTTCCAATCGGGCAGATAACTGGTATGGAAAATAAAGGGCGCGTGGGCCTGGTTGAAGTGGATACCGTTATCTTTGGCAATCTGGTTTACTTCCTTGGCATAAGACACATAATCGTTTCCATTCCAGGGCATCTCTCCCCGTTCCATCCAAGGAGTAAAGGTATAGTCGATGGCATCGAACCCGGCCTTGGCCAGGATCTCAATAGCCTTACGTTCACCTACGCGCTCACGAAGGGCACCATTTTCCGTAGAGAGGATCATAATCAACCGTTCCTTTCATAATCAATTGGATCAGGCTTTCTCCTGCTCCTTGGCCTTTTTCTTGTTGGCGCGCATATTGCTGATGATGGGGAAAAACAGCATAAACACAGCCAAAATCAGGATGCCGCAGGAGATGGGGCGGGTGAAGAACACGAAGGGATTGCCCTTGGACAGGATAAGAGACCGGCGCAGATTGGTCTCGAAAAGCTTGCCCAGAACCAGAGCAATGCACAGCGGGGTCACGGGGAAACCAAATTTCTTCATAAAGAAGCCAATGATACCGAAGACAATCATGACAAAACACTCGAAGATGTTGTTGTTGATGGCGAAAGAACCCATCACACACATCACCACGATACAGGGAGTCATAATAGACTGGGGGATCCTGGACACCTGAGCAAACAGACTGATACACAGGTTTCCCTGCAGCAACATAAACAAGTTGATGAGAAACAGGCCGCCCATAACGGCGTACACCCAGAAACTGCCGCTGGAGAACAGGTTAGCACCGGGCGTAATGCCCTGCATGGTAAGTGCGCTAAGCAAGATAGCCATAACGGTATCGCCGGGGATACCAAGAGTAAGCATCGGGATCATGGCGCCACCGGAAGTGGCATTGTTCGCCGCCTCTGCTGCCAGGATACCCTCGATAGAACCGTTTCCGAATTCCTGGGGATTCTTGGACACGCGCTTGGCCTCGTTGTAGGCAATCATAGCTGACTCTGCACCGCCGGTGCCGGGAACGGCCCCAACAATGCCGCCGATAACAGAGGACTTTAGAATCAGCTTCCAGTGTTTCAAAATATCACGCATCTTCATGGTCGCCTTGGTTACTGGAGGAACCTTCAACGATTCGTCGCCCTCTACATACACGTCTCTGCAGTTAACCAGCACCTGACACAGGGCATAGGCGCCAAGCATGGAGCTGACCACTTGGATTCCGGAAAGCATGTAATAACTGCCAAAGGAAAAACGATTGGTACCAAATACGGGATCTGCGCCCACGCAGGACAAAATCAGACCAAATGCAGCAGACAACACACCTTTAATGACGTTGTTCAGGTTGTTGCCTTCCAAGCCGATGGCTGCAGCGATGCCAAAGGTACATAGAGCGAAATACTCAGGAGAACCGATTTTCAAAATAATCTTTGCCAGTTGAGGAGCGAAGAACATCAGCAGGAAACAACTGAATAGACCACCAATGGTAGACGCCACCAAAGCACATTTCAGCGCGTCGCCAGCCCGACCTTTCCGAGCCAAAGGGTAGCCTTCCAGTGCGGTACATACCGCGTTAGCAGTGCCAGGTGTGTTGATCAGGGTAGCCGTAATGGATCCTCCATACAGACCTCCGCAATAAGCACCCAGCATCAGATACATGGCAGGCAGTGACTCCATGTGGAAGGTCATTGTCATCAGGATCGTCACGGCAAAAGCCACGCTTAGCCCAGGCATAGCACCAATCATAATACCAACCGCAACACCAACATTCATCATCAGAAGGTTATTGACGGTAAAAATACTTTGTAGAATTTCCAACATAACGTCTTAACCTCCTTTTTAGCGAATGGGAACCAACAGAATATACCGGAACAACAGATACATCAGTGCAGCAAATACATAGTAAATGAGGAAGTAGTGACGCTTTCTACACCCAATTACAAATAAAATCATAGAAGGAACGATAATCGTCGCCGGAATAAATCCTATATTCATAAACAGAATCACATAAAGCAAAACCAACGAAAAGACGATGAGCGGCATAAAATCGCCCACAATTTCCCGGCGAGATCGCGGAGTAGTGTCCTTTTGCGGCTTGCCTTCCAATTGAACTGCTTTGTGATAGCGATGCACGGCCAGTACCAATCCACACAGAGATGCAATGACAAATAAAATAGTCACAGCGTTGGGAAAAGTATCTGGAGAAAATGCTTCGGCTCCGGCAGTTTTAGAAATATAAATCTGCCCCGGAATGATAAATACATAAAAAATAATGCCAACTAAGGTGAGTACCGAATAAAGGATGATATCACCACGTGCTTTTTTAGCTTCCATAAAAACCTCCCAAACAGAAAAACAAGTGTCAAAGAAAGGAAATGCTCCCGCCGCTTTGCGGCGGCGGGAGCACATAGGTTCCATCCATATGCTTGGAAATAATTGAATTATCAGCCCAGCAGGCCAGCAGCAGTCAGAACGGTACGGTTAGTTTCACGCAGCTGAATCAGCATCTCCATGGCCTCTTCGCCAGTGTAAATGTCTTCTTCAGTCAGAACGCCAAAGTAGTTGTCTTCGCACCACTTCTGATAGCCCTCAGTCACCACGGCGGCGTTGATCTTCTTGGTCAGGTACTCACAAACATAAGCGGGAGTGCCCTTCTTAACGGCAGCAGCCTTAAAGCCGATGTTGGCACCCAGACCCTCGACGCCCCACTCACCAGCGGCGGCAACGTCGGGGAAGTACTGGCTGCGGATGTCGTTCATGACTACGCCGACGGTAACACTGTTGCCAGAGTTGGCATACTGAGCAGCAAAGTTGTCGTCAAAGGTGGCAAAGTCAATCTCACCGGACAGGTAAGCCTGATACAGTGCGGGGGCACCGTCGTAAGAAACCCAGGTCACCTTGTCCATGATACCCATCTGGTTAAACATAGAAGCGGCGGCCACATAGCCGAAGCCACTCATAGAAGGAACGCCAACGGTGAAGGGCTCGCCAGACTCCAGGAATGCCTTCATATCATCACTGTTCTCGATGCCCTTGGAAGCGGAGCAACCCAGAACAGCCAGAACAGGTGCAGTGGTGAAGGTCAGCACTTCCCAGTCCTCCAGGGTGTAGGTCAGGGTGTCGTTCAGCAAAGGCTGAGCGATGGTGGGACCATTGGACAGAATCGCCACAGTGTAGCCATCCGCCTCACGGCCAAAGGCATCCTGCAGGCCAATAGTGCCAGAACCACCAGAAATATTTTCGACCAGGGTGTTCACGGGGAATTCGGCATTCTCCAGCAGGGCGCGGGTGGAAGTATCCAGGCCGTCACCGGCAGCATAGGGAATGATGAAAGAAATCGTATCATTGGGGTAAGTACTCTCCTCAACAGGGGCGGAGGAAACGGCGGGGTCGGAGGAGGCTACAGAGGTAGAGGCAGCAGGATTGCTACCGCAGGCGACCAGAGACAGAGTCATGGTCAGTACCAGAGCCATTGCTAAAACTTTCTTAGCCTTTTTCATCGTTCCATACTCCTTCTTTTTAAAGTAACTTTCGGAAAGTAGCTTTCTTAAAGTCATATAAATAATACCACACAATTCACCTTACATCAATATCCTGTTTAGTAAAAAAATTGCAATTAATTTTGTGCATTTTTCCAGTGTTTTCAGTTGCATCCACTTGGTATAATAAACAAAACAACAATGCCATTCATTTGTTTGGGGTAAGTAAGGAAGCGAGAACAGACATGAGACGGGAAACCGGACACGAAAATATTCTCACCACACACGATAAACTTACACCAATCGAGTTAAAGAAGATTAATCTCCGAAAAGTATACAATTATATTTATGACGCTAGACTCACATCAAAGTTGGCAATCTCTAGAGCACTGGATCTCAGTCTCCCCACAGTGACCCAACATCTGGGAGACCTCGTTGATAGTGGTTTGGTTGAAAAGCGAGGCGAGTACGAATCTACTGGTGGGCGCAAGGCTCAGATGATCCACTGCAATGCCACCGCCCACTTGGCCATTGGCATCGAGCTACTAAAGGAGCAGGTGCAAATTGTGGCATTGGATCTCTACGGCAGTGTTCTGAAAGAGGATTCCTTGCCCCTTCAGTATGTAAATGAGGAGACCTATTACCAACAATTAGGTACCTGGACTAACAGCTTTGTGGATGAACTGAACTATCCAAAGGATAATATTTTGGGCGTGTGCATCTCTATCCAGGGATTGGTCTCCTCTGACGGAGAAACCATCACATTCTCTGAGATACTTCACTGTACCGGCACTCGCAGGGAAAACTTTCAGCGTTACATCGAATTGCCATGCTACTTAATCCATGACACAGAGGCTGCTGCCTTAGCCGAAATCTGGAGCAATTCGGATATTGATAACGCTTTCTATCTTGCTCTCAATCGAAACTTCGGTGGAGCCATGATTCTAAATAGTCATGTTCTTCATGGGCGAGAACTGAGCGGAGGCATCATTGAACACATGTGCCTCTCCCCCGATGGTCCAGTCTGCTACTGCGGAAAACAGGGCTGCATCGAAACGTATTGCTCCGCCGACAGTTTGAAAAAATCTGCCCATATGGAGCTACCCGAGTTTTTTTGCCGAGTTCATAGTGGCGATCCCCGATGTAACAAAATCTGGCGCAACTTCTTACGTCACCTGGCCATTGCCATCGATAATATCCGCATGATTGCCGACTTCGACTTTATCTTGGGTGGATTTCTTATTCAGTTTATGTCCCAGAGCGACATAGACCTGTTAACCAAATATGTGAAAGAGCAGTGTGCCTTTGAATCGCCCTCTTTTATGTTCCGTATCAGCCAAAATGGCAGTAAATCGGCCGAAATTGGAGCTGCCCTCGTTTTGGTAAAGCAATTTTTAGAGTCCATATAGCATTCATACTACAAATACGCATAGATACTACTTTATTTCTAATAGAAAAAATAGAGCCAAGGCCTTGCGACTTTGGCTCTATTTTTACTATTATGGCAAATACATTTCTCACGACGATGAGTGTTCGTATTTACGCGTTTTGGTTGAAGATAACGGCGAAACAAACACCCACGTTATCCCTAGCATCCCTGTTGGATCTGGCACTGAAGACAGTGAGAACACCTTATATTCCGTGACTATGGTCCGACATAGGACATAAATTGATTACTCTCACCAATGCAAGGTCATAGTGGATGCCAGCTTCGTAAAGAGCCAGGAACAGGTACCTGCAACCCTTTCATCCGACATTGCTTCTGGCCTACTATTATAACGCGATACTGTGGGCCGTGGAGAATATGAAATCGCAGTGAGTACTGGAGACGGTACTATCTTCAGCCCTAGCAATCCCGGTTTGCTCAACCAGACCGTCACATTCCTCTACTGCTATATGGGTAACTACATATGTGCCAGCCATCAAATGTTAGGATGTAACTTCATATTGGTTGTTTGCAGATTGTTTATGAAATCCATTGCAACATCTGGTATGATTTATCCAAACTCAAAGATTGCGTGAAAGCCCTGCACCTCGGATCATGGGACGGCAGGGCGGACACGGGAACAGTCTTTGGTACGAGACAGCCTGCTCCCCGGCGTCATGACGGGACATGAGTGCATCTGGGATCCATAGATTATCTGTGCGTCAAAAGGTTGATCAGTCATTTGGTAGATGCCAACATGACCTTATTGTGGCCAGTAGGCTGGCAGACACGCGGGGGAGGCGAACCCCTTCCAATGTGTCTGGCAGTTGAAAACCGGTAGTTTCCCGAATTGATTGTGCCTGTGTCAGCGTCGCTGACATCGGGTGCGTACCTGTGCCAAATGTAAAGCGCTTGTCCTGTGGGCGATGGGCGGCGTTAGCGTTTCTGCATGATCCGCAGAATGAGGCGAACCAAGCCCACTGTCACATGAGGGCACGGTCACGCAGCCGTGTAACGCCGGTGATATTTTGAAGGATTATGGGGAAAGGTGGAATATAGAGACGCTTTGCGTCAGATTTGTGGGGTACAGCTTTTCAAAAGCCGTACTCTTTTTGTATTTATTTACGAATTTTGGATTACTTATGTCTCGCCGTCGGAGGTAGCTTATCCCTATCGACCGACGATCCCACAAAGGAGGTGGTGCGTATGCTACTTGTTCTGATCCTCATTACGACCGGCATCTTCCTTTCGCAAATGACCATCACCTCCGGCGGCGGGACCCTTTAACGACATTTTAATAGGCTTCGGGGATATTCTGCATGGGCGAACGCTACAAGCTTCGCAAAAGTAGAAACGCGCCTGAACAGTTGACAGAGACCACTCCCTATAAGGAGTGTGTAGATTATTATTCCAGGAGAGCCGGATTATCGGAAACGAAGCTGGCTCTGTGTACTCGTGAGAACCAACAGCGATTGAACAAGATCGCTCGCGGACAACTCAAAAATGTGGATGTTAAAACCCTTGTGAGGATCTGCCTGGTCCTCCGTCTAACCGAGGAAGAGACTATTGACCTGATGTCCCACCGTGAACGGGCCTTCTCCCCTGCGGAGCCGGTGCATCGGGTCTATCGGGAATTGATCCGGATCTATTCCAAAAAAGAGATCGATTATACGGTATCGGATCGGGAACTTGGGACTATTTTGGATGAAGCAGATGCGTATTTGATAGAGAAAGGATTTCCACCCTTCGGGGCTCCAAACAGTGGTTTATAAAAATTTTTGAAGAAAATGTTCACTACTCCATTTTGATGTTAGTGGCAGCTTTTTCTGCCTGTTATGATAAGCATGTGATTGAGATCACCTCCTATCCACCCAGCGGTGACAGGCCATCACCGCGCGGCACATTTCAGAAAGAACGAGCTTACTATCATGCTTAACATCAGAGATCTTCGCATTGACCCCGCCTCTCTCGGGGCAAAGAAGCTGCTGGTCGATATCGTACCCGTTTACGAGTACAAGAACAACCAGCGTACCGATGCGGTCGTCGCATTCCGCTACATCGTCGCCCCGCCCGCCCTCCGTGTGGAGAAGATCGGTGTCAGGATCGACGGCAAGCAGCTCATGGACAAGCCCGACGGCTTCGCGGAAGTGGAATTCAGCGGCCTGGAAGTGAGCGCCTACGAGGCCCAGAGCCATACGCAGATCACTGCGAAGGCCACTGGCGTCATGCTCGTTGATAAGGTGAAGCAGCCCCATTGATCGGTCGGCGGCATCGGGTTGCTGGAGGGGACCAGATGATTTCCCTCAAGGAAAGCATCCCCCTTGGCAAGCATTGCCCCTTTTACATCGCATATCGCAATCGCAAACTTCGCAAGAAATGGAGGATAAGACGATGGCAGCAGTAGACCCCCAGTCTAAGAAATGGCAGTTGACCATCAACAATCCCCAGACCTGCGGACTTGACCGTGACTGTTTGCTGGATATCCTGAACCAGTTTTCTCTGGACTATTTCGCACTGTGTGACGAAGTAGGTGCAAACCGTATACCCCATACGCACGTCTTTTTGTGCGCGCACTCTAACCTGCGGTTTTCCACCATCCAGCAGAAGCTCCTGGTAGCGCATATCGAAAAGGCGCTGGGAACCGCGCAGCAGAATCGTGATTATATAACTAAGACAGGAAAATGGGCTGATACAAAGAAAGCGGAAACAACAGTAGAGGGCAGCTTTTACGAGTGGGGAACCCTCCCAACGGAACAGGAGGAGCGTTCTCCTGCCATGACAGAGCTGCTGCGAAGCATCAAGGACGGCTGCTCCACCATGGAGATCATCGAGGAGACGCCGGCCTTTGGCTTCAAGGTCAGGGATATCGACACGCTGCGTGAGACCGTGAACGCAGCGAAGTACCGTAGTGAGAACAGGGATCTGACCGTCTATCATTTGTATGGCGCTTCCGGCGCAGGAAAAACATGGGGCATATACAAAGAGCACCCCGCCACCGATATTTGCCGCATCACTGATTACGGTGGCAGAAACGGTGTCCGTTTTGACGCATACCACGGACAGCCGGTTTTTGGTATTTGAGGAATTTCATTCCCAGATCCCCATCGAGAGCATGCTGAACTATCTGGACATTTACCCGCTGACGCTCCCCGCACGGTACAGCGACAGGTTGGCCTGTTATACAACGGTCTATATCACCTCCAACCTTTCGTTGGAGGAGCAGTATCGGAAGATACAGCGGTATCAGCCGGAGACCTGGCGGGCCTTCCAGCGGCGTATTCATGTGATACGGGAGTATCGGCATGACGGCACAGTACGGGAGACGATTTATGAAACGAGACGAAAAGCGGGACAGGCAGCGGAGAGCGGCTGGCCGGGATTTCCAGCGCAGTTTTCCCATGGGTCTGATTGATTTATCCGACTGGCCCATGAAGCTGCCTTTTGTGATACTTTATTTTATTGGCGCAGTCTGGGTGTGGGGCAAGCGGAATGCTACCGCAGCCTTGCTGGACAATGCGCCTCTGACCAGTCCTATGATGGAGGCAATTCCCCGAAACGCATTCACGTCCTACATGGTGATGGGAGCCGTAGCCCTCGTGGCACTGCTCCTGTACCCCATGGGCAGGAGAATGGCAGAGGAAGAATTGAAGCGGGTGGGCCTGACCAACCATAAAAGAGAATTACCCCGTCTGCTTTGCCGGAGAAAGGATCCGTAGCATCCCCGTGTCACAGTATGGACCTTTGACAACAGATGGATCCCCATTCAGGAGCGGCAAGATAAACAGAGCAGGATCGAAACGGCGCTCAATATCACCATCGCCGACATCAGGCAGGAACAAGGCAAACGGCACATTCTTTTTTATGCGGTTTCCGCAAAGAGCGATCTGCCAGACTTCATACCGTGGAAGGGCAGCTACCTTTCTCGCGATGAATTTGTGCTGACGCTGGGCGAGGGTATCATGGGGCCGGTAACGATCGACCTTGCGAATATCCCATGTCCTTTTAGGCGGCTCCACAGGAAGCGGGAAGATCGTCCTCTTAAAGCTGCTGCTCATGCAGTCACTTCGCAAGGGAGCGGAGGTCTATATCTCCGACTTCAAGGGCGGCGTGGACTTCCCAAATATCTGGCATAAACGATGCAAAATGTGTTTTGATGAAGCGGCGCTGTTAGAATTGCTCACCGGACTTACAGAAGAACTGGAGCAGTGAAAGACGCTGTTTGCAAAGCTGGGATATCCCAACCTTGCCGCCTACAACAAAGGCACCGGCGAAAACCTGAAACGGCTGATCTTCGCCTGCGACGAGGTAGCCGAGGTATTGGACAAGGCCCAGAGGGAGCGTGTCGGTCAGATCGAGAGCAGGGTGGCCACCATCGTACGGCTGAACCGTGCCTTTGGTATCCATCTGATTCTTGCCACCCAGAGACCGGACGCCCAGCTGATCCCCGGTCAGATCCGCGACAATCTGGACTGTCGTATCTGCGGCAGAGCGGAACGAGTCCTTTCGGAACTGGTTCTGGACAGCACGGCAACCGCAGAACAGATCTCCAAACACGCAAGAGGCCGATTCCTGCTTTATGATGGAACGGTATTCTAGGCATATTGGCTGGATGAGAGCACTTTACAAAACAGCGTAGGAATATTCCCCGAGGTAACACCATGATTCACAGCAGCACAGAGCACATTCCTGATATCTTAACGATTTCAGACCTTCAACAGTTTCTGCAAATCAGCAGAAGCACTGCCTACCGCTTGATCCGAGAGAAGAAGATCGGGCATATTCGAATTGGAAACAGCATCCGAATCCCCCGAAAATACGTTGCAGAATATCTTCAACAGGGCCTTGTCCCTGTTGAGGATAGCAACGAAAGGTGCTATAATTCGAATAAAGAATCGGTAGGAAATGCGAGCCTGTCAGAGGAAGGAGTACAATATGACAGGTAGCCTACAAGTAAAACGCGGTATCTACTATATGACCGTTTCTTTCAAAGATGAGAAGGGTGTTTGTAGGCAAAAGTCCAAGAGCACCGGCATCCCCGAAAAGCGCGGAAGCAAACGGAAGGCCCAGCAAATGTTGGACGAGTACTTGACCGAAATGCAGAAACAATCGGTAACGGCGCTAGTACAGAAAGACAGATTGTTTCTTGACTTCATGAGGGATTGGCTCAACGATGTGATCCGCATGGCTGTTCGTGCAAACACATTTGAGCAATACGAAAAAGTATTTAACAACAACATTTGCCAATATGTCCCCTTTTAGGGAGTCCGTCTTCAGGACATGACTCCCGCGCTGATCCAAAGCTATGTCAACCACAGATGCAGCAAAGGACTTTCCCCCAAGACCATGCGCAAATACGTCTCCAACATCCGTCAAAGTTTGGCCTATGCAGTCAAGCTGGATTTGATCTCATATAATCCAATGGATCGGGTGACGCTCCCGAAACTGCAACGCTATCAAGGGGCTGTCGCCCTCACCCCTGAGCAGCTAAACACCTTGCTTCAATTGTTCCGTGGGGACATTTTGGAAAGCGTCGTCTGGCTTGCGGTCAACTACGGTATGAGGCGAAGTGAGATCTGTGGTCTCCGGTGGGATGCAGTCGATTTCCAAGCAAATACCATTTTTGTCTGCCACACCACCATCAAATGCAAAGGTGAAGTCATCTTTACCGACAACACCAAAACCTCTACCAGCCGCCGCCACTTACCCATTACCCCCACTATGCGGAAGTACCTTCTCACTGTAAAGAAGCGCCAGGAGCAGAGCAAGGATCTCTTTGGAAATTGTTACACCGACAGCGGGTATGTCTGCACAAAAGAAAACGGAAAACCCATTGACCCGGATTTTGTAACGCACCATTTTCAGCGGATCCTAAAAGCCAATGGGTTTCCTATGTTTCGCTTCCACGATTTACGACATAGTGCGGTGAACACGTTGCGTAAGGGCGGCTGTGACGCCAAGGACATCCAAAGTTTTCTGGGACACAGCGACGTGTCTACCACCCTCAATATTTACGGTCATTTGATGGAGGGAGACATGAGCCGCATGGGTGACGTAATGGATCAAATGCTGCGCCGGAAAAGCCTTGCGGGATAAGCGATTTTTGCCCTTTTTAGGCCTTTGGAGAGTAAAGTGGTGAAAAAGATTGTGAAAGTAAAGCAAAATCGCCCAAAACCTTTCAGTTTCGGGCGATTTTGTGGTGGAGACAACAGAACTCGAATCTGTGACCTTCCGCGTGTGAGGCGGACGCTCTACCGGCTGAGCTATGCCTCCATATGGAAACGGCAATAAATAAGGTGGTGACCCGGACGGGACTCGAACCCGTGTTGCCGCCGTGAAAGGGCGGAGTCTTAACCGCTTGACCACCGGGCCGTTTTTATATGGGAACGGGAGAACTCCCGTAATTGATATGGTAGCGGCACCTGGATTTGAACCGGGGACACTACGGGTATGAACCGTATGCTCTAGCCACCTGAGCTATGCCGCCATGTTTGTCCCTTATGCAGGGCAAGAGTTAGTATATCCGATTTGCCAGCCTTTGTCAACAGGAAATTTCATTTTTTCCTCTGTTTTTTCCTGAGCAGACCGGAGGCATCTCCCCCCGGCCTACCGCAGCAGGACAGACAGGGCAAAAGCTACTCCGGCCGGCGCCAGAGCAGACCAGTGGAAGGGGCTCTCCATCAGGCCCCGGAGGAGCAGGATGACTGCCGCAATCCGCAGCAGCCAGGGCAAAACAGCCATGACGATGGCAAAGGGAATGCTAAACAGCAGCAGGGCCACTAAAATCACTGGAATCAAAAAGAGGCACAGCAGCGAAAGCGTTAAGAGTTTGATCATAGAGAATCCCTCCCTGTGTTTTACAGTGCTATCCTACCATGCTATTCTTAAAAGCTCCCCTATGTTCGGATTAAAAAAAGATAAAAATGGAGGCGGCCCGTGGGGGCCGCCTTTGCCATGTGTTATTTGAAATACTCCGCGCCCGACTCAAAGAGTGGTTGATGCTTGTTCCCGGGGATATTCCGGCCCACATAGAGGCCACGTCGCTCCAGATGCCCCATCTTGCCGAACACCCGGCCGTCAGGGGAAAAGATGCCTTCAATGGCCTCCAGAGAACCGTTGGGGTTCACGTTGATATCCATAGCGGGATTTCCGTTCAGGTCCACATACTGGGTGGCGACCTGACCGTTAGCGATCAGCTGGGCCAGCACCTCCCTCGGTGCCACGAAGCGGCCCTCCCCGTGAGAGATGGGCAGGGTATGCAAATCGCCCACCTGACTCTTGAGCATCCATGGGGACTGGACCGAGGACACCCGTGTGGTGACATACCGGCTCTGGTGCCGGCCAATCAGGTTATAGGTCAGGGTGGGGCAGTTTTCATCCATATCCCGGATCTCGCCGTAGGGGACCAGTCCCAGCTTCACCAGAGCCTGGAAACCATTGCAGATACCAAGCATCAGTCCGTCCCGGTGTTTCAGCAGGTCCATGATGGCCTCCGCCAGGGCGGGGGAACGGAGGAAGGAGGCGATGAACTTACCGGAGCCCTCTGGCTCGTCACCGCCGGAAAAGCCGCCGGGAATGACCATCATCTGGGCCGAGCGGATGGCCTTCTCCAGCGCCCAGGCAGACTGGGTAAGAAAATCGGTGGTCAGATTACGCACCACTACGATTTCCGGCTCGATGCCCGCCCGGAGGCAGGCCTGAGCGGTATCGTACTCGCAGTTGGTGCCGGGGAAAACGGGGATGACCGCCTTGGGGCGGGCCACCTTGTGCTTGCAGACAGCCATAGAGGGCTTGTCCCAGGAGATGGGGGGCACCGCCTCAGTGGTACCGGCTTTAGTGGGATAGACGGGCTCAAGGACGTTCTCGTTGAGAGAAAGCAGCTCATGGATGGATGCGGAATCATCACCGATGTTGACGATTGGCTCCGCTGTTGTCATGCCGATTTGCTGTACACAGGGCAGACTGACCGCCTCGGTCAGTTCGGCCACAATGGCCCCAGGGCAGAGCAGGTCCCAGGCCACTTCCTGGTCATCCGCCCGGAAACCGATGGAGTTGCCGAAGGACATCTTCATCACAGCCTCGGCCAGTCCGTTCTCCACCGCCCAGGCGGCGTTTACCTTTCCCTGACGGTGCAGGTCCTCAAAGGCGGCCCAGGCATCCTTCTGGGCCTGAGCGGAACCATCCACAGGAGCAAAGAGGCAGACCGGATTTCCAGCCTCCTTAAACTCAGGAGACAGCACCTCCCCGGCCTTTACCGGAGCGATGGCAAAGGAAATCAGGGTGGGGGGCACGTCTTTGTCCAGGAAGGAGCCGGACATAGAGTCCTTGCCGCCGATGGCAGCGGCGCCGAAGTCAAGCTGGGCATCCAAAGCTCCCAACAGGGCGGAGAAGGGCTTGCCCCATCGCTCCGGCTCGCTGCGCAGCTTCTCAAAGAACTCCTGGAAGGTGAGATACGCCTTCTCATAATGGGCACCGGCGGCCACCAGCTTGGCAATAGAGGTAACCACGGAGCTGTATGCCCCGGCATAGGGATCTACGGACATCTGGTCCGGGTCAAACCCCCAGGCCATGACGCTGGCCTGGTCGGTCTCCTGACCGGGCAGGATGGGGAGCAGGGCGGCCATGGCCTGGGCAGGGGTACGCTGTGTCGCTCCGCCGAAGGGCATCAGGACACTGCCCGCCCCGATGGAGCCGTCAAACCTCTCGGTCAGCCCCCGGCGGCTGGCGCATTTCAGACTGGAGGCCATCTCCCGCAGGGAGGCAAACTGTTCCGCCCCCAGGGTATCCCGGTTCTTTTTCTCTACCCGGACACTGGCGTGCTTCACCGCGCCGTTGGTATTCAAAAATTCACGGGACAGGTCGGCCACGGTCCGGCCCTTCCAGTGCATGACCATCCGGGGGCTCTCGGTGACCACGGCCACCTGATAAGCCTCCAGATTTTCCGCCTCGGCGGCGGAGATAAATCTGGCCGCGTCCTCCGGGGCCACCACCACAGCCATGCGCTCCTGGCTCTCGGAGATGGCCAGCTCGGTGCCGTCCAGGCCCTCGTACTTCTTTCGTACCGCGTCCAGGTCGATCTCCAGGCCGTCGGCCAGCTCACCGATGGCCACGGACACGCCGCCGGCGCCGAAGTCGTTGCACCGCTTGATGAGGCGGGTCACCTCACCGTTCCGGAACAGGCGCTGGATCTTCCGCTCCTCAGGGGCGTTGCCCTTCTGGACCTCGGAGGCCATCGTGGTCAGGGACTTCTTGTTATGGCTCTTGGAGGAGCCGGTAGCTCCGCCGATGCCGTCCCGGCCGGTCCTTCCGCCCAAGAGGATGACCACGTCCCCTGGGGCGGGCCGCTCCCGGCGTACGTTCTCCGCCGGGGCCGCGCCGACAACCGCGCCGCACTCCAGACGCTTGGCGATATAGCCATCGTGGTACACCTCAGCCACATGGCCGGTAGCCAGGCCGATCTGGTTGCCGTAGGAGGAGTAGCCCGCCGCCGCGGTCTGAGCCAGCTTCCGCTGGGGCAGCTTGCCCTCCAGCGTCTGCTCAAAGGGGACTCTTGGATCTCCTCCGCCGGTGAAGCGCATGGCCTGGTGGACATACACCCGGCCGGACAGGGGGTCCCGGATACAGCCGCCGATACAGGTGGCCGCGCCGCCGAAAGGCTCGATCTCAGTGGGGTGGTTGTGGGTTTCATTCTTGAACATCAGCAGCCAGTCCTGCTCCTTGCCGTCCACCACAGCGGGCACCTTGATGGAGCAGGCATTGATCTCCTCGCTCTCGTCCAGCTCGGGGAGCAGTCCCCGCTTTCTCAGGGTCTTGGTGCCGATGGTGGCGATGTCCATCAGGGTCTGGGGCCGCTTGGCGGCCTTCTCCTCCCCATAGACCTCCACCCGTGCGGCCAGATATCGCTCATAGGCCTCCTTCACATCGGGATCGCTGATCTCTACCTCGTCCAGATGGGTGGAGAAGGTGGTGTGGCGGCAGTGGTCAGACCAGTAGGTATCCACTACCCGCACTTCGGTTATGGTGGGGTCCCGCTTCTCCTGGTCCCGGAAATATGCCTGGAGGAATTTCAAGTCATCCAGGTCCATAGCCAGCCCTAGCTGGGACAGCAGGTCGGACAGCCCCCCCTCGTCCAGAGCGGTGAACTCCTCCAGCACGGCCACATGGTCGGGGGCCTCGTGGGTGCGGACCAGGGTTTCCGGCTTGTCCATGGCGGCCTGTCGGCTCTCCACCGGGTTGATGAGATAATCCCGGATCTTGTCCAGGTCGGCGGAGGACAGCTCCCCCTCCAGCAGATACACCTTGGCGTAGGCGATCAGAGGGCGGTCCACACCGGCCATGAGCTGGATACATTGGGCGGCGGAGTCGGCCCGCTGGTCAAACTGGCCCGGCAGGGCCTCCACCGCCAGGATGGAGTGGGGGTGGCCGGGGACAGGAAAGGTCTCGTCATACACCGTATCCACCTGGGGCTCGGAAAACACGATACTCTTGGCCTGGTCATAGACATCCTGACTGATTTGGTCGGCGTCATACCGGTTCAAAACGGTCACCGATTTCAGGCCCTGGACGCCCAGTTGCTCCTGGAGCGCCCTGCACAAGCCCCTGGCCTCTACATCAAAGCCGGGCTTTTTTACGGAATAACAGCGGTAAACACTCATTTCTCTTCCTCCACCTATCTTTCTTTCGATGAAAGGGCGCCAGCCCGCGCCCTGGATATAACAGCAGCTTTCTAGGAGATAACCCAGTTCTCCAGGTCGTAAAACAGGTTTCCACGCACCGGGGATAAACCGGACAGTCTTCCCCACTTCGTCAAAACGGAGTTGTTTTTAAAGCACACCGGCACCAGCGGGACCCGCTGCCCCAGATAGGCGTACAGGGCGGAAGCGGCCTCCTCCCTGCTGTCCATGGGCGCGGCAGCCAGAGCAGCCAGCAGTTGGTCGGTCTGTTCATCCTGCCAGCGGCCGTAGTTCAGCGCGCCATCCGAGGCAAGCAACGCGGACAGGTCAAAATCGGCGGTGAGCGCCACCTCCCCCAGATACAGGTCGAACCGTCCCGCCTCCAGTGCGGAGATATATTCCTCAAAGGGCAGGTTGTCCACACGGACCTTCATCCCCGCCGACTCCAGCTGGTCGGCGATCCACTGGGCAGCAGATGCCTTGGCCATATTCTCGGTGTTGACCAACAGTACCAGCTCCCGGCCAGCCGCGCCCAACGCCTCCAGCTCCTTCACCAGGGCCTCCGGGTCGTAGGACAGTTGGGAGGCAATCCACCGGTCGTACATGGGGCTGTCCGGGTGGACAGGCAGGGCGGAGGGGACCGCGTGGGTAGCGTAGGTAATGCGGGCGATGGACTCCCGGTCTACTCCGCGCCCCAGAGCCTTGCGCACCTCCGCCGACTGGCACAGGCCGGCCCTGGTATGGAAGCCCAGGTAGATCATGGACGTGGTGCTGTAATCCCAGGTCTCATAGCTGCCAGAGTAACCCAGGGAGTTGGTCCCCATCAAATCTACTTCCACCAGGGAGATATCCCCAGCGTCAAAGGCGAAAATCATCTCGTCACTCTTGTTCATAATCTTCAGGGAGATCGTATCAGCAGGCATCTGTCTGGCCTGCCACCAGTTCTCCCGTGCGGTTAGCTCCGCCTCCTCCCCGTTTTCCGACAAAAGGTATGGGCCGGTTCCCACAGGGCGCTCCCCTGCCCCCAGGGCCAGCGGGATGTCCAGCAGTAGGGGGAGTGAGCCGTTTGGTTCGTCCAGTGTGACTGTCACCGTCCCCTCCCCAGCGGTGATTGAGGTGACATGGGACAGCCGGCCGCTGTAACGGGAGCCCTCCCCTCTGGCCAATTCCAGGGCGGCGGCCGCCACCTCTCCCGTTAGAGAAGTGCCATCGGAAAAGGTAACTCCACCGCGAAGGGTAAAGGTCCAAGTCAGCTTGTCCGGGCTGACCGTGTAGCTCTCGCACAGCACCGGCTGGGCCGTGAAGGAGCCGTCCACGGCGAACAGCCCCTCGTACAGCAGAGGCGCTAATGTCAGGTTGGCCCGGTTGGCGGACAGCGCCGGATGCAGGCTCTGCTGAGGATAGAACGCCAGGGTCAGGGTCGCCGTTTCCGACTCCCGGACCTCCTCCTGGCTGGTATCCACGGAGCTGTCAGAAGAACTGGCCTCTCCTTCCCCGCCGCAGGCGGATAGGGAGAGGAGCAGGGCGGCGGAGAGAAGGCAGGCGCAAAATCGTTTCATACACTAACCTTTCACAGGGCAAAGATAGAGGTATCTTCTTCCCATCACGGGGTGGGGAGAAGCTGGATCATAGCCGCCATGCTACCCCTGGCATTCCCCTGGACCCGGTGGGACCAGAAGATGTCCAGGCGGCAGGCGGTACAGGCGTCACAGACGGAGATATGGTCCGGGTCCAGGCCGGCCAGCTCCAGCCAGCGGCGGTTTGCCCCCTTCAGGTCCACCTGGTACTTCCCCGCCCGTGACAGGGGGTGAATAAAGGGGTCGGCTTCCACTCCCAGGCCGCCGCGCAGTCCATCGGGCACGTCCACATGGGTCTCAAAGCAGCAGGGGCCAATCCCCGGCCCAATGGCGGCCAGGATATCCGCTGGGCGGCAGCCGTAGTCGCCGCACATTTTTTCCGCTGCCCGAGCGGCGATCCCCAGGGCGGTGCCCCGCCAGCCCGCATGGGCAGCGGCTATGCAGCGGCGGACCGGGTCATAGAGCAGCACAGGGATGCAGTCTCCAGAAAAGATGGTCAGGCAGACACCAGGCTCGTCAGTGACCAGGCCGTCCGCCTCATAGACGCCGGGGGCGGCTGGGTCGGACTGGATATCAGCCCGTGTCACAGGGCGGACAAGATCGCTGTGGACCTGATGATTTTTCACCAGGCTCCGGGCATCCGTACCGACCGCAGCGCAGAAGCGGACAAAATTCTCCCGGACATTGGCCGGGTGATCCCCCCGGTTAGCCCCCAGATCCAGGCTGTCCCATGGGGCGGGGGATATCCCACCCAGCCGAGTAGAAAACCCGTGGGCCGCCCCCCGCCAGGCAGGGTCCATGCAGGCATAAAAAAGGACGCCATGGCGCTGCTGACGTGTGATATCCATGGCCGTCCCCCCTCTTTTTCATGATGTTCTATTTTATCCCAAATTCCTGCCGCTGACAACCCGTTACATGGAAGAAAACCATCTTTCTTTTCCCCCGGATTCGGGTCACTTCCGCCAAAAGGCGGCTGGCTTGGGCGCTAGATCTGACTCAGTTCCCGCAGGGTATCCTGGATGGTCTTCTGAGGCAGATAGACCGCCGCCATCTCGGCCAGCTGGCGCAGCGTCAGGGACCGGGCGGCCCCCACCATGGGATGTTTCATCAATTTTCCAAACCGCCGCTGGAAGACCGCCCTGGACTTGGGGTCGTCCAACAGCTCGCCCACGGTGATGGTCTGGTTACGCAGATCCATGTAAGATCACCTCCACTTCCCATTCTATGCCAGCAGGGCGGCGGTTTGACAGATGAACGATATTTTCTTTCCTGAACCGGGCGTGTTGTTTTCAGGGGAGCAGAGAGGAGGGGGAACGCCTACCCATTTCTTGACTTTCCAGCGCGGACATACTATACTCTCTTTTATATAAACTTATTATCAAGGAGGTCGGCCATCTTGGCAAAACATAAGATACGGGACCTGCTATCCTCCGCCAACTCCGCCCTGCTGCGGAAGCGGACGGTAGCCATGGTCTATGTTCTGCTGCGCTTTCTGGTCATCATCATAGCCGTAGCCCAATTTTTTAATGGCAACTACGAAAATGTGTTCCTCTGCGGCCTGACCCTCATTCTGTTTCTGCTGCCTACCATCTTCGAGCGGGCACTAAAGATCGATTTGCCCAACACCATGGAAATCATCATCCTGCTTTTTATTTTTGCCGCCGAGATTTTGGGGGAAATCCAGTCCTACTACACCACTTTCCGGGGGTGGGACACCATCCTCCACACCCTCAACGGCTTCCTCTGCGCCGCTATCGGCTTTGCGTTGGTAGATATGCTGAACCGGACAGAACGGTTTTCTCTGTCCCTCTCTCCTGCCTTCATGGCCATTGTCGCTTTCTGCTTCTCCATGACCATCGGGGTCCTGTGGGAGTTTTTCGAGTGCGCCATGGACCAGTTTTTCCTGTTGGATATGCAGAAGGACGCGGTGATCCACTCCATCTCCTCGGTCATGCTGGACCCCACCGGGGGCAATACCCCCACTATCATCCGGGACATTGCCGACGTTATCGTGGTCACAGGCAGTGGGGAGGAGATCTCCCTTGGCCTGGGCGGTTATCTGGATGTGGGGATCCTGGACACCATGAAGGACCTGTTCGTCAACTTTATTGGGGCGGTGGTTTTCTCCTTTATCGGCTATTTCTATGTCAAGAGCCGTGGGAAAGGCCGCTTTGCCCGGCGGTTTATCCCTCAGGTTGTGGATATTCAGCCCGAGGATCAGGAGCCTTGGACCCCAAAACTTTTAAAAAAATCGAAAAAGAATCGTTCTGATAAAGAATAATCCTGCCCCGGCAATCCATACTAAGGCCATCCACAGTAAGGGAGGTTTTAATATGGATAAGAAGTCCTGCAACACCAGCATCAAGTGCACTGTAAGCTCCTGCGCCTACCACAATGCTCCCCAGAACTGCTGTTCTCTGGATTCCATTAAGGTGGGCTGCTGCGACTGCACCCCCACCAAGTGCGAGGGTACTGAGTGCGCTTCCTTTAAGCTGGGCCAGGTCCGCTGAACAGTTTTTTCAAAGACAAAGAGAGGCCAGGAGCCAACGGCTCCGGGCCTCTCTTTGTATCTTTTCAAGCTCTCAGTCCAGGTGCAGACCATAGTAGCCCACAAGGGCCATGGCCATCAGCCCGGCCGTAATGAGTTGAATGGGTATTCCCCGGAAGGGTCTGGGACAGCTCTCCAAGTCCACCTCGTTTTGCAGACCGGCAAAGCTGGCCAGTGCCACAGTAGCGCCGATTCCTCCGCACAGAGCGAATATCAGCGCGGCGGGCAGGCTGTAACTGCGCTGTGAGATCAGCAGGGCTGAACCCAGGGCGGCACAGTTGGTGGCCACTGATTTCAGTTGTCCGTCAATCCGGCGGGACAGCTCCGGGATACATACCTTCAGAAATTTTCTCAGTCCGGCGACCAGCCCTGGAATGAGGAGTGCCAGGACCAGCAGCCGGTAATGCTGCCAGCCGAACCGCCCCAGCAGGAAAAAGTCGATAAGCCAGGCGCACAGGGCCCCCAGTACCATGACCGCGGTCAGGCAATATCCGGTACGCACCGCGTCCATTGGGTCTCGGAATGCCTCGGTCCTGGTGCCAATGCCCATGCAGCTGACCAGCACAAAGTTTTCGGACAGCAGGGCGGCCAACGCCACCCCCGCTAGTTCCAAAATAGAGGCCACAGGGCCACGCCCCCTCTCTCCAGAGCGGACCATTCAACCCGCTTCACTGTCTTCATAGTAGATGTCCGCTCCTTCCGTATCCAGATTAGCCACGATGGCCAGCGCCCGGTTGACTCCGGCGGTAATCGCGTGTGAGGTTGCGGTCGCGCCGCTGACCGCGTCCACTGAGTTGCTGCCCGAGGCACGGATGGTACCCGCCTTCCCAACATATCGGCTGAGGGCGGCAGGGGTCAGGGCTTTGGCTCCAGTATCCCGGTTCTCCCGGTGGTCGGTGACGGCCACGCCGGTAACCTTGCCGTCCAAGTCCACTCCCACCACCATAGTGATGGGGCCGCCGAAGCCCTGAGACTGGACCTCCACGCAATAGCCAAGCAGTTCATTCTCCCCGCTGTACCCACCCAGGATACTGAGAGCGCCGGCGGCCCGATAGGGTGTTTCCGAACTGAAGGAAGCCTGAGGCATAACTTGGGCCAGCAGTTCTCTCTGTTCCCTATTTTGCGCCCGGACAGTATCCAGGTCTGTATAGCGGTGCACACCGAAAATCATCACACCCACAGCCAGCACCACCACCCCCAGGCGGCTTAGGATGACAGCTTGGGACCGAATCTGGTCCAGATGGGCCTCACCGGGCATCTTGCCCTCCTGCAGCGCCTTGGTGAACAGGGAGAATTGAGGTTTGACAAATTTGATATCAGACATATGGGCCCGGAACCGACCCAGCCAGCTCTGGACCGCGGCCAGATTCTTTTCTCCAAAACGCCTGGGCATCCCCGCCCGGTCCAGCAGCCAGACACAGCAGTTCATAGTCAGAATAGCCCAGCCCACCCCCTCGGGGTAGGAGCTGTGGTAGCGTAGCAACACGGTAAGCAGACCACACCCCACGCCAAACATCAGCTGCCCCCTGGGTGTCACCGGAGACGTAACCGGGTCGGTGGCGAAGAAGAAGGCGCCCAACAGAAGGCCGCCGCCGCACAACTGGGCCAGCATCCAGGCGACCGGGTCGTTTCCCTGTGGAAACAAAAAGGTAAGCAGGGCGACTGTTCCCAAATAGGCCAGAGGGATACGGGGGGATATGACCTGCCGCAGCAACAGATAGCCACCCCCCAGCAGCAGCATAAAGGCGGATACCTCTCCCATGCAGCCCCCCCTTTGGCCCAGCAGAAGCTGGGACAGCTCCTGAGGAGGCAGGACTCCTTGGTGGAGGTAAGACATAGGCGTGGCGGCAGACACCGCGTCCACTCCCAGCAGGGGGAGGCGGTCCATAGCCTCCGACCAGTTGGTCATCAGCATGGGGAAGGTGGCCAGCAGCATCCGTCCCCCCAGGGCCGGGTTCATAAAGTTCTTGCCCAGGCCGCCGTAAAACTGTTTGACCACCACAATGGCGAAGGCCCCGCCCAGCACTGGCACCCAGTATGAGGCGGTGGCCGGCAGGCTCATGGCCAGCAGCAGCCCGGTGACACAGGCGGACAGATCCCGGACGGAGTCGCTTTCCCCCACCATCCGGCGGTACAGAAACTCAAACAGGACACAGGAGGCCACAGAGATCGCAGCCAGCACCAGCACCCGGACGCCAAACATAAAGACTCCCATAGCCAGCGCCGGCACCAGAGCCACCATCACATCGACCATCATGGCCCGCGTATTGGCCGGCTGCCGCAGCTGGGGGGACATCCGCCGGACCGGCATCAAATCAGGCCCCATGGCTGTCCACCCCCCTTCCCACATGCTCCGCTGCCTGTCGTACCAGATCCACCAGTGGGATCTGGGCCGGGCAGATATAGGAGCAGCAGCCGCAGGAGATACAGTCCTCTACATGGAGGCGGTCCAGCTGCCTCCACTCCCGCTGACGGAGGGCACGGGCAATAAACATAGGCGCCAGGTGCATGGGGCAGGCGGCCACGCATTTCCCACAGCGGATACATACCCCTTCTGGCCCATCCCGTCTTCGCTCCTCCTGCGTCAGACAGACGACGCAGTTGGTATTTTTTACAACGGGGGCCTCCAGGTCCTCTTGGGCTACCCCCATCATAGGGCCGCCGGTAAGGATCAGCTCAGGCCGCTCCCGCAGCCCCCCCGCGGACTCCAGCAGAACGCGCAGTGGTGTGCCGATCGGCACCCAGAGATTCCGGGGCCGGACCACCGCTCCGCCGGTGACCGTCACAGCCCGGTGGGTCAGGGCCTTTCCTTTCACCAGGGCCTCCTGAATGGCAAAGACCGTGGCCACATTCAGCACCAGACATTTCTCCTCCCAGGCCGCCTTCCCCAGTGGGACCTCGCGGCCGGTGACGGTCTGGATGATCTGCTTCTCTCCCCCCAGGGGATAGCGGGTCCGAAGGGTACGTAGTTCCACTTTTCCGCCCCGTTTTCGAAGGCGGCGCTCAATGACCTCGGCGGCGTTAAGCTTGTCACCCTCGGTAACCACCACCGCCCGATGGGCCCCCAGGCAGCGGGCCAGGACCTGAGTGACCTGTAAAATCTGGTCACTGCGCTCCAGCAGCAGCCGGTGATCCGCGGTGACATAGGGCTCGCACTCCGCCCCATTGATGATCACAGTGTCCACTTTTCCGGCCGCCTGTTCCAGCTTTTGGCCTGTGGGGGCCGCGCCGCCCCCCATGCCCACGACGCCAGCCTCCCGCACCCGGTCCAGCAGCAGATCTAGCGTGACCTCCTCCAAAATGACCGGCTCTGGCCGGCCAGACCAGGGGGTATCCTGTCCGTCGTTACGGATCACCACCGCCACCGACTGTCCGCCCCAGGGGTGGGGCTGTTCCCGGATCGCCGAAACCCGGCCAGATACGCTGGCATGGACAGCCGCGCCGCCCGGTCCCGGGCCGGCGATCGGCTGTCCCACTTCCACCAGGTCCCCAGGCTTGACCAGAGGGACAGATTCCTCTCCGGCACTCATACGCAGCGGGATAGCCACCTGCTCCGGCGGCCGGTCCAGCTGGGTCAGGTGCTTGCGGCGGGTAAGCTCTTTTCTTGTAACGGGGTGTACTCCCCCGAAAAAGGAACCTCGCATTGACTAACCTCCCTGTATTTTCCCTCTTTTGGAGAAAATACGTGGTAAAACTCCATTTTGTATCAGAATATATCATAATCCAACCCGGCTTTTCTGTCCAGCCTTTTCACGAAAAGTTCACAATCCGATCCCCGTGTTTTCTTCCGCAATAGGGAGGATTTTCTCCCTATGCGGCCAGCCCTATTGTCTAAAAATATTTTTTACATTATAATTTAAGTATATCTGCGCCGCCTTGCGCGCGGTAAAAATGGATAAGGGAGGAATTTTAGATGAAAAAAACCATGCGCAGACTGCTGTCCGCCGCTCTTGTGGCAGTCATGGTGACGGGCATGTGCTTCACCGCCTCTGCCTTCACCTACCCTTCCGCCTATTGGAAGCTCCACTCCGCCTGGGATGAGGCTGTGGCTGCCAAGAGCCCTGAGCAAGTCATCTCCGTAGCCCAGCAAACTTATGACCTGCTGATGCCCCTGGGTCTGGGCGAGGATGTGTGCTACAACCTGGAACCCAAGGCTGGCCGGGCCTCCTGGGCCTGTGAGATGAAGGGCGACATCGATGGCGCTATCCTGTGGCTGGAACGGCAGCGCACCTTTGCCAACTGGCTGGACCAGAACATTCGCAGTTACAAGGATACCTTGCTCAACGTGGACGCCCGGATGGCTTACCTGAAAGCCGCCCAGAATGTCACCATCTACGCCCAGAGCGACGACAGCGCCTCCCCCTATGCGGTAGGCCCCAAGACCGGGACCTGGTATGGCACCCCGGCGGACAGCTCCACCACCGGCGGCTCCGCCTCTCTGATCTATGTCACCTTCGGTGACAGCTACTCTGTGGACTACTGGATCGACTACTACATGGACTGCTCGCCCGCTTTCCGGGAGGCGGCAAACGGCGGCGTCATCGAGTTTGCCTGGAACTTCAGCCCTGAGGGCACCGCCGGAGCCCAGGCCGTTCTGTCCGCTGACAGCTATATTGAGGAAAGCTTACGGGCTCTGGGCAGCTTGGATGCCACTGTCTTGCTCCGGGTGGGCGCCGAGATGAACAACTGGTCCGACTGTGACCCCGCTACCTATATCCAGGCCTTCCGCAAGGTGGCCGACGCCGCCAGCCGGTACAGCAACATCCAGATGGTTTTCTCCCCGGACAATATCAGCAACCGGAACCGGACCATTGCCGATTTCTATCCCGGAGACCAGTATGTGGATTGGGTCGGTATGTCCACCTATCACAACACCAACTATGCCGGTTACAGCGGCACCTCCTCTTACAGCTTTGACTATACCGGCTACGGCAATGACGCCTACTACGGCCTTGGCATCTATGACCATGACCCCATGGTCACCATCAAGCCTATCATCGACCTGGCCGTGGCCCACAACAAGCCCGTTATGGTCAGCGAGTGCGGCTTTGCCTATCGCAACAGCTCCGGCACCGACCTGACCTCCTTCGCCGTGGAGCAGCTTAACTGGTTCTATTCCTATATCAACATGGTCTATCCCCAGGTAAAGGCTGTGTTCTACTTCAACGCCGACCCCGACAGCGGATTTAAGTATATGCTCAACGGCAATTCCTCCGTGTCCTCCACCTATCAGAACGCCATCCGCAACAACGGCGCCTATCTGGATGAGGTGGACGGCTCCGCCACCGGCTGGGAAACGCTGGACAAGACCGCCCTTTCCGCTGGCGACAGCACACTGAAGCTGGCCTCCTATGTCAGCTTCCCCGGCAAGAAGACCAACACAGTCAAATACTATGTGGACGATAAGCTGGTCCACACCAGCACCCAGGCCCCTTACTACTATGAGCTCGACCTGGCCGCTCTGGGCGGCGGCAGCCACACCGTCAAGGCAGAGGCCAGCGGCGGCCAGTTCTCCCGCTCCAGCAAGACCTACACCCTGAATGTACCCGGCACCTCCACCCAGCCTGCCGACCCCACGCCCGGCACACAACAGCCCTCCGCCTGGGCTGCCGAGCTCATCGCCGACGCTAAGGACAAGAAGCTAATCACCGACCGCACCGAGGGCCTGTATCAGGACCAGATCACCCGCCTGCAGTTTGCCGAGCTGGCTGTCAACCTGATTGAAGAGGCCACCGGCAAGGAGATCACCCCCTCTACCCAGTCCTTCACCGACACCAGCGATCCCATGGTACTGAAGGCTGTGGCCGCTGGCGTCACCTCCGGCAAGGGCGAGGGTATCTTCGCCCCCAGCGATAAAATCACCCGCCAGGAGATCTGTGTCATGCTGAACAAGGTCATTGAGTATGTGGACCAGGCCAATGACTCTACCACCCTGACCGACACCAGCACCCAGGTGGATGCCAGCCGGTTCAACGATGTAGACCAGATTGCCGACTGGGCCAAGCCCGCTGTGGCCAAACTCACAAATAATAGTCTGATGAGCGGCAAGGGCGACGGCGTCGCTCCTGTGGCAAACACCACCGTGGAGGAGGCCATCATCCTGATTCGCGCCCTGTACGACAAGTTCTAAGCCCTCCCTCCCCTAACATTAAAAGAGGAGCGGGACCTCTGATGAGGTCCCGCTCCTCTCTTCGATTTTCGCAGTTCAGACGCATTCCATGCCCCTGGCCAAAGCGGTCATGTTCAGGTCCACCAGCTTGGCCTTAGGCCCAGTGAACATCTGCCGGATCATCTCCCGCAGAGTATCCGCCTTCAGGGCGCCGGTGGCGGCGATATAGGCGCCTAGCATAACCATGTTGGCCACCTTTCCGTTGCCCAGCTCGTTGGCAATGGTGTCGCAGGGGACTTGGATAACACGCAGGTCTTCCCGGTCCACCTTTTCCTTGATAATGGAACTGTTCAAAAAGACGGTGCCGCCGGGGACCACCTCGTCCTCAAACTTCTTCAAAGAAGGGCCGTTCATGGCAATCAGCTCCGTGGGGTGATAGACGATGGGGGAGCCCACAGGCTCATCGGACATGATGACAGAACAGTTTGCGGTACCGCCCCGCATCTCCGGGCCGTAGGACGGGACCCAGGAAACCTCCAGCCCCTCCTCCAATCCGGCCTCTACCAAAGATTTGCCGATGGACATAACGCCCTGACCGCCGAAGCCGGCAATCACGATCTCCTTTTTCACTGGTCAGCCACCTCCTTGATGACGCCCAAAGGATAATACTCCGCCATCTTATCCAGCACCCAGCGGTTAGCATCCAGGGTGGTCATGCCCCAGTTGGTGGGGCAGGCACACAGCACTTCCACGAAGGTGAATCCCTCGTTGTTCATCTGCTTGGTAAATGCCTTCTTGATGGCCTTTTTGGCCTTGACAATGTTGGGGATATCGGCCACGCACACCCGCTCCGCGTATACCAGGCCGTCCAGAGTGGACAGCATCTCAGCCACCCGTATGGGCTTGCCGTGGAGTTCCTCTGTCCGGCCCATGGGCGCGGTGGTGGCCCGCTGGCCGATCAGGGTAGTGGGCGCCATCTGGCCGCCCGTCATGCCATAGATGGCGTTGTTGATAAAGATGGTAGTGAATTTCTCGCCCCGCATAGCGGCGTGGACGATTTCAGCGGCGCCGATAGAGGCCAGGTCGCCGTCCCCCTGATAGGTGAACACAGGCTGGTCCGGGTGGGTCCGCTTGATGCCGGTGGCGGCAGCGGGAGCCCGGCCGTGGGCGGCCTCGACAGCGTCGCAGGCGAAGTAACTGCCCGCAAAGACAGAACAGCCAACAGGGCACACACAGATGGTGCTGTCGATAATGCCCAGCTCCTCCATGACCTCACCAATCAGCTTATGTACAATGCCATGGCTGCATCCAGGGCAGTAGTGCAGCTCCGTATCCTGGAGGCCGGCAGTCTTTTTATATACAGTCGTCATCTCACTTGCCTCCCTTCAGCGCCCGCTCGGCCGCGTCCACAATTTGGGTCAGTGTGGGAATGCTGCCGCCGGCACGGCCCTCGAAATAAACAGGCTTTTCCCCCTCGACAGCCAGACGAACATCGTCTACCATCTGCCCCAGGCTCATCTCCACGGTCAGCACAGCCTGGACGCTGGCCTGACTGGCTGCCTTTTTCAGCGCCGCATAGGGGAAGGGCCACAGGGTAATGGGTCGGAACAGACCGGCTTTGACTCCCCGCTCCGCCAGTTGCTCGATGGCGGACATGGCGATGCGGGAGGGCGTGCCATAGGCCACCAGCAGCACCTGGCAGTCCTGGGTGTTCTTCTCCTCCCAGCGGATCTCCCGCTCCTCAATCAAGTCATACTTGGCCTGGATGGCCAGGTCGTGCTCCTCGCAGGCCTGGGCCTCGATGAACAGGGAGGTAACGAAGTTGTTGTGGGCCCTTCCGTTTCGTCCGCTTGCCGCCCAGTCCTTGGGGGGCAGTTCCCGCTTGGGGATATCGTGCCATTCGATGGGCTCCATCATCTGGCCGATCATACCGTCAGCCAGCACCACCACTGGATTGCGGTAGCAGTCGGCCAGGTCAAATGCCTCTTGTGTCAAATCCACAGCCTCCTGGATGTTACAGGGAGCCAGAACGATGGTGCGGTAGTCGCCATTCCCGCCGCCACGGGTGGCCTGGTAGTAGTCGGCCTGGGAGGGCTGGATGGACCCCAAGCCGGGGCCGCCCCGCATCACGTTGACGATCACGGCGGGCAGCTCCGCGCCGGCCAGGTAGCTGATGCCCTCCTGCTTCAGGCTGACGCCCGGAGAGGAGGATGAGGTCATGGCCCGCTTACCGGAGGAGGCGGCGCCGTACACCATGTTGATGGCGGCTACCTCTGACTCAGACTGGACAAAGACCCGGCCCAGTTTGGGCATATGGAGGGACATATATTCCGGTATCTCATTCTGGGGTGTGATGGGGTATCCGAAGAAGCAGTCGCAGCCGGCTCGGATAGCCGCCTGAGCGATGGCCTCGTTCCCCTTCCAAAGTTCTTTTGCCATTTTCTTCTTCCCCCTTACTCTTTTTCCACAGTAATCACCGAGTCTGGACAGATCCTGGCGCAGCTGGCGCAGGCGATGCACTGGCTCAGGTCGGTGACTCCGGCCGGGTGATAGCCCTTCACATTGGCCGAGGTCATATCCAGGGCTAAAATGTGCTTGGGACAGACGGAAATACACAGCTCGCAGCCCTTACACCGGTCCCGGTCAAAGGTCAATCTTGCTTGCATAGGGACACTCCTCCTTTTTATTCATCCATTTCCCATGGTCTATTCATGTACAGCCGGACGGGGAACAGGGGGCCCGGCATCCCCTCTGCTTGGTCGATCAGTTCCTCCTGAATCACATGGCATACCACCGGCAGGCCGGTCTGGCTGGAAACTGTTCGGGCCAGGGCCGCTCCCGCCTCTAGGTCGGCCAGCTCTGTTTCCCGGCACAGGTGGGTGTTGTCTACCAGTCCGGTCACTCTCAATCCGGTGACCGCCTGGATCTCCTCCAGACTGGCCAGAGCTCCTTCCACGTCTCGTGTCTGAGGCCGGCGGGCGTTGAGGACAAATAGGACCCGGCATTGGGACCCCAGCAGTTGCGGCCGATATCGGGCCAGTACCCGTGCCCCTACGCCGCCCCCGCCGATATCCAGCACACCCCAGAGGTCCTGATCCTGGAACAGAAGGTTCACCTCCGCCGGCATGGCCGGCACGTCGGCGTCCACACATGCCTGGGAGGTAGCAATGAGCCGCACCCCCTCGTGGGAGAGCAGATCTCTCCGCTCCCTGGAGCGGAAGTAAGGGTTGACCACATCCAGGTCGGCCAGGGCAGTCCGCTTTCCCTGCCGGGCCAGGGCCAGGGCCAGATTGACGGAGAACTCTGTCTTTCCGCTGCCACTGTATCCCACGACTACGGTCAAGCGGCTCTGCTCCAGCCACTCCATTCTGTCCATTGTTGCCCCCTCCCTTTAGACATATTATTTTATTACTTATTGTATGATGTCATAATATATCTTAAGATGTAGTATGTCAAGAGGCTTGCAAAAATTCTACATCTGTGGCATAATCATTGTATATTTTAACGGGGGAGTGGGTCTATGGCTAGGATTACATCAAAAAAACTGACCGACCAGACCGCTGACCGTCTGTTCCAGATGATTATTTCCGACCCGGAGCTTTGCCCTGGATCCAAGCTCCCCAACGAAACGGAGCTGTGCGCCCTGTTCGGGGTCAGCCGCACCACTGTCCGGGAGGCGGTGCGTTTCCTGGCCGCTCAGGGCTATGTGGAGGTACGGCGGGGGCTGGGCACCTTTGTAGCACCACGGACCACCATCAGTCAGGATATTGGCCTGCCCCAGTTGGAAACGGTCCAGGTTCGCCTCCAGGATCTGTTCGAGATTCGTTTGATGATCGAGCCCACTACCGCCATGCTGGCCTGCCATCGGGGCACTCAGGAGGAGCTGGACCACATCTTCCATTGTGCTGACGAGGTTGCCCGGCGGATTCGCTCCGGCAGGGACTGGGACAGCGCCGACGTGGACTTCCACCACGCCTTTGTGGCGGCCTCCCACAACCAGTTCATGGAGCAACTCGTGCCCATCCTCAACCGGGCGGTCACCTCCACCTGGCGGATGGTGGGCTCCTACCCCTCTCTGCCCGATATGGTGATCCAGGACAACGCCCTGATTACCAGTTTTCTCCGGAATCGGGACCCCCAGGGCACCCGGCTGGCCATGGAGTCCCACCTGCGCAGGACCATCCGGGTCCTAGAATTCGGGGACAGCAGTGTCTTATCCCTTTTGTAAAAAAAGACAAAAAGGGGGCCGCGCCAAGGTTGCGCGGTCCCCTTTTATTCCCATAGCGCGTCCTTGCGCATGGGCAGTTCCCCAAAGACACGGGCCACGGCCCCTTCATAGTCCCTGCTGTCCTGGGCCTTTCTGATGTCCTTGAACAGTCTGTCCCCGCCCTCGAACAGACGGCACAGGTAGCTCCACAGCTCCTTCATGTGGAACACCGTATTGCGCTGGCTGCCGAAGGCCTCCAAATAGGTCTGATACAGCCCGTCGTGGAAGGCCCGCAGAACTTTCCTGTCCGGCGGCGGTTCCCCCTTGGCCTTGGCCGCCAGGGCCGGGTCAGCCAGCAGCCCCTGTCCGATCATTACCCAATCCACCTGGGGGAATCGCTCCTGAAAACGGCAGCATCCCTCCGCCGTCACCAGCCCGCCATTGTAGCACACAGGCCCGCTGTACATCTCCAGCGCCCTGGAAAATGCCTCGATCCGAACAGGCTCGGAATAAAAATCTTTCCGCACACGGGGATGAATGATGAGCAGATGGAGGGGGTATTTTTCGAATATCTCCAGGAGAGGTCCAAACTCCTCCGGCGACTCCAGACCCAGCCTTGTCTTGACCGACACCTTCACCCGGACGCCGCCAAATACCTGATCTAAAAATCGGTCCAGCTCCTCAGGATGGGCCAGCATCCCCGCCCCTTTTCCTTTCGCTACCACGGTGCCGGAGGGGCAGCCCAGGTTCAAGTTGACCTCCTCATATCCCATCTCTCCCAGAGCGTTGGCCGCCCAGAGGAAGTCTTCGGCGCTTTTGGTCAGAAGCTGGGGGACTGCCGGGATGCCCCGGTTGACCTCCGGGTCTATATTCCGCCGCTCCCGCTGGGTGAACAGGTGCTCCCTGGTGGGACTGATAAAGGGCATATAGTATTTGTCCACCCCGAAAAAGTGTCGGTGGTGGACCTGGCGGAACTCCCCGCCGGTGATCCCCTCCATAGGGGCAAAGTAGTATTCCATAGCGTTCCCTTCAAAAAGCGGGGGCTGGGACACAGGCCCGACCCCCGCTGTCTTTACCGCTTACTCTCTTCCAGCAGCTTTAGCAGCAGCCACTCATTCTCTCTGGCCTCTTGTGCCAGCTCCCCGGATCGTATCTTCAGCCGGTACAGTACCCCGTCGTAGTCGGCCAGCATCTGGTCCGCCCGGCGGATGGCCTCTCCTCCGTCAAATTGGTCTACATTTCCGGCCGCCGGCAGGTCCAGCTCCCGCAGGTAGCTGTCCACCTTGGGGTCGTAGACCAGTCCCATGGAGGGTACCGCCATCCGGGCGGCGAAGATCAGGGTGTGCAGGCGCATGGCCAGACAGAGCTTCGCCTTCCCCAGCACCCCCATCAGCTCCCGTGGGGTACAGGGAGCATCCAGCACATAGGAGGGAGTGCTCATCCGCTCTCTCACCTGCCGGGTGGCCTCCCGGTCCTTATCGGGCTGCATGAGCAAAAAGAGCATCTCCAGACCATGGGCCTGGTGCAGGTGGTCGCACAGCCGGGCCAGCTCCCTGGGGAACTCTCCCGTACCGGGCCAGCCACGGACGGACACCGCCACAAAAGGCCTGCCGTTTGGAATGCCGGTGCCGGACAGAAGCTGGGCGCACCGCGCCTCCCCCGCAGGGGCCAGGTGGAACACCGGGTCGGCGGTAACTCTGATATCGTCCCGCGTCACGCCCATGTCCCGCAACTCCCTGGCGGAGCTGTGGTCTCTTAGGGTGACCAGGGCGGCCCGCTCCACCACCCGCTTCACCCTCCGGCGGTTGGCCGGCTTATGGACCGGACCGATACCGTTGGCGTACAGCATCACCGGCTTGCCCAGCAGCTCGGCGCAGCGGATGACAGATAGATAGTAAAACAGGGACCGGGTGGAGGTGGTGTCCTGGAGCAGACTTCCTCCCCCGGACAGCAGGGCGTCACTTCGGCGCAGGGCGGAGAATACCCGCCACATTCGAAATCTGGGAATGGCATCCAGCCCGTACTGCCGCCGGGTCAGGTCCGGGTCATTGGACAGGACGGTGACGGCCACCTCGTCGCTGGCCTCATGGATGGCCTGCTGGATGGACTCCAAAATGGCGTCGTCCCCAGCGTTGGAAAAGCCGTAGTAGCCGCTCATAACTACCCGATATTTCCGGCGGCGGACCTGCTCATACATGGTTAGACAGTCGCTGGCCATGCGGCGGACGGAATAGTGGTCAAAGATGACCTGGCGGCCATAGGCCCCCAACCGCTCCCGCTCCTCCCACGTCAGGGAGAACGCCGCAGACACGTCGGCCAGCAAGGTCTCCGGTCTCGACACAGGCAGGCCTCGGCAGCAGAAGTTGCCCGCCTGTGCCTCGGTCAGCTTGTCCGGGCCAAACAGGCCGTGATAACCCTCGTTGCCCGCCACGATGACAGGCTTGGCGGCGGACATGGCCTCCAGCGCCGCCCGGGATACCCCCACAAAAAGGTCGCCGGCGGCCACGATCTCGTTGATGTCTGTCCGGGGGCCTGTCATGGTAATACAGTTGCGGCCCAGCCTTTGATTGGTCTGATTGGCCAGCGCCTTCAGCTCGTCAAAGACGTTGCCGCCCCCGGCGATGAGCAGCTGGATGCCGGGGATAGCCCGATCCAGCTCCGGAGCAATCTGGATGAGCTGCCGGGCCACCAGAGCCCGGTCGGCATCCATCCGGCTGACATAAGAGAGGACGGGCCGGGAGGCGTCCAGCCCGAACTCCCGGATGACCCGCTCCCCCGAAACAGCGGGGGAGAACTTCTCTGTATCGATGCCGTTGATGGTCACAGAGATATGCTCCGGGGGCAGACCGTACTCCCGGATCAGGTACTCCTTGATATCCTCGGACACCGCCACGGTCCGCTGGCCCCAGTTGGTCAGATAGCGCAGGATGCCGCTGGTATCAAAGACCCAGTGAGCAGTGGTCACAAAGGGGAACCCCATCCGTTTTTGCAGGCTGCCGCACAGGAACGCCGGGATCCGGGCATGGGCATGGACCACGTCCGGCCTCTCCCTGCTAATGATGTCACGGAGAATGGTCCGGGAACGGCGCATCTCCCGAAAGCCCCGGCGGTGCATGGGCGCCTGGTAGTGGCGGATGCCGGCCGCCTCGATCTCCGGCACATAGACACCTCCATTGGATACGATGATAACATCGTGCCCCTGGTGCTTCAGCTCCTTGGACAGCTCCAGGATATGTGTCTCCGCCCCACCTATGTTCATGCCCATGGTGGCCATGAGGATCTTCATTGGGTCCCTCCTCTCCAGGTCATATTCAATCGATGGCTACCACTGTTCCGGTGAACTGGGCATAGGGCGTGTGGTAGTTGCGGGCGGAGTTGACACCAAGGTCGTACACCCGGTTGACTAGATAGCGGCCGTCGCTGATGATGCCCCTGCCCTCTACGGTAAGCAACAGGTTGACGCCGTCCTCCACGGGAGTCATCTCCATGGTGCCGTCGTCATATTCGGCCAGCTTGGCCCCCTCCATCACCTGAATGTCAGTGATCTCTCCCAGGGCACCGCCGCTGCTGTTGTCCACGTCATACAGCATGTCCTTCTCCCGGATGGCGTCGGCCACATAGCCCCGGACCCCGCTGACCAGGATCTGGTAAGTAAAGGGGGTGTCCGAGGTGGTGGTGCTGGTGATCTCACGGTGATTCGTCTTTACATACAGGGCCACAGCCATCACGATAACGACGGCCAGGACCAGCACGTCGATAATGCTGATCTTGCCGAACAGCCGGCCCTCCCGGTCAATGAGCTTCATTCCTGTCCCTCCCGTTCAATGGAGATAATGGGGCCGCTGGCCATATAGCCCTCGCCCCGGATATAGGCGGTGGACCCCACCAGCAGTTGGAAATTGCTGCCCAGGATGACCGCCTCCTCGCTGACTGTACAGGGGGCCTCTACCGTTACAAGGATATCCTCATAGCCTGGCACGTCGGTCAGTACATAGCTGTGGCTCTCCTGGTCCAGAAGCTGTGTCTGGGCGGGGACCGCCTGGGTGGACACCACCTGGCCCAGTTCGTTGTTCTTGATGTTGTCTACCAGTTTGTCCCCCGGCTGAATGATGGAGCCGGTCCCTTCGATCCATCGCTGAAAGCGGATAGTGTACCGGACCGTAGCGGCGGCAGTTGACGACTCGTTGGAAACGGCCTGGGGCTTTACGGCCATCCACAGCAGGACCGCGGCCACCGCCAGGGCCACCACCAAAATGACGCCATCAAACAGATTGAGCCGCAGACGGAATTTGTACTTATTTTCTTCCATGAGGATCTCCTTTCAGCACGCCTTGGTAGACGTTCTCAATATTTTTGGCAAACACCTGACCGGTAAAGCTGGTTTGGAACCGCTCTCTGGCCTGACGGCCCATCTCCCGGCGCTCCTCCGGCCTATCCATCAGATAGGCCATGGCCTTGGCCATGCTCTGGCTGTCTCGGCTTGGAAATAGCAGGCCGTTCTCCCCATCGGTCACCAGCCAGGGGTTTCCCCCGTAGTCGCTGGCGATGGTGGGCAGGCCCAGGCTCATCCCCTCCAGCAGGGCCAGGCTGGTGGCCTCGGTGCCGTAGGAGGCGTTGAGCTGCACGTCCAGGATATTCAGCAGGGCGGCCACGTCGGCGCGGAAGCCCAGCATCTGGACCACGTCTTCTACGCCCATCTCCACCACAGCCCGGGCCACATCTTCCTCAAAGGAGCCAGTACCGGCGATGAGGACCCGGAAGCCGCTGCGCCCTTGCTCCTTTAACAGCTTTGCGGCGTGAACCAAATACAGGTGGCCCTTATAGTCCTCGATCCGGGCCAGGATGCCAAATACCACCGTGTCCGGAGGGATGGAAAGCGCCTGCCGGAGCTTGGCGCGGTCCTCTGGCCCGGTCTCCTCCACTGGGGCCACACCGTTCATCACCACGGTGATCTTTTGGGGGGAAATCCCCCCCTCGGTCAGGTTGTCCCGGGTAGCCGGGCTGACGGCGATGATATGGTCGGCAAAGTGCTCGTTGACCAGCTTGTTGACCCAACGGCCGGGCGGATACTTTATCTTGGCCGGGACCGGGAAGGCAGAGTGCCGGCTGTACACCACAGGTACATGGAGGCCCTTGGCGGCGATGCGGCCCGACAGGGCCCCATGGGTGTGGACCAGATCGGGCTTGATCCGCCTGATCAGCTCTTTGAGCACTTTCACATCGTCCCTGTGGTAAGAGCGGTCCGCCATGCCGTCCACCTCGTAGACCTGGGCGCCCGCCTGTTCCAAGGGCTCCTTTAACATGCTTCCCCTGGGGATGGCCACCATCGTTTCATATTGGGAGCGGTCGGCATAGCTCAAATAGTTCAGGATGACCCGGCCCGCCCCGCCGATATTGGTATCACTGATGATGTTCAGCACACGGATCATACCAGCAGCCTCCCCTCCGGGAGCTGCCCCCGCCGGGCAGCCAGACCGCCCAGGGCCAGATAAGCCCAAAACAGGAACATGACTCGGTAGTTATAGAAGGAGTAATCCGTCATGGCCTGGACCATAAAGCCGCATACTCCGGCCGTAATGCCGATTTGAAGAACCCGGCTGGTCCAGTTCTTTTCCTTGCCGATGGCAGAGCACATATCCCGGAAGAAGTTGAACAGCAGCAGAAGAAAGACCACCAGGGCACAGATACCCGCGTCGCACACCATCTGGAGGAATAGGTTATGGGAGTGGGGGGCCACAATGGTGTTATAGCTGTAAGCGGGATAGACCATGTTGAAGGCCCCGTCCCCCGGCCCAATACCACACAGCCAGTAATCCTTCAGCATGGCCAGTACGCCTATCCAGATATACACCCGGTAGGAGGTGGAGTTATCAGTGAGGTTTCCGATACTGGTAAACCGGGAGATCACCGTATCCGGTAGGACGAAATAGAGGGCTACCATGACAAAGGGGGCCAGCAGGAGCAGTCTGGGATTGAGGAGCAGGACAAAGACCAGCCCCGCAAACAGGAGCCCCAGCCAGGCCCCTCTGGAGAAGGTGAGGATCATGCAAACGCACATGACAGAGCAGCAGGCGAGGTAAAAGACCCGGTTCAGCCAGTCCTTGGCCCCCAGCAGCTTGGCTCCCCCCAGTGGGATAAGCAGGATCAGATACTGCCCCAGCATATTGGGATTCTCCAAAGTGGAGGGCACCCGGAACTGGATGCTGGAGAACATATCGCTGTCCACCCAGGCGGCGGACTGGTAGCCCCAGCGGAAGATATACTGGAGGATGCCGTAAGCGGACACGATGGCCCCAGCCAGCACCATCAGGGCCACCAGCGTGTCCAACTGGTTTCGGTTGGTCACCCCGTTGTACAGCACGATAGAGAACAGAATGAAGGCCACCGACAGCAGGCCGGGCTGAAGGCTGCTCTCAAGGTCCACCGAGAAAAGAGTGCCCGCCAGATAAACGCCGGCGTAGAGGATGATATACTTGTTGACCGGGGACCAGGCCAACTGACGCTCCCTGTCCCGGACCAAATTGAGCAGCAGAGAGGCATAGCCGATAGCCGCCAGCCCCATGGTTATCAGAGAGGGGCGGGACACGGCCAGCATCGGGGCCAGCACCACCGGGATCGCGCACCACAGCCAGGTTCTGGTAAAGATGCTCCCGGCAAAGAGCTTTTCCAGCCTCAGCTTATCGTAGAGCCAGCACAGGCCCCTCCGCACCAGGGACCAGAGCTTGAAAAAGACGCTCCGCTCGGACGAGGCTCTATTCCACCCCGCCGGGTGGAGGAACCACTGGACCAGTCCGCTCCGCTCCCATTGGCGGCTAAACCACAGGCATACCGCCGTCAGCCACCGCCAGACCAGGCTGGCGGACAACACTTGCTTCATCTGTTCCATCCCTTATCCTCTCTTTAATAGACGTTTGATCAGGGCCGCCGTCATGGCGGCCTCCTCCATGCCCATGGACAGGGTAACGCCGAAATAGACGGCCACGCCGCCTCCGGCGCACAGGGCCAGGGAGAGCAGCTCCCCCATCTTTCCGGCAGGCAGGACCGATCCAAGCCATCCCAAAAGCAGCCAAGCGGTCAGCCCCGTAACCGCGGCGGCAGCCAGCATTTTGAAGAAGTCCAGGCACAGGGCCCGGTCCAGGAATCCCTGACCTTCCCGCTCCATGGGAACGATCAGCAGCAGTGCGTACACCGTGGAGGAGACCGCGGAGGCGATGGCCAGCCCCCGGACCTCCAGCGGGCCGACCAGGGCCATGCACAGCAGGAGATTCACCCCGATGGACAGGGCGCCCGCTACCAGGGGCCCTCTCCCCTGCTGCCGAGCGAAGTAGGCCCGGCTTAGAATATTCTGAAGCGCATAGCCCGCCATGCCCAGGGATATCCAGGACAGGGCGCTGGCGGTGACTTCCACTGCCCGCTGCCCAAACTCCCCCCCTCCGTAGAGGAAGGACACCAGGGGTCTGGCTACCGCCATCAGCCCTGCGGCCATGGGCAGTACGAAAAACAAACTGCTGTGGACGGTCTGGCGGAGGGTATCCCGGAAATCCCCCTGCTGTCCGCCGGCGGTGAGCCGGGACAGCTTAGGGAAGATCACATTGGTGATCGACAGGATAAAGGTACCGGCAATAACCAGATACAGGTTGGTGGAATACTCCATAGCGGACACACCCGCCCCCCCGTATAGCCGGGAACCGAATCGGGAATTGATGACCAGATTGATGGGCTGGACCCAGGTGGACACCATCACCGGCCCCATCAGCGCAAACACCTTTTTCATCCCCGGAGACCGGAAGTCCAATCCCGGCCGATACTGGTAGCCCAGCCGCCTAAGCGGCGGGACCTGGATCAGCCCCTGGAGGAACCAGCCCAACAGATAGGCCAGCGCCAGACCATAGATGCCCATAGACTGGTCCAGAAACAGAAAGTAGGCGATAATAACCAGGTTGGATAGGGCGGACATGAGGGCGGGGGCGGTGAAGTGGTCCTGGGCCTGGAGCACTCCGACCAAGGAGAAGGCCACGCCGGAAAACAGAACCGTGGGAAACATGGTCCTAGTCAAAGAAATTGCCAAGGCCGTAGTCTGTGGGTCCTCATAGTCGGCAAAGAGGGCCACCAACGGCTGGGGAAAGGCCATCCCCGCCAAGGTAAGAACGCCGGTGAGCAGGGCGATGATGGTAATAAAGCAACCCGCGAAGCGGTAGGCCTCCTTCTTTCCCTTCTGTTCCAGATACTCGCTGAACACCGGGATAAAGCAAGCGGCGATGGCCGAGGCGAATACCGCGTCAAAGAATACCCGTGGGATTCGGCTGGCGGTATAGAAGGCGTTGGCCTCCATACCCATACCGTAATGCACGGCCAGCAGGTGGTCCCGGTACAGTCCCATCACTTTTCCCAGCAGAGTGATGGCCATAACGGCGCTGATCGTCCTTGTGGCGCTGTGCCGATCCTCCAAGGCTTCTTCCTCCGTTCCCTGCGCAATATTAGTACAACTGATTTATTGTACACCAAGAATATCCCTTTTTCAACCATCTGATCCTGAACGATTTGTAAACATCTCCTTTCCCGCAACTTTCTTTCTTTTTCCATTGAATCCGATTTTTGTGTCTGCTATAATAGGCCATATTCAATCGGTTTACATATTACAAAGGAGTACCCATGAAAAAACATACCGTCAGATCCCTATCCCACCGGGCGGCCGCCCTGGTCCTAGCCCTGGCGCTGGCCCTCCCCACCGTCTATGCCCACGCTGGGGAACAGAAGCTGCAGACCTCCATCGACCTGGTGGATGGTCTGACTTACCGCAACACCATCACCGACAACAGCGAGCGCCGGGTGGAGAGCTTTTCCCTGGAGCTGGAGAAGGACAGCGACGCCTACCCCATCCTGCTTCAGGCTGCTGGCACTGTTTACGGCGCCGCCACCATCAACCGAGCTGTCACCTATGCCCAGGAGCTGGGTTACCATGTACTAGGCGCGGTAAACACCGACTTCTTCTCCACCGCCTCCGGCGTGCCCATCGGCATCGTCATCGAGGACGGTGTCTACAAGTCCAGCCCGGAGCACGAGGACGCCATGATCATCACCGATGGTCAAGTCTCCCTGGTAGATGGGCCGTCGGTATCCCTCACTCTGGTCAACCAGCGGGACAACAGCACGGTGAAGCCCTCCCACCTGAACAAATGGCGCAGCGAGTCAGGGGGCATCTACCTGCTCAACCAGGACTTCTCCGCTGTGTCCACCCGTACCTCCACCCCTGGCTGGTATGTACGGATGGCTCTGATGGAGGAGGACGAGCCCCTCACGGTCAATAGCACCCTGGAGCTGGAGGTGACGGAGCTGCTCCAGTCTGACCAGCCCCTCGCCATTGGCGATGGGGAGTACATCCTTACCGCCGCCGATGCCTCCGGCTATCTGTCCGTCTTTCAGTCCTTCCAGGTGGGCGACCGGATCACCCTGACCACCTCCTGCGAGGATGAGGCCCTATCTCATGCCCAGTGGGCCGGAGGTGTGGGGGACATTATGGTGTGGGACGGCCAGCTTACTGACTCATCCCAGTGGACCTATGCCAAGGACGGCCGTCAGCCCAGGACCGCCCTGGGCATGAAGGAGGACGGCACTCTGCTGCTCTACGCCGTGGATGGCCGCCAGTCCGGCTACTCCTCCGGCCTGTCCCAGAAGGATCTGGCGGAGGAGATGATCCGGCGGGGCTGCGTCTGGGCCGTCAATCTGGATGGGGGCGGCTCCACCGCCATCTCCCTCTGGCTGCCGGGACAGACGGGGCCCGCTGTTCTCAACCTGCCCTCTGACGGCAAGCCCCGAAGCTGCGCAACCTATCTGCTGCTGGTCACAGACCAGGAGGGGGACGGCCGGCCAGACCGGCTGGCCCTGACGCAAAACGGCCTCACCCTTCTGACGGGCACCTCCCTCACCCTGCCGGATGCCGCTGTGCTGGACGAAGGGCTGAACCTTCTGGACCGAGAGCTCCGTGACCTGACCATCACCTCCAGGGAGGACCTGGGCGAAGTGGAGGACGGGGTATACACCGCCGGCGACAGGGCCGGCACCGACACCCTCCGTCTGCGCTCCAGGGACCTGGATGTAGAGGGAGAGGCCCAGATCCATGTGGTGGACCACCTGACTGAACTGGTCATTTCCAAGGAGGGCAGCGCCTCTCCCATCACTTCTCTGTCTGTTGAGCCTGGAGAACAGGTCCAACTGGCCGTCACCGGCAGTTACTGGGGCCGCACCGCCCTCCGGGACTGGACCGCCGTCACCTGGACCACAGAGGGGGACGTGGGGACCGTGGATGAGAACGGTCTGTTCACCGCCTCCAAGACTGGGGGCACCGGCTCCATCACCGCCTCTGCTGGCGGAAAGACCCAGACCATCGCAATTTCCATGACCAATGTCCATACCGATGTGACGGAGGACCACTGGGCCTATACCGCCGTGGATTACTGCTACACCCACGGCATCGTGGGCGGCATCTCCGCTACTGAGTTTGGCCGTGACCTCCAGATCCGCCGAGGCGATTTCATGCTGATGCTGTACAATGCCATGGGCAAGCCTGCCGTCACCCAGGACTGCACCTTCACCGATGTAGCTCCCACTGATTACTACTATACCGCCCTGTCCTGGGGCCAGAGCGTAGGCCTAGCCTCCGGCACCGGGGACGGCGCCTATTCTCCAGGCGCCCCCATTACCCGGGAGCAGGCTTTTACCATCTTGCGCCAGGTCCTTCCTCTGCTGGGCAAGGACTGCCCAGACGCCAGCTTGTCTGTTCTGGACCAGTTCGCCGACCGTGACCGGATCGCCGACTACGCCAAGGGACATACCGCCACTCTGGTCGCCCAGGGCGTGATCAGCGGCAAGGGCGACGGCATCGATCCCCAAGGCTATCTGACCCGTGCCGAGATGGCCGCCCTACTCTATAAGGCCCTCACCTATACCCCCATTCAGGATGTGCCCACCGGCCCGGAGGAGCCGGTAGATCCCGTGGAGCCTGAGGAGCCGGTGGACCCAGAGGGCCCCGTCGATCCTGAGGAGCCCATAGAGCCCCAGCTCCCCGACACCAGCCAGTATACGCTGACCCTGGACCACAACGAGGTCACTCTAAAGTCCGGTGAGAGCGTCCCGCTCACTGCCTCCCTCGCCCCGGCCTGGGAGGGAGCGGAGATCTCCTGGACCAGCAGCGATCCCTCCGCCGCTCCTGTCTCCTCCAAAGGCGCGGTGACCAATCTTTACGCTGGGACAGGCACCGCCTCTGTCACCATCACGGCCAGCTGGAACGGCCTGTCCGCCAGCTGTACCGTTCTCTGCCAGCAGGCCGCCCAGACCGGCACGGTCACTGACGCGGAGCTGGGTCTTAACGTCCGCTCTGGCCCAGGCTCCGACCGGCCCGTCATCGGCGGGCTGGACAACGGGACCTGTGTGGTAATTCTGGGCCAGGAGGCCGGGTGGTATCAGGTCCTCTATCTCAACCGGGCCGGACAGGCCGCCATCGGCTATGTGTCCGCTGACTACTTGACTGTGAATTGACGGGCCCTCCAAACAGCAGAAAGCCAGCCATGGAGCAAACCTCCATGGCTGGCTTTTTCTTATCGTTTCGTCCTTAGACCATCAGAGAGCAGACCATCTGGGCATACTCCGCCGGGTCCTCCAGAGGCAGGCCCGCCATCAGCAGGGACTGGCCGTAGAGCAGCTTGGCATACTTGGCCACAGTATCCTTATCTCCAGCGTCCACCGCCTTCTTGATGGCGGCGAAGGGGGCGGCATCGGGGTTGAGCTCCAGCACCCGGTCGGCCTTGGGGTGGTCGCTCCCCTCCAGCTTGCTCATATACTTTTCCATCTCCAAAGAAACAGGGCCGTCGGCTGACAGACAGCAGGCGCCAGACTTCAAGATAGAGGAGACGCGGACGTTCTTCACCTGGTCGCCCAAGGCCTCCTTCACCGCCTCCAGCACATCCTTACCCGCTTCGGCCTTCTCTTCGGCCGCCTTCTTCTCCTCCTCCGTCTGGGGGAGGGCGTCCTCATCGCTGACAGATTTGAACTGCTTGCCGTTCACCTCACCCAGGGCCTTCATGACAAAGTCATCCACGTCCTCGGTGCAGTACAGGATCTCATAACCCTTGTCCAGGATGCGCTCCACCTGGGGCAGCTTGGCGATCTTGTCCACGCTCTCGCCGCAGGCGTAGTAGTAGTAAGGCTGGTCCTCAGGCATGCGGTCCTGATAGGCGGCCAGGGTGGTGTTCTTCCCCTCCTTGGAGGACCAGAACAGCAGCAGATCCTGAAGCATCTCCTTGTGAGCGCCGTATTCCGCCACCACTCCGTATTTTAGCTGGGCGCCGAAGGCGGCCCAGAACTTCTCATACTTCTCCCGGTCTTCCTTCTGCATCTTCAGCAGCTCGGACTTGATCTTTTTCTCCAGGGCGGTGGCGATAACCTTTAGCTGACGGGTGTGCTGCAGCACCTCCCGGCTGATGTTCAGGGAAAAATCGGCGGAGTCCACTACGCCCCGCACGAAGCGGAAGTGGTCGGGCAGCAGGTCGGCGCACTTGTCCATGATGAGCACGCCGGAGGAATAGAGCTGGAGCCCCTTCTGATACTCCCTTGTATAGAAGTCGTAGGGCGTCTGGGCGGGGATATAGAGCATGGCCTTATAGGTCACAGCCCCCTCAGCACTGGTGTGGATAACGGCCAGGGGGTCCTGCCAATCTCCGAATTTCTCCTTATAGAAGGCGTTGTACTCCTCCGGCTTCACCTTGGACTTCTGCCGCTGCCACAGGGGGACCATGGAGTTGAGAGTCTTCCACTCCTTGACGGTCTCCCATTCCGGTTTGTAGTCCTCGGGGGCGTCAGCGGGCTTGCCCTTCCTCCTATAGTCCTCTACCTCCATGACAATGGGATAGCGGATATAATCGGAGTATTTCTTGATAAGCTCCTGTAATTTATAAGTCTCCAAATACTGATCGTAGTTCTCATCCTCGCCGCTGGCCTTGATATGCATGATGATATCTGTACCGGGGGCGTCCTTCTCGCACTGGGTCACAGTATAGCCGTCGGCCCCGTCAGACTGCCACATCCAGGCCTCCTCGCTCCCCCAGGCACGGGAGATAACGGTGACCTGGTCGGCCACCATGAAGGCAGAGTAAAAGCCCACGCCGAACTGGCCGATAACGTCGATCTTGTCCGCGGCCTTGTCGTCTTCGGCCAGTCCGGCCTTGAACTGGCCGGAGCCGCTGCGGGCGATGGTGCCCAGGTTGGATTCCAAATCCTCCTTGGACATCCCGATGCCGTTGTCCGAAATGGTCAGGGTGCGCATCTGCTTGTCCGGGACGATGGTAATCTTCAGGTCCTTCCGCTTTACTTCTACTGTGTCGTCAGTCAGCGATTTGTAAGCCAGCTTGTCCTCGGCGTCGCTGGCGTTGGAGATCAGCTCCCGGAGAAAGATCTCCTTATGGGTATAGATGGAGTTGACCATCAGGTCCAGCAGCCGCTTGGATTCGGCCTTAAACTGCTTCTTTGCCATGATTTTCTGCCTCCGTATATGAAAAATTTTTTGAAAACAAAATGGTTAGCACTCGTTATATCCGAGTGCTAACCATATGATAGCGCAGTCAGGCGGAAAATGCAATAGGGTTCAAAAATTATTTACAATTCTCAGCCGGCGGGCTCTTGGGCCTCTCCGCCCCGGTCCCCCAGGGAGAACCAGGTACGGAACACACAGGTACCGCTCTCCGGCTCATAATAGGCCGTATAGTTCCGGCAGCGCAGCTCCAGCAGGGGACCGGACAGGGAGAGCCAGCTCTCCTCCTCCCCCTCCAGGGTGCAGGACAGCTCTCCTTTCCAGTCGTAGATGTTCCACTGTCTGCCCTGGTCCTTCCGCACCGCCAGCCAGCTGGCCTCATCCCCCTGGAGGGCCTCTACCTGGCCGTCCTGGGCGGGCAGGACCTCCTGTCCGTTCAGCAGGGACACAGCGCACCGGTCCCCCTGGGTATCGTTGAAGATCACCCGGTCCCCGCCGGTCACATAGGGAAATTCCTCCTCCGGCAGGGGGGAGGGGAAGGTAAAGCTGTCCGTCCCATAGGTGAGAGTGACCTGGCCCTGGCCGTCTGTTTTGCTGTCCCACCAGAGAGTGTCCTGATATCGCTTCTGTATCCTATCATACCAATCCTGAGCAGCCAGAGCGGTCACTTCTCCCGTTTCCGGGTCCAAAAAAAGGGCTTTATCCCAGTTCTCTCCCCAGCAGCCCAGGAAAAATCCGCCATCGTACCACTGGGCGGTTTCATATGCATCGCCGGTAAACCAGGGGAAGCTCTCCGGGCGGGCGATGCCAAGCTGGTCCCATGACCAGGAGGCCTTCTCTGTTCCATCCTCCTGACGCAGCAGATAGAGCTTGTGCCCATCCCCCGCGAAAATACCCACCGGAGTTCCCTTAACACCCCAGTACCTAAATTCAGTGACCCAGCTCCCGTCCTGCGCTGCCAGGGCGATAAGGGCGCCGTTACCGGGGCTGCCCCGCTCCGGGTCCCCCTTCTCCAGCTCCCACACTGGAAGGGTCTGGCTGTCCCCGGCGTCATCTGTATAATACAGCCGGCTGATCTCGCTACACACCGGGTCCATGACCACCTTGCCGCCAGTGGTCATCAGCCCTATCAGCGTTTCCGGCCAGTTGTCCGCCTGCCAGGAGAAGTAGCCCGCCGCCCCCTCGAAGGGGACGAGCTGACCATACTCCTGGCTGGGGCGAAGCTGCTCCACACGCTCCTGATACCAGCGGCCGCCAATATCAGGCAGAGGCTTTTCCTGCTCATCCAGCTTTGACCAGTCCACCTCTACCGGGATAAGGGGCTCCCCAGCGTCAGAGGCGGGGACATAGCCCAGCTCCTCCGCCAGCCGCCGGCCATCTGGCCCCAGCAGCCAGTCATACAGTATATGGGTGGGGTCGTCCTGGGGCCGGTCCTTGGCCATGGCCACATAGTAGGGGTTTAAAAATGGGTACTCCCCAGCCTGAATGGCCTCGGCCGAGGGGGACACCCCGTCGATGGTCAGCACCTTCAGCCCCTTGGCCATCTCCATATCATTGGCGTAGTAGTACACGGTGTAGCCGATGGCGGAGGGTGAGTTGTCATATTCCCGCACCGCCTCCAGAAGCCCCATCATGGAGTCGGGCACCCAGGCTTCCGGGGCATCCATCATCTCCAGACCGTCCATAACCAGCTTCTCCATCAGAGTCTGGCTCCCAGCCTCGCTGTTGCGCTGGAAGGGGATAATGTCCAGGTCCTCTCCTCCCACCTCCTTCCAGTTGGTGATCTGGCCGGTGTATATCTTTCTCACCTGCTCGGTAGTCAGGCTGTCCACCGGATTGTCCTCGTTGACCACAAACACCAGCGCGTCCGTGGCAAAGGGAGTCAGCAGCCACTCCCCCTCCTGTTTCAACTCCTGGGCCACCTCTGGGGCCGGCTCGGCGGCCAACAGCAAATCAGCGGCACCTGCCATCAAATTTCGGTACGACTGGGTGGTCCGGGAGAACTGGACCAGGTCGGCCACCTGCTCCCGCCCCTCCCCCAGCAGCACCGCGCACATGGCCTGGGCCATGGGCGCTGTGGAGGTGGAGCCATCCAGCCGGGGCAGGCTGTCTCTGGTGAATACAAAGGGGGCCGCCGTGCCAGGGGCGGACACATCCCCGACCGAGGTGTCGGTGCCCGGCCTTTTCGGTCCGCAGGAAACCAGCAGGGCCAGCGACAGCAGGGCGGGCAGCAGTTTTTTCCATTGTTTCATTGTAATCCTCCTTATCAAACAAGGCGTGTCCTGTTTGGAACCTCTTTTTCCAAGCCCTCGACTAAGGGAAAATGCAGGCATGATACACTATTATACCGCCTACTCCCAGAAAAACATCTCTATTTCCTTTCAAAGCGGCTACAAACCCGTTACATAGGTAACAAATCAGAACAGACACAAATTTTTTATTTTGGGCTTGACAAATCCCTCAGAATGTATTATTGTACTAATCACTTAATACAATAGTACAAGGAGGGAGCCTCTATGGAATGGAAACTCAATGACGACCGGCCCATCTGGCTCCAGCTGGCCGAGCAAATGACCCGGCGCATCATCACCGGGGTCTATCCCCCTGGGAGCAAGCTGCCCCCAGTGCGGGAGCTGGCGGCGGAGGCGGGGGTCAACCCCAACACTATGCAGCGGGCCCTGGCCCAGCTGGAGCAGGACGGTCTGGCCAAGGCGGACCGGACGGCGGGGCGGCTGGTCACCCAAGACACCGCTATACTGGATGCGGTACGGAGGGCGGAGGCCCATGTGGTCGTCAACCAATACTATCACGCCATGGCAGAGCTGGGCTACTCCCAGCAAGAGGCCACGGCGATGCTGAAGGAGGAGCATACATGAGTGAACATTTAATCGTCTGCCGGGGGCTTTCGAAAGCCTACGGTCCAAAGGTCGCCCTGTCCGGAGTGGATTTGGAAGTGGGCCGTGGCCGGATCGTTGGGCTGCTCGGCCCCAACGGGAGCGGGAAAACCACGCTGATCAAGCTGCTGTGCGGTCTGCTGCAGCCCACCACTGGCACCCTAGAGATCAATGGCCAGCATATCGGTCCCGCAACCAAGGCCCAGGTAAGCTATCTGCCCGACCGGATGTACTTTGCCGACTGGATGAAGGCCACCGACCTGTTTGACCTGTTCCGGGACTTTTACCAGGACTTCGACTATGATAAGGCCCTTGCCATGTGCCGCAGTCTAGGCGTGGAGCCGAAGGATCGGCTGAAATCCATGTCTAAGGGCACCAAGGAAAAGGTCCAGTTGGTGCTGGTCATGGCCCGGAAGGCCCAGCTCTATCTGCTGGATGAGCCCATCGCCGGGGTAGACCCAGCTGCCCGTGACTTTATCCTGCACACCATTTTGACCAACTACAACGAGGATGGCACTGTCCTGATCTCCACCCATCTGATCGCCGATATTGAGAAGGTGCTGGATGAGGTGATCTTTCTGAAAAGTGGCAGGATTATGCTCCACAGCACAGTGGACGACATCCGGGAGCGGCAGGGCAAGAGCGTGGACGCCCTGTTCCGCGAGATTTTTAAGGCCCAGCCCCTGGAAGGAGGTCTGTACTAATGTTCGGCAAACTTTTGAAATACGACTTCCGCTCCATGTGGAAAACCTTCCGCATTGTCTGGCCCGCCGCCCTCATCCTGGCTCTGGTCAACCGCTTCACTCTCTTCGGCACCACCAACCCCGGTGAAAGCGCCTTCGGCCAGTGGGTAAGCGTCATCTCCATGGGTCTGTTCATAGGCGTGTGTTTTACCTTGGTCATTCTGTCCGCCGTATTCGTCCTCACCCGGTTTTACAAGGGCCTTCTGGGAGACGAGGGCTATCTGATGCACACCCTCCCCGTCAAGTCCTGGCAGCTTGTCCTGTCCAAGCTGATCTGTGCCCTTGCCACCACCGTGGTCAACGGCATCGTGGGTTTTGCCGCAATGTTCCTGATGATGCCTCTGGACTGGGAGGAACTGTTTGACACTGAGCTGTGGCAGACCATCTTTCGCAGCCTGACCCAGCATCCCGATACCATCGTCTATTTTCTGGAGTTCCTTCTGCTGATGCTGGTCATGTGCGCCGCTATGTTCATGACTTTCTATCTGGCTATGGCCATCGGCCATCTGTTCTCTAAGCGCAGAATCTTGATGAGCGTAATCGCATTCTTCCTCCTCAACATTCTGGACAGCGTTGTCACCAGCTCTCTGCACCATATGGATGCGCTGAACTGGCTCTACGGGATGGATTTGAGCAGCCACTTGGGCTACTGGCTTGGCATCCTCCTTCTTCTCATTCCCACCGTCCTCATGTTCCTAGTCACCAGCTATATCTTGAAAAACAAGCTGAATCTGGAGTAACTCTTTACTGCTGAAAGGAGCGTTTTGTCGTGAATTCCTGGGCCATTTTTACCCTCGCCTTTGCCGCCGTAGTCATCCAGGCCTGGGTAAGGGGCAGAGGCTCCTCCAACTGGTATTTGGGCTGCATTGTTCCCCTGGTCTACGGCGGAGCCGTCGCCTGGATGTTCGTGGGCAGGGACTTCACACGCTCCCTTCAGATTATCCTATTCGGCGCCGCCATCCCCATCACCCTGCTGGTATCCGCCTGGTTGCGAAAGCGGGACGAGGAGGGAGAGGAAATCGAGGGGGAGCCCAAAGAACAGGAAAACTGACATAAAAACTTCCCGCTGCTTGGCAGCGGGAAGTTTTATTATAGTTACTGATTATAGTCATCGAAGGCGTCCAGCACCGCTTTCTCCGGGGCGGGCGTCAACAGGGATACCACCACGATGGCAATGGTAGCACAGACAAAGGCGGGTAGCAGCTCATAAATATTGAAGATGCCGCCGATGGGGGCGATGAGGAATTTCCATACAAAAATCATCACAGCGCCCACCACCAGACCGGCCATGATGCCCTGCCGGTTGCTCCGCCTCCAGAACAGGGCGCACAGCATAGCGGGGCCGAAGGTGGCGCCGAAGCCGGCCCAGGCAAAGGATACGATCTTAAACACGTTGCTGTCCGGGTCAGCGGCCAGGAAGATGGCGATGACGGCGATGACCACCACAGTGAGCCGGGCAATCAGCATGTTCTGCTTATTGGTCAGCTTGACGCCAAAGACATTCTGGACGATGTTCTCCGAAAAGGCGGAGGAGGCGGCCAGAAGCTGGCTGTCGGCTGTGGACATGGTGGCCGCCAGGATGCCGGCCAGGATACACCCGGCCACGACAGCGGGGAAGATGCCATACTTGGACAGCAGGTTAGACATCTGGACGATGACGGTCTCCGTGGCGCTGCCCTCCAGGAAGGGGATACGCCCGGCGGAGGAGACGGCGTGGCCCACAATACCAATGAACACAGCCACAGCCATGGAGATGACCACCCAGGTGGAGGCGATTCGGCGGGACAGCTTCAGCTCGTTTTCATCCCGGATCGCCATAAAACGCACCAAAATATGGGGCATCCCGAAATAGCCCAGGCCCCAGGCCATCATGGATACGATACGGAGCAGGCCGTAAGGCTCGGCCTGACCGGTGGCCTCGTTATAGGTCTGGCCAAAGCTCAGAAAGCCGGGCAGTGTCTTGGCATGGTCTATAACGGCGTCAAAACCGCCCGCCTGGACCACGCCAAAGATGACGATAATGCACAGGGCTATGGTCATGATGATGGACTGAATCAAGTCCATGGTGGCCACGGCGCTGAAGCCACCTACAGAGGTATAGCTGATAATGACGATGGCACCGATGACCACGGCCACCATATAGTCCCAGCCAAACAAGCTGTTAAACAGCTTTCCGATGGCCGCCAGGCCGGAGGCCACATAGGGGACAAAGAAAATGAGGATAACAAGAGCAGAGATGCACATGATGACGGGCTTCTTCTCCCCATACCGCTTGGAGATGAAGCTGGGAATGGTGATGGCATCCAAGCGGACGCTGTACCGGCGCAGTCGCTTCGCCACCAGAAGGAAGTTCAAATAAGTACCGAAAGCCAATCCAATCGCGGTCCAGCTGGCATCGGCTACACCAGACAAGTAGGCCAGGCCTGGGATGCCCATCAGCAGATAGCTGCTCATGTCGCTGGCCTCGGCGCTCATTGCGGTGACCAGAGGGCCAATGCCCCGGCCTCCTAAGTAGAAGCCCTCGGCACTCTTTTTGGAACGTCGGCCGATCATCACCCCGGTAAAGATGACAAAACACAGGTACGCGATGATGGTGGCCATAATACAGATCTGTTCAGTGGTCATACGCTCTCTCCTTTTGGCAGTTACGCCCTTACTACACACAGCCGCCCTTCCGGCTCCCCCCGGAAAGGCGATGTCCCCCATGGGGCAGTATGGGTATTCTACCACAAGTCAGAACAGAATAAAATACAGAACAGAGTATAGAATAAACTCCGGAATATGCTTCCATAGAATTTCATAAAAGCTCTGGTATTGCTTTATTTATCTACTATACATTTTATGAATTAAAATTTTATACAATTCTACAAATTTTCTTCCTCCGCACGAAAGTCCCGGAAAAAACGGGGCATCATGGTCTTTCCATACTGAAGCAGGGAGTAGTCCCCACCTGACAGGCACCAGTCATAAATCAGGGCCCGCTCGCACAGGGCGTACACCCGTACCATCTCGTTCACTGTCACATCTCCCCGCAGCTCCCCGCGTTCCTGGCCCTGGAGGACGATCTGCCGCAGCAGCCTGTAATATGTACGGTTGTGGTCCAGCAGATGCTTATCCCCCCGGGTGATCAGCTGGGAGGAGTATAACCGTGCCAGCAGGTCTAGGGAGACAGAATTTTCAATCATGGCAAACAGCTCCCGGTTCAGGTACATAAGCTGGTCAAAGCGGTTTCCATCCGGGTCCAGGGTAGCCATCAGTTCCTCATACTTCTGGTCAAAGAGGTAGGACACCGTGGACAGTAAGGCGTCCTTCCCTTCAAAATAATGGTAGAAGGACCCCCGGGAGGTGCCTGACTCGGCAATGATCTCCTCCACGGTGGTGTCGTCATAGCCCTGGCGGTAAAACAGACGCCAGGCCGCTTCGATGATTCGTCCCTTGGTATTTCGGGTGTTTTTCTTGGCCATAATGGGGCTCCTTTCGAAAAAATCCAGTCGCGCAACCGCCGGTTGCGCGAATTTCCAAGGGAGATTGGTTGCCGTTTGTCCCTCGTTCCTCTATAATCATACCATAAAACAGGCCTGTATCAAACCTAAAATCAGAAGGAGCAAACCAGGATGGAGCTATCTCAAAAGATTTATGAGCTGCGCACAGGCAGTGGGCTGTCCCAGCTGGACCTGGCGGAGAAGTTGGGCGTATCCCGGCAGAGCGTCAGCAAGTGGGAAACGGGACAGGCGGTACCTGATCTGGACAAGCTGATCCGGCTGGCCGATCTGTTCGGGATCAGCGTGGACGAGCTGGTACGGGAGGGGGAACGCCCCGCTCCCCCGGAGCCACAGGTGGTTTATGTGGCGGAACAGAGAGGGTTCTCCCCTGTCCAGAAAGCGGGAGCTGCCCTGGAGGTCGTGGGCCTGCTGGGCCTGGTGCTGGGCGGTATGGGGCTCGTATCCCTGATTGGGGCGGGGCTCATGCTACTGGGCCTGCCTCTGCTGCTTTGTAAAAAGCATCCCTGGCTGTGGATGGGGTGGACCGCGGTGGCCATCAGTCTGCTGGTATTCAACCCTCACACCTCTGTATCCCCCTGGGGGCTGTTTGGAGGAATGCGCTATCTGTATTGGATCCTCACAAATCCGGAGCTTCGTTACTACGCCAGTTATTTTGCCGCCGCTATCGGGATACTCCGGGGCTCGCTGATCCTTCTCCTAATTTTCCTGGGGATCCGTGCCCGGCGAAGGGGCTCGGGCGCAGAACCATAAATCTCTAAGCAGAGGCGGCGGCAGCCGCCTCTTTTTTCCTTTCTCCCTCAAAGAGCAGTTTACATCTCCAGGCGCCTATGTTACAATCAATTTTGTTTCAAATCGCTGATTAAGGAGGCCCAGATGTGTCCCATCACTTCTTTCCCATGATCTCCCGGATGCGGTACATTAACCGATGGGGGCTCATGCGCAATACCCGTCTGGAAAACATCCAGGAGCACTCCCACCAGGTAGCCGTCCTGGCACATGCCCTGGCGGTGATCCAAAACCGCTACTTTGGGGGCCAGATTGATCCGGGGCAGGTGGCGGTGGCCGCTCTGTACCACGACGCCAGTGAGATCCTCACCGGCGATATGCCCACCCCCATCAAGTACGACAACCCCGACATCCAGTCCGCCTATAAGCAGGTGGAGGCGGTGGCGGAGCAGAAGCTGCTGAACATGCTTCCGGAGGACCTGCGCCCCGCCTATGACGAGGCCCTCACCATCCCCGATCCCCAGGTTCGTGCCCTGGTCAAGGCGGCGGACAAGCTGTCCGCCTACCTCAAATGTGTGGAGGAGGTCAAGGCGGGCAACAACGAGTTCAAAAAGGCCAAGGAACAGACCTACGCCGCCCTGTGCCAAAACCAAATCCCCGCTCTCCGGTACTTCATGGATCGCTTTTTAGATGGGTTTGAGTTGACCCTCGATGAACTGAGTGAAGAGTAAGGCGTTGTACATGAAGATCAAACATCTCCACTCTAATCGCTCCTCTCTCCGCGTACATAGTATCTATGAAAGGAAGTATTCGTCATGAAGGCTATCGTCACTGTCATCGGCAAGGACCGGGTGGGCATCACCGCCTCCGTCTGCTCCCTGCTGGCCCAACACAGCATCAACATTCTGGACATCTCCCAGACCGTACTCCAGGAATATTTCACCATGGTCATGCTGGTGGACACCTCCGCCTGTAGCGCCTCTATCGGTGAGATGTCCGACCTTCTGGACCAGGCCGGCCAGGGGCAGGGCCTGTCCATCCGCATCCAGCGAGAGGATATTTTTAACGCGATGCATCGGATCTAATGGCCTGCGCTGTCCTTTCCGCGCCGAACAGAGTTCGGCGGCGCGGCGCGGACGGACCGGAACGAATGTAGGACCCCTTTTCGCTCCAGGTCTGCCCTAGAGGAAATCCGCGCGAAGGCGGGGCGTGATTTTATTGAAAGGTCCAAGCTGGACCATAAAAGGAGTTCAACTATGCTCAATCAACATGAAATTATGCAGACCATCCAGATGATCGACCAGCAGCATCTGGATGTGCGTACCATTACCATGGGCATCTCCCTGCTCTCCTGCGCCCACAGCGAGGTGAAGGCGGCCTGTGATAACATTTATGACAAGATCACCCGTTATGCCGAAAAGCTGGTAGCCACAGGGGAGGCCATCGAAAAGGAGTTCGGTATCCCCATCGTCAACAAGCGCATCTCCGTCACTCCCATTGCCCTGGTAGCTGCCGCCGCCCGGACAGACAATTACGCCCCCTTCGCCGCTGCTCTGGACCGGGCCGCTAAGGCTACGGGAGTCAACTTTATCGGCGGTTTTTCCGCCCTGGTCCAAAAGGGGATGACAGAAGCGGACCGCATCCTAATCCGCTCCATCCCAGAGGCCCTGTCTACCACCGACATTGTCTGCTCCTCTGTCAATGTGGGCTCCACCAAGGCTGGCATCGACATGGACGCAGTGGCCATGATGGGCCGGACCATCAAGGAGCTGGCCGAGCGCACCGCTGACCGGGGCGGCTTTGGCTGCGCCAAGCTGGTGGTCTTCTGCAACGCGGTAGAGGACAATCCCTTCATGGCCGGCGCCTTCCATGGGGTGGGCGAGCCGGAAAGGGTCATCAATGTGGGCGTTTCCGGCCCAGGCGTGGTCCATCACGCCCTTCAGTCGGTCAGGGGTCAGCCCTTCGACGTGGTGGCTGAAACCATCAAAAAGACCGCCTTCCGCATCACCCGCATGGGTCAGTTGGTGGCCCAGGAGGCCAGCCGCCGGCTGGACACCCCTTTTGGCATTGTGGATCTATCTCTGGCCCCCACACCGGCAGTGGGCGACTCTGTGGCCCGTATCCTGGAGGAGATGGGCCTGGAGGTATGTGGAACCCACGGCACTACCGCCGCCCTGGCCCTGCTCAACGACGCGGTCAAAAAGGGGGGCGTCATGGCCTCCTCCTCTGTGGGCGGTCTGTCCGGCGCTTTCATCCCGGTCAGCGAGGATGAGGGGATGATTGCCGCCGCCCGGTCCGGCGCCCTGACACTGGACAAGCTGGAAGCCATGACCTGTGTGTGCTCCGTGGGGCTGGACATGATCGCCGTCCCTGGGGATACCTCGGCCCAGACCATCTCCGCCATTATCGCTGACGAAGCGGCCATCGGTATGGTCAACTCCAAGACTACCGCCGTCCGTATCATCCCCGCTCCCGGCTGCGGGGTTGGGGATACTGTGGAGTTCGGCGGGCTGCTGGGGTCCGCCCCAGTGCAGCCCGTCCACCCCTTCTCCGCTGACGCCTTCGTGGCCCGTGGCGGCCGTATCCCCGCTCCCATGCAGAGCTTGAAAAACTGATTATTTTACGGGAGAAACCGCCTCTTGGCGGTTTCTCTTTTTTCTTTTTTAATTAAGTATTGACTTATTTAAAAAACGTGCTATGATAGGGGCATCACAGAACAGAGAGGAGGGCGGGATGTGGAACTGACCACCGCGCTGAAGGCTCTGGCCGACGACAACCGGCTGCTGATCCTCCGGCTGCTTGGCCGCCGGGACTACTGTGTCCGCGCTCTGGCCCGTCAGCTGGGCATCTCACAGGCCGCGGTTTCTCAGCACCTAAAGGTATTGAGGCAGGCCGGTCTGGTCTCCAGTGAGAAGCGAGGCTATTTTACCCACTATCGGACAGCAGGAACGGACCTGATGGCCGTCTCCTCTGCCCTGGCAGATCTGGCCCAGGCATCGCCGCTCCTTTGCGGGGACTGCGGTCCGGACGGCCGCCCCGGCTGCCGAGAGGCCAACGCCTTTCCCACTCCCCTCTCCGCGAAATCTTGGGAGGTCAATATGATGAAACTCGCAGTCACTTACGAAAACGGCCAAGTGTTCCAGCACTTCGGCCACTGTGAACAGTTCAAGGTGTACTCTGTGGAGGAGGGATCCGTCCGCTCATCCCAGGTGGTCAGCGCCGCTGGCAGCGGCCACGGAGCCCTGGCTGGATTCCTTCAAAATCTTGGGGTGGACACCCTGATCTGTGGAGGCATTGGTGGTGGGGCCAGGACCGCTCTGGCCCAGGCTGGCATTCAGCTCTATCCCGGCGTCACCGGTGACGCTGACCAAGCGGCGGCCGACCTGCTGGCCGGCCGGTTGGAGTATGATCCGGACACCATGTGCAGCCACCATCATGATGGGGAACATAACTGCCATAGCCATTCCTGCGGGGAGGACAAGCACGGCTGCGCCGGAAACGGATAAAACGCCTTGTTCCCTCTTTCCCTGTATCTAGACAGCGGTAATGTAAAAAGGGTGCCGATACCAGAGGTATCGGCACCCTTTTTGCTCATTCTTCCCCGGAGTCAATCATCCGGACCTGGATCTCCAGCCCCCGCCGGTGCTCAACCCGGGTGACGGTTACATCCAGGCCCTCAGCCTCAAAGTGGTCTCCCTCCTCGGGAACCCGGCCCACCTGCTCCATGACCCAGCCGGACACGGTAGCCGCTTCACAGGCTCCTTTGACCTGGAACAAATCGTACATATCATCCAGATCGGCGGAGCAGGCGATAAGATAGCTGCCGTCCGGCTGCTTCTGGAATATCTCAATAACCTCGTCATGCTCATCCCAGATCTCACCCACTAGTTCCTCCAGGATGTCCTCCAATGTGGCGATACCCTCTGTCCCGCCGTACTCGTCCACCACTATGGCCATATGGGCTTTGTTCTTCTGCAGGATACGGAGCAGCTCTGATATTTTGGTGTTTCCAGTGGTATAAAACACAGGGGATTTGAGGTGAGACAGCATAGTTTCTCCCCGGTATCGGGCCGCGTAAAAGTCCTTCTCATGGACGACGCCCACGATGTTGTCGATAGTCTCATGATAGATAGGGATGCGGGAGTAGCCGCTCTCCACGAAGAGGGAGGCCACCTCCTCCATGGTGCTTCCCTCCTCAGCAGCCACTAAATCTACCCGAGGGGTAAGGATCTCGGACACCTCCAGGTCATTGAACTCGATGGCGTTACGAATTAGGTCTCCCTCATGCTCGTCCAGGCCGCCCTCGGTCCTGGCCTGCTCTACCATGCCCACCAGTTCCTCCTCTGTGATGCCGTCGTCCCGTCTGCTGCGAAAGATCTTGGACATCAGGCGTTTCCATTGGGTAAACAGGAAATTCAAAGGAGTCAAGACTACCACGAAGATTTGGAGCAGGGAGACGGAAAACATGGCAAAGCCCTCCGGATTTTCCTTTGCCAGGCTCTTGGGGGTGACCTCGCCAAAGATGAGGATCACGATGGTCAGTACCGCAGCGGATACCGCGGGGCCGCTCTCTTCATTAAGCAGCTTGATAAACAATACCGCGCCGATGGTGGTCGCTACGTTGTTGACAATATTGTTGCCGATGAGGATAGTAGACAACAGCTTGTCGTACTCCTCTGACAGCTCAAGGGCCTTGACGGCCCGGCGGCTGCCGTTGTCCGCCTTATTTTTTAGGCGGATGCGGTTCAGTGAGGTAAATGCGGTCTCCGTCGCGGAGAAATAGGCTGACATGGCGATCAGAATGATTAGCGCAATAATCATCCCGATACTGGCACTGTCTAACATTGGAAATGTATCAACTCTGCTTTCCTGATAAAATTATGGGCCACGGGTCCCATATTAGTTTGTTAGTATACCATGATTTCCCTTACAATGCAAATACATCTTCTCGTTGTTTGTCAATATCATCCCCAATTTTTACGGTTTCTTCACAAAAAAATGATGAATTATCCCACAGAGGTTACCCCTATCCCGCTTCATTTTCTCCCGGCTTGCCGTACATCTTCAGCTCCATTTTCCGCCCCTTGTTTGTGTCCCTATTTTTACCATCCGAATCTCTTAGTCTCTCCTGGCGCTCCCACAAAACTTTTCCTGTCTAGTTGTCCCAAAACGTCCTCCAACGGACCTGTGCCCTGTTAGATTGGAGGTGATCTCTATCAAACATATTGACAACAGGCCCGGCTGGTCAGAGGCCAGGGAAGGCAGGGCAGCGGAAAAATCGCCCCGCTGGCAGCACATCCGGCATCCCACCCTCTTTTTACCTACGGACCCAAAGCTGTCCCAGGAGGTGGCGCCATGATAGACTATACAGCCCTAGCTGCCGCGTCCATGTCCCTGATTGGCACTCTGGTGGGTACCTTTGGCGGCATCCTGGTGGCCAACAAGCTGACCAACTACCGCATCGAACAGCTGGAACTCAAGGTAGCCGAGCACAACAAGCTTGTCGAGCGCACCTACCAGTTGGAGGGTCGGATGACCGAGGCGGAACACGATATCCGGGATTTGAAGGGAGGACGGCCATGAGAGGACTGTTTCAGTGGCTCCGGGATGTACCGCATCTGTTTGCCAAGGTCACTGTGGTATACTGCGTCGCCTTCGGCAGTCTGAGCAGCCTGTGGGCCCTTCGCATCCTGTCTAGGACCGGCAGTGATCCTGCGGCGCTCCTAGGCGTCATCCTCGGTTTTTTCGGCGGCGAGCTGCTGCTCCTGTCCCTTAAAACGATATTGACAAACAGGAAGGAAGATAACCTTGAACAACATTTATAAACGTCTGTCCGTGCTCTTTTCCGTCAAAAGTATCGTCACCCTGGTTCTAACTGGCGTATTTGCCTATCTGGCAATTTCCTCCCGTATCGACCAGGATTTCATGACCATCTACGCGGTTATCATCGCCTTTTACTTTGGCACCCAGAGTCAGAAGCTCCAGGACGCGGTGGATGGAGGTACAGAAGAATGACTGTGGAACGGCTCCTATCCACTGCCCGGAAGGAGCTGGGCATCAAGGAGCAGCCAGCCGACAGCAACCGGGTCAAATACAACACAGCCTACTACGGCCGAGAGGTGTCCGGCGGCAGCTACGCCTGGTGCGCCGTCTTTCTGTGGTGGTGCTTCCGGGAAGCCGGGGCGTCCGAACTATACTACGGCGGGGGAAAAACGGCCTACTGTCCCACTCTCCTGTCCTACCACAGGGCGCAGGCCGTGTCCGACTATCGCCCTGGCGACGTCATTTTCTTCAACTTTGATGGGAAGAAAAATGCCCAGCACGTAGGCCTCTGCGAGGACTGGGACGGACAGTATATCACCACCATCGACGGCAACACTGGCTCCGGCAGCGAGGCCAACGGCGGCTCCGTCATGCGGCGGAAGCGGGACAAAACATACATCGTGGGCGCTTACCGCCCCAACTATCAGGAGGGGGAGCAGATGTCTTACGAGGACTGGAAAAAATATATGGACCGCTATCTGGACGACCTGTCCCAGCAGAAGGCAGAGCCAGGGTATGCTGGTCAAATCCGTCGGATCGTCGCGGCGGGCGTCATGAGCGAGGTGGACGGCTCTATTGCCCGCCCCAAGTCCTTCCTGACGCGGGAAGAGGCCGCTGTGAGCTATGCCAATCTTCTAGGGAAGATCAGCGGCCAGTAAATCTATCTTGATACAATAAAAATGAGGAGGATAAAAAGAACGTGACGCAGCATTCGGTATACTTTTCCTATATCAGCTAAACAGACCGTTCTCTTTCACTCTCCTTAAAATCATTGGTCTCTGCTCTTTGGGGCGGAGATGATATGGTGGCGGCCCAAAAGAGCCCCTTCTTTCCCATCCCCTGCCTCATCTGTCATGAAACGACTATGGGGAGGACTTCGAAACGAAATCCTCCCCACTGTTCTGCCTGTATCTACGGCTGTACCAGCTCCGCCTGGGCGAAGGTGCCGTCCGGCATCTGGACATAGAGGAATCCGCTACCGTCCTCCCAGACTTCACAGCCCGCATATTCCTCACTGTCCGTGTACAGGGACGCTCCGTCGTTCCGCTCCAGCCGGCCCAAAAGCTCGCTGTCCTCCGGCAGCTTCTCCACAGAGCGGACGATATGGTAAGTCTGGCCATCCCGGTATACCAGGATAGCGCCCTCTCCCTGCTGACAGTTCTCCCCCGGTGCGGTAGCAGTGCTGTCACTGTTTGCAGCGCCGGCCTCTCCAGAAGAGGAGGAGGGAATACCTCCAGCAGTATCAGCGCTGCTTCCATCTTGGCCTGCTCCTAACTGAGAGGCGCCATAACCAAGAGCCACTACCAGAGCCAGACAGGCGGCCCACGCCCCCCATCTCCGCCAGTGGAAGGCCGGCTTGGCCCCCTCCTCCGCGTCCTGGATCATGTCGTCGTCCAGCAGCCCTATGGCATCCAGCAAATACTCCGATGTCATATGGCCACCCCCTCATGCTCCAACAACAGCTTCAGCTTTTGGCGGGTCCGGTAGAGCCGGGACTTCACCTGGCTCTCCGTCAGTCCAAACCGCTTTCCCAGCGAAGACAATGCCTCCAGATGGAAGTATCGACGGACAAAAAGTCGGCGGTCCAGCTCCGGCTGGGTCCGCAAAAAGGTGGAGATCAGGTCGGCTGTCTCCCTGGCATCCAGCTCCTGGTCTGGCACCCTACAGTCCGGCAGGCAGTCCTCCAGCTCCTGGAGAGCCACCTCCACCTGACCGCCGCCCCGCTTGGCCGCCCGCTCCCGCCGCCACCGGTCCAGGGACAGGTTGCGGGTCAGCTTGCCGAAGAAGGCAGACAGCACCGAGGGGCGCTGGGGCGGCATAGCGTTCCACGCCCGGAGCCAGGTGTCGTTGACGCACTCCTCAGCGTCCTCCCGCATGGCCAGTATCCCAAGGGCAATGGCGCGGCAGTAGGGCCCGTATTTCTGGTCACTCTCCACAATAGCCTGCTGGGACCGGGCCCAGTACAGGTCGATGATCTTATGGTCCTCCATGGCGCTCCTCCTTTTTGGACGCGGCAAAAGAATCAATCCTCTAAAGGTATTTTAGCCGGAAATCCGTCTTGCCGCAACCATCTTATTTCTCAAGACGAAAACCAGGGCCGGAGGTTTCCCTCCGGCCCTGGTTTTTTATTTTACTTGCTCAAAATCCGAGGCTGGGTGCTTGCACCAGGGACAAATATAGTCCGCCGGCAGCTCGTCCCCCTCGTATACATAACCGCATATCCTACACACCCACCGCTTCTTGTCCCCGGTGGCGTGGGTAAAATCACCAGGCTTGATGTGGCCCTGGTAATAGGCATAGGTGGCGCTGGCCTGGTCGTTGAGCAGGTCTCCATCCTCCACATCCGCCAAAAACAGGGTGTGGCTGCCCAGGTCAAGATGGGACACGACCCGGCAGGACAGCCAGGCGTTGGTTCCCCGTGTCAGATAGAGCAGGCCGTTCTCCCCCCGCCGGACCTGGTCCTCGGTCCCGGCAAATTTGTCGCTATCCCGGCCGGACTGAAAGCCAAATCGCTTGAACAACTGGAAGTCCGCCTCTTCAGACAGGACTGACAGGTTAAATTTTCCGGTCTCCTGAATCATGTCGTGGGTTAGGTTTCCCTTGTTGACGGCTATGGTAACGCGGTTGGGCTGGGCCGTCACCTGGACGGCGGTGTTAATGATACAGCCGTTGTCCCGCTCCCCCTGACGGGCGGTGAGAACAAACAGGCCGTAGCTTATAGCATACATAGCTCTTTCGTTTTTCATGGCGTTCCTCCTTGGCGGCCAGGCCGGCTTTTTCTCCTTCCAGTATGTCCCGCAAAGCGCAAAAAAACCGCCGGAAACGGGTTTCCGGCGGTTTTTTGCGCGATTTATTTGATAATCTTGTTGTCCACTTCGTTGGCCAGCAGAGCAGAGAAATCTGTCAGGGACATGGCCCCCAGGTCCTCGCCGGTGCGGTGCCGGACAGACACGGTATTGTTCTCCACGTCCCGGTCGCCTACCACCAGCATATAGGGCACCTTCTCCATAGTGGCCTCCCGAATCTTCTTTCCGATCTTCTCGTTGCGGTGGTCCACCTCCACCCGGAAGCCGGCTTGGTCTAGGGCCTTGCACACCTGATCGGCGTACTGTGCGGCCCGGTCGGTGACAGGGAGAACCTTCACCTGGACGGGGTTGAGCCAGGCGGGGAACGCCCCGGCAAAGTGCTCGGTGATAACGCCGATGAATCGCTCAATAGAGCCCAGCACCACTCGGTGGATCATGACAGGGCGGTGCTTCTGGCCGTCCTCGCCGGTATACTCCAGCTCGAAGCGTTCAGGGAGCTGGCTGTCCAGTTGAATGGTGCCGCACTGCCAGGTTCGGCCCAGGGAGTCAGCCAGGTGGAAGTCCAGCTTGGGGCCGTAGAAGGCTCCATCCCCCTCGTTGATAACAAAGTCCTTGCCCATGTCGGTGATAGCGTTTTTCAAAATCTCCTGGTTGCGCTCCCACTCCTCCACGGTGCCGATGTGGTCCTCCGGCATAGTGGACAGCTCAATGGTATAGCTCAATCCAAAGACAGAGTAGACCTCGTCAAACAGGCGGACCGTCTCCTGAATCACGTCCTGCATCTGGTCCCTGGTCATAAACACATGGGCGTCGTCCTGGTTGAAGCAGCGGACGCGGAACAGGCCGTGAAGGGCGCCGGATAGTTCGTGGCGGTGGACCAGGCCGATCTCCCCCACCCGCAGGGGCAGCTCCCGATAGGAATGGGGCTCGCTGGCATAGACCAGCATACCGCCGGGGCAGTTCATGGGCTTGACGGCAAAGTCCACGTCATCGATGACCGTGGTGTACATATTATTCTTGTAGTGGTCCCAGTGACCGGATCTCTCCCACAGCTGACGGTTGAGCATGATAGGGGTGGAGATCTCCACATAGCCGTACTTCTTGTGGACCTGCCGCCAGTAGTCCAGCAGGGTATTCTTCAAGGTCATGCCCTTGGGCAGGAAGAAGGGGAAGCCGGGGCCCTCGTCCCGGAGCATGAACAAGCCCAGCTCCTTGCCCAGCTTCCGGTGGTCCCGCTTTTTGGCCTCCTCAATCCGGGCCAGATATTCGTCCAACTCGTCCTTTTTGGGGAAGGCGATGCCGTAGATGCGCTGGAGAGTCTCCCGGTTGGAGTCCCCCCGCCAGTAAGCGGCGTTGCAGGCGGTAAGCTTCAAGGCGTTGCCCTTAATGCGGCCGGTGGAGTCTAGGTGGGGGCCGGCGCACAGGTCGGTAAACTCCCCCTGCTTATAGAAGGAGATGACCGCATCCTCGGGCAGGTCATGGATGAGCTCTACCTTGTATGGCTCGCCCTTCTCCTCCATGAATTGAATCGCCTCCGACCGGGGCAGCTCAAACCGCTCCAGCTTCAGCTTCTCCTTGCAGATCTTCCGCATCTCCCCCTCGATCTGCTCCAGATGCTCCGGGGTAAAGGCGAAGGGGGCGTCCATGTCGTAGTACCAGCCCTCGTCGATAGAGGGACCAATGGCCAGCTTCACCTCGGGCCACAGCCGCTTAACCGCCTGGGCCATCACATGGGAACAGGTATGCCAGTAGGTTTGGCGGTATTCGGGATTTTCAAAGGTATAGATGTTTTCTTCGGACATTTTCAGTCGCTCCTTTCTCGCGTTTAGGGGAAGGAACAAAAAAATACGCTCCGCCCCTGATATGTGTCAGGGGTGAAGCGTATTGATACGCACCACGGTTCCACCCTGCTTGCAAGAATCACCGCGCCGTCTCGATCAACGCGGGCGGACCGGAGGGAGGCAGCCGTAGGCCGCCAGTCCTGCGCGTCGTGAACAGGCAAAGCGGGACAACTTGCCGCTTGTGACCTCCTGTAACGGGAAAGCCCCGGCCCGGTCGTCCCGGGCAGCTCTGGAGTGGTACCAGCCATCGCTTCCACAGAGCACTTTCAGCACAGGGCGCCCCTCTCTGGGTGGTCGATTCAGGCTTCTTCTCCTTCTCAGCCGTTTTAACACAGGTACTATATCACCCCCTCAGCCGATTGTCAAGGGCGTACAGGAGGGAAATATGGCCCGTATATGTCCTTTTCTTTGGTTCTGTATTGACTTTCTCTATTTCTGCGTGTTAAAATATATTTACGAAACATTGTTCCGTATATTGGAACAGTAAAAGGAGGAAACTCATTGTGAAAGCTCTCATCTATGAAGGCCCTAAAAAGGTGGCTGTCCGTGAAGTGGAAAAGCCCGTTCCCAAGGAGGGCCAGGCCCTGATCCGCATCGACTACTGCGGTATCTGCGGCTCTGACATTGGCATCTATAGCGGCACCCATCCCCGGGCCAAGGCCCCTCTCGTCCTAGGCCATGAATTTGTTGGCGTCATTGAAGATATCTCCGGTGACTCTAATGGTTTTCAGGTTGGCGACCGAGTTGCTCCCTACCCTCTGATCTCCTGTGGACACTGCTTTGCCTGCCGGAATGGCCGGCCCCATGTGTGCGATACCCTGAAAATCATCGGCATCGACCTAGACGGTGGTGTAGCCGAATATGTGTGCTGTGACACTGATGTACTGTTCAAGGTCCCGGCTTCTGTCTCCAGCAAAGTAGCGGGAATCATCGAGCCTCTAGCTGTGGCTGTCCACACTCTGCACCGAGCCGGCTTTAAGCCGATGGACAGCATTGTCATCATGGGAGCCGGTCCTATCGGAGCCTTAGTGGGTGTGGTAGCCAAGCACAGCGGAGCCTCCCGCATCATCATCTCCGACTTTGATCAGGCCAGACTGGAGATGGCCGCCAAGTTGGGCTTTGACGCGGTCAACTCCAAGGAAGCAGACTTGACCCAGTATGTCCGTCAGGCCACCAATGGAGACGGGGCCGACATTGTTTTTGAATGTACCGGGGCCGAATCTGCCGCTTTGGAGATGACTACTCCCTGCCGCACGGACGGCATGATCTGTCTGGTAGGCGTACATAAGGCCCCCCATCCCGTGGCTCTAGCCGATATGCATTTCCGTGAACTGAACATGACCGCTACCCGTGTTTACACCAAACGGGACTTTGGCCAGGCCGTGGAGCTGACTCAGCGCATCTCTGACGAGTTGGAGCTGCTCATCAGCCATGTCCTGCCCCTGTCCGACTGCGCCAACGTCTTCGATATGATCCACGATCCCCAGGTCCCCACCGTCAAGGTCATGGTGGACTGCCGCAGGTAAGGAGAGGAACATGAAGATTGTCATTTCCGATAACGACCATGTGAATCTAGCCCAGGAGGAGGCCGTCTTTCAGAAGGCTGGTATGGATTTCACCCTCTATCAGTGCCACACGGAGGAGGAGGCTATTCAGCAGCTGAAGGGGGCCGAGATTATTCTGAACCAGTATACCCCCCTGACCCGCCAGGTCATCCAGGCTCTGCGCCCCGAACTGAAAATGATTGTCCGTTATGGTGTGGGGGTAGATAACATCGACTGCGTTGCGGCCGCCGAGATGGGGGTACAGGTATGCAACGTCCCTGACTACGGCATGAACGAGGTAGCAGATCACGCCATGGCCCTCATGCTGTCCCTGGTGCGTAAGACTGTCACTATGGTTAACTACACCAAGGGCACCGACTGGGACTACTCCTACGGGGTGCCCATCCATCGCATCCCAGGCCAGACAGTAGGTATCGTGGGCATGGGTCGCATCGGCCGTACTTTCGCCAAGCGTATGGGCGGCTTCGACTGCCGGCGCATCGCCTATGATCCCTTGTATCAGCCAGGCACTCAGGTTGACGGAGTGGAACTCGTATCCTTTGACACCCTGCTCGAGCAGTCCGACATGATCAGCATTCACTGCCCTCTCCAGCCCTGCACCCGCGATTTGTTCGACCTGGCCGCCTTCCAAAAAATGAAGCGGGGCGCCTATCTGGTCAACACCTCCCGTGGTGGTATCGTCAACGAGGAAGACCTGTACACCGCCCTGACCACCGCCCTGATCGCCGGCGCGGCCTTGGACGTCACAGCGAAGGAGCCTCTTCCCCGCCCCAGCAAGCTGCTGGAGCTGGAGAATTTCCTGTGCACCCCCCACATCGCCTGGTACTCCGAGGAGGCCGCCCAGGAGATGAAGCGCAAGGTGGCCGAGGAGGCCGTACGCTTTGCCACTGGGGAAAAGGTGCTGTATCCGGTCAACCAAATTTGAAATTCACCAATCAAGAGGAGGAATCTCCATGGCCGAGGATACCATTCAGTCCGTTGCTCGCGCCTTCTCCATTCTGGAGCAGTTGGCCGCACAGGGAGAGATGGGCGTCCGGGAGCTCCACGGCGCTACCGGACTCAGCGTCACTACGGTCCATCGCATTCTAGGCACACTGACAGAGCTGGGCTATGTCAGGCAGAATGAGAACACCAGCCGGTACGGGTTGACTTATAAGATGCTCGCACTGGGACAGCGGGTGCCCCAGCACAGCACAGTTATCCAGCTGGCCCACCCGTTGCTCCAGCAGTTATCCGAGCAGGCTTGCGAAACCATCCACTTCGCCGAACGGTCGGACACCAATATCCGGTATATCGACAAGGTCATTCCCTCCTCTGGTGTAGTCGTCATGGGCTCCTGCCTGGGCATGGAGCTACCCATGTACAGCACTGCTGTGGGCAAGTCCATGATGGCCGATATGTCCCGCCAGGAGGTGGAGGACATCTGGTCCCGCTCCCAGATCATCACCTATACCCCCAACACGGTGTCTTCCCTTCCCGAGCTGGAGCGCCAGCTGGAGGAATGCAGGCTGGCGGGGGTATCCTATGACTGGGAGGAGCGGGAGCCTGGCATCTCCTGTGTCGCTGTTGACATCCTGGACGTGACCGGCAGGCCGGCCTACGCGGTCAGTATTTCCAGCTCGGACGCTCGTATGAGACAGAATCAGGATCGGTATGCCGATCTGTTGCGGGAAGTGAAGGTCCGACTGACTGAACTGATCGGCTATTCCCTTTGATACACGATGATAGCGCGGGCCTAGATGCCTGCGGAGAAAGGAAGGTTTTCCCATGAACAGCTTATTTGATCTCACCGGGAAAAAGGCTATTGTCACCGGCGGCACTAGAGGACTGGGCCACGGCATGGCGGAGGGCCTGATGGAGGCCGGCGCCGCTGTAGTCATCTTTGGTACCAGCAAAAAGGTGATCGAGGTGGCCGCCCAATTCGAAGCAAAGGGCTATTGGTGCAAAGGCATCGCCGTGGACCTGGCCGACGACCGGGCCAGGCAGGAGGCCTTTGACCAAGCCGTCGCTCTGCTGGGCGGCCTGGATATTCTGGTCAATGCCGCCGGCATACAGCGCCGCCACCCCAGCCCCGAATTTCCTCTTCAGGACTGGAAGGACGTACTCAATGTCAACCTGACCGCTCCCTTTGACCTGTGTCAAATGGCTGCCAAAGAATTTCTAAAAAAGGAACAGCCCTGCGGGAAGATTGTCAACATTGCCTCTATGCTCAGCTTCTTTGGCGGTATGACCGTCCCCGCCTATGCCGCCTCAAAAGGGGGAGTGGCCCAGATGACCAAAGCCCTGTGCAATGAGCTGGCCTCCAAGGGAATCCAGGTCAACGCCATCGCCCCCGGCTATATGGATACAGATATGAATGTGGCACTCACCGATGTCAGCAACCCCCGATACCGTGAGATCACCGACCGGATCCCCGCCCACCGCTGGGGCACCCCAGAGGATATGAAGGGGACAGTGGTATTCCTGGCCTCCCGGGCCTCTGACTACCTCAACGGGGCCGTCATTCCTGTGGACGGCGGCTACTTGGTCAAGTAAGGCGGTCCTGCTAGGCACCCGTAAGCTCTTAATATAGTATACGGAAGGCCCCCGCTCGAAATGGCAATCGAGCGGGGGCCTTCCACATGAAGAAAGGAATGGGAAACATCTTGTTCAGAAGGTCACTTCTGGAGCAGATGGACAGCAAAGCCACCAAACTCCTGCTTCAGATAGACAGCAATCATCTTTTCACCCTTATATTTGGCGGTGGATTCATCCAGTTGGAAGCCATGCTTCTCCAGCTCCACAGCGGCCCTGGCAATGCTGTTGGTCTTTACGGCAATATGACCGTTTTGGCCCAGGTACATACTCTTCATAACCTCAACAGCACTGCTGGCAAAGTTGGAGCTGTTGCCCGTCTTAATCTCAAAGCCAAAAGCGTCCTTCAGCCCCTGGCACACATCCATGGATGCCTCGTCACTGGCGGTATTGATGCCGATATGGGCCACCTCAAATCCCAGAACGGCTTGGCGGGCCTCCTGGCACAGGCGGGTGATCTTGTCAAACGCATGGGCAGCGATGTCGCCCTTGGAACACAGCCAGCTCCCACCCACAGCATGGATAAAGGGAGCGGCAATATACTCGCCCAGATTCTGCCCATTGACCCCACCGGTGGGGATAAACTTCATAGAGCCAAAGGGGCCGGACAGCGCCTTCATGGCGCTCAGGCCGCCGTAGACGTTGGCCGGGAAAAATTTGACCACTTTCAGGCCATGGGACATGGCGGCCATGATCTCCGTAGGGGTGACACAGCCGGGAGTGATGGCCACGCCGTTTTCCACACACCAGGCTACCACTTCGTCGCTATAGCCGGGGGAGACGATGAACTTGGCACCGCACTCCACGGCCTTTTCGCACTGCTCCAGAGTAATAACGGTGCCGGCGCCCACTACCATCTCGGGGCACTCCTTGGCTACGGCGGCGATGGAATCCGCGGCAGCGGCGGTGCGGAAGGTAATCTCCATCACATCCACGCCGCCAGCCAGCAGGGCCTTGGCAGTGGGAACCGCATCCTCTGCCTTATCCAACACCACTACGGGCACGACGCCCGCGTTACCCAGTTTTTCAACAATATCCATAGAAATGTCCCCCTTATCTCTGGACACGGCCAGAGGTGTTGCCAGCGGCCAGAGACTCTACTTCACTGACAGACATCATATTGAAGTCGTGGTCGATGCTGTGCTTCAGGCAGGAGGCGGCCACGGCGAAGTTGATCGCTTTCTGGTCGTCATAACCGGACAGAAGGGCATAGATCAGGCCGCCGCCGAAGCTGTCGCCGCCGCCCACACGGTCCACGATATGAACCCGGTAGGTGGGAGAGAAGGAGGCCTTTCCGTCGCTGTACAGCATGCCGGCCCAATCATTGTCAGAGGCGGAGATGCTGCCCCGGAGGGTGATAGCCACCTTCTTACAGCCGAAACGCTCGGTCAGCTGCTTGGCCACACTGATGTATCCTTCGTGGCTTAACTTACCGGTATTCAGGTCGGTATCAGTGGCAGCGATACCAAACACATCCTTAGCGTCCTCCTCGTTGGCGATGCACACGTCCACATAGGGGACCAGTTCAGCCATGACCTTGCCGGCCTCCTCGCGGGTCCACAGCTTCTTACGGTAGTTCAGGTCACAGCTGATGGTCAGGCCCAACTTTTTGGCGGCCTTACAAGCCTCCAGGCAGATGGCGGGCAGCTCGCCGCCCAGAGCCGGGGTGATGCCGGTCCAATGGAACCAGTCAGCACCAGCAAAAATCTTTTCCCAGTCAAACTCAGAGGCCTTAGCCAGAGAAATGGCGGAGTTGGCCCGGTCATAGATCACCTTGGAGGCCCGCTGGGAGGCGCCCTTTTCGGCAAAGTAGATGCCCAAGCGGTCGCCGCCCCGGATCATCAGGCTGGTGTCCACACCGTAACGGCGCAGCTCGTTGACCGCAGCCTGACCAATCTCATGGGCCGGAACCTTGGAGACAAAGGCGGCGTCCATGCCATAGTTGCACAAGGACACGGCAACGTTGGCCTCACCGCCAGCATAGGTGGCCTCGAACTTGTCCGCCTGGACAAAACGGAGGTACCCCTCCGGATTCAGGCGCATCATAATCTCGCCAAAGGTGATAATTCTTTTCATTGTAGTTTCCTCCTCGTTGTGATGATATTTCATTGGCTCCGCGATATTCACGTTCTTCGCTTACTCACTTGACGCTTTTTGCGGCAGCTAATAGCTCACGGGCTGTTTCGGTAATTTTGTGAAACTCTCCGGCCTCGATCCATTTCTTGTTGGCCAGATTGCCGCCCACACCGGCGCCGCACATCCCCGCTGCCATATAGTCGGCTACGTTCTTTTCATTGATGCCGCCCACTGCCAGCAGCTTTACATGGCTGATGGGAGCCCGGATAGCCTTTACATAGGAGGTGCCTAGTTCGCCTGCCGGGAACAGCTTAACATAGTCAGCTCCAGCGTTATGCGCCGTCATGACTTCGCTGGGCGTCATAGCACCGGGCATAGACACCAGCCCCAACTCCCGTGTGCGGCGGATGACCTCCACGTTGACGTCAGGAGAGATGATGTACTTGGCGCCAGCCTTGGCAGCCAGCTCCACCAATTCCGGTGTGGTGACCGTACCGGCGCCTACCAGCATCCGTCCCTGGTATTTGGCTCCGATTTCGGCTATGGCGTTGGCCGTCACTGGGAAGGAGTCTGGATTCTTTTGATCGAAAGTGATCTCCATCAGCCGGATTCCACCTTCATACAGGGCGTCCGCCACCTTCATACACTTTTCCGCATCGATGCCGCGGACGATGGCGATGATCTTCTCCTCTTCTACCATCTGGATAACTTGTTCTCTCATAGCGGCCTCCATTTTTCATATTATGAAAATTTTTATCGTATTATGATATCCAAACACATTTATATCTCTTTTTTCCTCTCATGTCAATCCTCTCTTTTCATAAAATTTTTGTCTCTATTTTGTGTAAAAACTATTGCTGACCTATGACAAATTGTGTTATGCTGGAAAAAATAATTGTAAAGGGGGCGGATCACATGAATGGATCCTCTGGCTCGGTCCAGTCTGTGGCCCGTGTGTTAGATATCACGGAGGCGCTCTCCACTGCACCACAGGGGATGTCCCTGTCCGACCTGGCTGCCACCACTGGTCTGCACATCAGCACGACCCACCGGCTGCTGGGCGTGTTGGTTGAACGCGGCTATGCGTGCAAAGACCAGGAGAGCGGCAAATACCGGCTGACACTCCGCTTGTTTGAGGTAGGCAGCCGCGTTTCCACTGCGTTGAATCTGCTCACCGCCGCCAAGCCCATGCTGGACGAGCTGGCCGCCGACTGCCAGGAAGTGGTCCATTTGGTAGAGCGGGATAACAGCGACGTGATCTACATCTATAAGGCGGAGCCCGCCCGCCCTCTGGTTCGAATGGCCTCCTATGTCGGCTGCCGCAATCCCATGTACTGCACCGGCGTGGGCAAGAGCATACTGGCCTATCTCCCCGATGAGGAAGTCATCAAGGTATGGGACAGCTCCGAGATCCACACCTACACAGAAAAGACCATCACAGATCTGGACACACTCCGCGCCAGTCTAGAGCGGGTCCGTAGGTTGGGCTATGCCGTGGATGACGAGGAGCACGAGCCAGGTGTACGCTGTGTAGCCGCCCCAATTTTCAACTGGTCTGACCACCCTGTAGCCGCAGTCAGTATCTCTGCTCCTGTTTTCCGAATGACCGATAAGTTTATGGAGCAGTTGCTGCCCAAACTGCTCCGGTTGACCCGCGATATCAGCCGTATGATGGGCTGTACAGCTCTATAAAGCGTTTTCCTGGGAGGAACTTTTCCTCCCAGGTTTTTTTTATTCTTTAGCAAATAAAGAATTTGTTAATATTCCAGCCCTTAATTTGTCTGGAATAGACAAATATCTAAAACTTTTTTATGCAAGCTTTTCAAAAATTAATTCACCACTTGACTTTTTTCTTTAAACAAGCTATTAATATTACATAAATGTTTCATAATAAAGAATTTATTTCCGCATTATGAAAATATATTTTTTTGTGGAGCGCTTCTGAAGTTTCTCGCCCATGAGGTAGACCGTGCGGGTCGTAGTCTCCGTTCTAGATAATCTCATATGGTATCCTGATTTTCGACGGTATGCTAGTGGTCACCCTGGCCATCCAGTATCTGTGTTAATAGTCCCGCGGCGGCGTGGGATTGTTAAATACATACCAATGGTGATCAGATAAGGTCAAGGCAGGGATCTGCCCTGACAATTTCCCATGGGAAATTGTCAAGATCCTTTTATGTGTGGGGCTTTGGCCGACCTCTGACCCGTGTGGTAAATCACACATTTTTTATGGAGGTAGATTTATGAAAAAGGCACTTGCTCTCGCGCTCTCCCTGACCATGATGGTCTCCCTGTTCGCCGGCTGTGGCAGTAAAGACAGCGGCAGCACCAACGCGAACACAAACACCAATACTTCCTCTGGTTCCCAGCAGGAAGAACTTCCCTCTTACTCCTTCCAGTTGGGCTTCAACACTGTGGAAGACTCTGTCCGTGGCGAAATGGCCCATGTATTCGCCGACTATGTGAACGAGGCTTCTGGCGGTCGTATCACCGTTGAGATCTTCCCCAACTCCTCCCTGGGCAGCGAGCAGGAGATGGTGGAAATGGTAAAGACCGGCTCCATGGACTTCACCATTCCCGGCGTCACTGCCATGTCTAACGTAGACGGCAACTTCGGCGCTTATGGGCTGCCCTTCCTAGTGGACACCTATGACGAGGCCCATGCCCTGCTGGACGGCGACTTCGGCAACGCCTTAAAGGACATCGCCCAGAACAATGGCTACAAAATCGTAGCCTGGGGCGATTTGGGCACCGTTCAGATCACCAATAATGTCCGTCCCATCAACTCCGTGGAGGACATGAAGGGCATCAATATGCGCTGTACCAACGAAGAGGTTTCCCTGAAGACCATGGACGCTTTGGGCTGTGCCACCACCACGCTGGCCTTTTCTGAGCTGTACCTGGGTCTAAGCCAGGGCGTCGTCGATGGCCAGTTCAACCCTATTGACGCCATCTATCAGAACAGCTTCACAGAGGTTCAGGACTACCTGGCTATCGTGAATATGTACACTTATGGCATCGCTCTGGTAATGAGCAATGATAAGTTCGAGTCCTATGATGCCGAGACTCAGCAGATCCTGATGGACGGTGCCGCTAAGGCCCAGGAAGCCGCCCGCGCTTACTGCGCCAATGCTGAGGAAGAGTATCTGCAGAAGGTCAAGGACGAAGGCTGCTTCCTGGAGATCACCACCCCCGATGTCGAAGGCTTCAAGACCGCTACCGCTGGTGTTTACGACGACTATCTCGCCACCTGCGATCCTCGTATCGTTGAGGCTGTAAATGCAATCCGCTAAAGCTAACCGCAACTAACCCTGCATTTGTGTGCTTGTGTACAGGGGCGCTGCTCCAGCGCCCCTGTACACATGGTGAACAGAGGAGGTTCTATGAAAGTATTATCAGCGATAGAGAAGGCCGTTGACTTTCTCTGTAATATTATGACAGGGATCGCCGCGTTAATGATGGCGGCCCTGACTTTGGACGTGTTCCTAAACGTGATTTTCCGCACAATTGGGAAGCCCATTGTAGTTTCTGTGGAGTTGACCACGATTTTCTTCCCCTGGATCGTCTGTATGGCTATGATTGTCATCGCCCGGCGCCAGGAGAACACCGCCCTGGTTTTATTTTTCGATAAATTCAAGGGTATCGTCCGTCACATCGCCGTAATCTTTATTAACGGCACCATGTTTTTCTTTTCCGCGGTCATGGCTAAGTCTGCCTTTGACCTCTCCCTTTCTCTTGTGGATGAGTACCTTGCTCTTACTCACCTGAGCAAGGCCTTTACATATGGTTCCATGTTCATCGGCTTTGTAGGTGTATGCATCATGCTCGCCTTCAATCTGCTTAAGTATGTGATGATAGAGATTGTAAGGATCGACAAGGAGGGTGCTGCGAAATGACCTTGATCCTTATTATGGCGCTTATGTTTTTTGCGCTGATTTGCATTGGCGTACCCATCGCCTTTTCTATGGGAACCGCATCGATCTGGTACCTTCTGACCAACGGCACTAGCTTATCTGTCGCGGCCCAAAAATTCTTTACCCAGACACAATCCTTCTCCTTCTTGGCCGTCCCCTTTTTCGTGTTGGCCGGCACTCTGATGGTCGAGGCTGGTATCGCCAAAAAGCTGATCAACTTTGCCAGTGTTCTGGTCCGCCACCTGCCCGCCGGTCTGGGTTGTGTGTCCGTGGTCACCAGCATGATCCTGGCTGGCATCTCTGGCTCCTCTGTGGCGGACGCCTCCTCTGTAGGCGCCATCCTGATCCCTGAAATGAATGACCGCGGCTATCCACCTCCCTTTTCCGCAGCCATCAACGCCACCAGCTCTGTGGTTGGCATCATCATCCCTCCCAGCAGTACCATGATCGTCATCTCCGCTATTACCAACCTGTCCGTGGCTAAACTTTTTATGGCCGGCGCTATTCCAGGCATCATCATCGGTCTTGCGTTTCTCGCCATTACTGCCTATATGGGTATCAAAAACAATTATCCCCGTGAAGCACGGGCCAGTAAATCGGAGATCTGGGCTGCCACCAAAGATGCCCTGATCGCTATGGTTTTTCCTGTTTTCATGGTAGGCAGCGTAGTTACCGGTATTGCTACCGTCACCGAGTCCGCCTCCATCTGCGCCATCTACTCCTTGTTTGTGGGTATCTTCGTCTACAAGACTCTGAATCTGAAAAAGATCTACAAGGCGCTGGCGGATGCCGCTATTGGCACCACCGTGGTCATGATGGTGGTGTCCTGTGCCTCGATCATGCAGTTCATCCTCATCAGCCAGCAGGTGCCCACCAAGCTGTCCAACGCCCTTCTGGGGCTGGGACTGCCCAACTGGCTGCTGCTCATTATGATGGTGCTGCTGCTGGGCGTGGCCGGCATGGTCATGGACAATGTCCCAAATCTGTATATCTTCCTGCCCATTTATATTCCTATTGCTCAAAGTATGGGGATGGATCCCATTCAGATGGCCATTATCTGCCTGTGTGCATTGGCCCTGGGTCTGTTTACTCCTCCTGTGGGCACCACCCTGTTCATCTCCTGCAACATTGCCAAATGCTCTATTGAATCGGTCGTCAAAGATTTGATTCCTTTCTTTATCGCAGGTGTTTTGATTGTGGTTGCGGTGGCCTTTATCCCTCCGCTGACCATGTGGATTCCAAGCCTTATGGGCTAATTATGAGCTTACTGCCGGCCCTCCTTTTTGTTCAGGAGGGCCGGTGTGCCGAAAAGGAGTATTTGATCAACCATGGACCATTATCATGAATTAGCGCAGCAATTTCTGCGGGATATGGTGGCCTTCCCAACTGTCAACGGGAATGAGAAGCCCCTGGCCCAGTATATTGCGGGGGTGCTGGAGGGCTATGGCTTCCGTACCCAGCTCCAGGATATTGCGGAAAACCGCTCTAACGTCGTGGCTGTCTATGGAAGCTCTGATAACCGGATTATCTTTACCGGCCATTTGGACGTCGTTCCCCCTGGTGGAGACTGGCAGGTGTGCGATCCCTTTCATTTGACAGAGCAGAACGGTCGTTTGTATGGCCGGGGTTCCTGCGACATGAAGGGAGGCATTGCCGCTATGATGGCCAGTGCCATCCGGGCTGTGGAAATGGGCGAAGCCCGTGACTGCGAACTTCGGCTTGTCTTTGTTGTGGATGAAGAGGTGGACGGTTTGGGCACCCAGTATTATGTGTCCCATGAGCCTCCTGGCGGCCGGACAATCGCCATCATCGGCGAGCCTACCATGTTGGAGGCCTGTATTGCCCACCGGGGCGTGACCCGCTTCAAGGTGGCTATTAACGGCCGTCAGTGCCACTCCGGCTTGCCCTATGAGGGTATCAACGCCATCAATCAGATGGCCCGTTTCCTATTGGAGGTCGAGCGCTTTGACCTGGATCGCCAGTCCTTGGACTGCGGCATTCTCCCACCTCCAAACATAACCGCTACCATGCTCCACTCCGGAGTGAAAGAGAACGCTGTCCCCGGCACCAGTGAGGTCATCCTGGACTGTCGAACTGTCCCCGGTGAGACTGCGGACACTCTGCGCGCCAGTATTCTGGATATCCTCCACCGGCTGTTCGATGGCACTCAAGTGACCTACGAGGTCTGCGACTTCATCAATGTCACTCCCAGCAGCACCCAGCCTGACGGTCAGGTATGTACTGTACTGAAAAACGCTTTTCAGGAGGCGTTTGGCCGGGAGGCGGCGGTCACCTATTTCAAGGGCTGCTGTGATATGTCCTATTTCTGCAAGGCGGGCTATACGGAAACGCTCCTGTGCGGCCCTGGCTCTATGGACCAGGCTCACATTGTGGATGAGTATATCGAGATTGACCAGTTGCATAAGGCTGTTGACCTGTATTCCGCGGTCATCCGCCAGGCACAGAAAGGATCTTGTCTATGAAAAAGTATCGTTTGGTATGTTCTGTATGCGGCAAACCCTTTGAGCGGGACACTGAGCCCTATGTCTGCGAAAGCTGCGGGGGGCTCCTGGAGCCGGAGTTCGATCTGGCCGCCAATGCCAGCCACTATCGAGAGGTCATCCGGGGCGGCTGTGTTTCCGGCGTGTGGGATTACCGCGATCTGTTACCTGTAGAGGGCGTGGAGGCGCCTGTCACCCTGAGCGAGGGCAATACTCCCCTGCTCACCGCCAGTAACCTGGGCCCAATCGTCGGGGTGGAGCAGCTCTTTCTAAAGAATGAGACATTGAATCCCTCCGGGACCTATAAGGACCGGTTTGCCACCGTTGCGTTGAGCATCGAGAAGGCCAGGAACACCCCTGCCGTGGCGCTGGGGTCGGCTGGCAACGCCGCAAATGCCATGGCCGCGTACTCTGCCAAGGCCGGTATGCCCTGCTTCGTCATCCTGCCCCCCGGAGCGGTAGCTGAACGTGGCTGGCAGGTACGGGGTTACGGGGCCAATCTGATCCGCATGGAGCATACAATAGATGACTGTATCAGCATGGCCAAGCAGGGCGAGGCGCTTTTTGGCTGGAAATCCCTGACCACCAACATGCTGACCAATCCTCTGCCCTCTGACGGCTACAAAACTGTGGGCTATGAGATCGGCAAGCAGCTGAACTTTCAGATGCCCGACTGGATTGTCGTCCCTGTGGGGGGCGGTGCCCTGATGAACAAAATCTATAAGGGCTGTAAGGATATGCTGGAGCTGGGCCTTATCGACAAAATACCCCGCTTCGTAGGGGCCCAGGCTTCTGGCTGCGCCCCGCTGGTTGACGCATACCAAAAGGGGCTGAAAAACCCCGAAATCTGGCCCGGTGTCCCCCAGACTGTCGCCTTCGCTATCGCCGATGTATGTGTATACGATGGTATCACTTCCATGGATGTTCTGACCAAGAGCGGCGGATGCGCCGAGGAGGCCACTGACGAGGAGATCCTGGAGGCCATGCACCTGATTGCCAGTAAGGAGGCCGTGGTAGCCGAGCCTGCCAGCGCCTGCTCTGTGGCCTGCGCCAGAAAGCTGGTAGCTAAGGGCGTTATCCAGCCCACCGACTCTGTTCTGTGTGTTCTCTCCGGCAACGGTATGCGGGATCTGAAGCTGATGGAGCAGGGTCAGAAGGAAGTCCCCTTTGTCAAGTACCGCGATGTAGAGGCAGTGAAAGCGGCTGTCAATGACTACCTGAACGACTCCAAGGACTGATGGGAGGAGCCAGTCATGGAACAGACCATCAAGGGACTGGCCAAGGAAGATGAGCTGGTCAGCCTGCTCTGCGACCTGGTCAGCATCGAAAGTGTCAATCCCCTGTTTGAAAAGGGGGGCACTGGTGAGAAAAATATGGTAGAATATATCTGCCGCTATTTTGACCAGTACCAGATCCCCTATATCCTTCAGGAGGCGCTGCCTGGCCGATTCAATGTGCTGGCCCATCTGAAGGGTACCGGCAAGGGCGCCCTCTGCTTTGAAGCGCATACCGACACGGTCACAGTGGACGAGATGGAAATCGAACCCTTCAAGCCTGTGATTCAGAACGGCCGTTTGTATGGCCGGGGCAGTGTGGACGACAAGGGCAGCGTGGCCGCTATGATGTACGCCATGCGTCTGCTCAAAGAGCATAAGATCGAGACCTACTCCGACATCTACTTTGCTGCCGCCGCAGAGGAAGAGTTTAGCTACAAGGGAGTGCTTCGCCTTTTGGAAGATGGTATCCCCTTTGACGCCGCCGTGGTTGGGGAAGGCACAAGCGTCCACGTCTGTCGCGCTTGTAAGGGGAACGTCCGCTTCAAGATCGTATCCAGGGGTCTTGCTGGACATAGCTCTCGCCCCTGGGAGGGACGGAACGCTATCGTGGCCATGGCCAATGTAATCTGTGAGCTGGAGAAAAAGCTGTTTCCCCTTTATGAACAGAAGAAGCATCCCCTTCTGGGGCCTCCCACCTTTAATATCTCCCTAATTCATGGCGGCAAGCTAATCAATATTGTCCCGGATTACTGTGAGATACAAATTGACCGTCGAGTCTTGCCGGGCGAGACCTACCAATCCGTCCGTCAGGAGGTATTGGGCTGCCTGGAGTCGCTGCTATCCTCCCACCCCGAGTACGAGGTGGAGATCCAAGAACCTTTTGTCACTGACTTTGCCATGGAGGTAGAGGAGGACTCCCCCATTGTCCGGACCGCCATAGCCGCCTGTGATGCGATCATGGGAGAGCACACCATCGAAGGAGGCTATTTCAGCTGTGACGCCAGCAAATTTACCCGCATCGGTATTCCCGCCATCGTTATGGGCCCTGGCAGTATCCTGCAGGCCCATACCAATGACGAATACATTGAGATCTCTGACCTGGCCAAGGCGGCCGAGGTGTTCACACAGATCTGTGTGGATTTTAGACCTTGATCTCATCATATTTTGAAAGGAGTAATCTTGTCATGGATGTTTATGAGCGTTTAAAGGAACTGGGCATTGAACTGCCTCCTGCCCCCCCTCCGGGCGGCCTCTACTCCCCCATCAAGCTGTTTGGCTCTAACCTGGTCTATACCTCCGGTGTCGGCCCCACTGATCCCACTGGCGGTGCCGTATACAGCGGGAAGGTGGGCACTGATCTCACCTTAGAGGAGGGGCAGGCAGCTGCCAGACTGGCCACAATCAACCTGTTGTCCGTCTTGCACAATCATCTGGGCGACCTGAACCGTATTAAACAGATTGTCAAGCAGCTGGGCTTTGTGGCCTGCCCCCCGGATTTCCATATGCAGCCCGCCGTTATGAACGGATCTACCCAGCTCCTGATGGATGTATTTGGCGACCCTGCTGGTCGGCCCGCACGCTCTGCTATCGCAACCAACGTACTGCCTGGCAATATCCCCGTAGAGATTGAGCTGCTCATCGAGCTGAAAGACTAAACTCTGCCCATAAAGGCAAACACAAGGCCCGCCCGGCTTTTGACCGGGCGGGCCTCTTTTACGCTGGGCACTGCCGCCCAGTGTGATCGATGGTGTAGTCCCCCTCCAGAATGATTTGGGAGATCGGGACAAAGGTGTAGCCGTCCTGTATCAGGGTTTCCAGGATACCAGGCAGGGCCTCCGGGGTATGAAGGGCCGCGTTGTGGAACAGCACGATGGAGCCCGGCTGTACCTTACTAACCACCCGCTGCGTGATATCGGCGGCTGACAAGTCCTTCCAGTCCAGGCTGTCCACATCCCACTGGATAGGCTCCATACCGATTGACCGGACGGCGTTGATGGAGTTGTCATCATAGTCCCCATAGGGCAATCGTACCAAGGTGGGCCGGACTCCGGTGACCGCCTCAATTTTATCGTTGCAGGCATTCAAATCTGCCACCACTTGATCGGCGGACAACTGCGGATAGTGAGCATGGGTATTGGAGTGGTTCATCACTTCATGTCCAGCATCAGCCAAAGCTTTTACCGACTCAGGGTATTTATCCACCCACTCCCCCACTACAAAAAAAGTGGCCTTCACCTTATATTTCTCCAAAATATCAATCAGCTGTTGGGTGTCCTCGTTGCCCCAGGCCGCGTCGAAGCTGATGGACACCAGCTTCTGGTCCCTCTGAACACAGTATATAGGCAACTGCCGCGTAGTCGCCGCGGTCCCAACGGCCGCCGGATAATTGACCACATAGAACATTACCGCCGCTAGACAGAGACAGACCATTCCGATCCCCCACCTCTTTGGAACAAAAAATATCTTTGGTCTACACTTTTTCTCCTTCATATCATCATCTCCCACATCAGTCTGATCCCTTCATCTATATGCGCCCCACTGTCGAAACATACTTCTCCTATTTTCCTTAGCAACGAAAATGGCTCGTCCTATTTTTGCAATTTTTTCAAAAATAATCTGCATTCCATATTGCTTTTTTCTGTGTGACAAGGTATAATGCCATCATATCCTGCGTACAAGTGTTTTTACAGGGCAGACAATCTGTAAAACGCTTGATCCCGGAATGAAAAGGAGTAGTGAACATGAAAAGAATCCTTGCCAGCGCCCTGTCCGCCGCCCTTCTGCTGACCATGCTGGCCGGCTGTGGCGGAAACAACAATTCCTCCAACAACGGTTCTTCCAACACTGGGACTTCTTCCGCCTCCAACACCAGCTCCGGTGACAAGGTGGTTAAGATCGGTGTGTTTGAGCCCCAGTCCGGCGACAACGGCGCCGGCGGAAAGCAGGAAATCCTGGGAATGCAGTACGCCCACTCCCTGACTCCCACTGTGGAGATCGGCGGCGAGACCTATACTGTGGAGTTGGTCTATGCCGATAACCAGTCCGCTAACGACAAGGCACCCTCCGCCGCCCAGACTCTGGTTTCCGCCGGCTGCTCGGTGGTGCTGGGCTCCTATGGCTCCGGTGTGTCCATCGCCGCTTCCGACACCTTTGGGGACGCGGGTGTGCCCGCCATCGGCGTGACCTGCACCAACCCCCAGATCACCATTGGCAACGACCACTACTTCCGCATCTGCTTCATCGATCCCTTCCAGGGCACAGTCCTGGCTAACTTCGCCAAGGACCAGTTTTCCGCCACCAAGGCTTACTGCCTGGCCAAGCAGGGGGACGACTACTCCGTAGGTCTGTGCAACTACTTCATGAAGGCCTTTGGTGAGGAAAATTGTGTGTATGAGGTTTTCCCCGAGGGTACCTCTGACTACAGCTCCTATGTGACCAGTGCCAAGAACTCTGGCGCCGATGTATTCTTCGCCCCTGTTTCCATTGAGGCGGCGGCGCTGATTCTGGATCAGGCCGCTACCCAGGACCTGGGGATGCCCATGCTGGCCGGCGACACCTGGGATTCCAACGTAATCACCGAGGCCGCCAAGGGCAAAAGCAATATCGATCTCTACGTCACCACCTTCTATCAGGAGGGCGGCAACGCGGAGTTTGACGCAGCTTTTAAGGAGTGGATCAACTCCGACTCCACCAACCTGACCAATAACAACGGCAACGACATGATCGCCGCCGTTTCCGTCATGGGCTACGACGCCTACTATGTAGCTCTGGAGGCCCTGAAGGCCGCTGGCTCCACCAATCCCGCCGATGTGATGACGGCGCTGTGGGATGTGACCTATGACGGCATCACCGGACACATCGCTTTCGACGATGAAAACGGCGACGCGGTGCGGGATCTGGCCTATGTGAAGCACTGCAATACAGAAACCGGCGCCTGGGATCTGGTGGGCGAGCAGGGCGTGTAAGTCAACGCTCGACTTATCCTTTCAGATCGTACACCGCGCCCGGCGGGACAGTAAAACCCCGCCGGGCGCGGTTTCACAAGGCTTTGGGTCGCTGCGGAAAGGACTTGAGATCTCTTGCCTCTTTCTCGGCGGCCTGAGGGATCATTTTGATACGGAGAGGGAGGAATCCCATGGAACAATTCACAACGGTTATACTGCCCTATATTTTGTCTGGCATCTCCGTAGGCGGCCAGTACGCATTAATCGCCATCGGCTATACCATGGTGTATGGTATCCTGCGCCTGATTAACTTCGCCCACGGCGACGTGTTTATGGTGGCGGGTCTGATGATGGTCTATCTCTCGGCGGCCCTGCCCTTATATCTGGCGGTGCCGGTGGTAGCGCTGCTGACGGTGGCTCTAGGCTTTGTCATCGAGAAAATCGCCTACAAGCCTCTACGCTCCGCTCCCCGCATGAGCGTGATGATCTCCGCCATCGGGGTCAGCTATCTGCTGCAGAACCTGGCCCTATATGTCACCGGTGGTCTGAATAAAACCTATCCCACCATCCCCTGGATCTCCGACCAGGTGGATCTGTTCGGGGCTACCACCAAGCGGGTCACTCTAATCACCCCGGTGCTGACCATCATACTGGTCATCCTGCTGGTACAGCTGATCAACCACACCAAGGTTGGAATGGCTATGCGGGCGGTAGCCAAGGACTTTGAAACCAGCCAGTTGATGGGGATTAAAATCAACAATGTCATCTCCGTCACCTTTATCATCGGCTCCTTTTTAGCGGCAGTCGGGTCCATGCTCTATTTCTCCAACTATCCCGGTGTGGTACCTACCTCTGGAGCCATGCCCGGCCTGAAAGCCTTTGTAGCCGCAGTGTTCGGCGGGATTGGCTCTATCCCAGGGGCGGTGATCGGCGCATTCATCATCGGCGTGTTTGAGTCTCTGATCAAGGGGCTGGATACCATTCTGACCACCTTTCACATCATCCAGTCCCCTCTGGAGCTGTCCACCTTCTCCGACGCCTTTACCTTCGTGCTGCTGATCGTGATCCTGGTCTTCAAGCCGACAGGCCTGTTTGGCGAGAAGGCCACGGACAAGGTTTAACGGGAGGGAGTGGGTTAAATGATACAGCAAAAAAATAACAGGCAAACCCTGATCTCCCTGGCGCTGGTGGCATTGATGCTGGCGGTAGTGCTGGTTCTGGACCAGGTGATCCAGCCCACTGACTACATGTCAATGCTCCTCAAGGTGCTGCAAAAGGCTTCGGTCTATGCCCTGGCGGCTGTGTCCCTAAACCTGCTGACCGGCTTTACGGGCCTGTTTTCCCTGGGACACGCAGGCTTTATGCTCATCGGGACCTATATTTACGCCATCTTTACCATCTCCTCTGACAGCCGGGACGCGGTGTACCAGTACTATGACGCGGCGGTTCGCTTCTCCATCCCGGAGGCGTTGAGCGGCGCTCTGGGCCCCTTCGGCACCGTTCTGGGGGTAATCGTGGCCGTCCTGCTGGCCGGCCTGGGGGCCGCCCTGGTGGCCTGGCTGATCGGTCTGCCGGTGCTGCGTCTGAAAAGCGATTACCTGGCCATCGCCACATTGGGCTTTGCGGAGGTCATCCGCGCGGTCTTTCAGTGGGGAAAGCTGGGGCCGGTGACCAATGGCTCCAACCCTCTAAAGAGCTTTATACGGATTGCGGACTTTAAGATCCAGGCGGGCGACGTGACCATCAGCCTGTCCACCTTCATCCCTGTCCTGATGTCCACAGTGTGTATCGGGATCATCGTCCTGCTTATCAACTCCTCCTACGGGCGGGCCTTTAAAGCCATCCGGGAAAATGAGATCGCGGCGGAGGCCATGGGCATCAACCTGGCCCGCCACAAGATGCTCTCCTTCTGTATTTCCTCCTTCTTCGCCGGCGTGGCCGGAGCGGGGATGGCCATGGTGCTGGGCATCGCCCAAGCCAATAACTTCAAGTCCGCCATGACCTATGAAATCCTGCTCATGGTGGTGCTGGGCGGCATCGGCTCCATCTCCGGCTCGGTCATTGGGGCCACCCTATTCATCGCTGCCTCCGAGTGGTGGCTGCGCGGCTTAGACAACGGCGCTTTCCTGGGCATCGAGGCCCCAGGCATCTTCCGCAACGGCTTCCGGCTGGTGGTGTTCTCCGTCATCATTATGGTGGTGGTCCTCTTCTTCCGGAAAGGCATCATGGGGGACAAGGAACTGCCAGATCTGTTTAAGCGCCGGAAGAAAGCCAAGGGGGTGGCGAAATGAGTGAGAGTATCCTCAATTTAGAGCACGTAACCATGCAGTTTGGAGGCGTGGTAGCGGTCAATGACCTGTCCCTGGAGGTAAACAAGGGAGAAATCGTGGCGCTGATCGGCCCCAATGGCGCGGGCAAGACCACGGCCTTCAACTGCATCACCGGGGTCTACGAGCCCACCAACGGAAGGATCTCTTTTCTGGGGCAGCCTATGGTGGAGAATTTCCCCCAGGGCAAGATGAAAAAGACCTACCAGGGGGAGAACCAGGGGATGTTCACCCACAAACTGGCCCCCACCCCAGATCAGATCACCCATATGGGGATGGCCCGGACATTTCAAAATATCCGGCTGTTTTCCTCTCTTTCTGTGCTGGACAACGTGCTGATCGCCAAGCATATGCGGGCCAAGCACAACGTGTTTTCCTCCACCTTCCGTCTGAGCAGGCGGGAGGAGGCACGGATGCGGCGGGAGGCCATAGCTCTGCTGGAGGAGCAGAATCTGGATCACCTTCAGGACGAGGTGGCTGGCTCCCTGCCCTATGGACTACAACGGCGGCTAGAGATCGCCCGGGCCTTGGCCACCGAACCCAAGCTCCTGCTTCTGGACGAGCCGGCCGCGGGCATGAATCCTCAGGAGACCCACGAACTGACAGACTTTATCCGGCAAATCCACACAAGGTATGATTTGACCGTATTGCTGATCGAGCATCACATGGATCTGGTCATGCGGATCTCCGACCGCATCTATGTCTTGGACTTCGGCAAGCTAATCGCCCAGGGCACACCGGAGGAGATCCAAAACAATCCTCGGGTAATTGAGGCATATTTGGGGGTGGCGGACGATGCTGAAAATTGACGAATTGCAGGTAAACTACGGCGGCATCGAGGCCGTGAAGGGAATCACCTTTCAAGTGCCAGAGCGAGAGATCGTCACACTGATCGGCGCGAACGGGGCCGGGAAATCCACCACCCTTCGAGCTATCGCCGGACTGGTAAAGCCAGCGGCGGGCCGCATCCATCTCCAGGGGGACGATATCACCGCCCTCTCTCCCGACCGGATCGTGTCCAAAGGCATCACCTTAGTCCCAGAGGGGCGCCATGTATTCCCCGATTTGACGGTACTGGAAAATCTGAAAATCGGCGCCTATCTGCGCCATGACGACCTGGAGGACGACATCAAGTGGGTCTATGACCTGTTCCCCCGGTTGAAGGAGCGTTCCTGGCAGGCGGCGGGCACTCTGTCCGGCGGCGAGCAGCAGATGCTGGCCGTAGGCCGTGCCCTCATGTCCCGGCCTAAGATCATGATGATGGATGAGCCCTCCCTGGGTCTGGCTCCTCTGGTGGTCAAGGGGATCTTTGAGATCATCAAGGAGATCAACAAGCAGGGCGTCACTATCCTTCTCATCGAGCAGAACGCCAACATGGCGCTGCACATCGCGGATACCGCCTATGTTTTGGAGACTGGCCGCTTGACTATCTCCGGCTCCGGCAGGGAGTTGTTGAGCAATGAGGCTGTGAAGAAAGCCTATCTGGGATAATTACATGAATCAGAGGGCCGCTGTCAAACAGGCAGCGGCCCTCTTCCCTTATCCCGTATGTTCCTCTTTTCCGGCGGGCTCCGCCGCGGCCAGCGACATAATGGACACCTCGAAGGCCACCCGCTCCTCGGAGCGGTCTCCGCTGACCTTGGTATAGGTTCGGCTCTGAAGTCGTCCAGTCAGCCGAAGCTGGTCCCCCACCTCCATGCCTCCGCACCGGTGGGCTAAACTGCCCCAGGCGATGCAGGGCAGATAGTCCGCTCTTCCGTACCGGCGGTTGACCGCCAGGATCATATCACAGATGGTCCGCCCCAGGGGGGTGGCCCGCAGGCTTGGTGTCTTACATAGGGTGCCGGAGAGCTCCAGCCGGTTTTCATCCTCTCCCGGCTCCTGCCGCAGCTCTCTGGCAAAGGCACTGATGACCAGCCTACTGCCTACCCCAGTTCGGTTGTTGAAGGTCCGTACTTCCCCCAACACCGTCAGCTCACTCTCCCGCTCCAGCGGTCCGCAGCACTCCAGCAGCTCCAACGGAGCCACCACGTTCACCTGATCCTCCGCGCCTGACAGGCGCCGGACCACCAGTGGGAAGGTATAGAACTCCACGCCGTGGTTGAGATGGGAATAGACTGGGGCCTCCCCTACCGCGCCATGGAGGCGGATATGGTTGACGTCGGCGGAGCACTTTCTCATGGACCATCACTCTCCTGAATCGTTTGTTCCTCTGATGTATATGAAGTCCAAACGCCAGGTATGTCCCAAGCCGTTCCCCAGGGGGCGACAAAAAGGGCGTGTCCACCCCCACGGACACGCCCCTATTTTTCTATCGACGGCCGAACCCGCCGCCGCGGCCTCCGCCAAAGCCTCCACCGCGGCCACCAGAAAATCCTCCGCCCCGGGAGCCACCGAAGCCACCTCCACGGAAAGAGCCGGAGGAGAAGCCGCCGCCGCGGGAACCACCGGAGAAGCCGCCGCCTCTCGGTCCACTGGAAAAACCGCTCCCTCTGGAGCCGCCGCCCGGACCCGAAAAGCCGCTGAAGCCTCCACCGCCGGGCCCTCTAGGTCCCCTTGGCGGAGGAGGAGGGGGCGGCTGACGCCACCGCCGGCGGTACCAGCCGTAAGAGGGGCCGTGCCAGAACAGAATAGGCCGGAACACATAGGGCGGATTGACCACTCCGTAATATCGCTGACGATAAGCGGTATAGCGCGCGCTGTCAATCAAGGTGGCCGCCACCAGCGCGATGGCCAGAAGAATGACCAGCATCATTACCAGCCCCCCGGTCCTCTGGGCGCCGCCATAGTGATTGGCGTTGTCCAGATAGCCCAGGCCGTAGTTGTCCACATAAAATTGGTTGACATCGGCAAAGAGGTTGAGCACCCCTTCTCCGTACTCTCCCGCCGCCACATACTCATAGAGGGACTGGTCCATATAGTTGGTGACCTGCTGGTCTGTCATGGGATAGTCCGGCCCCACGGCCAAATAGCCATTGGTATTTTTCACATCGATGACCAGGATGCCGTCGCTGCTGGCCAGCTCGATTTCCTCCCCCAAGGAATAGGCGTAATCGCCAATATCGCCGGACACCCCGTCCACCACCGCCAGCGCGATGAGGCTGTCATATCGCTGGACCCAGTTGGCATTATACAGGCAGATGTCCCGCTCCTGGCTATCGGAGAGCACGCCGGCCTGGTCCCAGATATAATCCGCAAACTGGGCGGTGGACAGGCTGGTATCCAGCCCCACCTCTCCCGGCTCCGGGACTGCAGCGCTCTCCTTGTTCAGGCCGATGACCACCGCCGCCCCAATCATTGCGGCTGTGCACAACCAGGCTACCCAGGTCTTTTGAAAAAATTTCATATAGGAACCCCTTGTCATTTATGTAGGGGCGCATTCGAGATCCGCCCCACAGAAACTGCGCGATCCTTCGGCGCCTCCGCTCTTTGTTCCGTCAGGACCTCTTAGCCCCTTAGCTCAAGAAGCTTCTGCTTTAGCTCCCCTTCGATCCTGCCCAGCTCCGCCTCCGCCTCTTTCCGCTTCTGGCTGCCCTCGGTCTGAATCCTCATCACCTCATCCAAGGTAGAGATAAGCTGCTGGTTGGTATGCTGCAGTGTTTCGATGGAAACCACAGACCGCTCCGCCTCCTTGGCGGTTTCGATGGTGCCCATCTTCAGCAGATCGGCGTTTTTCTGGAGCAGTTGATTGGTCATGTCGGTGACAGCTGTCTGGGCAGCCGTGGCCTGTCGCCCGTGTTCCAAGCCCAGAGCCAGCACCATCTGGCTCTTCCACAGGGGGATGGTATTGACCAGAGAGGACTGGATCTTCTCTAGCATCAACGTGTCGTTGTTCTGGAGCAGCCTAGTCTGGGGTCCCATCTGTATGGAGATCATCCGTGTCAGCTCCAGGTCATGGAGCTTCTTTTCAAAGCGGGAACACAGGTTAGCCAGGTCGTTGTAGGCCTGGGCATCCTCCTGGGCGCCGCTCTCCTCCGCCTTTTTCTTCAAATCGGCCAAGTCGTGGGTCCGAAGATACTCCAGCCGCTTCTTGCCGGCAATGATATACATGGTCAGCTCTTTGTAATATTTGGTGTTCAGCTCATACATCTGGTCAAACATGGCGATGTCCTTCATCAGGACCACCTGGTGATTCTCCAGCACCTTGACGATCTTGTTCACGTTGGTCTCCGCCTTGGAGTAGCTGGCCTTCATGGCCTCCAGCTCATTCTTCCGCTTCTGGAAGAATCCGGCAATGCCCTTTTTCTCCGGCTCGCCAAAGGTCTTAAGCTCCACCACCAGGGAGGACAGCGCCTCGCCCACCTCGCCCAGGTCCTTGGTCTTTACATTGTTCAGGGCGCTCTCGGAAAAGGCGGCGATGTTCTTCTGGGCCGCGGCCCCGTACTGGAGGACCAGGTTGGAATCGGTGACGTCGATCTTCTGGGAGAACTCATCCACCATCTTCCGCTCCGCCTCGGTGAGCATGGACTCATCCAGCTTGACGGCGTTGGCGTCCCGTTGAGCCTGGAGGGCCGCCTGCTCCTCCTGTTGAGCGGCAGTGCCGGGGGCGGGGGCAGGGTCCAAGGTCAGTTCCGGGGCGGCGGGCGGCTGGGCAGCGGCCGCCCCGCTGGGGTCCAGGGTCAGCTTGGGTGTCAGGTTCAGTTCGTCACTCATATTGGGTTCCTCCTAAAATGAAAGTAGTCATACCTCAATCGTTCCTGGGGCTCTTATCATAGGCCAGCCAGCGCCGCCAATGGAAGGCGCAACTCAAGCTCTGGAGCAGAAGCAGGGCTACATACCACCAGAACATGTTTCCGCTGAGTCTATCAGGAAAAAACAGCAGAAGCCCGATCTGCAAGGCCGGGATCACAGACCAGAGTACAGCGTTAACCAGACATTCGCGCTTGCTTATAAATTCGCGGTAATTGGCCATGCTGCTCTCCTTTCATTTGCCGCCCGTTTTGTCCTCCTTGAAGGTGAAATAACGGTACCAGTGAAACCCGACGAAAACCACCCCAGCCAGTGTGATGATCAGATTGAGCCAGAAGTAGGGGGCGCCGGGGACCAGCATCCGGTTCTGCAGCCCGCCCCCCAGCCACAAAACCCACAGAAAGGTCCAAATCAGGGCCCGGTTCATCCTGGACTGCTTGGTATCCGCACTCATATTCTCCTCCTCACAGCTCCAGCTTGGGACCGTCCTCCTTGGATGAGCCCCCCATAGTCATTCCCCCCAGCCCCTCCTGGGCCAGCAGGTTCTCCATCACAGTGATATCGGTGGAGATGTCCAGGGCCTCCTCACCGAACAGGGCGTCCAGCTGCTTGTCAAAGGCCTGGGTAATGGTGTCCATCATGCGCTCCACCTTGGCTTTGGTGGTGCTGATATTGTCCCCAGCGATGCCGGTGGAGTCCATCCGATCATAAGCGTTCAGGATCTTCAGTGTCGTGGGCAGGTAGTAGTCCATAAATCGGCGAATCTGGGACAGTTTTTTGGGCTGCGACACCACCTGGTCGATGATCTTTCCGGTGACATCCTCCAAATGGTCGATCTGAGCGGATATCTTTTCGTCCACAATGGCGTCGTTAAGGCGGCGCATCTCTGACAGCGCCCTGTCCCTCTCCCGGATGAGCGCGTCAATAGCCGGGTCGCCGGTGGTCTTCTCCTTTTTAGGCTCCTCCTTGGGCCTGTCCTCTTTCTCACCGGCCAGCTCAAAGGCCTTGTCGGGAAAGACGGCCTTCCCAGCGATAAAGGCGACCAGAGAGAGGACCGCGCAGATCCCATAGGAAGCCGCCGACTTCAGCGGAAACAGCAGGGCATAGCCCAGCCAGACCACGCCCACCAGATAAATGGGCAGTACCGAGGGTTTGATATGCTTGGCCATAATTTCCTCCATCGCCCCGGCGGGGCAGCAAAACTCGGATATAGATAGTCTTATTGTACAACCGGGAGTGGAGCAGTGTCAAGGCGAAGGGCACTTTCTCCCAAAATCGCCCTCCTTTTTTGCCCTATCTCATTGACTTCTCCCCCAAGATTGAGTATGATTTTAAAGAATTGATTTGATAAAAAGGAGAACCTCCTATGCTTACCCTGGAACAGTTTAAAAACGCCCGGAGCACACTCCAGGGTGTTCTTCGGCCCACCCCTCTGATCTACTCCCCCTACTTGTCCAAGACCTGCGGCAACTACGTCTATCTCAAGCCGGAAAATATGCAGGTCACCGGGGCCTACAAGCTTCGGGGGGCCTATTTTAAGATCAGCACTCTGACGGATGAGGAGAAGGCCCGTGGTCTTGTCACCGCCTCCGCCGGCAACCATGCTCAGGGCGTGGCCTACGCCGCCCAGGCGGCCGGCGTGGCCGCCACTATCGTCATGCCCACCACTACTCCTCTGGTAAAGGTAAACAACACCAAGGACTACGGCGCCCAGGTCATCCTCCATGGCGAGGTATTTGACGACGCAGCCGAGCTGGCCGCCCGGATGGCAGAGGAGCAGGGATTAACCTATGTCCATCCCTTCAACGATCTGACACTGGCCACTGGTCAGGGCACCATCGCCTATGAGATCTTCCAGGACCTGCCCGACGTGGACGTGATCCTGGTCCCCATCGGCGGCGGAGGGCTGGCCGCCGGCGTGGCCACGCTAGCCAAGCTGCTCAACCCCCAGGTTGAGGTCGTGGGGGTTGAGCCCACTGGGGCCGCCTCCATGAAGGCCAGTCTGGAGGCTGGTCACATCGTCACCCTCCCCTCCGCTACCACCATTGCGGACGGCGTGGCCGTCAAAACTCCGGGGGACAAGGTGTTCCCCTATATCCAGCAAAATGTGGACCGCATCCTCACCATCGACGACGGCGAGCTGGTGGAGGCCTTTTTGGATGTGATGGAGCGGCACAAGATGGTGGTGGAGAACGCGGGGCTGCTCACCGTCGCCGCTCTGCGCCACCTGGACTGCAAGGAGAAAAATGTAGTGTCCGTCCTGTCCGGGGGCAACATGGATGTCATCACCATGGCCTCTCTAGTCCAGCACGGGCTCATCTGCCGGGGCCGTATCTTCACCTTTGCCGTCCAGCTTCCCGACCGCCCCGGCGAGCTGATGCGGGTGGCCGGTGTACTGTCCCAAAACAACGGCAATATCATTAAGCTGGAGCACAACCAGTTCGTCAACATCAACCGCCAGTCCGGTGTGGAGCTGCGTGTCACCCTGGAGGCCTTCGGGCACGACCACAAGGCCCAGATCCTGGATGCTCTGCGGCAGGCCGGCTATCAGGTGTCTGAGGTGGATACCGGCGACTTCTATACCTGAGTCTTCTCTGCCGCCCGCCGGAGGCGGGCCTCCGGCGGGCGGCTATCTGAAAAGCGGCGGGCCAGCGGGCTGAACCGGACGGTTTTGGCCGTGGGATCGGCCTGGAGCGATCCGCCTCCCCCGGGGCACCCGGGAGAGCCATAGGCCTCCCTTCTCCGCCCTGTATCCTATGCGCCCGGGCCACAAACTGCCCCATCGCGCCAGCCGCTCCTATCCCGTCTCTCCGTCGAAGTTTGAAAGTGAGGTCATCAACCATGGTAAAGATCGCTCCCTCTATTCTGTCCGCCGATTTTGTCAATCTGGAGCGGGACATCAAAAAAGTGTCGTCCGCGGACTATCTCCATGTGGATGTGATGGACGGCTGCTTTGTCCCCAACCTTACCATTGGCATCCCGGTGGTAAAGTCCATCCGCCAGTGTACAGACATGTTTTTGGACGTCCATCTGATGATCGACAAGCCGGTGCGGTACATCGAGGACTTCGCCAAGGCCGGAGCCGACCTGTTGTCCGTCCATTTGGAGGCCGACCACCCCACCCAAATCGCCCAGGCCCTGAAGGTCATGGGCGAATGTGGGGTAAAAAAGGCGGTGGCCCTGCGGCCCATCACCTCTGCCAACGCCATCCTGCCCTATATTGAGGAGTTGGATATGGTGCTGGTCATGACTGTGGAGCCCGGCTTCGGCGGCCAGTCCTTTATGGAGTCCCAGTTGGAGACCATCCGCCAGGTCCGGGCCATCATCGAGAAGTATCATCCCACCTGTGAGCTAGAGGTGGACGGCGGCATTGCCCCCAAGACCGCTCCTCTGGTAGTGGAGGCGGGCGCCAACGTACTGGTAGCCGGCTCCGCCGTCTACGGCAAGGAGGATATCCCCGCCGCCATCGCCGCCCTGCGGATATGAGAGGAGCCCTTTTATGAAATCCTACGCTGTCCGTACCGCTAAGACCCCAGAGGACGCTGAAGCCCAGATGAATGAAATGGCTCGGGAGGGCTGGACTGTCAAGGCCGTCACCTTCTGGGAAACCGCTATGGCTTACCGGCTGGTCATCACCTTTGAAAAAGAAATTTAATCCCGCTCCCTATCTCTCCTGGAGGTCTCCGTCATGCAGTATTTTCCCCCCGCCCTTGAAAATCTGGTAGAACACTTCGCCAAGCTGCCCGGCATTGGTCTAAAGTCGGCCCAGCGGCTGGCCTTCCATGTCCTGTCCCTGCCTGAAGAGGAGGCGTCCGCCTTCGCCCAGGCCATCCTGGAGGCCAAAAAGGTGATCCACTGCTGCCCCGTATGCCAGAATCTCACCGAGGGGGAGGGCCCCTGCGCCATCTGTGCCAGCCAGAAGCGGGACCGGTCCACCGTCTGCGTGGTAGCCGATCCCAAGGACGTGGTGGCTATGGAGCGCAGCCGGGAGTACGGCGGCGTCTATCATGTGCTCCACGGGGTCATCTCTCCCATGAATCGGGTGGGCCCTGACGACCTGCATATCCGCTCCCTGGTGGAGCGGGTAGCCGCCGGCGGTGTGGCTGAGGTCATCATGGCCACCAACCCCGACACAGAAGGAGAGGCCACCGCTATGTATCTATCCCGTCTGCTCAAGCCGTTCCAGGTAAAGGTGACCCGGCTGGCCTATGGCATCCCTGTGGGCAGCCATCTGGAGTATGCGGACGACGCGACTTTAATGCGGGCCCTGGAGGGTCGGCGGGAAATCTGAATCCTCCCTCACCTCACGTCCCCCATTGTTTCAAATGAGCATACAAAAAGCTGTGGAGAGGACACTCCACAGCCTGTTTTTTACAGCTTTACCGGAATAGGCCGCAGGATCCGAAGGGTATCCGGAGTCACTCCACATTCCAGCGCTATCACCTCCACCCCCGCCCGGGCCGCCCGGCGCAGAGCCTCCCCAAAGGCGGGGTGAGTGGCATCGTTTGGCTCCATCCAGCGCATCCCCTCCATCTGGACCACAAAGCAGACGGCGGCCCCATATCCCGCCTGTCGGGCCGCCACCAGCGCCTCCAAATGCTTCACGCCCCGCAGGGTGGGGGCGTCCGGGAACCGGGCGATCCGGTCCTCCTCTAAGGTGACCCCCTTCACCTCCACAAACCCACGGGTAGAATCGAAGGTCTTTTCTCCTCCATTCAAAAACTCCCAGTAATAATCGATTCTAGAATTCCCATATGTCATCTCTGGTCGAAGCAGTGTGGGGACAAACCCCAGCCCTCCGGCGGCCGCCCACTCCCCAAATACTCTGTTGGGCGCCTGGGAGTCCATATTGATCAGGAGAGGGCCTGCCGGCCCCTCCTTCTCTACCGCTACCAGGTCAAAGCGGGTCTTACGGACCGGATTGTGACTGTCCACCAGATAGACCCGGCATCCAGGGACTAGCAGCTCCCGGCACCGGCCGGTATTTTTCACATGGCAGACCTGGAGGTTCCCCTCCACCTCTACCTGCGCAACAAAGCGGTTGGGCCGGGCTAGAAAAGTACCGGCGCGGATATTGGGATATTTCATCTTGTCTTTTCCCCCGGAGTTCTGGTAATATGTCCCTAGTATAGCCAATGATAGGAATCGAGGCAAGTCCCATGGAGAAAAAAGCTGTCTGGAACATTATCGCCGCCGCTGCCCTCTGGGGCTGTATCGGCGTCTTTTTGAAGCTGCTCACCGCCGCCGGTCTCTCCTCTATGGATGGAGTGGCTCTCCGCAGTGCGGTAGCCGCTCTGCTCTACGGCCTCTTTCTAGCCGCTACGGACCGTAAAGCGCTGAAAATCCAGCCCCGGCACTGGTACTACTTCTTTGGCTCCGGTGTCTGCTCCCTGGTCTTTTTCAACTGGTGCTACTTCTCCGCCATCTCCACCAGCTCCATGTCCGTGGCGGCGGTGCTGCTGTATACCTCCCCCGTCTTCGTCACCCTTCTGTCCGCCCTCTTTTTTCGAGAGAGAATCACGTCCCACAAGGTGGCCGCCCTGGCGTTGACCTTTGCAGGCTGTGTCCTGGTCACCGGGCTGCTCCCGCTGGGCCAGCAGTCTGTGTCCTATCTGACGATACTATATGGATTAGGAGCCGGATTTGGTTACGCTCTGTATTCAATTTTTGGCAAGCTGGCCCTTAGGCAATACGCCTCCTCTACGGTCACTTTCTACACCTTTCTCTTTGCCGCCCTGGCCTCTCTGCCCCTGTCTGGTCTTCCCCGCCATCTGGAGGCGCTGGCGGACTGGCGGGCTATTCTGGGCGGGTTGGGCATCGGGGTGCTGTGCTGTATCCTGCCCTACCTGCTGTACACTGAGGGGCTCCGGTACACCGAGGCGGGGAAAGCCGCCATCCTTGCCACTGTAGAGCCCTTTGTGGCCGCCCTGTTGGGGATCTGCCTGTTCCATGAGTCAGTCACCTTCTATAAACTGCTGGGCATGGGGGCCATCTTCCTGGCCATTCTTCTACTGAATCGAACCACAAATGAATAATAAAAGGAGCTGTCCGCCTGGGACAGCTCCTTTTTATCCTTTTACAGTTTTACAAATTTGTCTTTGTTGGCCCGGCAGATAGGGCACTGATAGCCGTCGGGCAGAGTTTCCTTCTCCGCCACATAGCCGCAGATGGTGCATCTCCAGCCCTCGTTGCCCTCCAGGGTTCGGACCACAGTGGCGGTGGGCGGAGTAGAGCCCCCGTCGTTCTTGAAGTCGTCCACGGTCAGGGCAGGCCCCTCGCCCAGCACCTCGGCCTCCATCGTTTCAGCGATATAGAGCATATAGGTGCCCAGATCCAGCTTCTCCACTACCTTACAGCTAAACCGGGCTAGAGCGTGATCCTTCACATAGGGATTTCCTGCCCCATCCCGCTCTACGTCGAAGCCATCGAACTTGTTCACTACCCGGCCGGACTTATAGCCAAACAGATTGACCAGATCCTTTGGGGTATCCTTGGCCAGTACCGTGGCGGCAAAGCTCCCCTTCGCCTCGATGGCTTTGAAGGTCTCGTTACTCTTGTTTACTGTCAGGGAAAACTTGAAGGGCATAGAGGATGTGACCTGGTGCAGAGAGTTGACGATACAGCCCTGAGGCTTGCCGTCCAACTCGGCGCCTACGATAAACAGGCCATAGTTGATGCGGCTGAATGCTTTGCGGTTCATATGAGTTCCTCCTTACTTTTAATAAGAATTATTCCTATTTATATTTCTATCATAGCAACATTTTATCCCGTTGTCAAGGAAAATATTTGCAGGGACTGGGAGACTTTTTCTTCCCTTGTCCTCTATTTGCCTCTCTGTTATAATAAAAATAGAGAGAAAAAGGAGGATACCCCATGCATATACCTGCCTGCCAGACCACCCAGCTGGAGCTCATCTCCTTCGACCAGGTCTTAGAGGAGGCTCAAGAGCCCAATCCCGACTATGACTCCTCCCGCTGGCTCTATGTGCCCAATTTTTATTCTGAGTACCGATACATCCTTGGAACCAGAGGGGATCGCCCCCTGATCTGTGTAGGTGTCAATCCCTCCACGGCAGCTCCGGATGCCCTGGACAACACCCTGAAATCGGTGGAACGAATCGCCCATCATAACGGGTATGACAGCTTTATTATGTTCAATGTTTACGCCCAGCGGGCCACAGACCCGGACCACATGGAGCAAACCTGCAATCACACCCTCCATCATGAAAATATGAGGGCCTTCGCATACGCCCTGTCCCTGGACCGGTCCGGCTCACCCTCTGTATGGGCGGCCTGGGGGACGATCATTGAAAAACGGGACTATCTGCCTCTCTGCGTCCGGGATATGGTTCAGTTGGGCCACAACTATCACGCCTCTTGGTGGTCTGCCGGAAAACGCTCAAAAAAGGGACATCCCCACCATCCCCTGTACCTGCGAAAAGACAGTGTTCTGGAGGAGTTTGATGTCGATTCCTATCTAACCCATATCTGATCTGGAACAGAAAGGAGAAACAGCTTATGAAGGTCAACTGGAAAGAAGTGATCCGCCGGGTATTCGCAGCTATATTCATCGGCCTTTTTCTTGGATTCCTCTTAGTGACTCTCCTTATCTATGTCTCCTTCATGGCTCCCCCTTATATCCAGAGGGCGTCCTGGGTCCTCCTGCCCAGCCTTCTGGCAGGCGCGGTACTTGCCATTCTCTTTCCCCGGCGGTGGAGAAAGGGGGTTGCACTGTGTCTGGCGGCTGTTACCATCGGCTGCGGCGCTTACTGCGCCTTCGGCCTTTGGCGGAGCAGCGTCCCCACGGTGGATGACCGTGACCTGCTTCTCTGGCAGTACGAGCCCTTTTCAGAGGGCACCAAAGCTGTCAGCCTGGAGGAGCAGTCCACCCTGCGCTTTCACCGGGAGGACCTTCTGCGCCTGGATGGCGCCACCGCCCTGTATCCGGTTTATGCCGGCTTTGTGCAAGCGGTCTATCCCCAGGGGGAATATCCCCTGTACGACAATACCTCGGAAGGCTATGGCTCTGTCACCTGCAGCGGCACTGTGAACGCCTACGAGCGGCTCATCACTGGCCGCACTGACCTGATCTTCGCCGCCGCCCCCTCCCAGGAGCAGCTGGAGATGGCCAGGCGGGCCGCAAAAGAGCTCCACCTGACCCCCATCGGCCGGGAAGCCTTCGTCTTTTTTGTCAACAGCAGGAATCCCGTGGAGGGACTGACGGTTGAGCAGATACAGGGTATTTACACCGGCCAGATCACCAACTGGAATCAGGTAGGCGGGAAGAATCAGCCCATCCGCCCCTTCCAGCGGCTGAAAAACAGCGGCAGCCAGTCAGCCCTCCTCCGCCTGATGGGTGGTCTTCCCCTGATAGATCCGGAGAAAGAGGACCGGGTGGGCGGCATGGGTGGTATTATCCAGCAGGTGGCCAGCTATCGGAACTATAAAAACTCTATTGGCTTTTCCTTCCGCTTCTACGCCTCGGAAATGGCGGCCAACGATCAAATACGTCTGCTGGCCCTGGATGGAGTATTCCCAACTAAGGAGTCTATCCGGGACGGCAGCTACCCTATCTCCGACTCCTTTTTTGCCATCACTGCCGCTCCAATTGGAGCTCCAGATCCTAGGGAGAGTAATCCAAAGCTGAATGCCTTCCTGGATTGGATTCTCTCTGAACAGGGCCAGCAGATTGTGGAAGACAGTGGATATGTATCAATTCGTTAACAAATTAAGACCATACAAGGGGGGAGCCGCGATGACGCAACTGCGTTTTTTAGAAGCCCATACGGAAACACATTACAAAGATATGTCTCTCCTTCACGCATTGGGCTGGAGGGCAGCCTATCACGGCCTTATTCCCAAAGACTACTTGGACCGTGAGATCCTGGATGACCGCTGGGTGCCCTTCTTTCATGATAACTGCGGTACTGGAAAACTTCAAGGGCTCATCTTGTACGATGGTGAGCATCCCCTGTGCTGTGGAGTATATGGCCCTGTGCGGACGGAGCTTCAGCCCAAAGGCTTACCCAGTCTGGCCCAGTGGGGAGAGCTGGTTTCTCTCTATGTCCACCCAGCGCACTGGCGCTCTGGATATGGCTCTCTGCTCCTGAGGGAGATCCTCGCACGCCTAAAACGGGAAGGATATCCCGGATGCTTTCTCTATGTGCTCCAGGAAAACAGCAGAGCCCGGCGGTTTTATGAAAAACACGATTTTACTTGGGATGGATATGGTATTAAGGTCAGCCTCTCGCCTGACACTGTCCTTACCGACTTGAGATACCGCAAAATACTATAAAATACTATAATAAAAAAGCAGGACAGTTAAATAACTGTCCTGCTTTGTGTAGGCACTACCTATCTTCCCGGTCCGTCTCCAGACAAGTATTTTCGGCAGAAGCGAGCTTAACTTCCGTGTTCGGAATGGGAACGGGTGGACCCTCGCCCTAATCAGCACCTACTATTTTAATCACCGAAGTGACTAAAACCATATCAAATTGTAGAGAAAACTTGGTGACCCGTACGGGAATCGAACCCATGTTTGCGGCGTGAGAGGCCGCCGTCTTAACC